>Ga0136654_1000007_pt1 | contig 82721 bp, 77 predicted proteins | sample InaspJWI70metaG_FD_94865 | JGI IMG/M metagenome (GOLD analysis project Ga0136654, IMG submission 94865) | Marine gutless worms symbiont microbial communities from Oahu, Hawaii - Inanidrilus sp. 1 OAHU.JWI-70 metaG (version 2) | ecosystem: Host-associated > Annelida > Digestive system >... | reverse complement strand
TTCGCCGATTGATATATGTTCCATGTGATTCTCCATTGGTTTTATAAAGAAAAATAAAATTAATGGAGAATCACACAAAATGAATAGGTTTGGTTAGCTATTTCGCGTGCTGCTTACAGCCCCAATATGACCTTCGTCATTCCCCTGGCGGCCGGGATCGTGGAGCGCCGCGGTGGTATGTTGATTCACGGGGCGATCATTGCGCGTGAGTATGGACTGCCCTGTGTTACCGGCGTTCCCCATGCCGCGGTCATGATCAAAACCGGCGACATGATCACCGTGGATGGATATCTGGGGATCGTGACGGTTGATTAACGGGTAGATTGGGGTGCGGGGTGGCTATGTTGCCAACCCCGCTGAATGGCCTTATGGTTTGAGAATACCGGATTTTGCTGGCATCAGTATCGCTGGTGAACCATTAATCGATTCGACCCAACCAAGAGGAGAGTCAGTATGGGAGTGAACGCGACGACAATGGTACGGGCTTCATTTGCGGCCGATGCCCTGGCCCTGGGCGGACACTGGGTGTATAATGCCGGCGTGATTGCCAAGAAATTCGGGCGTCTGGACAGCATGCAGGACCCATTGGGCAAAACCTACCATTCCACCAAAAAAGCCGGCGATTTTACCCATTACGGTGACCAGACCCTGGTCTTGCTGGAGTCCGTCATTCGTGACGGGCGGTTTGATCTGGCGACGTTTGCGCGCGACTGGCAAACTCTTTTTGACGGCTATGACGGTTACTTCGATCATGCCACCAAAGACACGATCATCAACTTCAAGAATGGTAAAGGGCCGGAAAAATCGGGATCTGAATCCACTGATTTTGCCGGTGCGGCCCGCATCGCTCCGGTGGTTTTCATTCATCACGTGGACCGGGATGCTCTGGTGACGGCCTGTCGGGCTCAAACCGGCATGACCCATAACCAGCGGGATGTGGTGGCAGCCGCCGAGTTCCTGGCCCGGGTGCTCTGGCACGTACTGCAGGGCCAGGCGCCCACGGCGGCCATGTCGCAGGTAGTAAACGACGAAATGGAAAATCCGACCATTGCCGAGTGGGTGTCCCAGGGACTGGACAGTTCAGGCGAGACGACCCTCGATGTGATTGCCGATTTCGGGCAGGCCTGCGCCATCGACATGGCGCTTCCCGCCACCGTGCACCTGGTGTCTCGCTATCAAAACGACCTGGAAACCGCCCTGATTGAAAACGTGATGGCCGGCGGGGATTCCGCGGCGCGCGGCATGGCGGTCGGCATGCTCCTGGGGGCCTGGCTGGGTGCCGACGCCCTGCCGGCGGCCTGGCTGGAACAGATGAACCAGACTAAGAAAATCAATGAATTGTTAGCCGCGGCAGCGTAGGATACTGCGGTATTTTAGTTATATTGAACGCCTCCCGCTGTTGGAAAGGTCCGCATCTAGTGCACCGACTTCTTGATAAATTAACACCCCAAGCGCGTGCGTCCCTTGATAAACTGATTTCCAAAAACGCCGACGCCCACGCTGCCGAAAGGGGGCAGCGGGTTCTCGACTGTCTTGAAGGTTGGCTGTTGGATGATGAGCAGCGGGTTGTTCTGGGATTGCATGCCTGGAACATCTATTTTCTATATGCCGCATCCCATCTTTTTGTCCTGGCCGCCGACTCGGCTGATTCTCTTTTAGAGCGCTGGTCGTCTCTGGATGGGGAAGATGCGGCTATGGCGGGCATTCTGGCCCGGATCTGTTACCTGGCCGCCGGCGGCTACGCCGGTGATCGCACCATAGACGGGGCCGAGAAACAGGACTATGCCGGTGCGCCCGTCAATGTCGCCCTGGTTGCCACGGCAATCCAACTTGCCGCAGCTCTCGACCTGCAGCACCCTGACACAGCGCATACCATCGCGGCCGGGCTGTCTGCCGAGGTTGACATGCCCCTGGCAGAGTTCTGCAAACATTATACGGTGCAATTCGGGGGTCCCCATGCCTATGCCCCCGGTACGATCCAGGTTAAGATTCATTGCACCCACCCGGAGGTTCACCGGGCTTTAAAACACCATGAAAGCAAACTGCAAAAGCTGCTCCACCAGGCCAATGGGCAAGTGAGCCCCCGGTTTCTCTTTTCTGAAATCGTCTACGAAATCGATGCAGACGGTTACACCCCCTTGGACATGAAATTCTCCGTGGATTCCACCGCCGCGCTCCAGTTGTTTATGGGCAACCGGCTCTACGCGGACAAGCGGGTCTTCCTGCGCGAATTGATACAGAACGCGGTCGATGCCTGCAACCTGAAGAAATTGTTCGCACCTGCTTACAAACCTGAAATTTCGGTCGAGTTCGATGACAACATCGATGAAATCACCTTTCGGGACAACGGGATCGGCATGGATCGCCAGTGGATCGAGAAGTACTTTTTGAAAATTGGAATTTCATTCTACCAGTCCGGCGATATCAAGGCCATCAACCGCAACCGGATTGATTTCAACTTTATCAGCCAGTTCGGTATCGGCTTTCTATCTGCTTTTCTCGTTTCTGATAAAATCGTGATCAAAACCCGTAAAAACAACAACCGTGGCTTGCAGATCACCATTACCAATCTCCAGGACTATTTCGACGTTCGCTTCGCGCCCGAAGACTGTGCGCCCGGCACCGAAGTCACGCTTTATCTGAAACAGTCCAAGATCAATTATTGCCGCAGCCTGGAGTATATCGGTTACCTCAAAATCAATATTCGCTATCTGAATATTCCCGTGCACCTGCTGGACCACGAGGGTCGGACCACAATTCTCGGGCAGAATAAGTTGGCCTACGACGTTGATGAACGGACCGGTTGCGATTTTGTGGCGAACCTGGATTTTTCCGATTCCAAAGGCTACCTGTTTCTCAAGGCCAAGCGAAATTCAGAACACATCTACGCCCTGGAGGCCGCCAGCGGCGGCGTTTCGATTTTTCAGGATGGGATATTTGTTACCCAGACCGATGCCCTGCTGCCGGAAGGTGCCCGGCAAAACGTGGTGGGCCGGATCAATCTCACTGGCAAGGATAAGTGCGAACTGAGCATGGACCGCAACCGCATCTTCTGGACGGGCAAGCAGCTGCAGAACATCAAGCGCACGATACGTCTGGGCATGGTGGACCTGGCCAACCAGCTATTGACGGCCGCCCTGGTTCTGGGGCCACCGGTGCATACCGAGCGCAGCCTGGTCAATCACCTGGCTATTTTCTTCGACTTCAACGAGATCGATGATGAAATGTATCACCGGCTGGGGCAGCCCGTCCGGGAAATAGTGGCCAAGCGGTTTCGGGATTTCGTACGCGTCAACTTTGCCCACACCCTGAAAAACAGGCAGGTTCCCGAGGCCGATGGTTACAATGAAAAGTGGCAGCAGGATATTCTGGCCTCTTTCGCCCGGAGGGGCCGGCCGGCGCTGCCTCTGAATTGAAGAATGCTGCATAAACGATCCGTGGGCCGGAAACCGTGTACCTTATTCTGCTTGCGTTGCTTGCTCGACAGCGTCATATCCTTCCGGCGTCAGGAAAGCCGCATTTTCCAGCTCGCTCATATCCACCAGCCCGTCTTTATAAAGACGCTGCAAGGCATCGAAAGTATCACTGGGCGCCTGGTCCAGAGCAGCTACAATCCGGCTGATATCCAGTAAGCCGGGTGGTCCGTTGTAAGCCCACTCTTTGGCCAGAAGCCTTAGTACCCTGATTTCAGACGGGTCATGTTCCATGGTCCTGTCCCTCTCGCCATATCGGCCGAAAACCTTGGCTACCGGGCGTAATACTCAATCACCTTGGAAAATTCACAATGTACCTTTACTTCTTCGCGGGTGGGCATTCGCGTCAGGCGTGCGCTCAGCCCGTCTTCCAGGCGTTCGAGGTAAGGGGGGGCCGGTCGGGCCACGAGTTCTTCCACCGCTGAAACGAAAGCCGGAATCATTCGGCTTGCCGTTTTGACCGCGACCACATCACCGGGTACAACGGGACAGGAGGGTATGTCGACCTTCCGGCCATTGACCTGGATATGACCGTGGCTGACGAACTGACGGGCGGCCGGCATCGTGCGGGCGAAGCCGCTTCTATAAACCAGGGCGTCCAGGCGACTTTCCAGCGCCCGGACCAGGTTGTCGGCCGCATTGCCCGATTTGCGGACGGCCTTGCGTGCGTAATTGCGCATCTGTTTCTCACGGATATTAAATTGCAAGCGCAACCGCTGTTTTTCCAGCAACTGCTGTTTATAATCAGACACTTTCCCACGCCGGATTTTCTGAGGACCATGTTCGCCCGGCGGGTAGGGCCGACGGTCCATGTATTTTGATGACTTCGGCGTGAGCGCGATGTTCAATTTGCGGGATAGTTTTACCTGCGGATTGGCAACACTCATTGATCATTATTCCTTATATTTCGTCAGGCCGGTGGCCTTGACGCTTATCGGTTTTTAAGCAGTCATCTGACCCAGCCTTTTTTTTGATATTCCAGACTCAGATAATGGCACCGCTTTATTGTTTGTCAAATTGACCGGGTATTTTGGGCGTGATATTACTTTTGAACAACACCATGCATCAAAAAAGGGGAGGGTGTACCGTGTATATCAATTGCCATGCCCATATTTTCAATTTTCAGTCGGTATTCACCCAGCAATCTGTCCAGACCCTGATAAACCGGATATTGGAAATGTCACCACCGGTTCTGGCGGATGATTATATCAAGCGCCTGGTCGAGGATTTTATGGCGGTCCGTGCAAATCCCGAGCAACCCGAAAACAGACTTGCCGCCTGGTTAATTGAATTTCAGGAATCCGACACCCTGGCAGACTTTTTCCGACGGGCCAGGTCGGAAACCAGGACGAACCTGGAGCGGGCCAGAGAACGCCTGGCGGCCCTGGTCAATCGTGAGAATCTGATAGAAAACAGTCGCTTGCTGGACCAACTGATTGCCGAGGATGACACAGCGGATGCCGGTACGAAAAGTGTGGCGGATTTCATCGATTTCATCAGGATCGGTTTTATGCCATCCATCCGGGACGTAGCCGACGAGATCATGGCGCAAACCCCGGATAATGCGGGCATTGTGGCCCTGACCATGGATATCACTCGCAGCGACCTGTTCGAACGTCAGTTTATGCAGCAATTGGAGGATACGGCTGCCGCGGCGGCACGTTACCGCGGGCGGATATTTCCTTTCGTGGCAGTGAACACAAACCGCTCCAATCACTATGCCTACATGCTCAAGGCGCTGGATACCTTGAACTATACCGGTGTCAAACTCTACCCTTCCCTGGGTTACGGGATCGATTCGGCGGCTATGCGCAAGGTGTATGCTTACTGCGAGCGCAACCAGGTACCCGTGCTCATGCACTGCAATCCGGGCGGATTCTATTATGCGCGCAAATACATCGAGCACTCATCCCCAACGCATTGGAGAACGATCCTGGCGGCATTTCCACGACTCAAAATCTGTTTCGGGCATTTTGGCGGCGGGGAAGGCCTGACTGGAACGGATCTCCCGGGCCAGACATCCTGGACCGGCCAGATATTAAAACTTATGGAAGACCACTCCACTGTTTTTGCGGATATTTCCTATCACGATGACCCCATGGCGGGCGGCCCGACCGAAGCCCGCTACTTCACGAATCTGCGGGCTCTGCTGCAAAAGGATCTCATCAAGGAGCGGATCCTGTTCGGTACCGATTTTTTCATGAACCGTGTGCGTCTGAAAGATAAGAACTACTGGTCATATTTTGAAAATCGTCTAGGGACCGATTTCGAGACCATCGCCGGTGTTAATCCGCAGCGGTTCTTGTTTTCATCCTGAACATTTTTGAGTTGGGCTCTAAGATACTTCCGTCCGTGCCTCCTTCAACGAGGGAAAAAAACCCACCCTGTCTCCATCTGAAAGTTGGGCGGCCGGGATAGCCTTGTGACCATTGATAAAGACGCGGGATACTTTTTGTTCCGGGAAATCAAGCCGGTCAATCAGGTCGCTGACCTTGTCGCCGGGATTGATCTCGTATGACGTGGCATCCTGAAAATTACAGCTGTCGCCATCGTCAAGAGGCGGGAAGCATTTTACTTTTACTTTCATATTTTTATCCTTTAATATCGGCGCATCCGCGCTGCCGGATTATGTTTAAGGTTATGATTTTACGGTAAGCATCCGGGGGCGACAGTCAATGGTTGGTTCATGCGGCTAGGCTATTGCTAAAAATCTATTCCGCTTAATTTAGCCTGTCATGCTGAGGAGTGAAACGACGAAGAATCCTTTACGGTAAAGGGTCACCTTGGCATGTGGAGGACTCTCCCGGCCGTCGTAGCTACGCCACTATGGCGGAGTCGGCTCGCTGCTCTCAGAGTAACATAATAGCGGAACGAATTTTTGGAAATCGGTATAATTTGGGGCGCCTATTGCACCAGCCGTATGAATTGGTTATAAAGGCACTACGGGGATGTAGCTCAGATGGGAGAGCGCAGCGTTCGCAACGCTGAGGTCGAGGGTTCGATCCCCTTCATCTCCACCAAGAACCGAAAAGGCCTACTGTGGAAGCAGTAGGCTTTTGTTATTAAATGAAAAATTCAATATATGGGTCACACTTCCTCGAACCATTTATAGGCGACATTCAGGTCGTTGAAGATCATAACTGTATAGGTAGCTTCCTGCAGGTTGCTTTGCATCGCCAGCGATCTTGAAACGCTGTAAAAGAAATTATCGTGGGCGACAATGGCAGTTTTTCCGGATCCCTTTTTACCGACATAGCGCTGTTTGAGGTAGACTATCTTTTCGGCTTGTTCCGGGGTGATGCGGTTTTTGGTGACTTCGAGAAAATCCCATAACACACACTGGGTAGTCTCGCCGGCATAAAAATCCTCCACCAGGGGCATCACCATCTCAAATGTCAATACGCCGGTAGCGGTGTAGGTGGTCAATCCCTTGGCTGGGTCTGTACGGGTTGTGATCGGCATCTGGTTTTGAGATCCAAGTCGTTATTTATCCTATTGCGGCCACCTATGGTTTTGACAGACATCAAACGATGCCCCACTCAGACGAATGGATGGATGAGAGGATTCTGCCCGCTCGGTAGCTATGAGACAGTACCTGTCCCGTTTACCGGGTTCAATTCGTATCTGTGGATAAGTTGCTGAAGTTGGGCAATGCCGTTGAACAACCCACTTTTCGGATTGAGCGGCCGTGCAGTTTTACGGCGACAAAGCGGACAAACGGCAAAATTTTTCTCTTCGCCGCGCAGAACCACCCGGCTAAATGCTTTCTCACACTCCCGGCACTGGTATTCAACCGTTGGCATACTTACTCTTTAACGGGGACCGGCGAGCAAGTCAAGCAGACTCGCGTTTGAGACGGAGTGCTGTCCGGCTTGCCTTGATAAGTTTGAACCGGGCACCACCAATCCGGAAGCCAGCGTAGGCCTGGTCGATATCCAACCGATAATGATACACTGACTCCGGGTCCAGCGCCGGTATGATGACATCCACGCGGATGGTTTTACCCTCTATCCCGCGGTAGATGAAACGGGCCCTGGCAACTGATTGGGCGACGCCCCGGTGAAAAACATACTGTTGACGGGCAGGGTCGGAGGGTCGGGTTTCATTGAAGAATTGTCCAGTAGCGGCACTTTCCAGAAAGTGCTCAAAGCTGGCTGCCTGTCCAGTCAGTTTCAAGACGATATAGTAACATCCCGTTATGGCGACAGTTCCGAAAAACAAAAAGACAATGAGGTTGCCGATTTTTTGGGTAGTGTTTTTTTCCATGGCATTTCTTCCCGATAACAGGTTGTTGGGAGGTATTCCGGCCTGGCGCTTTCGCCAGCAGGACGCCGGAATGCCTATAGCTGTTAAGCCTTTCATGAAGTCATTTGTCCACGATTTTTAGCCGCACGTTTCAGGCTGAATGTAGACCGGGCTTAACATTACTATAGGTACGTACCAGTGGACGGTCAAACGTTCTTGTCCCACATGTTAACTGCCGTGAGTGCTCCCGGCCAGAGCATCGGAATAGAATCAAATTGACATTTCGTAATATCGAGGAAATAAACATAATAGTACCGATCCTTTATGCCAGAATCGCGATTACCACTAAATTTAGAAGCCCTGCAAGGAGGGATCATGGAATTTGAGGCCATCCGGAAAGAGACACTTATGCTCAACCCCCAAGATGACATGGCCGAGCGGCGGATTCCCAGTGAAATCCGGATCGATCCGCTCACGGGACGCACCGCCCGAATTTGTCATTTCATGAAACTGCAATGGGAAAAGCCCGACTTTGATGCGTTGGTGGCCGGAACCGATGCCTGGTGCCCCTTTTGCCCGGAAAAGGTTTTAGCGGTGACGCCCTGCTTTCCGGCGGACCTGGTCCCCGAGGGCCGCATGCAGAAAGACGATATGGTGCTCTTTCCGAACATCGCACCCTATGACAGTATCGGCGCCTGCGCTACGTTCGGAGCCCGGCACTACATCCCCATGACGGAATTCAAACCAGATCATATGGCGGCTGCCTTCAGCTTTGCCCAGGCGTTTTTCGAGCGCGTACAAGCCACCGGCCATCCCGAGGCGGTTTACCACATCGTTAATTGGAACTATATGCCGCCGGCCGGAAGCTCTCTGATTCATCCCCACTTGCAGGTATTCTCAACCTCGTCCGCGCCCAACCTGATGTGGTCTGAGTTGGAGGCGGCCCGCTATTACCAGGACAGCCAGGGGACTAACTTCTGGGAAGACCTGGTGGCCGTCGAAAAACAGACCGGGGAACGCTACCTGGGCCGTATCGGGCGTACGGAATGGTTGACGGCGTTTGCGCCCATGGGGGTAGCCGGTGACGTGCTGGCGGTGGTGGAAGGGGCGCGCTGTACCCTGGAGTTGACCGCGCAGGATTTCCTGGATATTGCATCTGGTTTGCAGAAAGTGATGGCGGAATATGATCACATGGGCGTGTACAGTTTCAACATGAACTTTTTTACCGGCGCCCAGGATGATGATCACACCCGGTTTCACCTGCTTTTCTCGCCGCGGACATTTTTCAACCAGGCCCTGGGGACACCCGATATCGGGGCGCTGCGCAACCTGTTCAATGAGACCCTCTGCATGGCTTACCCGGAGGAGATCAACGACTTGTTGAAGGGGGCGTTTGATTAATCTGTACCCCCACCCGGCCTCGCGTCAAGGGGGAGGAGCAAACCTCCCCGCCTTGGCGGGAGGGATTTGAGGGCGGGGGAGTTCGGACGATTAAGATACGCTACTCGATTAATCCCTTCTTGCGGATGTCCTTCAAAACGGCTTTGCACAACGAGTCAATGATTTCTTTGACCGATTCCATCTGCACGGTTTCGGAAATCCCGTTCCATACCAGCTTTTCCGTTTTGTGCTCGAAGATGTTCGTGGATAGGCGCACGCTCTCCGTTTTGGTATAGGTGATCGGTTCGGAGGCATAGGTGTTGACCCAATTCCAATTCAGCTTGGCCCGCGTGGTACGTTGCACGGCGGCCGGGTCGTAGGTGAGGTATTTGTCTTTTACGCCGATGACAAATGTGACCAGGACGGCGTCCACCCCCAGTTTCTCGGCTTCGCGATCAATCCTCTCCTTGGTTAGATCTTTGGGCAGAATGATGACCTTATGGCTGGCGGTTGCGGCAACGCCACGCTTGCCGAACTCCTCGGCGAAAACCCTTTCGAACAGCAACCGGGATCTGCGTTCATTGGCAACGCCGACAATCAGGATCTTTTTTATGGGGCCGCCGGTATAGGTTTCATCCATCGAGACCGATTGGAATTTGGTGACGGCGCAAGCCGGCAAAAAGGAAAAAACGAGCAGAAACGCTAAGAACTTATACATGTTGGGTATAGCGCGCATGTTGTTCTCCTTTGGTTTTTGGGCGATATATGTGAGCTGTTACAGGCAAGTGCGTTATGGTAACGCCATTTTGGGTCAGACTCAAGAAGTTATTTTCACGAGGTAAGCGAAGCCACCGGCCAAATGAACATCCCAAGCAGGCGTTGGCAATTGACAGACCCTTTAAAACGGTTAAAAATGGAACCTGCTGTTTGGTCATAGATTACTTTTTTAAGCGAGGAAAGGATGCACACGTTATTCAAGCTGACCACTCTAATCATTTTCGTACTAAGCCCCCTGGGCACCCCGTATCTCTATGCCGATGAAGCAGAGATTGCCCGGATAACTGATTTTACCGGGACTGTGACCCTGGTGAAGGCGGACGAAAGCGAACAGCTCGTGATGGACCTGGTCCCGCTATACCCAGGCGACACACTCATCACAGACAAAGACGGCTATGTGGAGTTTACCTTCAATCGGGGCGACCTGTTCAAATTATACGAAGATTCCCAGATCACCATCGATGAATTGTCCGGGCATGCAGCGGATGAGCAACCAACGCTCCGATTGACGCTCGGATTCCTGTGGACCCGGATCAAGTTATCCATGGCGGAATCTTTTCGGCCTTCTTTTCATACCCCTACGGCTGTTCTGGGTATCCGGGGAACGGAATTCGAAACCGTTGTGTCTATGGATGCTGCCTCGACTGTGACGGTCGATGAAGGCGCTGTGGCCGTGGAGACCGACAAGGAGAGCGTGGTCGTGGATGCCGGCAAGGCTACCGAGGTGGAGGTGGATGATAAAGTGGCCCGACCGTTTGCGGCTACCCCGCGGGAAAAACGGGACTGGGCCAAATGGCGGGCCAAACGGAGGCAAAAACTTCTCAGGACCCTTCCAAAACAGCTGCCGCACATGCGGCGCCGGTTTGAAATCGCGGCGGACCGGTTTACGCAGTTTAACAAAAAGGTCAACACGGTGGCCATCGTGCTGGATGCCGAGATCGAAACCGCCCGGGCCGCCATTGCCCGACGCGACCGGCGGCAGGCCCGCAGATCCATCAAGAAAATCAACACCATCGAAAAGCGCTTTCGACAGAATTCCGCCCGCTTTCGCAAAGGCCTCAACCGGCTGCACGTAGCCGGGAAACATTCCGTCCGACTGGAACGATTTGTCCAGAACAACCTTGGCCAGCTGCCGTCGGATAAAGTCGGGGCAGTACAGTCTGATCTGACGGCGATCAGGCAGCTGCGGGAACAGCTGCGCGACACTGCTCGCAGCGCTGTACAAACAGTAAAGGCCATGATGCGAAAAGTGCGGGAATTCCGACAAGAGGTGCAGCAGATGTCCCGCGCCGCAAAGCGTCGTAAAAAGTGATGTGGGCAATTCCCCAGATATCCGGTGCCTAATCTGTCGCGGCGGGCCAGGACATCATACCTCCCTTCCCGGAATAATTTTTCGCAGAATTCCATCCGATCCGAATTTGAAAAACTGCTTCTTTATACCGATTGCCCAAAATTCGTTCCGCTATTATGTCACTCTGAGAGCAGCGAGCCGACTCCGCCATATTGGCGTAGCTACGACGGCCGGGAGGATCCCCCACATGCCAAAGCAACCCTGACCACCAAGGGGGAACGCTTGATTCACGGCTGATGAAGTCATTCTGACGGCTTTCGTCAATGGCGGGCGTCTAGTTGCATTGCAACGCTATTACCTTGGCATTGTTGCGCTTGTCCGCCTCAGCCAGGATGCCATGGTAGTCGATTACGGCCTGGATATTTGTCTGGCCGCCGACTTTTAAATTGGAGTCATAACGCACCCGGCCATTGACATTTTTCAGGCGCCGTCTGGGATCGATGACGGTCAGGTTTGCGCCGCCCCATGATTTTCCGTTGCGGTAGAGCATCAGCGTAGGGCTGGTTTTTTTCTCCCAGGCACTGTCCGGCAGCAGACCAGGGCCCCTGTTGATCAAGGTGACCAAGACCCGGCAGTCTTTGGTCAGCCTCACGGATTGAACCAGAAGATCGGGTTTGCCCATGGGAAGAGCCTGTACCGTCGCGGGTATAAGGGGCGCTACAGCCGGTGGGGCTGCCTTACAGGTCAATTCGACATTACGCGCATTGTTCCTCTCTTCCCGATCTTTTAACACGTTGCGGTTATTGATCACCGCTCGGATCTTCTCGGTACCATTTACTTTCAAGTTCGATGTAAACATTACTTGGCCGCCTTTCTTAACCAATCTTTTCCTGGGGTCCAGGACAGCCAGGGTCACACCACCCCATGGTTTCCCATTGCGATACAGGTAGAGCTCGGGAGTGTTTTTCTGGTAGTAAACCGGTGCCAGGTTGGCCGGTCCGGGGTTGGTGACCTGTACGCGGACCTTGCATTCTTTGGTCAGCCATACCCGGGTGACGGCGAGGTCCGGAGGCGTGGCCATCGGTTTGGGTTCTGCCGGCCCGGTCGGATACTCGATGGCCAGGGTGGAAGCCGGCAGCAAGAAAATTACCAGGGCGATTCCAAGACAGATCCATTTGCAGAGTTTCAGGCCCATGATTTTTCCTCCTTGAACCAGATTAGAACCCATCTCAAAAAAGTCTTTCGGTCCAAACTCGGCGTTGAGCGCTCACATCAAGCCCTCAAAATACTTGAGTATTTACCACGCAAGGCACTGGCTTCGCTGGCGCCTCCGGGTTGATATTCACGGCCGCCTTGCACCACGTTAGGCATTAGCTTCGCGTCATTTTGAACCAAAATCCGGTTTTTGAGTTAGGTTCTAAGCAAGCCCGATGACTGGCAGGGATGCAGGCCTAGACGGCATGGCCGGTCAGAAACACCTCGCCATGTGATCAAGTGCCCGCTTGATCGACCTGAATCCACTTGTTGGTTTGATTGTCGGCGTGTCTTTGTCGGGAAAGCGAATGCTTACACGCGGTTCGCACCATAGCGTAGTTCTGATAGCCGTGTCAAAGGGATACTTGACAAAGGCATCTATGATTCACAAGCTTTGGTTAAAGGTTGCTATAAAGCGCCCTTGATACCGATATTGTCTGAAAGTCATAACATTCCAGATGGATAGCCCACTCTCCGTGGGCGGATAACATAGAAAATATGCGGGAGGATTCCCATGAACCACATACTACCAGAACTACCCTATGCGTACGACGCCCTTGAGCCATACATCGATGCGCGTACCATGGAGATACACCATACCAAGCACCACCAGACCTATATAGATAAACTAAACGCAGCCATTAAACCCCATGAGCAGATGCATGATATGGCGGCCGATCAACTGGTGCGGAATCTGGGTGAGATTCCAGCGGATATTCAAACGGCCGTGCGGAACCATGGCGGCGGCCATGCTAACCACAGCTTTTTCTGGCCGATGCTCAAAAAAGGCGTGGCGCCGGCCGGGCCGGCCGTAGACGCGATCGTCAATACATTCGGGAGTTTCGACAAGTTCAAGGAGGACTTTTCCTCCGTGGCGGTCCTGCTCTTCGGCAGTGGTTGGGCCTGGTTGACCGTAGATAGCGGCAAGCTGGAGATTGTCACGACGCCCAACCAGGACAGTCCACTCAGTATAGGCAAAACACCCATCGTGGGTATTGACGTCTGGGAACATGCCTACTATTTGAACTATCAGAATCGGCGACCAGACTACGTCGAGGCCTTTTTCCAGGTGATTAATTGGGAGACGGTCAATGCCAGTTTTGAGGCGGCTACCTGAGTGTGGGTTTAACCTTTGTGACCAACGCCCCGACGAGAGCACGTGCGTCTCGCCGGGGCGCTTTATTACCTGCAGGCCGGCGATCCGATCGATAATTGCATGCTCAGCATGAGGAAAGATGATGGGATTTGAATATCAATCATTGGAACAGTGCTTCAGTTCGAACGCGATGAATCAGGGCAGCATTGGTCTCTACCAGACTTGCGGCTTCACCTTGGCAATCGCCAGCGCCCCGGAAATCATCAGCCCGCTGGAATGGCTCCCGTGCCTGTTTCATGAGGATCGCTTGCCGGAATTCCCCACTGAAAAAGACCGGGAAGAGGCCATCGCTTTGCTGATTCACCTGACCGACCACTGGACGGCCCAGATAGCCGGCCGGCCCCCTCAGGATGCCCTGCTTGAATTGCCGGATGGCTGCTTTTTTGTCAGCGGTAAAGGGCCCTCGGAAGCGGTCCGTGATTTTTGCGAGGGGTATTTAAAAGGGTATCGCTGGCTGCAGCGGGCCTGGGACCTGGCCCTGCGGGACGTTGGCGATGAAGATCGCGAAAAACTGGTTTTCAACGCCACCATCATGGCCTGCCTGACCTTGCATTATTCCGATGACAAGGGTGAAGTGGCCGCTATGCCGGACCGCGTGTTGCCCATGCAGCCGGCCAAAGCCTGGCACCTGCTGCCCGCCCTATTGATCGAGACCGGTGGATTTGGACTCGACCGGCAGCGAGCCGCGGAAGAAGCGGAATCAACGGTTTCGGAAAAAATTGGTCGGAATGAACCTTGTCCGTGTGGGAGCGGCAAGAAGTATAAGAAGTGCTGCTTGAACTAGATTTAGCGTATCACAGTCTGACGCTACGACCCTCCAGTCCCCTCCCTCGAATCCCTCCCGCCAGGGGAGGTAAGCCTTCTGACGGCCTGCCCTAGTGGATCAAACCTTGCCCTCTGATCTGCCGTATGAATTCGTAGTCTTCGGGTTCTCCCAACATGAGATCATTGTCCGGTATCCAGTGGGCCCGCAGGCGATAGGCGACCCAGAGATAGTAGGCCGCCCGGGGGTGCCGGTTGCGCTGGTAGACCTGATAGACCCGGAGATAACTATCTGCCAGCTGCTGGAACTCGTTTTCTGATAATTGGCCTACCTGACCGGCGAAGGTCGGAACAGATAATTGCATACCGATCAGCAAGGTGTCAGGGTGCTTGAGCAGGGGTTGGTTTTTCTGGAAGATCAGCGGCCAGAAATATGCGTATTGGTAAATATCGTTAGAAATTCTCCAGAGGCTGTCGCCGCCGGCAACCGTGTAAAACCTTACCTGGGCAGGTTGTGCCTGAGCCTCGCTGAGGGTTGTGGTCTTGGGCTGGGCGGCGATGGCCGCTGGTAAAACGATTATCGGGCTGGGCATCGGCTCTGACTCTTCCGGTTCCGATTGAGCCACCGTTTCTGATACGGGCTTTTCAGCCGCCCGGGTTTCGGCCGGCGGGGGGCGGTCGTATGTTGCTACCCGGATCGGTTCCGGTTCGGGAGGAAAGGGGGTCTTGGCGCGCGGCCAGAAAAGAAACAGGGCAGCCGCGATCAGCAAAATCACAAGCGCGGCCAGCAGTGGGGCTGTGCGTTTCCGAACGCTCTCTGCAGGGGGTACCGTTCCCGGGATATCGGCCACAGGCTGCTTGGGGGATTCAGATTCAGGGGCGCCGGGGGGCGCAGACACTTCTTTCACCACGGTGTTTGGCAAAGTTTGTGGTCTTTGATTCTCTACCTGCGGTGGCTGTGGTTTCCGATCGGGTTCCGGTGCCGGTCCTGCAGTGGTCTCAGACGTTTGGTGCGGTTTTCCGGTGCCAGGCACCGCGGACGCGACCGCATCCGGTGCCGGCACAGGTTCCATCTTTTCAAATTCACGATTAACCTGACGGCGCCACTGGGCATCCGGGAGAAAATGGACCCGCTTTTTTTCCGGGATCTCGATTGGTTCGCCGGTGCGGGGATTGCGTCCCCGCCGGGCACTTTGAACCTTTAGGCTGAAACGACCCAGACCGGCCAGGTTGACCTTGCCATCCGCTACCAGGCCGGTTCCCACCGTAGCGGATAGTTCCTTGAGAAGCCGGTCGGCTTCTCGGCGACTAACCCCGGCTGCGGCCGCCACCTTTGCCTGCAGGCGGGCATAGGTAATTTTAGCTTTCATGTGGACCTCCAGGCTTGTTTACCCGGCGTTTGAGGGCGGCGCCGGGGCTGAAGGTTACCACCTTTTTGGGCGGCAACTGCATTTTCTGCTTGTAGCGGGGAATGTAGGCCACCCGCGCTTTGCGAATGCGAATCCGAAAGGTACCCAGTCCGGGAATGGTAAAACCGCGGCCATCGTCCAGGACCTGCTTGAGCTCTGCAATACACGCCGCCAGTAATTTCCGGGTTTCAACCTGAGTTCTACCGCTTGTAAGCGCGAGGTGTCTGACGATGTCTTTCGTGTTCATGTGAGGCTCCGTTGGCACCACGTATTCTCAGTGGGGCGCAAAAGATCCCCCCTGGAAACTGGTCAAACTGGCCCGATGACTGGATGCGGCGGGACGGTCAGGTAGGTGAGAGCTGGGGCCTGCATCTATCAAACCATATTACCTTCACCTGGTGTTTGTCAAATAGTGCCCCGGTTTCCGATATTCCCCATGGGGCTGAAAAGCCTGTGATGAGGAAGGGCGTTTGCCAAACACGCCGGTTTTGTTGATAAATCAGCCATCATTGGATATAAATACAGCCGGCGGCTTAAAATGTGGGAAGTCTATCTGACCGGAGGACATCTATGAGCAATTTTATCTCGGAATACTGCCCCCATTGCGGGGCGGAAGTGGAATGGCGTACCGGTCTGTTTACGAGAAATACCATCGGTCCGGAAAGCGAAATCTGTCCTGACTGCGGACGGGAGTATATGACCGGCCGTAAAGAGTGGGTCCACATGTCCAATGCCGAGCGCCACGATTATTACCGGCGGGTTGCCCTATGGTGTTTTGTCTCTTTTTTGTTCTGGGTTATGGGGCTCATGCTGGCCGCCTTTTTTGCTACCGGGGCAATTTTTAAAATGGCTGAGCCGACTGCTTTACATCTTAGCCTGATTATCAGTCTTGCCGGTGGTTTCCTAGTGGCCGCCCGCGTTTTGCAGCTGGCCCTGCGCCGAATCAAACAGTCCCTCGAGCGCGTGCCGGTTGGCCGGGGCGCCGGGCCGGATTGATAACACCGCTCAAAGTGTGTTCTGGTCGATGATCTCGTGGACGGCCTGGCGCAGACTTCTAAGATGGAACGGTTTGGCCATGTAGTTGAGATTCTCGTTTTTCAAATAGGCCCGGGTCTCTTGATTTAAAGACCCCGATATGAAAATGAACCGCCGGCCTACATCCCCATGGTCCTGTTTCAGTTTTTTATAGAAATCCAGGCCACTCATGATCGGCATATCGATGTCTGAAATGATGACCGCGTAGTATTGTCGGGAGGTCTTTTCCAGGGCGTCCTTTCCATTTCTGGCCGTGTCTACCGCGCCGTCTTTGCTTAACAGGGAGCTGACCAGTTCCAATATCGGTGGGTAGTCATCAACGACCAAGACCTTTTCTTCCCAGACCGGTGACAGGTTTTCGAATTTGGCGAGGAAGGTTTTCGCTTCCGGACGATTTTCCAGAAAATCGGTGATAGTTCGTAGATGATTCTGAATGCTGGGCCCAATCACATTGAAACTCGGGCAGTTGTCTTTCAAAGCGTTGATGACGTAGAGAAAGATGTCATTCCATTCAGAGTGCTCACTCGCATAGAGTGACTCCAGGATTAGCTGTTGATCGATTTTGCCGGTACTGATGGCCGTTTCAATCCTTTTTAAGGGGGTCTCCACGCTGTCAATGGTCTGTTGATCAAGCAGGATTTCGGAGGCCAGGTCCGGATTGTCACGCAGGCAGGCAAGCGCATCGCGCATAAACTGGTAGTGTCTGCTTTCATCACGCGCCAGCCGATCCACGAAAACCCGGAGGCTCTCACCTTCACTGAATACCGCGGCCAGGTCCGCATAGATTTCACCAGCCAGGGCCTCTATACCGATTAACCACTCAATAATCCGCTGCATAACAGGAACTCCGCTTCAAAATTAACAGGCTGTGATCTTGCGAACGATTAGGACTCAGTCAGAATTCGGGTGATGATGCCGTCTCCGTTGGCCAAGATCCGGGCCGGGGCACCCGGAAGATGGGATAATGTTAAAATGACTATGAGTTGGTTGCTTGTCAAATGCGGTATCCCCGCGGCGTAAAATCAGGAAAAGCCACTTGGCGCAATCAGCCGCTTGATTGGCGGGCAAGGTCAAGAAAGGCCGACCGGCCGGCATTACATTGGGATGCAAGTCGGATGAGATCTAGAAGGTGGTAAAATTTAAACCTACATGGGAGGATATCGGAAATGACCGGCAGATTTGTTGTCTTAGCGGCCCTGCTCTTTGGTATGGCAATTCCCGGGACCGGTTTCGCGGACAATCAAAGAATATCAAATTGGGGCGGCAACGGGACTGGCAATTCTATATTTCAGACGTGCAGCGAGACGGATTCCAGCAATCATTACCTGGTATTCCAAAAAGACGGGGATCGGGTTTCGATTCCCGGCACAGTTTCTGTGGAACTTGATAACTGGGAGGCCGTCTACATACCGATCGATGTTGAAACCAACTGGTTCAAAAGCACCCGCAACACCCACAAACCGGTTTTGGTTCAAATGACGGCAACGCCGTGTACCTATCTGCCCTTTTCAGATAATGCTGAATTTATCTCGCTGATGGAGGATAGCACAGCCCGGCGTGATTTTATTTCCGGTTTGGAGCAGGCCAACGGTCGCGAAGTTGAGACGGTCGATCGGGTCAAACACGATGGGCGCGATTATATCGGGACGCGTTTCAAAAGTGATTCCGGTGGAAAAATCCTCTATACGCTCGGATCTATTGCCAAAAGCGGCCTCATGGTGGCGTTTACATTTTGTTTCGACCAGGCTGACGACAAGACCGTTACAGACCTGGAAGGGACTTCGATTATAACGTCTTTTCTGGAAAAGGTCAGCTTCGGGCCCGAAGTGCGGCTGCAATTTTAAAGTTGTCGAGATGTCTTGCTAAACAGCGGAACGTCATTACTTTATTGGCTATCACGAATTCAGTCTGGTCGTTACCAAAACATCAATAAAACTGATAAAAGGGGGCATCATGGATAGAAAGCAAGTCATGAAGATGTTTAACAAGGAAGCACGTATCGGTATTCTGGCCACCGCGAACAATGATAAAGATGTGAACGCAGCTGTTTTTGGTTCTCCCAAAATGATAGATGAAGATACGGTCATCATGGCCATCGGCGATAATCGATCCGCTAATTATCTGAAAGAAAATCCCAAGGCCAGCTTCATCGTGGTCGAACCAGGTGATGCGCCGGCCACCTGGAAGGGCGCCCGCCTGTATCTTGAGGTGGAGGCTTTTGAGGGATATGGCGAGGTCCTGGATTCCTTTCGGGCGAACATCCGCAAGGTGGCCGGGGATAAATCCGCCAATGCCATCAAGGCGGCCATCCGCTTCAAGGTGACCGACGTCCGGCCGCTGATTGCCCCGTCGGCCTGATATGACTACCAGGTTGAGCTCTTCCCGGAGCTGGTTCTTTCTGCGGGCCGGCACCGGGGAGAAAAATTTTACCTTGACATGTGCATTTGTGTGCATTAATGAATATTGCATGGAAATGATTTACACTCAGAAGCAGCTTGAGATCGCGAACCGCCTGGTAGATGTACTCGATTCGAAGTTTTTCAAAACCTTGAGCGAGCCGGTACGGGTCAAGATCCTGCGCTTTATCCTGTTGCACGGCCGGGCTGACATCGGCACGATTGCGGAAAACATGCCTCAGGACCGTTCGGTTGTCTCCCGGCATTTAAATCTAATGCAGGCGGTGGGAATCCTGAACGCCGAGAAAGAGAGTCGGCACATGTTTTACAGTATCAACGCGCGTATGTTTCTGGACCGATTCATCACCATCACTGAATTAACGAAAAAGTGCCTCGAGGAGTGCGGACCGGACTGTTGCCAGTAAGGCCGCAAATTTTTTTGCCTTAAAGCGTGCAAATGTGTGCACATAACCATGAAGCCTTATGAAAAGGAGCCCCTCATGAATACCAGCTTAAACGAAGCCCTGCGTAGCAAGGTGCGAGAAAATTATGGAAACATTGTCCGGGGTGCCGGCGCACAAGCCCCAGCCGGACAAACGACGGCTTGCTGCGGGTCCGGACCAGAACCGGATCCGGCATCCACGGGATGTGGGTGTGGTACCGGGAACATCAGCGCCGTACAGATTGCGGCCTTGATCGGCTATTCACAGGCGGAACAGGACAGCGTGCCCGAAGGCACCAATCTCGGGCTGGGTTGTGGGAACCCGCAGACCATTGCTGCGTTGCAGCCGGGCGAAACAGTGGTGGATCTGGGTTCCGGCGGCGGCTTCGACTGCTTCCTGGCCGCGAGACAGGTTGGTGGGGACGGTCAGGTGATCGGTGTTGACATGACCCCGGATATGATTTCCCGGGCCCGCCTGAACGCGGAAAAAATTCGGTTGGACAATGTGGAATTTCGCCTGGGAGAGATCGAGCATCTGCCCGTGGCGGACAAACAGGTGGACCTGGTCATGTCCAATTGTGTCATTAATCTTTCTCCAGAAAAGCAGAAGGTTTACCAGGAGGCTTTTCGGGTTCTCAGGCCGGGCGGCCGACTGGCCATATCCGATATCGTAGCCCTGCAGCCGCTTCCGGATAACATCAAAAGCGATCTGGAAATGGTATCGGCCTGTATCGGGGGGGCCGCCACTGTTGCTGATACTGAAAATATGTTAAAACGAGCCGGGTTCGAAAACATCCGCATTGTGCCGGAAAAGGTGAGCCAGGAAATTGTGGATGAATGGCTGCCCGGCAGCAAAGTGGGTGAATATGTGGCCCCGGCCAGTATTGAAGCCCGAAAACCTTTAATGAACCGCTCTTAAAGGGGTGCACCAATGCCACATATCAGAACTGATGAAGAGCTCATCCAGCGTATGATGGAACTGGCTGACCAGCGTTATAACTGCAGCCAGATCTTGATGCTTCTTGCATTGGAGCAGGCCGACCGGGAAAACCCCGATCTGGTCCGGGCCATGTCCGGCCTGGGAGACGGGTGCGGCTTTTTCAAAGAAACCTGCGGGATCATGACCGGGGGGGTCAGTATCCTGTCCCTGTACGGGGCCAAAGGTACGGACAGTGATGACGAGTCGGACAAGCTGCTATTAATGGTTGAAGAATACAATGACTGGTTCGAGACGGAGATCGGGCAGCAATACGGCGGTACCCGGTGCATTGATATTACCAAGGAGTCGGCCGGTACGCCGGAGGTGAAGCAGATCTGCGGCGGACTGGTCTTTTCGGCTCACAAGAAAATCAATGCGATATTAGATCGCCACGGTTTTCTTACCTCCTGAGAAAGGGCAGCAGACAGTATGTCAGAACAAGCTCAAAAGCCGTCGGAACATTTCAAGACCAGGGTAAAGCGCAACGTGGCTGACAACTTTGATCGCAGTTATTGCAAATACGAGGCATTTGAAGACCGACACCGGTTTTTTTACACCCTGGCCCTGGAGCTGGCAGAAAACATCCAACTCCGGCCCAACTCTGCGGTGCTGGATGTCGGTTGTGGCAGCGGGATCTCTGCCCGGGCCCTCAACGATCGCTTTGCCTGTCGGGTCCTGGGAGTTGATCTATCCGCCAAGATGGTGGCTGCCGGTCTGGCCCGGATTGATAGTCCCGATATCCGCCTGGTGGTTGGTGACGGTGAACGCCTCGTCCGTCTGACTGCCGGTGCCCGGTTCGATTACGTGCTCTATAACATGGCGATCTTCATCTTTCCCGATGTGGACCGGACACTTCAGGAAGCCTGCGCCTGCCTGCGCTCCGGCGGCAAGATCGCCTACTCGTTCTATCCCGAACTCATTGGCCCGGGCGGAACGGACTTGCTGGCAGTTGCGTTTCAACGGCTGGGTGAAACCATGCCGCGTTACAAAGTCGTCACCAGTTACGACCAGGCCGTCCAGGCCCTGGAAAGGGTATGCGTCCATACTTGCCACCACCGGTGGGAACGGCCGCTGGATCTATCATTTCTCAAGGCGTTTTTTTCCATTCCGGCCCAGTCGACCAGCCTGTTTCCCGGCTTGGATTATGCCAGCCGCATGGAAAGAGTGAATGCCTTGTTGGCTACCCTGGTGGGCGAGAGTGATACTGGAAAAATAGTCTGGCGAATGTCGGAGGGAACCAAGGCCAAAGAACACTCCCCTCCCTTGACGGGAGGGGCTGGGGGAGGGTGACCGCCGTCGAAGCAAGTATTCAAATCAGCGTGAGGTATCACCAACAGCACCCCCACCCGGCCTCCCCCGTCAAGGGGGAGGAGAAAATCTTGTCCCAGGGAGGGAGTAGATGTATAGCAAAAAAAAATACCCCCGGATTAACCAGGGGGGTATTTTTTTTATTTTTGCTGCCCTAGAGAGGTTTCCGGCATCAACCCTCAAGCAGGCAATCAATCTTGCACATGATCTGATCGTCCTTGTAATTGCTCAGGTCGATGGTCTGGCGGGGACAGGCCGCCGTACAGACGCCGCAGCCCTGGCAGAGGGCTTCATCGATCATGATTTCATGGCGCTCCTCATTCCACTGGGGCACTTCGAAAGGACAGGCCCGGACACAGGTCAGGCATTTCACACATTCATCGGGTCCCACCTTGGCCGTGATGGCCGACAGCTTGATCTCCGGTTTGGAAAGGAAGGTAACCGCCCGGGAAGCCGCCGCCTGGGCCTGGGAAATGGTTTCCGCAATCAGCTTGGGGCCGTGGGCCGTCCCGCAGAGGAAAATTCCGTCCGAGGGCATGTCCACCGGCCGTAGCTTGACATGGGCCTCTATGAAGTAGTCGTCCGGGTTGCGGTTTAACTTCATAATGTGCGAAACCGCGGTGGTGTCGGCGGCCCGCATGCCGGCACTGAGGACCAGCATGTCCGTATGGATTTCAATGTCCTGTTTGAGGACGTGATCTTCCACGCGGACGATCACGCTGTCTTCGGTTGAGCTCACCTCAGGTGGCTGGGCCTGGTCGTAGCGGATGAAAATGACACCTTTTTCACGGGCTTCGGTGTAATAGTCTTCCAGCAATCCGTAGGTGCGGATATCCCGGTAAAGAATAAAGACCTGGATGTGCGGGTTGCGCTTTTTGATCGCCAGGGCATTTTTAATGGCATTCTGGCAGCAGATACGCGAACAGTTTTCAAAATCTTCATTACGGGATCCCACGCACTGGATCATGGCCACCGTGGAAAGACCGTCGACACCTTCTTTTTCCAGCCGGTCGCCCAGTTCAACCTGGGTAACCACACGGTCGTCCTCGGGGTAGAGGTACTCGGTGGGCTGGTATTCCCCGGCCCCGGTGGAGACCACGATGACGCCATGGTCGATTTCCTGGCGGGTCTGGTCGGGGCCGACGGCAACCTCTGTTTTAAAGTTGCCCTTGTAGCCGGAGAAACCATCGATCAAGCCGTGGGTGATGACGTCGATGCCCGGGTGGGCTTCAACCTGACCAATCAGATCGTTCAGGTAAGCCGGGACGTCGGCGCCTTCGATGGTGTGGTGCAGGTTGCGGGCAAAGCCGCCCAAGGCGGCCTCCTTTTCAATCAGCGATACCGGGAATCCCTGGCGGGCGATGGTGAGGGCCGCATTCATACCGGCCACGCCCCCCCCAATGACCAGGGCGCGCTTGTTGACCGGGATCGCGCGTTCTCCCAGGGGTTTCAGGGTAGAGGCCCGGGCCACGGCCATGGCCACCAGCTCCTTGGCCTTTTTGGTAGCCGCCTCCGGGTCGTTCGAATGGATCCAGGAGTTCTGGTTGCGGATATTGGCCATTTCAAACAGGTACTTGTTCAGGCCCACCGCCACCAGGGTATCCATGAAGATGGGCTCATGGGTTTTGGGCGTGCACGCAGCCACCACCACCCGGTTGAGCTGATGTTCCTCCATCACCTCTTTGATTTTGTCCTGGCTGTCCTGGCTGCAGGTAAACAGGTTTTCGCCGGCATAGGCCACGTTCGGCAAGCCGGCGGCGTAATCCTTGACGGCCGGCACATCCACCACACCACCGATATTGATACCGCAATTGCACACGAAAACGCCGATGCGCAGATCTTCGGCCAGCACATCGCGTTCAGCCGGGATGACCACTTCTTTGGTATCGCTGTCGCGACCGTCTGCCAGCAGGGCACCGGCGGTGCCGGCGGCGGCGCTCGCCTGGGTGACCGATTCGGGGATATCCTTGGGGCCCTGAAAGACACCGCAGGCATAGACCCCGGGTCGCGAGGTCTCCACGGGGGCGAACGGCTGGCTGTCGAGAAAGCGGTATTTGTCCACCGCGATCCCCAGGGTCTGGGCCAGTTCACTGGAAGATTCCGGGACCTGCAGGCCCACGGACAGGACCACCATGTTGAAGATTTCATCCTGCATCTGGCCGCTGTCATCGGCAAACCGGACAATCAGGTCATCGTTTTCCGGCGCTGGGTCGATGGTATGCACCCTGGCTTTGACGAAGCGGACCCCTTCACGCTCTTTGGCACGCAGGTAGTAGCTTTCGTAATCCTTGCCGAACGTCCGGATGTCCATATTGAAGACCGCGCAATCCAGATCGCCCGCGGCGTGCTCCTTGGCGATCATGGCATCTTTGATGGCATACATACAGCAAACCGAAGAGCAGTAGCCGTTGCCGCAGCGGTTGGTATCCCGTGAACCGATGCATTGCAGCCAGGCAATTTTCTGGGGCTCCTTTTCGTCGGTGGGGCGCACCAGGTGTCCCATGGTCGGTCCGGAGGCACTGAGAATGCGTTCGAATTCGAGACTGGTGACGACGTTGGGATTGACCTTGTACTGGTAATGTTCGGCCAATGGGGCGGGGTCATACGGCTCACTGCCGGTTGCCAGGATGACAGACCCGACGGTCAGATCCCGTTCCACGGGCTGCTGGTCATGGTCTACGGCTTCGGCCAGACAGGCTTCCACGCACTGGTAGCACTCGGAGCAGATCCCGCAGCGCAGGCAACGGTCGGCTTCCTGCTGAGCTTCTTCCTCGTCGTAGCCGAAGGACACTTCCAGAAAGTTGCACTCCCGGGCCTCCGGATCGAGGCAGCGCACCGGAACCCGCGATTTGTTCGTTTCGCCCGAGATGTCCGGTTTTTCGAACAGCCACTCTTCCTCCCGGCCCGCGGTCAGATCCTCGCCGTTGATAAAGCGGTGAATGCTCTCCGCAGCGGTTTTTCCGCAGGCGACCGCATCCACGACTGATTTGGGCCCGTAGACGGCATCACCGCCGGCAAACACTCCGTCCACGTTGGTCTGCAGGGTCACCGGGTCCGCCTGCAGGCCGCCGGGGGGCGTGACGGCCAGACCCTGGCCTTCGGCAAAGCCCAGCTGGGCACTCTGCCCGATGGAGATGATGACCGTATCCCCGAACATGGCTTCGCACTGGCTTTCATCGTACTGGGGATTGAAGCGGCCGTCATCGTCGAATACAGCGGTGCAGGTCTTGAACTCAAGGCCGGAGAACTTTTTATTCTTGTCGATAAAAAATGCTTTGGGCCCGAAACTGTTTACGATTTTGATATCGCCCTCGAGGGCCTCTTCGATTTCGTGTTCCCAGGCCGGCATTTCGTCCCGGCCCTCCAGGCACACCAGGGTGACATTCTCGGCCCCCTGGCGCTTGGCGGTCAGGGCCACATCGATGGCCACGTTGCCGCCGCCAATGACCAGCACGTCTTCACCAAGGTCAAACTCCTTGCCCATGGCGGCCTCACGCAGAAAATCAACGCCCTGGAGAACCCCTTCAGCGTCTTCATTTTCAACGCCCAGTTTGCGGCCACCGTGCAGGCCGATACCCAGGAAGACAGCGCTGAAACCATCTTCCTTGAGGCTGTCCAGCGTAATATCAACACCAAAGGCCACATTGGTTTTGATGGTCACGCCCATCTTCTCGATAACGCTGATTTCCCGGGCCAAGATGTCCCGGGGCAGCCGGTATTCAGGAATGCCGTAGGTCATCATGCCACCGGCCACCGGCATTTTTTCAAAAACCGTCACCCGGTAACCCTGGCGGGCCAGGAAGCCGGCCGTGGTCAACCCGGCGGGACCGGAGCCCACGATGGCCACTTTTTCGTCTCTTTTATCGGCCACATCCGGTACGACCAGTTCACCCTGGGCCAGTTCCCAGTCAGCCAGGAACCGGTGCAATTCCCGGATGGCAATGGGCTGCTCCACATCACCGCGGGTGCAGACTTCTTCGCAGGGGTGGTGGCACACGCGTCCGCAGACCGCCGGAAAGGGGTGGTCATCCCGGAAAAGCTTGAGGGCCTCGGCGTATTTGCCCTCATTGATGAGGGCAATATATCCCTGAACGCTCACATGAGCGGGGCATGTGGCCCTGCAGGGGGCCACGCCGCGCTTGGAAATGCCGTAGGCACCGGGAATGGCCTGGGGGTATTTCTTGAAAATGGCTTTGCGCTCATCCAGGTCCTGGTTGTATTCATTGGGAATCGCGATGGGGCAAACTTTTTCACAATCCCCGCAGCTGGTGCACTTGGACATGTCCACAAAACGCGGATTTTCACGAATTTTTGCGGTAAACTGCCCGGGCTCACCTTCCAGGGCCAGCAGGTCCGTGTTGGTAAGCAGTTCGATGTTTAGATGCCGGCCGACCTCGACCAGTTTCGGCGAGATCACTCACATGGCACAATCGTTGGTGGGAAATGTCTTGTCCAGTTGTGACATCAGGCCGCCAATGGCGGGCTCCTGTTCCACCAGGTAGACATAATAACCCGACTCGGCCAGGTCCAGCGCGCTTTGCATGCCGGCAATCCCGGCCCCAACTACCATAACCGATCCGCTTGTCTTGTTGCTCATTGAAGTCCCTCACACATCTTTACGTTAGAGGTTACGGGGGCGAGGGGCCGTTGCGGGAGATCTGCGGCAGAGTGGAGAGCGTGCTGTTCCGGAGGAAACAAACCCATCGCGCCCAGGATTCAGAAAACCAGTTCAACAGGTGTCTGAGAAATAACTGTGTATCAAATCCGGGTTGGAGGTGTCAATTGGGGGTAAAGGCCTATCACCGCCAAAATATCCCGGTTAAACGCGCTGCAGTCTCTCCTTTATCGGATGGATCTGGAAGGGAAACCCCCCTTTTTCGCGGTCGGCCAGGTAGCAGCGCAGGGTTTTTTTGATAACGGGAAAGGCGATCTCCTCCCAGGGGATGTTTTCGGCATTAAACAGCCGGACATCCACACTCTCACGGGTGGGGTGGAACGAGGGGGCTGTCAGCTCTGACCGGAACATCAGGTAGATCTGGTTGATATGGACGATATCAAAGAGCAGGTAGGGCTCCAGCGCTTCTATCGAGGCCCCGGTTTCTTCGGTGGTTTCCCGGTGGGCGCCCTCTGTGACGGTTTCTCCGTTTTCCAGGTATCCGGCCGGCAGGGTCCACTTGCCCCTGCGCGGCTCGATGTCCCGCAGGCACAGGAGAATCTGGTCCTGCCAGATGGGGATGCAGCCCACCACCAGCCGGGGATTCTGGTAGTGTATCCGGTTGCAACTGGGACAGACATAGCGCGGCCGGTCATCGTCCGGTGGGATGATGTGGCTTACCGGGTTTGCGCAGTGCGAGCAATAATTCATATGCCGATTCTCAAATCTCCATGCAGGTCACCGCTATCTGACCGTTAAAGCAAACATCCACATCGCTACCGCTGTTATGCGGGCGGTCATGGATAGTGCCGTCATAGTGGTACCAATCCCCTTTTTTTTCAAAGCGGTAGGCGTGCGCGTGGCGGTCCCGCGGGCAAACCTGCCAGGGAAGGTTCCCGTCTTCGGGCAATGGGCTGGGCAGGTTCACGTTCCAGAACTGGCCCGGAGCCAGATCGAGTTCGATGATGGCGGCCAAGACCCGGGCGGTATGGTAACAGGCAGCATCCCAGTCAATAGATTGTCCCGGGGCGATGTACTGGGATACCGCCAGGGAGCGCCTGCCTAAAATAGCGGCCTCCCGGGCAGCTGCCACGGTGCCCGACTGGTACACATCGTTTCCCAGGTTGGCGCCGGGATTGATACCGGCCAACACCCAATCCGCATCAGGGGCCAGGCTTTTCAGGGCCAGGCGGGTGCAGTCGGCCGGAGAACCGTAGACAATGAATCGGTCGGCTTCCGGCTGGTCCACACGAAGTGGCGCCTTTACCGTCACCCGGTGACTGATGAATGATTGGGGTTCTTTGGGGGCGGCCACGATGGACGTACCCAGGGTTTGGGCGGCTTTCAGGAGGGACTCCAGCCCGGGTTCACCGTAACCATCGTCGTTGGTGATGACAAATTTCAAAAGTTCAAGATTCCAATTGGTTCGGGGGCCAGGGGTTCAACTTATAGCCCTGAGGCAAGCGCGTTACGGCCGGAACCCCCAAGCACCGGTGAAAAGCTTATTCGTAATGGTTCTTTCCATACAACCGCCGGCGAGAATGACGCAAGGAGTTTTTAACTGGATCCCGTATCGACCTTAGCGTGGGCCGGGCCGCCGCGCCATACCCTCACGTGGACAATAATACCAAGAGGTATTATTATTCTGACATTGCCGTGCTGCTTCCGCTACTTTGCAAAGGAGTGACAAATGGCTTCCACCCGTCCAGACCCACCCCAGGATGAGCCCATCGATGACCTGGAAATAAGGGAATGGCTTGAATCACTGGACTACGTTGTTGGGCAGGGCGACCCTCAGCGGGTTATCCGGCTGCTACAGGAACTGCAGGAACGTGCCCATGTCCATGGTATCAAGCTGCCCTTCAGTGCCCAGACACCTTTCATCAATACCATTCCGGCGCAGGCACAGCCGGTTTACGGCGGCAGCCGGGAAATCGAAAGGCGCATTAAAAGCATCATTCGCTGGAACGCCATGGCTATGGTAGTCCGCGCCAACCGGGTCGAAAACGGTATTGGGGGGCACATTTCCACCTATGCCTCCATTGCAACGCTGTACGAGGTTGGATTCAATCACTTTTTCAAAGGCCCGGATGCACCCAGTGGTGGCGACCAGGTGTATTTCCAGGGGCACGCGGCGCCGGGAAACTACGCCCGGGCGTTCTTGGAAGGGCGGTTGAGCGTAGAAGACCTGAAAAACTTTCGGCACGAAATGCATCCCGGGGGCGGCCTGCCCTCCTACCCACATCCATGGCTGATGCCGGAATTCTGGCAGTTTGCAACTGTGTCCATGGGGTTGGGGCCGATTATGGCGATTTACCAAGCCCGTTTCAACCGGTATCTTGAAAACCGGGGACTTAAAACACCTTCCGACGCCAAGGTCTGGTACTTCATGGGAGACGGCGAGTCGGATGAACCTGAATCGCTGGGCGCTATTTCCCTGGCCGCCCGCGAGAAACTGGATAACCTGATCTTTGTCATAAACTGCAACCTCCAGCGCCTGGACGGCCCTGTAAGGGGCAACAGCAGTATTATCCAGGAACTGGAAACCGTCTTTCGCGGGGCCGGTTGGAATGTGATCAAGGTCCTCTGGGGCAGTGCGTGGGATGCCCTGCTGGAGCGCGATCACGACGGCCTGCTGGTCCGGCGCATGGGGGAAGACGTGGACGGCGAACGGCAGAATTACGTTGTTCGGGGCGGCCGGTATGTACGTGAACATTTCTTCGGGCGCTACCCCCAACTTTTGGAGATGGTATCCCATCTTTCCGACGACCAGCTCTGGCGGCTGCGCCTGGGCGGTCACGATCCCGAGAAAGTGTACGCGGCTTACCAGGCCGCGGTTAATCACACCGGGTCCCCGACCGTGATCCTCGCCCGCACCATCAAGGGGTACGGCCTGGGCGAAGCCGGCGAAGGCAAGAATATCACCCACCAGCAGAAGAAACTGAACGAAGCCGAGCTCAAGGAATTCCGCACCCGGTTCGGTATTCCGATTTCAGACGAAGAAATTGACACGGTACCTTTCTACCGTCCGGCCGACGACAGTCCGGAAATGGAATATTTGTGCGCGCAGCGCGAAAAGCTGGGCGGTTTCCTCCCGGCCCGTTCAGTTAAAGCCGGCCCTTTAAGCCCGCCCGAGGCGTCCCTGTTTGCCGAGTTTCACGCAGGGACCGGCGAGCGGGAGGTGACCACCACCATGGCGTTCGTGCGCCTGATTGCCAAATTGCTGCGGGATAAATCCATGGGTCCGCTGGTCGTACCCATCGTTCCGGATGAATCGCGAACTTTCGGCATGGAAGCCCTTTTCCGGCAGGTGGGTATATACGCCAGCGGAGGACAGGTATATGAACCGGTGGACCGGGAGAACCTGCTCTACTACAAAGAAGCCAAGAACGGGCAGATCCTGGAAGAGGGGATTACAGAGGCAGGTTCGATGGCTTCGTTTATTGCCGCCGGCACCGCCTATGCCACGCACGGAATCAATACCATACCCTTTTACATTTATTATTCCATGTTCGGACTGCAGCGGGTGGGTGACCTGATCTGGGCCGCGGCTGATATGCGGGCCAAGGGATTTTTAATCGGGGCGACGGCCGGCCGGACAACCCTGGCCGGGGAGGGATTGCAGCACCAGGACGGCAACAGTCACCTGCTGGCCTATCCCTATCCCACCTTGCAGGCCTACGACCCGGCCTTTGCTTATGAGATGGCCGTCATCATCCAGGACGGGCTAACCCGGATGTATGTGAACCAGGAAGACCTTTTCTACTATATTACGGTGACCAACGAAAACTATCCCCAGCCGGCCATGCCGGAAGGTGTGGATGAGGGCATTACCCGGGGGATGTATCTGCTTCGCACCGTGGGCGGCAGCCGGGCCGAGGCGATGGTGCAGCTGCTGGGCAGCGGCGCTATTTTGAACCAGGTCCTGGCCGCGGCCGACCGGCTGTCCGACACATATGGTCTGGTTGTGAACGTCTGGAGTGTAACCTCCTACAAGGCATTGCATCAGGATGCGCTCGACTGCGAACGCTGGAACATGCGTCATCCGGACCAAGCGCCGCGGCGGATGTACCTGGAAGAAACCCTGGACGGATCGGACGGCGTTTTCGTGGCCGCTTCGGACTATGTCAAAGCCCTGCCCGAAACCATCAGCCGCTGGTTGCCGGGGCGCCTGGTGTCCTTGGGCACGGACGGGTTCGGGCGCAGCGACGGTCGGCGGCACCTGCGTGACTTTTTTGAAGTCGACGAAACCCACATCGTTCTGGCTGCGCTTTACGCATTGGCAGGGGAAGGCCGCCTTGAGCAAAATGTCGTGGTGCAGGCGATCAAGGATCTGGGTATCGATCCGGAAAAGGCCAATCCTTTTACAATCTAATGGTATATAATGATGTTTATAAACTGAATTGTATCGATCAGTACGGTGCTATCAAAATGTACCAAATTTGGTATTATGAAGTAATTGCAAACATTCCTGTTTAGTGAGTCATTTAGTTCATTTTCTTTCGCGTGAAAGAAAACGAACCAAAAGAAAACGCCCATGTAAGGCGGCCCTGCGGGCTGCCTGCGCTTCTCGGAAAGGGCGCGCTCAGCACAACTCGCTGCGCTCAAAAAAGCACTTCGCTCCTTCGCCCTTTCCTGCGATGCTCGGCGCCTTACAAAGGGAAAGATCAAAACCAATTATCAATTCAGTGCCCAATGAGAGGTGGCTACTCATGCCCCATGATTTGATCCTGCCCGAGCTGGGAGAAAACGTAACCAGCGGCACCGTGGTGGCCGTTCTGGTAAAGGTCGGCGAAGTTGTCGAAGTTGAGCAGCCGGTCATCGAGATTGAAACCGACAAGGCCGTGGCCGAGGTGCCGTCCGATGCGGCCGGCCGCGTTGCGGCCATTCATGTCGAAGAAGGGCAGGAAATCAAGGTCGGGGCCAGGATACTATCACTTGAATCTGCCGAGGCAGCCGAGCTCCCCGCGACGGACGGGGTGCCGGCAAAAGAGAAAGCCGAACCTGGGCCGGCGGCAGTCCAAAAGCAGCCGGCCGGGGAATTGATTCCGGAAAGCGTCCCGGCCGCGACGGCGGATAAGCCCGCCGAGCAGCCGCAGCCGGCTCTTACGCCTGAAAAGGCCGCCCCGGCCGCCCCTTCGGTAAGACGCTTTGCCCGGGAGATCGGGATCGACATCAATGCGGTGCCCGGGAGCGGTCCGAGCGGACGGATTTCCAGAGAAGATGTGAAGGCCTATTCAAAGCAGCTTAATACGCAGCGCTCGCTGGCCGCCCCGGCCGTGGTCCAGACGGTAACCGAACCGTTGCCGGATTTCAGCCGTTGGGGCAACGTCCAGCGCAAGCCCATGAGCACGGTCCGCCAAAGAACCGCCGAACATCTGTCCAACGCCTGGACGACCATTCCCCATGTTACCCACTTCGACAAAGCCGACATGACCCATCTGGAAGAGTTTCGCAAAACGCATGCCCAAAAGGTGGAGGCGGCCGGCGGCAAACTGACGGTTACCGCGATTTTATTGAAAACCATTACCGCCGCGTTGAAGATCTTTCCCCGCTTCAATGCCTCCGCGGATATGCAGACAAATGAGATCGTCTACAAACAGTATTACAACGTGGGGGTGGCCGTGGATACCGACCGGGGACTGCTCGTGCCCGTTATTCACGATGCGGATAAAAAGAGCCTGCTCGAACTGGCCGTGGAATTAAATGAATTGGCGGAGTTGGCGCGGACGAAGAAGCTGCCTCTCGAGAAAATGCAGGGCGGCAATTTTACCATTTCAAATCTTGGGGGGATCGGCGGGACTGCCTTTACCCCGATTATCCACTATCCGGAAGCGGCGATTCTCGGTGTGGCCCGCGGTCAGAGGGAAATGCGCTACCGGAACGGGCAATTCGAGCCGCGTCTGATGCTGCCCCTGTCACTTTCCTATGACCACCGCCTCATCGACGGTGCCGATGCGGCTCGCTTCACCCGCTGGGTTGTGGAGGCTTTGGAGCAGCCATTGTTATTGTCGCTTTAGCTTTGATTTAGATCTTATATTGCCAGAGATCAGGTAAAATTTACCACTCTGGGAAACAGAACTCTTAAATGTTCTATATATTGCAAGTTCAAACATTCTCGGCTACAACCCAATATGTTCATCTTCTTTCACGTGAAAGAAAACGAACCAAAAGAAGACGCCCATAAGACGCGGCCCTGCGGGCTGCCCTGCGCTTCTCGGAAAGGGCGCGCTCAGCACAACTCGCTGCGCTCAGACAAGCACTTCGCTCCTTCGCCCTTTCCTGCGATGCCCGGCGCGTCTTAAAGGGGAACATCAAAACCAAAGGTTAATCTGGCCCTATTCGCAATTCTACGGTAAGGATATCCTATGACCGAACAGAAAAATACCCAGTTGCTGGTAATTGGTGCCGGCCCGGGCGGTTATGCCGCGGCTTTTCTAGCGGCCGACCTGGGCATGCAGGTAACTCTGGTGGATCCGGAGGAAAATCCCGGTGGCGTCTGCCTCTACCGCGGATGCATTCCTTCCAAGACGCTCTTGCATGTGGCCCACCTGCTCCACGAAGCCAAGCGAGCCGAGGCGTATGGTATTGATTTCGCGCCCCCGACCATTGACCTCGACCGTTTGCGGGGCTGGAAGGAAAAGGTCGTGGACCAGTTGACCGGCGGTCTCGGGCAGCTTTGTTCGCGCCGCAAGATAGCGCATATACGCGGCCTGGCCCGCTTCAAAGGGGCCGACACGGTCACGATTGCCACGCCGGATAATCAGGACCTTGAGCTGGCTTTTGAAAATGCGATTATCGCCACCGGGTCGCGGCCGCTGGTTGTGCCGGGTTTGGGCGCAGACAGTCCGCGCGTGCTGGATTCATCCGGCGCCCTGCAGCTGGATATCCTGCCCAAAAACCTGCTTGTGATCGGCGGCGGGTACATTGGGCTGGAACTGGGCAGTGTCTATGCCGCCCTGGGCAGCGAAGTCTCCGTGGTTGAGATGCTGCCCGGCCTGTTGGCCGGGGCGGATAAGGACCTGGTCCGGGTTCTTAAGAAACGCCTGGACGCTGATTTTGCCGCCATCTGGACCGATACCCGGGTTGTTTCCGTTGAGGATGCCGACGATGGCGTGGAGGTAGTCCTGGAAAACAAGGCCGGGGAAACGTCACCGCACCTGTTCGAGCGCGTGCTGATGTCGGTCGGCCGACAACCCAACACCGAATCCCTGGGTCTGGAAAACACTCGGGTAGAAATCGACGACCAGGGATTTATCAAAACCGATACCCGCCGGCAGACCGCTGAATCCTCTATTTTTGCTATCGGGGACGTGGCCGGCCAACCCATGCTCGCCCATAAGGCTTCCCATGAAGGACGCGTGGCGGTGGAGGTCATCGCCGGTCACAAGGTAGCGTTTGATCCGGCGGCGATTCCAGCCGTGGTCTACACCGATCCCGAAATTGCCTGGTGCGGTCTGACGGAGAGCGAGGCTAAAAGCCGCGGTATCGCCCACAAAACCGTGCGTTTTCCATGGGCCGCCTCCGGCCGAGCCCTGAGCCAGAACAGCGGCGACGGCATGACCAAACTCATTATCGATCCGGACTCGGAGCGGATTCTGGGCATGGGCCTCGTGGGCACCGGGGCCGGCGAGTTGATCGCGGAAGGGGTCCTGGCAATTGAAATGGCGGTCCTCGCCAGCGACCTCAAGTTGACGATACATCCCCATCCAACCCTGTCGGAAACCATCATGGAGGCGGCGGAGGTGTTCTTTGGGCAGGCGACGCATGTCTACCGTCCACTGAAGAAAAAGAAATGATCCAGGATAGAATTGCCATTGACCGACTTGTGAAATTATTAACGTCGTCGGTCGGTCTGGCAAAGTAGACTGTAATATTGAGGTGATATAAGACTTTATGTTCATTTTCTTGCGCGTGAAAGAAAACGAACCAAAAGAAAACGCTGTAAAACGCGACCCTGCGGGCGGCCCTGTGCTTCTCGGAAAAGGCGCGCTCAGCACAACTCGCTCCGCCCAGACAAGCACTTCGCTGCTTAGCCCTTGCCTGTGATACTCGGCGCGTTTTAATGGGGAAAGTCAAAACAATCCAACTCATACTCATTGCTAAAAATCCCAAACCTGCACGTTACCGCCCATACGATAATTATCATTGGAATATGCTTACCTTGTAAAGTCCATTGAGATGCTTATGGTGTTTTATCTACCTGTTCTGGAGATTGATACAGATAACAATTCCCAAAGGAGAATTCCAATGAAGTTACAGGATAAATTGGATCAATATAAAAAGAGTTTTTTGGAAAAAGCACCGGCTGACGCGGTTGAGACCATGCAGCGTGCCACCCGTGAGCTGGCCGATTCCGGCTAGGCGGAAAAAGCGGTCAAGGCCGGCGATTGTGCCCCGGACTTTACCCTTGAGAACACCGCCGGCGAGAAGGTGGGCCTGGCGGGCATACTGCTGAAAGGACCGGTGGTGCTGACGTTCTATCGCGGCAAGTGGTGACCGTATTGCAATATGGAGCTGGAAGCTCTGGCAAAAGCCGCTGGTGAGATCGAAGCGGCCGGGGCCACCCTGGTGGCCATTGCACCCCAGTCGGCGGCGTTGAATGCGGAGATAAAAAAAGAGAAGAATCTGAAGATCGATATTCTCAGCGATCCCGGAAATGAGGTTGCCCACAAGTTCGGACTCCGGCACGCGCTGCCGGATTACCTGACGCCGCTGTATTCGCAATTCGGCATCAACCTGCCCGAGTTCAACGGCGACGATTCCTGGACCCTGCCCATGCCGGCCCGGTACATTATCGACCAGGGCGGCAATGTCTGTTACGCGCGGGTGAATGCCGACTATACGCAACGTCCGGAACCGGATGAAACCGTGGCAGCGTTAAAGGAGTTGAAGTAGAATCAGTCTCCACTGGCGGGAAACTATATTCTCCTCCCCCTTGACGGGGGAGGTTGGGTGGGGGTGCAGACACACGAACCACGTTGGTGACTATTTTGCCAGACGGGCAAGTCACCCTCCCCCGGCCCCTCCCGTCAAGGGAGGGGAGTTTATTTTTGTAACGCGGGAATTCATGAATAGGCAGGTCTGGGGTAAGCAAGACAGGTTGCCGGCTATGCTTATAACTTAAACCCAGCGCTGCGGATTATACCAGCCCACGTTCTTTGGCCATATTCATGTAGGTCTCGAATACGTTTTGGGGTGGCTCGTAGCGGTGCTCTTCATCCTTCTGGTGAAATTGCAGGGCGCCGGTGGGGCATGCGTCGATACACACACCGCAGCCGATGCAGCGGTTTTCCAGGACCCGGGCTGTTTCTGTAACCACGATGGCATCCATGTGGCAGCGTTCGACACAATCTTCGCAGGCCACACATTCTTCGGCGTCTACCCGGGCGAAGTAATTGGTGTGAACCGCGGCGGCGGGTTCCGGGAAATTTTTGAGATTCTTCAATACCTGGCAGCAGCAACCGCAGCACATGCAAATGTTGGTGGGTTTCTGGGAGTTCCCCGGTTGCAGGACAAGCCCGGCCGCGCGACCCGTTTCAAGGATGTCCAAGGCCTCGGCCTGGTCGACCTCGCGTCCCAACCCGTTCTGTTCGTAATAGTAGGCCCCGGTGCCGAAAGACAGGCAAACCTCCATGGGGTTGTCGCAGCCCTTGCCGGCCATCTGGTGCTCCTTGCGACAGATACAGGGTGACGCCACGATCTTGGACTGGCTGCGGATGATCTCATCCGCCGTCTCGTAGGAGGTAATGTTCATTTCGGCGTTGACCTGCCGGGATATGGGGATGACCCGCAGCTGTTTGGTGTCGGTTTGCATCCATTGCTTGTGCATCACCTGGGGCAGGTATTCATTCACGTCCCGGATGAGGTCTTCGTCCAGGTCGTTCAGATGATATTCCCAGATACCGATGACGAACTGGGCGGCCGAGTAGAGGTTGCTGCCGCCCTTGGAAATCCTGAAGATCAGTCCCTTGCGGGCCATGTCGGCCAGTTTATCTGGCAGGTCGCCGGCATCGGTTTGCAGCCGGGCGGCGATTCCCTCTGGCGCTTCAGGCAACATGGTCAGGCCCATGGCAATCCGGGCCTCCTCTTCGGTAAACAATCTTTTCAGGATGCGCAGCTCCACGCCACTGTCCGTGGCAGGGTAGCCGGCAGGCAGCTTGTCGAGGTGTTGGGCCAGGCGCTGGTATAGATCGGACATTTTTCAAAGTTCCCCGTGCTGATATGAATGTTAGGCTGCAATTTAGTACTTGTAGAACAGAATGAAAAGTGTCACAAATGACGTAAAGCGTGCGAAATATGCCAGGGGGCGCTTTCAAAACCTTCTCTTGGATTAAATCCTTGCGTTGGAGCAAGAAGTTCAATCCTCAAAATATTCCATATATTCTTGCGGTTGAACTACCTGCTCCGCCTTGACCTTAAATCCAATTGGAGGCTTTGAAACCGCCCCAGGAACTGTTTATGTGGAGGGATAGTGGCAAAAATTACATTTTGGGCAGGAAATAATTGCCTATTTTCAGGTATTTCGGGATTGATGGATGCTTTTTCCATCGCCAATCTGTGGCATGCGGCCCTGGTTCCCCAGGCACAGGGCCCTTTGTTTGAGTGTCGCCTGGTGTCAACGGATGGAAAACCGGTCCAGGCCTATGGCGGCATCGAGTTTCAACCGGCCGGTGCCCTGGCTGATGAGCCACCCGCCGATTTTGTTATCGTACCGCCCTACCTTCCGCATATTGCCGCGTTGCCTGCCAAAGATGACCCCCTTTACGACTGGATCAGGGCCCATCATGCCGGCGGGAACCCGGTGGGGACCATGTGCTCGGGAACATTCCTGCTGGCTGAATCAGGACTGCTGGACGGTAGGGTGGCCACGGTGAACTGGCATTTCGCCCGCATGTTCAGGCAGCGCTATCCGCAGGTAAATCTGAAACCGGAATTAATCATGAGTGAGGACGACGGTCTGATTTGCACCGGTGCCACGACCGCCATGTTTAACCTGGCCCTCTACATGATCAATCGGTTCGGTTCAGCGGAACTGGCCGCGTTGTGTTCCAAAGTGCTGCTGGTGGATACCAGCCGGCAAAGCCAGTCACCCTACATGATATCCGATTTTAATAAGAGTCATGGCGATGCAGCGGTTTTAAAGGCCCAGATCCAGATGGAAACCCGTTTTTCCGATAACCTCCAGATCGAGACCCTGGCCGTGGAGTCAGGACTCAGTTCTCGACATTTCAAGCGCCGTTTCAAACAGGCGACCGGTGAATCCCCGTTGGAGTACCTGCAGCGGGTCCGTATCGAGCAGGCCAAACAGCGGCTGGAAACCACCCGGGACAGCATGAACGAAATCACCTGGCAGATTGGCTATGAAGACAGCAGTTCGTTTCGTCGGTTATTCAAAAAATTTACCGGGCTGGCGCCCCGGGCCTACCGGGATAAATTCTCCCGGCTGTAATACCCAACCGTCACTGGGTTTACCGTCCAGCACTTGCTTAAACCTGATGATTGGTGTAAAAAATCGTTATGATACCTACTAGAAAAAAATTGCTGGGCAGATTCGCGGTTTTGGTTTGCCTCGCATTTCTGACTGCCTGCGGCAACGAAGCACAGCCCCCTGCGTCAACGCCGAAAAAATCCCGGGATGCAAGTTTTACCTTCTTCAATATCGGTAAAAATACCCGCATTACCGGCAGCGTGCGGGGAGATCTTGAAAAAATCCTGGGCGACGCGGCTGTTGAGCGCAAGGGGGTAGTAAATCTGGCGCTCAACTACAACACTTTTTTAGAAGAGCATTATCCGGATCTTGACCGCCTGAACCGGCAGTTGACCTCCGATATAGGACTGCGGGTCAAGCACCCGGTCACCCGCCTTATGTACCGCTATGCCCGGCAAAAAGGCCTGCCCTATGACCTGGTCGAGGTGCATTTTTCGGAGAAATCCAAGCAGCCCATCTTGATCAGGATCAACTTTAAATCTGCCAACCCCGAGACATTGAAGACCCTCATGGAGAAATACGGTCCTTCCCGCAATTATAAGTGGGGACAGGAAAAGGGCAGCTCACAAGTATGGCAGAAAGGAGGCGACTACCTATTTTACTCTGTCATCCCTCGCCGCGGCAATAAGGTGGAATACCGGATTGCCATTTATTTTACGGCTGCCATCGAGACCCTGACTCAATCGGAAAAGTCTGATTCAGGTTCACAAACCAATCGCAAAACCGGATTCTGATGCAGTTTCTTCAAGCCCATGATATCAGCCAATGATATACCGCAACAACACCCTCCTTTAGCTGTTCGCAGAAACCAACGCATAGCAGACATCTTAACCCTCATATGCATGGGCACGACCGCGTTTCTGATTATTTTTGCCATCGCTGGTCCGCAAGAGGGCCTGGAGGCCCTGGTTATTATCATTCCCTGGATGATTGCAGTGGTGGTGCACGTCATTTCCAGCCTGCCGGTGTTACTCCTGGCCTGGAAAACCGGTCGGCATTTGCGCAACACCTGGATCTACCTCTATTTTTCCATATTTTGGGGCCTTCACGCAGTTTACTTCGTACAGATGAACGAGATCGACGCTGCTTTTATGCGCCAGGTCCACCAGTTTACACGACCGGCGGACGCCGAGCTTTACCGATTGATCACCCGGCAGACCCTGCGCAACCCGAACAGCCCACCTTTGGATTTGAGTGTCAAGACCCGTGTGTTGGCGCTTATCGAGCAGGGGGCGGACATTCATTATCGGCCACCCGGCAGTCACTATAACCGGGGGGCCTTGATTATTTGGGCCGCCCGCAGCGGTGAACCTGAAATGGTGGCCGCGCTCCTGGATCGCGGGGCGAAAATAGACGGCCCGGGACAAGGGAGCAACACGCCTTTGATGGCGGCTACCCGGATGGGTCACAGCGCGGTGGTCGTATTGCTCCTCGAGCGCGGGGCTGATCCGGACAATCCGCGCTATCGGCCCGCGACACCCTTGATCGAGGCGGTGAAAAAGCAAAGCCTGCAGGCTGCGGCGGCCCTAGTCAAAGGCGGTGCCGGCCCGGGCTACCATCCGCCGGGCAGCGCTGCCCCGCTTTTTTATGCCTCCGGTAAGGGAGACGCCGCCATGATGAAACTTTTACTTGATGCCGGGGCTGATCCGAACCAGTTGTATTTCAACCGCGGAACGTCACCCATGATCGGGGCCGTGGAAAACGGTTGCGTGGCCTGCGTACGCTACCTGCTGGCGGCCGGGGGGAAACCTATCGGGCAGAATAGCAAGGGCGACGGGGTCATTACCATTGTGCTGGAAAGGGGCCTGGATGAGATTGCTGCGCTGTTGCGGGAAGCGGCGGCGTCCCGGGGCAATGCAACCTTGGGCGCTGTCGGGACGTTCAATGATATATACCGGGCCGTCAAAGCAAATAAATGGGCTCTGTTGCAGACCCTTTTTGAAATGGGGGTGAGTCCCGATCTGGTCAATCCGCAGAAAAGGACGACCCTTTCGCTTTTGGCCGGGCGACAAATTTGGCGCTCGCCGGATGAGGCGGCCGAAGCCGTCGCCGGCAAGATGCTGATCGAAGCGGGCGCGGATGTGGACAAACTTGACAGCAGCGGACGCTCCCCCCTGTGGCACGCCAGCCGCAGCGGTGCTACGGACGTGGCCCGTTTGCTGATTGCCGCCGGAGCCGATGTCAACCGGGCAACCTCCGATGGCAAGACACCGCTGCTCAATGCCCTCTGGAAAGGGCATCCGGAAATTACCGCGGCCCTGCTGTCGGCGGGCGCCGATCCCAATACCCGCACGGACTGGGGTCCCAACAGCGACTACCCGCTACGGATCGCGGCCAGCCGGGGGCAGGCCGGCACCGTGCGCCTGCTCCTGGCCAGCGGCGCGGTTATCGACTCCGAGAGTCGTCAGTTGTGCGACTTGCTACAGAGAGCGGCCAAGCATCCGGAAACGGTGCAGGTTCTGGCGGAATCCAGCGTGGATCTGAATCGCAAAGATCCCCTGGGGCGCTACCCTCTGGCTGTCGTAATGCGTCGCGGTGATCCGGACAGTGTGCGCGCCCTTATCGATGCGGGCGCTTACCCGTTGCTTGCGAACTGGCGTGGTCACCAGCCCCTGAACTGGTTTGCCGAAACCGGGGAGGTGACGACCTTGAGACTTTGCCTGGAGAAATATCCGGACCTCCGGGAGAACCATAAACTGCTCAAGAAGACGCTCTACCGGGCGATCCGTAAAGGTCAGGTGGCGTCTGTTAAAGTGTTGTTGGACTATGGCACTTTCTACACCCGCATGAGTGAGGTTGAAGCAATCGTGAATTGGACGAAGCCGCCACCCCAGTTCCCGCGCGCCAAGGAGGAGATTCTGGCATTGTTCAACGCCCGCCTGGCAACAGCGGCGCCGGAAAATCGGACCAGGCCTTCGAGTCCTGTCTTGATAGTGGTACCCCGAAAAAGATAGAGACGGTAACGCGCGACGGATCTATTGACAGGGAAAATGGAAACAGCGCATATGGTTGGAGCCTTATCATGCCAAGCAGCCGTTTGGTCTATTCCACTGAAACCGGTCGGATCTGCGCCCAGTGCGGCCAGCCGAAGAAAAAATGCCGCTGTCGAAAAAGTAAATCCGGCACCCTGCCATCGTCCGCGGGCTATCCGGATGATGGTATCGTCAGGATTCGGCGAGAGGTGAAAGGCCGGGGGGGCAAGACCGTTTCCACTGTGTTCGGGCTTCCTCTGGAGGGGCCGGAACTGAAGCGCTTTGCCAAAACGTTGAAGCAGCGCTGTGGTACCGGCGGTACAATAAAAGACGGTGTAATTGTCATCCAGGGAGATCACCGGGATGCACTGGCAGCCGTGATTCGAGACCAAGGCTATCAGGTGAAAATTGCCGGAGGCTGAAACGCCTGGCCATCTATCCGACCGATTTACTTTTTCCGAATTTTATTCTATGCTTGGCCATTGTCCAATCACTTGTCAGCCAATAACACCTCAACACGTGAAACCATGCCGGAGCCCCAGCTGGATACCCGTTTGACTGCGGAAGACACGTTGCTGCTTATTCTTTCGGGAACCTGGCAGATCAACCGGCCGGTTCCTTCCGGGGTGCATACGTTTGAAAACCGGCTGGCGGGTTCCCGGGTACGCCAAATCCAATTTGACAGCAGCGGACTTGCGGTTTGGGACAGCAGCTTGATCGGCTTTGTCCACCAGTTGCGCCACCGATGTGCCGCAGCAGATATCGACGTGGATTTAAGTGGTCTTCCCGGGGGAGCCCGGCGGCTGGCTCGTTTGGCGGCCGCGGTACCTCCCAAGGCTGCGGCCGAAAAAGAGCAGCGGCGGCTGTCCGCCCTTGAAAAGCTGGGCAATGCCGGTCTGGCCGGCTACCGGGCCATGGTAGACACCCTGGAATTTTTAGGGGAATTGTCGCTTTCCTTTCTCCGCCTGCTGCAGGGCCGGGCTCGATTTCGACGGGCGGATATCCTGGTGGTGATCCAGGAGTGCGGATGGCAGGCCCTGCCGATCGTTTCGCTGATCAGTATCCTGGTCGGTTTGATCCTGGCTTTTGTCGGCGCGGTCCAGCTCAGCCTGTTCGGGGCCGAGATCTATATTGCCGACCTGGTGGGTATTGGGGTCGCTCGCGAAATGGGCGCCCTCATGACGGGCGTCATCATGGCCGGGCGCACCGGCGCCGCTTTTGCCGCCAATATCGGCACCATGCAGGTCAACGAGGAAGTAGATGCACTGCAGACCCTCGGGGTCGCGCCCATGGATTTTCTGGTACTGCCGCGGGTCCTGGCCCTGGTCATCATGATGCCCCTGCTTTGCGTCTATGCCGATCTGCTGGGGATTCTGGGCGGTTTGCTGGTGGGGGTAGGCGTCATGGATATCCCGTTGATCCAGTATTTCGAGCAAACCCGGAACGCGTTGACCCTGACCCATTTTTCGGTAGGCCTGGTAAAGAGTGTTGTTTTCGGCCTGATCGTGGCCCTGGCCGGTTGCATGCAGGGCATGCGCTGCGGCCGCAGTGCGGCTGCGGTCGGCCAGGCGACAACCTCGGCTGTGGTAATTGCCATTGTCGGCATTGTCGTTGCGGATGGCCTGTTCGCCGTTTTGACTAATATACTGGGAGTATAGTCACTAAATTTGCCATGACCCTATCCGACCAAAGCCGACCGGAGCCACACATCAGCGTCCACAACCTGACCATGGCCTACGGTAGTTTTGTGCTGATGCGGGACCTGACCTTTACCGTGAATCGGGGTGATGTTTTCGCGATTATGGGCGGCAGCGGCTGCGGCAAGAGCACCCTGATGCGGATCCTGGTAGGGTTGAAATCCCCGGCGACGGGTAGCGTACACTATCGCGATATAGATTTCTGGGAGATCGGGCAGCCGCAGCGGGAAGAGATGATGCATAGCTTCGGGGTTCTCTACCAGAGCGGGGCTTTGTGGAGTTCCATGACGTTGGCCGAGAATGCCGCCTTGCCCCTGGAGTTGTATACCAGCCTGGATAAAAAGGATATCGCTGAACTGGTTTCGCTCAAACTGGCCCTGGTCGGATTGGCCGGCTTTGAGGACTACTATCCATCCGAAATCTCCGGCGGTATGCGCAAGCGGGCCGGCATTGCCCGGGCCATGGCGCTCGATCCGGACGTCTTGTTTCTGGATGAGCCTTCGGCCGGCCTGGACCCGGTCAGTGCGAAAATGCTCGATGAGCTGATCCTGGAGATCAATGCCGGCATCGGGACCACCGTGGTCATTGTGACCCATGAACTGCCGAGCATCTTCGCCATTGCCAGCAACTCGGTTTTTCTGGACAACCAGACCCGCCGGGCGGGCGCAACCGGCAACCCCAAACACCTGTTGGTGACATCGGAGAATCCGGCCGTCATAAAGTTTCTAACGCGCGGTGAACGTGGCGAAGGACAAATAAAGGAATAATATTTTATGCGCAATGAAATTAACCGGACCATGATTGGCGCTTTTATAGTCGGGTCCATTGTATTGGTCGTGGCTGGCATACTCCTGTTTGGATCTGGCAATTTCTTGAAAGAAAGAGAAGAGAGTGTGCTCTATTTCAGCGGATCGGTCAAAGGCCTGGGACTCGGAGCGGCGGTCCAGTTTAAGGGCGTGCCGGTGGGTAAGGTGACGAAGATCAATCTGATTTATACACCGGACAAACAGGAATTCTACACCCGGGTGATTGTTGAAACGACCGGTCAAGTCGTCAAGGTCGTCAACCAGAAGAAACCGAGCGGTCTCGACCCCAAAGAGATGACCATGGAAAACATCGATTTCATGATCGCCAACGGCCTGCGGGCCAAACTGCAGCTGGAGAGCTTTGTGACGGGTAAACTGCTGGTGGCACTTGATTTTCACCCTGGTTCCCCCCTCGATCTGAAGGGGTATGACAAAGACATCAAGGAATTGCCGACATTGTTATCGGATTTTGAGTCTCTCGCTAAGGCCTTTGAAAACCTGAAGCTAGAGGAGATGATCCAATCCGCAAAAAATGCTATTGAAAGTGTCGACAAACTGGCCAGTTCGTCCGACCTGCAGGCAGTCCCCGGCGCCCTCAACGAGACCCTACAAAGTTACCGCCGGCTGGCCGAGAACTTTAATAACCAAGTCGGTACCCTGGCAGCCGGGCTGTCTGACACGCTGGCGGATACCCGCGGCCTCGTACAAAAGCTCGAGCACCAGGTCGATCCCGTGGCCGGGGGTATTACGGCAACGACTGACGATCTGCGGGCTGCACTACAAAAAATAGACCGTCAGGCGGAACCGCTACTGAGCGATTTGCGGGTAACCGTAGCAGCAGCGAGGTCGGCGCTTAAAAGGGCCGATGACATGTTGACCAATATGGCCACCTTGTCCGATGAGAATTCGAGCCTGGTGTATCAGGCCCAGTCCACGCTGACGGAATTGAGTGCCGCTGCCCGTTCCATGAACCTGCTGGCCAGCTATCTGGCCAAGCACCCGGAAGCACTGCTTCAGGGCAAGGCCGCACAGGAAGACCAGGGGGAACCTAAATGATCAAGCGCATCTTTTTGCTATCTTGTTTTATCGCCATCGTCGGTACCCTCTCCGCCTGTATCAACCTGGGGACCGGCCGTTCTCCGGCGACGAAATTCTATATGCTCGAAACGGCGTTGTCCGAACCGGCTGCTCCGGCGACAGCGGCCCTGCCGGCAGGATTTTCGATCGGTGTTGGTCCGGTTCAAGTCCCCCGGTATCTGAGTTTGCCCATGCTGGTGACCCGCACCGGGCCGAATGAAATGCAGTCCGATGAATTTCACCAGTGGGCCGAACCACTGCCCGAAAATATCACCCGGGTAATGAGTGCCGAGTTGCTGTCGCTAACCGGCGCGGCGCATGCCTTTGCCTTTCCATGGCGGTCGGCCATCCCGATCGACGTGCAGGTCATCGTGAACGTCATGCAGTTCGATGTATCGCCGGAAGGCAGGGTTACCCTGAAGGCCCAGTGGAGCCTGCTGGGCGAAAAAGGAAATCAGGTCTGGCTGACCCGGCGATCCGCTATCACCGGGTCGACAAATGGCCGGAGCTATGCCGAGCAGGTCACCGGGATGAGTTCGGCCCTGACCGATTTGACCCGGGAGATCGCAGCCGCTATTATGGCGGAAGCTGCCAAAAGAAGGCCGGCCGGCGATTCTTCGGCCGGATAATCTGAGAAGATCGCTGATAGGACGGGCACGGGGGAATTGCCCGCAATATTTTTATCAATCACTACCAACGGGAGGAAATCTATGGGGCCCAAGACAGACAGTAAAAATTTGTTGGAATGCGCCTACCACTGGGAAAAGAATACACCAGACAAGGTTTTCTTCACCCAACCCATGGGTGGGGGGGACGCCAACCTCAAGCACTGGACTTGGAAGGAAGCGATGGATGAGGCTCGGCGAATGGCTGCTTACCTGAAAAGCCTTGACTTGCCGGACCGCAACCACATCGCTCTTTGTTCGAAGAATTGCGCCTGGTGGATAATTGCCGACCTGGCGATCTGGATGGCCGGCCATGTGACCATACCGATTTTTCCGATTCTGACGCCGGATATCGTTGAATACACCCTGGAACATTCCGATTCCCGGCTGCTTTTCGTGGGCAAGATCGATCCTATCTGGGATGAGATGAAAAAAGGTGTTCCGGCGGATATGCCCAAGATCGCTTTTCCCCTGGCACCGGAAAATGACTACACCCAGTGGGAGGATATCATTGCCCAGCACGATCCCTTGATGGAACCGGAAGAGCGCACACGGGAGGAGACCGCCACGATCATCTACACCTCGGGCAGCACCGGCAAGCCCAAAGGTGCTATGATGAGTTTTGCAGCGATGCACGATAGCGCGAAGGGTATCAGTGAATACCTCGGAACCGACTCCAGCGACCGGATGCTCTCCTATCTGCCCATTGCCCATTCCATGGAGCGCTTCATTGGGGAATCGGGGTGCTTGTACACGGGCAGCCATTTATTCTTTGCGGAGAGCCTGGACACCTTTGTGCAGGATTTGCAGCGCGCCCGTCCGACCCTGTTTATTTCGGTTCCGCGGTTGTGGCTGAAATTCCAGCTGGGTGTCTTCCAGAAGGTGCCGCCCAAAAAACTCAACCGCTTACTAAAGATCCCGATTCTCAGTGGAATCGTAAAGAAGAAGATCCTTACCCAGCTTGGGCTCAACCATGTCCGCTTTGCCGGCAGCGGCTCCGCACCGATACCAAAAGAGGTCATCGACTGGTATCGCAGCTTGGGACTGGAGCTGCTCGAGGGCTACGGCATGACCGAGAACATGTCCTATTCCCACTGCACCAAGCCTGGCCAGGTGCGGGTGGGTTACGTGGGGCCCTCTTATCCTGACGTCGAATGCCGCATCAGCGAGGAGGGCGAGATCCTGGTCAAGAGCCCCGGCAACATGACCGGGTACTACAAGATGCCCGAAAAGACGGCCGAAGAGTTTACCGCGGACGGCTTTTTCAAAACCGGCGACCAGGGAGAAATCGACGAACTGGGCCGCCTTAAAATCACCGGTCGGGTGAAGGAACTTTTCAAGACCTCCAAGGGTAAATATGTTGCCCCAGTACCCATCGAGAACCAGATCAACAACCACCCGCGCGTAGAGGCCTGCTGTGTTTCCGGATCGGGGTATCCCCAGCCCTACGGCGTGGTCATGCTGTCGGAGGAAGCCCGCGGCGGGGACGCGGCCGTCATCGAAAACGAGCTGGCCACTCACCTGGAAGGCATCAACGCCGGCTTGCCGCCGCATGAGCGCCTGGCCTTTCTGGCCGTCACCCGGGATGAGTGGCAGCCCGAGAACGGCTTTTTGACACCTACCATGAAATTGAAGCGGACCCGGCTTGAAAAGACCTATGGGGAACTGGCCGATGCCTGGTACGCGGAGAAAAAACCAATTGTTTGGCAAAACTAATCAGTAGGCCAACGGAGGCGGGCGCGTTTCTGCCCGCCTTCGATGTAGCAATTCAAATGTTGAAGTTTAGGCTGACAATACACGCCGGTCTCCTTCTGGGCGTCCTTCTTTTGCTTGCTTTCATTAGCGGCTGCGCGAGTCAACCTTATATCGGCTATTCCGGGCAAACACTGCCCATGAACCAGGTTGCGGTAATCGAGCCCGAGGTTGGGATCGAAATCCATATGGTCAATGCCAAGGTGGTCGATATTAAAAATGAAACCGGTAATGAAACCGGCAAGTATCACAGCGCCGTAGTACTCCCTGGAAAGTACACCCTGGCTGTCGTACCTCAGTACCGCAGCCCAGTTAATACGGTCGTGCAGTTGCAGGTTACGGTAGCGGCCGACCGTAAATACCTGGTGCGGCACAAGAACGTGAACCGAAACATCAACGGCGAACCGGTCTACGAGATCTGGGTGGAAGAGCTCGTTACCCGGACGGTTGTTTCTAACCGGGCAATCAGCCAAAATCCTTTTCGTCCAGTTGACCGACGCACGCTGTCTACCCACCACAGGACTGACGGGGAGCATTAGGCCCTACCGGGACCTACCGACAGAATTAGCCAACCGAATTTAGCCGTTATATTTTTCCCAGGACTTGTCCGCCGCGCTGCCAGTGCATATGGTTGAGAAGACCCGGCAGTGAAAAGCTGCCGAATTTCAACTTCACAAGGAGTAATCAATATGCCCTCTGTTACCGCCGTCAACTACAAGCTCAATCTGGAACCGGACCTGGAAGCGTTTACTTTCACGGGGCAGGCCGTAATTACCCTAAACGCCGACGAACCGGTGGCCGCCATAGATCTGAACACTCTGGATCTGACCATTGACCAATGTCGCTTGATGGGTGCCCTGACGACCTTTGATTGCACGTTCACCCTACTGGCGGAAAAAGAGGAGCTGCACATTGAGCTGCCGGATGCCCGTCAGGGAGAGTTGGTTCTGCAGATCGAATACAGGGGCAACATCAACGATTTGATGGCCGGTTTTTATCGCAGCCGCTACTCGGTCGACGGTGAAGACCGCTATATCGCCGTGACCCAGTTCCAGGAAAGTGATGCCCGGCGGGCGTTTCCCTGCCTGGACGCGCCCGGCTACAAAGCTACTTTTGATGTTTCGCTGGATGTACCGCCTCACCTCACGGCCATTTCGAATGAAATCGAGCAGCAGGTCGTCGACCTTGAAAACGGCAAAAAGCGGGTGATTTTCAAGCAGACCCCGCAGATGTCCACGTACCTTGTGTTTTTCGGCGTTGGCGAATTTGACATTCAGGTGGATTCACAAGACCCGCGGGTGCGGGCCGTTACTTTGCCCGGGCAGAGTGATCACGCGGCCTATGGGTTGGAATTCGGCCGTAAGGCCCTGGCTTTCAGCGAAGCGTATTACCGCATTGACTACCCGCTGACCAAGATGGACCTGATCGCCATCCCCGATTTTGCTTTCGGGGCCATGGAAAACTGGGGCGCCATTACCTTTCGGGAGAACCTGCTGCTGCACTATCCCGAGACCACCTCCAAAGCCGGCGAAGAGCGCATCTGCGAGGTGACTGCCCACGAAATTGCCCACCAGTGGTTCGGCAACCTGGTAACACCGGCAGACTGGAAATATCTATGGCTTAACGAGAGTTTTGCCACCTACTTTGGGTTTGGGGTGGTGGCGGAATTTTACCCGGACTGGGCCATCTGGGATAAATTTCTACACGGCCAGACAGCCACGGCCATGGCCCGGGATGCCCTGCATGAGACCTTTCCCATTGAGATCCCCGGTGGAGAGCATGTCGTTATCAACTCGAGTACGGCTCCAATCATATACAACAAGGGCGGCAGCATCCTCAGGCAGGTCCAGGGCTACATCGGATCTGACAACTTTCAAAAAGGCTTGCGCCATTACCTGCAAACCCATGCGTATGCCTGTGCAGCCAGCCACCACCTGTGGGAAGCACTTGAAGCCGCGGCGGCCATGCCGGTAACGGCCTTAATGGAAAACTGGGTCAGCCAGCCGGGCTTTCCCCTGTTGTCGGTCGAACGCCGGGGTGATGCCCTTTATCTGACCCAGCAGCGGTTCACCTATCTGCCGGGAGAATTTGACCAGCAGTGGCTGATTCCCATTAACGTCACGTTTTACACTCCGACCGGCGAATTGGAAACCCGGTCGTTGTTAATGGATGCAAGCGCAGCGGTTCTCGAAATACCGGCCGGAACCGCGGCCTACAAACTGAACAGCGGCCAGACTGGTTTCTACCGGGTACGGTATCTTGAACCGCAGAACCTGGAAAAACTTGCGGCCCTGGTAAAGGACCAGGTCCTGGCCCCCACCGATCGCTGGGGCCTGCAGGATGACCTTTTCAACCTGGTGCGTACCGGCCTGGTTGATTTTAAGTCGTACTTAGATTTCCTATCCGCCTATCAGCCGGAAGAGTCCTATCTGGTACTGACATCCATAGCGACCAACCTTTCGCTGGCCTACCATGTGTTGCCGGCTGCCTGGCAGGCGGAAATACGAAGGCTGGCCCGGCCCTGGTTCGAAGCGGTGTTAAAAAGAATCGGCTACATACCGGTTGACGGTGAACAGCAGACCACAGCCATATTGCGGGATCAGCTGATTTGGGATGCGGTACGCTACGGTTCCCGGGAACTGACCGAATTTACCGCTGGCCAGTTTGCAAAACTTACCCAAGGAGAGCAGATTCATCCCGATATTCAAAAATGCGTCCTGCAGGCCGGCGCCCGGGCCGGTGATGCTGCCACGCTCGACTGGTTCAGGCAGCGCTTCGAGGCTTCAGCTGTCGAACATGAGAAGGTGAACATCCTGACCGCTCTGGGGGGGGTTACCGGGGGGCAGTTGTTAAGCCGGGTCGGGCAGTATATCTTAGAAAGTGTCCCGCCGCGAAATAAATTCGTCCCGGTTATGGCCATGGCGGAAAATCCAGTGGCGGCAGACTTTCTTTGGCAGTGGTACCAGGACAATCTAGCCGCGCTGGAACAGATCCATCCCATGATTTACGAGCGCATCATTGCCGCCGTCATCAGTGCAGTTGGTTTGAAACTACCTGACAAGATAGAAACATTTTTTGAGGCTTACATAGAGAAGCAGCCGCAAACCAAAGACGTGATTCGCCTTTCACTTGAGCGTCTGAAGATAAACCTGCTGATGAGAGAGAAGAATGCCGGTTGATGGGTTTAATCACCTGGCTTCTGGGACCCTCGACCCCTTGAACCCTTCACTTTAAAAAGTGCCGGTTCAATGCTGCCCTGTTTGCATTGCGGACATCGGCCGGGGGGGTGCAATTTCGAGCGTTTTTTGAACACGAAACCGCACAGGCGGCAATGATAGGGGGTTATGTGCAGTTGTCGGCCCCGGGCTTTCAGAGACAGGCGGATATGTTCCAGATGCGGGTAAATCTCTTTTTCCCGGATGCCCAGGGCACTTGACAAGTTACGGGCATCCTGCGGTTCTTTTTCCAGTAAGGATATCATCTTTTCGCGCAGTGTCGGCATACCATGATCATCTGAGGCAAAAGACTTTTTTGAGCCACGACTACAAAAGGCGTTTTTGGCCCGTGATCTTCTTGATCGCCGCGATTTCCTGGGTGACTTCGAGCACGCCCATATATTTACCCTGGTCGTTGCGTACCGGAAAATAGCGGATATAAACCTTATCGCCGCCGATATCGATCCAGAATTCCGCTTTGTCCAGGGAGCCCTCCTTGAACCCCTCCACGATCTGCTTGACCTGGTCGACGCTCTTGGCGGGGTGGCACATGAGGACCTTGCGACCGATGACCGAGCGGCTGCGGACAAAGATCTTTTCCTTGTCCAGGCGATTGAAATAGGCTACGGCGTCGTCGGCATCCACAAAGGTAAGCTCGAACGGCAGGGCTTCCATGATGGCGTCTATCTGTTCGTATGAGAGATTTTCGATCAGGCTCTTGCGGGCCGCACCCCCCTGTTCGACCTCGGCTAGCATCTGCTTGATGATGGCCTCGAAATCCGGGCCGTAGATACTGGTACTGTATTGATTGAAAGCGGCCACCAGATCATCATTGTCCTGCTCGCTGAAATCCCGGCGTCCCATGGCGTAGAGGACGTCATTTTCTTTCCAGATGTGATTGGCACGGATGTCAAGATACGCGAGCCCTTCCTGTTTATACTGTTCTCTGTCCCCGGGGGGCAGATCAGGCAACTGGGGTGCCTTTTGAATCATGCCGGCCAAGAGGGTGCGCTCGCTGTCATGTTCCATGAGCATAACCCGAATGGGGCCGTCTTCGGGGATTCCGCGATCGACCAGCAGTGGAAAGAGCCATTTTTCCTCCTTCTGGTTATGAATGCGATCACCGAATTCTAGCAGAAAGTCCAGGGCCCGTTTCATGACAAACTGGTCGACTTGGCCCTGTGGTAGTTTATCCAATTCACGGTGCACGATATCCATGGTTCTTTCGATCATCTCGTGTTCGTTGACGAGCAGTTCATCCCAGCGTTGCGTGCTCATAATTCCTCCTTTGAACGGGCCTGTGTGCGGTTGTTGCCTGGGGCTCACCCAGCCCTCAGGTGCCGCATTAAATACATGCAATCATGGTTTGTGATGTGGCTTTGCCCATTTGTCTTTCATATACTGACGCGGGGCAGGAATCAACACTTCCCCGGCTTTTGTCAAGATCTGTTTTCGGGCAGTTGCCGCGGCGCATTTGCACTTGCATTCATTCCCTTACAATCTTTAAATGAGGTGCGCTGAAAATACTACGGCCCCCATCCGGTGCAATCCGGGACAGGGGCCGCAGGAATGATTGTTAATCAGCTATTTCTTCTTTCCGAAAATTTTCTCCGGTCTTGTGGTGTCACCGGTGGCAGCCGGAAAGTCTTTGGCCACATAGGCTTTTTTGCCGGTTTCAATCAAGTGGTTGGCCTCTTCCATGTAGTTGGCAAAGCGCAGCTTGCACTCGTAGAAGCCGTGCCACCAGGCGTAGTCCGGGGCCATCATCATGACGCCCATACGCGCCCGACGGCCTTCGTGATGCCACAATTCGTAGTATTCGACCTCCAGGCGTTCGTCGAAGAATTTGGTCTTGTCCAGCAGGCCCTTTGCATACAGCTCATCCAGTTTGGCCTTGGCCGGTTTGAAATAGATCTCGTTGTATTCTTCCACTGCCTTGTCAAAACCATCGTAGAAGTCGTTGATCCAGGAATCGCCGTGACAGGCGCTGCAGATGTTTTTCATCTTCTGACGTTCGTCCTGCCATTTGGTTCCGGACGGAAACGGTTTGAAGTTTTCGGGACGTACCGTCAGGGGCGCCTGGGTCTCCCAGGAAAGCCGCTGGGTTACATCGTGGCTGGTGGGCTCTTTCCCGGAGCCGGACATATGACAGGCCGCACAGGTGGGGGCGCGGTAGTCCACGCCGGGTGTCCAGGTGCCGCCGGCGGCGTTGAAATTATACTCGTCTTTGTAAGCGTGATAAATGGTGCCGTGTTTGGATTCCTCGTAGATTTCGATCTGGGGATGGTCCGGTCCCAGGTGGCACTGGTCGCACGCTTCCGGCATGCGGGCTTCGGCCACTGAGAAACGATGCCGGGTGTGACAGGAGGTGCAGGAGCCCTTGCTGCCGTCCAGGTTCAAACGCCCGACGCCGGCATTAGGCCAGGTCCCCGGATCGATCTTGCCGTTTTCATCGATTTTGATGACCGTGCCATGGCAGTTGAAACAGCCGGTCTTGCGCTCGTTGTCGGAGTTCATGCCCTTATTCAGCCAGGGATCCAACTTCCACATGATTTCGATGGTATTGGCATGTTTACTTTTGCTGTATTGTTTGGCTTCATCCGGATGACAACGGGAGCAGTCTTTGGGAGTCACAATAGAGGCTATGGGCATCTTATATTTGGCCTCACCCCACGGCATATCCTGCCGGTTGTAGTACTTCTCGTGGTCCTGGGCGATGTCACGGTCGCCGGGTTGGATCAGGTGGCAGTCCAGGCAGGTGATATTGGCGTTGGCGTGGCGACTTTTGGCCCAGTCGGCAAATACACCGGGCGTTGTCGCCCGGTGGCATTCAATACAGGCCTGGGCTTCGGGCGGGACACTGCGCTCGATCCGGTACTCCTTGACCTTGGCATAATTAGGCTGCTGGGCGACGGCGGCGGTTATGCCAATGGTCACAACCAGCAGACCGATGCTCAATAACAACGTTGTACGCCTCATGGGTTCGGCTCCTTTCAGTTAATGATTATATATTAAAAAGGATTTTCCCTACTTTACAGCTGCCTGAGCCCTTTAGCCTGGTACGGTACCTTCCGCGTCTGGCGGAACATCACCAGCCCTCTTTCGGAATGGACCAGGTCATAATGGCAATCGATGCATTTTTTCTCGTATCCCGGTCTAGCATATATAACTGAGCGGTGGGCCAGCATGGCTCCCCGCTTGTAAGGCATGGTCAGCAGGCTGCGATGGCATTTCTGGCACTGACTGTTTTCAAAAGAGGCATACGCGTTGGCGCGGGCTTTTTCCCGGTCATATTCGCCCATCGTGAAATGAATCGCGACGTCTTTAAGGCCGTGATAACTCTTGGCAAAGAAAAATTCAAAGGTGTTCTCGGGCGCCGGTAGGTGGCAGTCCATGCAATCCGCTACGACGCCGGCGGCATTATTGGTATGTGTGGAGGAGCGCCAGGCAACCACCGCGGGTTTTATCTCGTGACAGGACGCACAGAATTCGGGCGTGGAGGTACGCACCATGGTATAGTAGGACATGCTGAAGAGGGGAAAGGCGATGACTATGCCCACACCAACAAGAATTGCGGCGACGATGTATTTTTTCATGCGGTTTTCCTGCTGCTCCTGTGGTCCATCTGGGCCTGCATTGCGGGTATACAGTTATTCTGCCGGATGAAATCCAAGTCAAACAGGTACAACGAAACAAGAGGGCGCTTATAAGATCCAGAGATACCTGAAGCCAGCAGGGTGTAAGGTGTTGCTGGGTATCTCGGCGTATAAATTGCGGAAGAACTGACTTCAACATACCACAAAGTGGCATTTAGTGTGACTAATTAATACTGGTTTTCAATAGGGCTGTCAATCCTAAAATCAGGGCCTGCAAGGTCTCAGGGTGATTCAATGCGTAGCCGCAGCGGCAACCAACGAATGTTTGCCGATATTTGCATCAGGGGCTTGTCGGTGGGTGGCCCGCGATTTCAAAGTGCCGGCCATAGGCCTTGATATCCCGAGGCGTATTCGCACAATCTGCCGGGATGTTTAGGCTTTACGTCGGGCCGGCTTCTATGGCAAGTTGCGGTATGCGCGTAGACAACCGACCACATCTCACCACGCCGCCCGCTGCAGCCGGTCCATCGGTTCTGGTGGCCGGCTGCCTGGCGATTTTCTGGCCCGGTGCTTTTATTTTCGGTTTTCCCGGTGTCATGGCGCGCCATTGGCAGCAGGCACTCCAGGTGGACCGGGCTGCCATCGGCGGCACCCTGTTCTTCGTGCTCGCTGCGGCCGGCATCGCCATGTTTCTGACCGGTCGCCTGATGAGAAGATTCGGGCCTGCCCGGCTCACCGCTTTCAGCGGCCTCCTCTGCGGGTCGAGCGCCGTGCTGGTCGCATATGCACCGGGCATCACGACCGTATATACCTGGGCTTTTCTGGTGGGGGCGTCATCGGCGTTTATTTATCTGCCGGCCCTTACGGCCGTGCAAGCCTGGTTCACCGAGCGGCGCGGCCTGGTGTCCGGCCTCGTAAACATGGTTTTCGCTCTCTCAGCGGCGATCATGGCTCCGGTTTTCAGTGCCGGATTGGAGCTGGTGGGATACCGCGTGACGACGATCGCCGCGGGCCTGATGGCTCTGGCCGCCGGGCTGGTAGCGGCCCCTTTCATGAAAATGCCGGGAGAGTTGCCCCGGCCGCCGGCGGCCAAAGCTGGCCCGGAGGCCCGGCCGGTTCCCTTCCTGTCCACCCGCCAGGCGATACGTACCCGTAGTTTCTGGTTTGTATGGTTGGTATGGGTCCTGGCCGGTGGGGCCGGGATAGCCATGGTCACCCTGGCGGCCCCTTTTGGTTTGTCCCGGGGACTCCCCTTGGCCCAGGCGGTCCTGTTATTGACGGCTTTCAACCTTACCAACGGCCTGGGCCGCCTGGTGAGCGGGTATCTCTCTGATTTTTTAGGAAGAAGCCGAATGATCTGCCTCTCCTTTATCATGGCCGGCACGGCTTACCTGCTCATGCCCCACCTGCAGGGCGTGGCGGCCTGGTCATCTCTGGCCGCGCTGGTCGGTTTCGGGTTCGGGACACAGTTTGCCGTTGCCGCGCCTTTGATCAGTGAATGTTTCGGGTCGCGGTATTTTGCGGACATTTTCGGTCTGTTGTTTACCGGTTACGGTTTTTTGGCCGGGGTTGCCGGACCATGGTTCACCGGGCTGCTGCTGGATCTGTATCCCGGTAATTTCCAACTGGTTTTTGTTTGCCTGGCCTGTTTTTTCTTCACATCGGCAGTCCTGATTCTCTTCACGCGTCCCCATCTCCCGACCTCGGCGTGAAGTCCGAAATCGTCGCAGGTCCTGAATCGTAGCCCGTACGATAACTGGCAAGTTGACAGACCGTCCGATCTTCGCCATACTTTCTTATACCCCCTTTTATCTGGACATAGCTGACAGGAGGACCACATGGTGCTGAAACGATGGCTGCCGGTATTTATTTTATTTGCAGCGGGCCTGTGTGTAACGGGGCCAAAGGCAACCGCTACATGGGCGGATACCACTGCGGGGCCTTTGAAATTCAATTGGGCTTTTGTCGGTTACAGCAAAGGGGACACCGGCGGGGAACTGGTGAGCATCGATAAGGACATCCAATTAAAATCGGGTGACAAATTCAAATTCTTTTTCGAGATGATGCAAAGCGGGTATGTGTATCTGCTAACTTACAGCAGTCAAGCCGAGCTTTACCTGTTGTTCCCCCAGAATCTGGGGCAGTACAACACCTCGCCGCCGCCGAACCGCTCCTTTTATATCCCGGCCGGGGTGAACTGGTTTCAACTGGATGATCAAAAGGGACAGGAGCGTTTTTATCTGCTGGTATCCACACAGCGGCTGTTTGAATTGGAATCCCTGTTGAAGGCCTACAACGCCGCCCAGGGGGCCCAGAAAACGGCCTTTAAAGACGGCGTCCTAAAAGAAATCAAAAGGTTGCGCTGGAAACATCGCAAGTTTAAAAAAAGGCCGAGCGGCCGGTGGCTATCATGGGGCAGACCCGGGGAATCCAAAAGGCAACTCTCCCGGATGCCGCCGCAGTCAGCAAACTGGCGACATCGATCGAAGCCAAAAATTTTTTCAGCCGGACCTTTACCATTGACCACCAGTAGGCTCTCAAAACGATGGGTCACCCTGGCTCTGGTTGTGGGTGCATTCGTGGTTGCCCACCTGCATTTTTTACTGCTGCCCGGGATCTTCAGAACCTGGAATGCGCAGACAACAGACCAGCTGTTTGTCCTGCGCAGTTCCTGGCCACGCTTCGAGCCGGTTTATAACCCGGTGGTTGCCCACGTCGACCTTACCAACAGCACCATCCGACAACTGGGCCGACCGTATTTGAACCGCCGCGATTTTGCCCAGGTTATTGAAAACCTGGCGGCCATGCGCGTTTCAGCCCAGCTTTGGGACTTCATCTTAGCCGCCCCTGATAAATCCGGACACGATGCGGCCATGATTGCCGCTACGCAAAAGGCCGGTCATGTCTATTACGGGATGGCCCTCAAGCTCCGCTTGCAGCCGGAAGTGCCCCCCGATGATGTGCCTCTCGCCGGCCTGCGCACCTGGCAGCTGGCCACCGTGGGTGATGTGAGCCAAATACCCGTGGGCCTTGAGCCCTTTTCAACGTTTGCAGAATTGGCAGCGGGTGCCCGTGGGGTGGCCTCCTTGAGTATTCGGTTTGACCCGGACGGGGTACTCCGGCGGGTGCCTTTATTAATTCGCCGGGGCAATGGATTTGTTCCGGTACTTTCCCTGCAAGTGGCCTGCGACCACCTGGGGGTTACCCCCGACCGCAGGGAACTGGCTCCCGGCAAACATCTGCTGCTCAAGGATGCCCGGTTTCCCGGGCGCGAACGCACCGCTGACATTCGCATTCCCATAGATATACATGGGAACATGCGGGTGAACTTTGCCGGTCGCTGGGAGCGCATGGACCACTATAACATCGCGGACATCCTGCTGGCCTCTCGCGACCGTGATGAGCTGGAAATGTGGGGCGAGGAAATGCAGGGTAAAATCCTGGTCGTTTCCGATCTATCCACGGGCTCTGCAGATATCGGCACCATTCCCGGCGATGCGGCGTTTCCCCTGGGCGGCGTGCATGCCAATATTATCAACAGTATTCTGACCGGCGCCTTTCTCCGTGAAATTTCACCAGAGATCATGCTCGTCATAGAGGCGCTGCTGATGTTTTTCGTGTGGTATCTGTCCCTGCGTCTTTCCTCTATTCTATTCAGCGTGTTTGCCACCGCCCTTGGTCTGGCCTACATCGGTGGCGGTACGGCCTGTTTTCTTTACGATGGTCTGCTGTTGAATATGGTGCGTCCGGTGTTGATGCTCTTTTTCGCCATTATGGGGGTCCTGATCTACCGCTACGTGGAGGCCGAGCGGGAAAAGTTAGAGGGGCTGCGCCAACGGGATGAGATCCGCACAACCTTCGGCCGGTACCTCAGCAGTGAAGTGGTGGAGGAATTGTTGGCCACCCCGGAGGGCCTCCATATGGGCGGCGAGACGCGCCAGGTGACATTTCTCGTAGCGGACTTGAGAGGGTTTACAGCGCTTTCGGCAACCTTGGTGCCCGCAGTCGTGATAGAGATCCTGAATCGCTTTTTGGGACGCATGGTTGATATCGTGAGCCGCCACCAAGGGACCGTCGACGAAATCCAGGGCGACGGTATGCTGGTATTTTTCGGAGCACCGCTCGTTCGGGGAGGGGAAGAAAATCGCGCGATTGCCTGCGCCATCGATATGCAAAACGCCCTCAATGAATTGAATGCGCAGAGCCGCCAGCGGGGCCAGCCTGAGCTGGGCATGGGGATCGGTATCCATACCGGTTCCGTCGTTGTGGGAAACATCGGTTCTGAAAAACGGGCCAAATACGGCGCCGTGGGCAGCGCCATCAATACCGCCTTCCGTATCGAGTCCCATACCGTGGCCGGCCAGATTCTGGTCAGTGAAGCCACCCTGGCAGCTGCGGGTGATACAGCGCGTACCGGTCGTACCCTGGATATTCGCTTCAAAGGCATGCAAGCCCCCCTGCGCCTTTACGATATCACCGGAATCGACGACCGGGAGCTGCATGTTGACGAACAGCACAATGATGCCGAATTTGAACTGGAAGAACCGGTCCCGGTTGACTGTCATCTGGTGGAGGCAAAAGAAATCAGCGCCGCAACCATGACGGGTGAGCTGATGGCCACTGGATTGAACGGTGGCTCTGTCGCCCTGACAGCGGCCGTGCCGCTACATACCAACCTGCTCATCCGGTTCCAGCTCGCGGCGAATAACCCGGTGGAGATCTATGCCAAAGTTATCGAAACGCAGGAGAATAGCAAGGATAATGAAGCCCACGTGATTCGGGTCCGTTATACCTGGATGCCGGCCGGAGTGCAGGATGTACTGGCGGCCCTGGGTCCGGCTGAAGAATAGGGAAAAGCGGACTAAAAACAGCTGCCATGTGCAATCCGGGCCATGCTGTCGGCGCCGCCCTAAAAAGGAGTGATACATGATAACACCGGATTTGTTGGTTTACTACCTGGCCAACATCATCAAGGTGGCCCAATCGGATGGGAAGATGAACGCTATGGCACAGGCATCCCTCAAGCAGGTCTGCAAACGCCTATCCGTGGATAAAAAGACCTTGAAGGCAGCCGCCGGCGCAGTCGCCCGGGGTGGCTATGTCCTCATGCCGGTAGGACGATTTTCAGATAAGGTGATGAACCTGGAAGACATGTTGTTTGTGGCCCTGGTCGACGGTTCCTTCTCCGATGCGGAGCGTGAGGAGATTCAGAGTTTTGTGGAAAAGATTCAAGTGACCGAGCAGCAGGTCGAGACCATCCTGACGGAAACCAAAATGAAGCTCGACATTCAGATGGCGGCCTCTGAATGCGGTCAGTGCGGCACCACGCTGCCACCGGGGGTCAAGGAGTGCCCGGTCTGCAAAAAGCCCCCGGGTTGACCGGCACCGTTTACGGGTTGGCTTTGTAAAGGAATTTCTGGCCGCTCAGGGCAGCCTCATACATCAAACCACCGATAGTGTGCACAAACACCGCCATTCCCCGCACATACCGGGTAGCCTGCTGATGACCTGTGGCCGGTCCCAGGCTCAGACCGGCGGTATTGCCGCCCGTACCCACCTGGGCCTGGGCTCCCGCGGTAATAGCGACAGCCGAGGCGGTGGCATCGAATTCAAAGCTGCCGCTGGTAAACTCATCATAGGCGCGTTTGTCCTGGAAGAAGATAATTTCACTAAAGGCCTGCCCCCCGAATTGAAAACCGGCGCTCAGTTTTACCAGGGTTACGGTCCCGGTTACCTTGCCATCGCGATAAACTTGGCCCTTGCCGTAGGCACCTCCGATCCCGATGCCACCTTTGCCGACCGTCGGGAAAACCGCGTATCCGTAGGCTCCCGCAAAAAAAGGTTTTACCTGCGGAGACTTCTGAAACAAATTGATCGTGTCTGTGTAACTCTCGGCCAGGGCCGGACAGGTGCTGGCGGTTATAGTTACGAGAATGAAAAAGACGAGTAATAGGCTGCGAATCCGCACGGTTCCGACCTCCTTGATTGTATCCCAATGAAGCATTTTTGATCATGCGTGCCGTCGCTAAGGGCGATGGGTGGCACTATACCAGAACCACCTTCTTCTTCAAACCGTTATTCCCCCCGCCCACTAGAATTACATTTCCGGAGCGACCTTCCCCAACGACGACGTGCTTATCAAAAACCACCAGTTTGGTCCTTGACTTTCCGGATCGGGTCGCCTACCTATCATTTAGCTGTTTGACTAACTGTGTAAGCGGAGCTGATATTGAAGACCCTGTTGGATGTCACCAAAGCCCTGTCCGACCGCAACCGCCTGAGGGTTGTCGCCGCCCTGCAGGTCCATAACGAACTGTGTGCCTGCCAGATTACGGAACTGCTCCAGGTTAGGGGGGCTACCGTATCCCGGCACATGGGGATCTTGATGCGGGCCGGCTTGGTGGAGAGCCGCAAAGATGGCCGCTGGATCTTTTATCAATTGAAACTCCCGAGAAACGGTGCCCGACCCATGATGGACTGGCTGCGGTGTGAATTACAAGCCAGCTCCGAACTTGATATGGACCGGCAAAGATTGTCCCGGATCCTTTCCGAGGACAAAGAGGACATTTGCCGGCGTCAGCGGGGGGAAGCCTGCTGCCCTCGCAAGCAAGCCTGATGCAACGACCCGAACCTTAGAGAAAAGGAGTTCTGTCGTGAGTGAGACAATCAATGTTGTTGATGAACGTAAAATGACCAGTGTGTTTGAACGGTACCTGACTGTGTGGGTCGGGTTGTGCATTATCGGCGGTATCCTGCTGGGCAAAATTGCGCCGGGTCTGGCCCAGGCCTTGGACGGCATGGCGATCACCGTCAACGGCGCTCCGGTGGTTTCCATTCCTATCGCGGTATGCCTGTTTTTCATGATGTACCCCATCATGGTCAAAATTGACTTTGCCAGTGTTGTCCAGGCGGGAAAGAGCGGCAAGCCGGTGATGCTGACGCTTTTTTTGAACTGGTGCATCAAGCCGTTCACCATGTATGCCATCTGCGTCTTTTTTCTCGGTGTTTTGTTGAAAGGCTTGATCGGTGCCGACGCAGTTGACCTGGTGAAAATGCCCTTCGGGCTGGACCTGCCGGTAGGGGCCCGGCACGGGGCCGGCACAGTGGTCCTCCAGGACGGGATCAAGATGCTCTCGGTCCCCCTGTGGCGCAGCTATCTGGCCGGCTGCATCCTTCTGGGAATTGCCCCTTGCACGGCCATGGTCCTGGTGTGGGGCTACCTTTCCCGGGGCAACGACGGTCTAACCCTGGTCATGGTGGCCATCAATTCGTTGACCATGCTGGTGCTCTATGGTGTCCTAGGCGGCTTCCTGCTGGGTGTGGGCCGTCTGCCGGTGCCCTGGCAGGCCCTGTTGCTCTCCATATCCATATACGTGGCCCTACCCCTGGTGGCGGGGTACTTTTCCCGACGCTGGGTTCTGCAGGCCAAAGGGGAAACCTGGTTCAAAGAAAAGTTTCTGCACGTCCTGACTCCGGTTACCATTACAGCTCTCCTGGCGACCCTGGTGCTCCTGTTCTCATTCAAGGGGGAGGTGATTTTAGGCAACCCGTTGACCATTTTGTGGATTGCCATCCCGTTGACGATCCAGACGCTGTTAATTTTCGGCCTGGGGTACGTACTGGCCAAAGTGTTGAAACTTTCCTATGAAAACGCCGCGCCGGCGGCCCTGATCGGCGCATCCAATCACTTCGAGGTGGCCATTGCCACGGCGGTCATGCTGTTCGGGCTTTCTTCCGGTGCGGCTCTGGCCACGGTCGTGGGGGTGCTGATCGAGGTCCCGCTGATGTTGGCCCTGGTCGGGGTCTGCAATCGAACCTCGGGGTGGTTCCGCCAAACGTAAGCCTCCTGTTTGCTCCGGAGCTTTGATTCATGTGCCCCCGGGTAGCACCGGCCCCGGGGGGCGCCAGCCGTGTAGTTTCCTGCTTGTACTTTGAGTCGGGATCAATTATAACAGAACCCGATCCGATTCGCATATTTCCGCACGCAACGTAATCTCTGCGCTTTTCTAAACCGATTCTTATATCTGAAAAAAAAGTGGCCCCGGCGGGGCCTTCCGGGAACTGGTCGCTTACGTCCACGGCTTATTTGTTTGCACAAGCACCCTGTGTGACTTTGTCTATAAAATAAACCTTTAACCGTAGGAGGAAACCATGCCGGATGATTCGAATGTCCAGGGTAAAAGCCTTGACCCTGCCGTCGGGCAGATGATTGTCAAAGCTCAGGATGAGGGGATTGCCACGATCTGGGACCGCTACGATACCATGACGCCGCAGTGCGGCTATGGTGATGCGGGGCTATGTTGCCGACACTGTCTTCAGGGGCCGTGCCGCATCAATCCGTTTGGAGAGGACCCACAGACCGGGATCTGCGGGGCTACTGCGGATGTGATGGTAGCCCGGGGCCTGGATAGGGCGATTGCCGCAGGCACGGCCGCCCATTCCGGTCATGCCAAGCACCTGGCCCATACCATGGTCAAGATGGCCCGTGGGGAAGCGCCGGATTATACCATCAAGGACCGCGACAAGTTGCTGTCTGTGGCCGGCCGTATGCAGATTGCAACCGAGGGGCGGCAGGATCGTGAGATTGCGCTCGATGTGGCCCAGGCGGCCCTGGCGGATTTCCATGAGAAGGATACTCCCGTACTGTGGGCCGCTACCGTGGTGACACCCGGGCGCGTCCAGGTCCTATCCGATCTGGGCGCTGTGCCCAAAGGCATTGATCATGAAGTGTCCGAGATCATGCACCGTACGCTTTACGGGGTCGATGCGGATGCCGTGAATCTTCTGGTGGCGGGCATTCGCTGCGGGGTGGCTGATCTGGCCGGTTGCTACATGGGCACCGATTTGGCCGACATCTTGTTCGGTACCCCGAAACCCCTGGTTTCCAAGGCCAATCTGGGCACCCTCAAAGCCGATATGGTGAACGTTGCCGTCCACGGACACAATCCGGTGTTGTCGGAAATGATCGTGGCCGTGGCTGATGACATGAAGGCCGAAGCCCAGGCCGCCGGTGCGACCGGGGTCAACATTGTGGGAATTTGCTGTACGGGCAATGAATTGATGGAACGCCACGCCGTGCCGTCGTGCACCCATTCGGTCAGTCAGGAGATGGCGATGCTGACCGGTGCAGTCGATGCCATGGTGGTCGACTACCAGTGTATCATGCCCTCTGTCGTAACCGTCGCCGAGTGCATGGGTACCAAGGTGATCACCACCATGGACCTGTGTAAAATTGCTGGGGCCGAGCATATCGAATTTTCGGAGGAAGCGGCGGCAGATAAAGCCAAGGAGGCCATCCGCGTGGCCATTGCCTCCTTCGCAAAGCGTCAGGGCAAACCGGTAGACATTCCGGATGTGGAAAATACCGTCATTGCCGGTTTTTCCACGGAGTCGATCGTGGCGGCCCTGGCCAAAGTGGATGCGCAGGATCCGCTCAAACCGCTGGTGGACAATATAAAAAGCGGCAACATTCAAGGGGTCTGCCTGTTTGCCGGATGCAACAATGTGAAGGTCGCCCAGGACAAAAATTTCATTGCCATGGCGGAGAAGCTGCTCAAAGAGAACGTCCTGGTTGTGGCCACCGGCTGCGGAGCCGGTGCGCTCATGCGGCACGGCTTCATGGATCCGGCCAATGTCGATCGCCTTTGCGGCGATGGTATCAAGGCCGTTCTCACAGCCATTGGCGAGGCCAATGGTCTCAATGGCCCGTTGCCGCCGGTTTTACATTTAGGATCCTGTGTCGACAATTCAAGGGCTGTCGCCCTGACAGTTGCGCTGGCCAATTATCTCGGGGTCGACTGCGACAAATTGCCGGTTGTGGCTTCGGCGGCGGAAGCGGTTTCGGAAAAGGCGGTTTCCATCGGGGCTTACGCCGTTGCCGCCGGTCTACCCACCCATGTGGGGGTCATGTTGCCGGTGCTGGGCAGCCCTCTGGTGACCCAGGTGTTGACCGACAAGGTCAAAGAACTGACCGGAGGATACTTCATCGTAGATCTGGATCCGGATACGGCTGCGGACAAGCTGCTGGCGGCCATCGAGGAGCGCCGTAAAGGTCTCGGGCTTTGACATTTATAGGCCAAAATCCGTTTGGATGCGATTGCTTCAAAATAAGACAAGGAGGCAACCATGACCCAGCCCAAAAAAATATTTGTAATAACGGATCGCTGCACAGGCTGTAAAACCTGTGAATTGGCCTGTGCGGTTGAACATTCCCAGAGTAAGAATCTCTATGCGGCCCTCGGGGAGCGGCCGCAGCCCAAAAGACGCTTATTTGTTGAGTGGGTGGCGCCGGAAGCAAGCGTGCCGATCCTCTGCCGACACTGTGAAGATGCCCCGTGCATGCACGCCTGCATTGCCGGGGCCATAAACCGAAACGATGCCGGGGTCGTGCTGACCGATGCTGATAAATGCATCGGCTGCTGGACCTGCGTCATGGTCTGCCCCTATGGGGTTATTGGCCGCCATCTGGAGGAACGCCGCGCCTATCGTTGTGACCGTTGTCCCGACCGGGATGTTCCGGCCTGTGTAAGTGTCTGTCCCACCCAGGCGCTGGTTTTTGACACGGTGGACGCCTATTCAGGTGCTGTTCGCCGGGAGGCATCCGTGCAACAACTTGCCGGGGAAGGGGGCTGAAATGGCCGCTGACCACATGCGCTACGTGATTGTCGGCGGCAGCGCCGCCGGCATGGCGGCCGCCCAGGCAATTCGGGAACAGGATGCCATGGGAACCGTCACGGTCCTGTCGGCCGAATCCGACCAGCCTTATTTTCGACCCATGATCCCCTACCTGGTTACCGGTCGAAAAACAGACGCGGACCTGGCCCTGGCGGGCAAAGGCCCTTACACTGCAGACGGTATTGATGTTCAGACCGAATCCATGGTGGAACAGGTGGATACCGGCCAGCATATGGTAGCCGTCCAAAACCGGCCGCCAGTTTCATATGACCGGCTGCTCCTGGCTACGGGCAGCAGCCCGTATATTCCCCCTGAAATAGAGGGGACCGACCAGGCGGGCGTGTTTGCCCTAAGGACCCTGGCCGATGCCCGCGGCATGGCCGTGCGGGCGGAAACTACCAAACATGCCGTTATGCTGGGTGGCGGATTGTTGAACCTCAAGGCGGCGTTTGCACTGCTGGAACGGGACATCCAGGTTACCCTGGTAGTATTTTCACCGGAAGTGCTCTCACAGCTGATGGAGCCGGAGGATGCCGGTTTGGTGCGCGGTGCCCTCGATAGGGCCGGTCTGCAGGTCCGGACCGGCTGCGCTGCCACCGCCATCATTTCCGGGTCAACCGGGGTTTCAGGTGTTGTTTTGGACGATGGCGCGGAGCTGGCTTGCCAGATGGTTTGCATCGGGAAAGGGGTCCGGCCCACTATCGGATTTTTGGAAGACAGCGGTCTCGATCTCGATCAGGGCATCATCGTCGACCGGATGACCACCTGCAGCGATCCGAATGTGTTTGCGGCCGGGGATGCAGCCGTCACCTTCGATCCGGTTACGGGTGACCGCATCGTAACCGGGCTGTGGACCAATGCCGTTGAGATGGGGCGCTGTGCCGGATACAACATGGCCGGTCGGGAAACTGCCTATGGCGGTACTTTTGGTATAATGAACGCCACCCAGATTGCCGACGAGCCGTTTGTTTCCATGGGAACCGTACACACCAGTGGAGGAGATTACGAGGTGCACGTACGTGGGACGGCATCCACCTACCGCAAACTAGTTTTCAATGCCGCCGGGGATCGACTGATCGGGGCGCTTTTCGTCGGTAATATCGCCGGGGCGGGCATGTACCGTTACGTTATCCGGGAACGCATGGACATTGGTGCGATCAAAGGCTTGCTCATCGACCAGAAGTTGCACTACGGTCATTTTATGATCTGACCGATATCAGCTTTCCTCGATAGGATCGGGATGGGTTTCATGCGAGTCCGGGCGGGTCTCCCGGGCCGCCACTTCGGGATTGATGCGCCAGGTTACCAGGGGCGAGAAGACATACAGGACCATGTAGGCCAGGCAGACATGCCCGAAAAAGGGCGTGAAGACAACCAGGATAAGCAGGGTGAGGTTGGCCCGGCCGAACCAGGGGTTGCGGCTCATGGAGCGGCCCAGGTGCAGGTAGCGGATGGGGTAGGCATTCATGATAAACGCCGCGAAAACCATAAGGGTAGCTGTGAAATAGCCCCAGAAAACGTAACTCGTGGATGAGACTTCCAGAGCATGGTCGTAAATCACCAGCGGGGCCAGGACCAGCATGGCCGCAGCCGGTGTCGGCAGCCCCTTAAAAAAACCGGGGATCGGATTTTTATCCAGTGTGAAATACACCAGGCGCAGCATGCCCAGCCCTGCGTACAGAATCGCGATCCAGCCCAGCGGCAGCCCTGCAAACGTCCCACTTCCATACTCACTCAGGGCAATATAGAAAATCCAGGCCGGTACGATACAGAAACTGATCGCATCGGCAAAGTCATCCATCAGGCTGCCCATGTTGATTTTACGCCGCGGCAGTTCATCCGGCAGCGGCTCGGTCAGTCCCAGGCGGCGGGCCAGGGCACCGTCCAGCTTGTCGAAGGTGGCCGCTCCGATCATCATCAGATAAGACTCCCGAAAGCGTCCCTGGTAAGCGAAGAACACCGCAATCAAGCCCATCATGGCATTCATCACGGTCAGGGCATTTGGAAAAACCGATAGAATCTTGCGCCGTAGCACCTGGTCGCCGAAGCAAAGTTCGTCCAGACAGGCCGTACCGTATTTCCGACAATAGCTGGCAATCGATCCCAGGTTGATGACCAGAAATAGAATCTCGACGAACAGGAGAACCCGCAGGGGTATATTGCCCAGCCAGGATATCCAGAAATAGAGTTGGGATGGCGGGCCCTCCGGTACATAAAGGGCGTGGGCATACAGCAGGGCGCTCACCGGTGCGGCCACGATGGTGCGCATTCGATTGTATTCGCTTTCTTCCGGCTCGACACCCTTACGAATGGCAAAGCCGCGCATGAACGCCGCGAAGTTGTCGCGGATAAGCACCGTTACACAGAGCAGCAATACAAAAATGGCATGGAGCAACTGGCCGCGGATCGGGTCGGCGGCCAGCACGACCAGGCGCCACATCATGCCGACGGCGATTACCGGAAAAATAATAGAATAGACCAGCTTGTCCATCAGCCGGTCCGCCAAATGCGCCAGGGGCGCGTTGGGCCGATAGCGGGCCGAGAACCAGCCGTCCACCACGTCGAAAGACATGGAGATAAACAGAAGGGTCACGCCCAGGGTATAGAAAACCGGATTCCGGTTCCACATGACCGCCAGGGCACAAAGCATGCCCCCGAAAACGAGAACAGGTCGACCATAGACGAGGATAGCGGCCAGTTTGGCCGGTATCTGGGTTGGGCCGGGCATTTGGGAATCGTCGCCTTGGATTATAGTCAATAAAACCCGTGCCGCACTGCCGCCTGCACGGATTTGCTATCATAGTTGGCTTGGGCGCTCGAGTCAAGAAACCCCTCTATAAGGTCCTTGCCAGTCCCGAAAACCGTTTCCCAGGGCCTGACTTTGTGCTTGCAATTTGGGGCCATTTTGTTACGATCCGTTTAACTCCACACTGTCAATCGGGCGACAGGGGCGTTACCTTATTCCTCCAGTATCCAGGTAGTGGCTACCAGGTGCTGCGGCCCCCTCCCCGTAGCGTTAACAAACAAATTAGAAGCGGTTTCAAAAACGTCAATCGGGCTCAAGGTCCCGCCTTTGCTCTGTGAGCTACGCCGGACAGGCAAGGCGGGTGCGTGGTTCATGCCGGAGGCGCCAGCGAAGCCAGTGCCTTGCGTGGTAAATACTCCCAGTATTTCGAGTATTTGGACTACGCGCCCAACACAGAGATTGGGTTCGCGGGGAGATTTTGAAACCGCTTCTGATCAAAACCCGAAGCCAGGAATGGAACCATGTCCCCAGCCATCCGTTTGAAAGCCCGGCTTATTGATTCTGAAAATATTACCGACAGCCAGGATTTTCCTTTGGGCCAGTCGGTTTTTAGAATCGGCCGGCACCCGGCCAGCAACCTGGTGCTCACCGAACCGACGGTATCCGGTCGACATGCCGCTATCGAGTTCCAGGAGGACCAGTATGTCCTCATAGATCAAAACAGCACCAATAAAACCCGGTTGAACGGTACTGAGCTGGATCCCCAAAAACCCTACCAGCTAAAGAATGGCGACCAGATCAGTTTCGATGCGTACAGTTTTATCTTTGAACTGGAAGAAATTCACCCGCCCCCACCGCCGCCGAAGCCAGCCCCGGCACCCGTACCCGACGACGATGAGGATGCCACCATGCTCATGGACGGCGATGCGCCCCCTGGCGCCGAAGAGACTGTTTTTCGCGGAACGGTGCCATCAGATGAGACCGGTGACGATGACGATGAGACGGTTTTTCTCGATGATACCGAAGCACGCGAGGCGGTCGCGGAGGCGACCTCAGACAGTGACGAAAGCGACGATGACGAGACCATCTTTTTCGACAGTGAGGCCATGCTGGCCGACGCTGGTGAATCCGATTCGGCCGATGATGAGAGTGACGACGACGAGACGGTCTTTTTTGACAGTGAAGCCATGGTGGCCGAGGCGGAGGATACCGCGGATGCGATTGTTGAAGGTGATGAAGACGATGATGAGACCGTTTTTCTGGACGACAGCAATTCGGTATATGACGTGCAGGCCACTTTCGTGCGCAAAGAGCCCGCAGAATCTGTGGAAAGGACCAAAATCGGGAATTATTATGTCAGCAATCTGCTGGGCAAGGGCGGGTTCGGGTCCGTCTGGAAAGGCATGACGCCTGATGGGGAGCCGGTGGCGATCAAAGTCCTCAACCCGGATGTTATCGAAAACGAACGGGCCGTGCGTAAATTCTTTCACGAAGCCATCATCCTGTCCAAAATGGACCATCCCAATATCTGCCGGTTTATCGACTTTTTCTCCTACGAGGGCAATTACGCTATCGTTATGGATTTTGTCAAAGGGGTGGAGCTGAAAAGCATCCTCGAGGAAAACGAGGGCCCCCTGCCCATGGAGCACGCCCGGCTTATTGCCGGCCAGGCCCTGGATGCCTTCCACTATGCCCACATGAAGGACGTCCTGCACCGGGACATCAAACCCGAAAATATCAGTGTGGACGAGGAGGGCACTGCCAAGGTCATGGACTTTGGGATCGCCAAGCTCTCTACCTCCGAATCCCAACAGACCTCTCTGTTCATGATTTCACCGCGGTACACCGCTCCCGAAAGGTTCGATGCCAGCAACACCGAGGCGGTCGATCACCGCTCCGATATCTATTCGCTGGGATTGGTTTTCTACGAAATGTTCACCGGGACCCATCCCTTTCAGACCGACAGTCCCACGGAGATGATCGTAGCCCACGTGAACACGGTGCCGGCGCCACCGGACGAGCTTGTCGACCTGCCGCGTGAAATCAGCGGCGCCATTATGCGTGCGGTTGAAAAGGATCCCCTGGATCGGTTTGACGATTTCGGAGCCTTCAAAATGGCCCTGTTGAATGAACCGCCCCGCCTGTCCGGTGGCGGCGCCATTGAACTGTCCGGTCAGTATTGTAAGATCGGTACCAAGCTCTTCAAGGGGCTGGCCGGGGCTGTCAAACGCTACCAGAAAACCGCCACGTCCTTTAAGGTGGTCCAGGAAGGCAAGGAGATCACGGTTATCATCAAGACTCGCGGGGGCAATTCGATTCGCGTGTCGAAAAACCTGGAAAGCCTCTAACCTGCCGGATTTTTGAATAATCGATTAATTCCGCAATTCTCGACTGCTCGGATTTCCGCTCCCTATAGCCCATTTTGGTATCTTATGTACTTGACAAAATACTCAAAAGGGTATAATTGAGGCCCTAATGGTTATTCGTTGTTCTGGGCCTTTAGATGATCCAGGCAGCTGCCGGCACTGACCGCGCCCTGCACTCATTCCTGAAAATCGAGCTGTCCTGTCCTGGCCGCCGGCAGTTGTTGCCAGCTTTAGCGCGTGACATATCACCGGCAGTATATGGCGATGACCCGCAATCAAAGGAGGACTGTCCATGCAAGTGAACCCACGTCACCACCCCTTTGGCACGTCCATTTTTTACCTGCTCGTTGCTGCTATGGTCCTGATTGTCCACATACCGGGCAGTCAAGCCCTCGAGCCCGGCGAGATGTCTTATTATGCCGAAGTAACCGCTGGTTACAGGGCGGTGGCCGCCCAGGATCCGGATGCAAAGATTCGCAACCCCGACTACCTGGCCATCAAATTTCTCCGGCCGAATTTCTGGGCGTTCGGGTTCCTGCACAAGGATTATGTGCGGTCAAAGCACGGGATCAAATTTTTTCGGGCCAGAGGGTACTATACGGTGAATGCCTGTACGAAGCACATCGATGGCCTTTTGCAGAACTTCAGCCAAATCGGATTGCGGCAGGTCGTCAACATCGGCGCCGGGCTAGACAGCCGTCCTTATCGTCTGGGGGCCAAAATGCCGGATGTTCATTTTTTTGAAATTGACATGCCGGCCACCTCACACGCTAAACAGACTGCGGTCAGGAATGTATTCGGCCGGCTTCCTGAGAATGTCACCTACATCCCGGTTGAATACCGCACCCGGCACTTTATCAACACCCTCAAAAACGCCGGGTTCGATGAATCACGCGAGACCCTTTTTGTCTGGGAAGGAATTTCCCAATTCATGGATGCGAAGATTGTGGACACCACCTTGCGCTACATCGCCCAGCGTACCAACCCCAAAAACAAATTGATTATCAGTTATATTCCCGCCGAATTTGTGCGGGGCGATTACGGCAAAATGGATTGGGTCCGGTTCCGGGAGCTGCGGGCCCGGGCAGCGGGCGAACCCTGGAAATTTGGCATTCCCCACCGGAAGACCACGGCGTTTTTCGATAGCTGCGGCTTCAGGGTGATTACCGACCTCGGTGCCAAAGAGCTGGCCGATCAGTACCTGGTTGGCAGTGACGGTGAGCTGGACGGCAACCCCACGCCCTATGTGCGCATCGCCTACGCCGGTGTGTCGCGCTAGATGGCAAGGGTGTGAGTCATTCCTTACAGGATAACGAGGAGAGAAAGCGGAGGACATTTAAATGCAGCTAATCAATATCCATACTTATACGTTTCGCTGTTGTTCCGGCCTGACCGTTTTGCTCATGATACTGACGGTATTTAGCGCAACTGCCCTGGCAGTGGAGGAGGGCAAGCTTTCGGTAACTGCTGAAGGGGTAACCGCATCACGGGCGGTTTTTCACATGCACCCGGATGAAAAGATCCGCAACGGTGACTATATGGCCAAACAGATGGTCCATCCCGATTACTGGCATTACTCGCTCTACTCCAAGGATTTTGAATTGGCCATGGAGGTGATCAGAACATACCGCCAGACCATCTGCTATTACGTAAACGCCCGCACAAAACACATGGATGAGATTTTGGAAGCGGCGGGGAAAAACGGGATTAAACAGATGGTGAACCTGGGCGCGGGATATGACAGTCGGGCTTACCGCTACCACAAAGCGATGCCCCATGTTCGGTTTTTCGAAATCGAGTTGCCCTGGATGGTGACTGAGAAAAAAAGACGCGTAAAAGCGATTCTTGGTGAGATACCGGATTACGTGACCTATGTGCCGATTGACTTCAACATCCAGAACATACCGGATGAGCTTGCCAAAGCCGGGTATGATCCCAGCCTCAAGACCTTGTTTATTTGGGAAGGCGTCACTTATTACATTTCCGCCGAGGCCGTGGAAGCGACCCTGCAGTTCATCCGCGACAAATCCGCACCGGGTAGTTCGGTAGTTTTTGATTACATGTCCATAGGGGCCATCCGGGGCAACTGGAAAAAATATCCGGATACCCGCCGCCTGTCATTCTGGGTAAAATACCGGGGCGAACCTTTTGTGTTTGGAATTCCGGAAGGCGAGGAGATAGAGTGGGTCGAACAGCGCGGTTTGAAGGTGATCTCAGACCTGGATCGGGAAGCCCTTGAAGAGCGCTATCTGATAATGAGCAACGGAATACTTCTCGGTCGCAGCACAAGTGCATTTCGGATCATGTACGCAGTGGTTCCGGAGAATTAAAAGATTATTGTTTGGGCTGTAGGCTGAAGATTTTCAGATGTTTCTTCAGCCTGCCAGCCTGGATCTTTAATGATAGAAAATGGCCACCACCCTAGAGGCACGCACATCTCGCAGACGGCCGGGCTTCTCATCGCAGCCACTTTTTCGATCTTCACATCGCTGGCTGATCCGGTACTCTCTCATCAGGATTCTGAATATGCTTCTGGATCCTTTTTAGATGGGTTTGGTAATTGACGGGAAATATCCAGCCAAAGCAGATTGGGTCCCCCTGGCTACCAGGGTGGTGGCCAGACCTGTTAGGGAAGCATTACCCAGAAGGAAAAGAAACGGGCCGCGAACTACCCCAAAGTAACGGGCACCCGAGCAGTTCCCCATGGTTCTATCCCCGGATTCAAAGTTATGTATGCGGCGTCCCTGCCTGCCGAGAAGAGCGGCCGCCTTACCACCCCTATGTGCCTGTGAAGCGACACTCATAGAAACCAATACGATCTGATTCGCTGGGCGCGGTTTTGTTTGGGCCGAATACAGGTACGCCAATTCTCGCCACCGGCCCCGAACAGGTGCCCGGGCAGGCTTGTCTAAACATCTAAATTACCCAAAAATATTGACAAATTCGTAACTCGGGTATACTCAAATCAGGAGCAATGCCATTTTTGACCGGCAGCCCGCAATCGCTTTGCAGATGCTTCCGACGGAGGGTGCTATGGGTGAGCTAGACCACGAGGCTTGTATCGAGATATTCAAGGACGTCGTGCGTGAAGACGGTGAAAACATCTATCGCCAGGATTGGGACAGTGGTGAATTCGGCGTAGGCTCCGATATGATCTACAAGTTCAAGCACTGGTTCTGGTGGGAAGACGATTTCGGCTTCAGCGGGCCGTATGACAGCATGATCGAAGCATTCCCCCAGCCCTTTATAGCTATAACCCAGTCAACCGTTATGATTCACTGTACGGAGTGGGATATCGACGAAATCGTACAAAACCTGCGGCCGGTAGATCTCGATGATGACCGCTTCATAGAGATCAACGGTGTGGAGTATCAAGTGAGTCCGGCCGGGGAGGTCAACGCCACCTACTAGCTCTAAATTCCATTTCAGGAATTTAGAGATTTTACGTTTTATGTGACAAGTGTTAAGTCAACTCCACAAATTTCTACCGTCATATCTGCTTAACAAAGCAATTCTTTCCTGAGCACATCAAACTTGTCGAATCCCAGCCTGATCGATAGCAGCAGCGACAGACAGACGCTGAAGAACTGGGTGTAGAAGATTCCCAGCATGATCACGATCTGGTACTTAATGGCAACAACGGGGATGGACCCCCCCAGGATCTGTCCGGTCATCATACCCGGCAGGGAAACGATGCCGATGGTCGCCATAGAGGCCAAAATCGGGTTGATGGCGGCAATGATGGCGGCCTGAAAAAACGGGCTTAGCGCCTGCATCCGGGTGGCGCCCAGGGCAATCGTATACTGATAGGTCTTTTCACTTTCCTGCAAGCCGGTATAAAAGTTGCTCAGGCCGATAATATTGTTGCGCATGCTGTTGCCCAGCAGCATCCCGCAGATCGGGATCATGTATTTGGCATCAAAGAGGTAGTCGATCCGAACGACGAACGCATTGATGAACAGCAGGATCGTGCTTACCGGGAGCAGGATCGATACGAAGACGGGGCCGAAGAGCCTGGCGATTTTCAAACGGCTGCTTTTCAGCACAGTGTAGGACGCCACCGCGATCATGATCAGGATATAAAGCCCGTTGACCCAGGCCAGATTGAATTTAAAAAGGTACTTCAGGTAGAGCCCCACCAGGCTTAATTGGATCGTCATGCGGAGGGTTGCCCAGAGGATGGTCCGGTTCAACGCCAATCTGAATCTGCCGCTCACCCAGAGGACCGGAAGCAGGAACACAAACAGCAGGGCAAGTGATATCAAGTCAATATCGCGAGCACCCATCAAGACCACCTCACTTCTTTAAGGTTCGCTTTGCGCCGCCAGATGTCATCGTGCGAAATGATCAGAACGGTTTTTCCCGTTGACATGATATACTCTACCACCTTCCGGCGCAGCTTATCATCTATGGATGAGGTCGGCTCGTCCAGGAGCCAGACCGGGCGATTGAGTAAAAAGCAGACCAGCAGACCCAGCCGCTGCCTTTCGCCCCCCGATAGTTTTTGCATGTCTTGTTGCAAAATGTCGTCCCCCAGATCAAGCATCTGCATCAGATGATTCCGATGAGCGGGCATGGATACCAGATCCCGGTTGGGTTCGTAGCTGAAGATTTCATCCAGCACAATGTTTACCGGTGCATTCCTGAAATCGATATCCTGGCTCAGATAGAAGAGATTGCGGCGAACGGTACGGATATTCTGCGCGTTCACTTCATGGTCATTGTATACAATCTTGCCGGACGTCAGGCGGGTAAATCCCAGGAGGATTTTGAACAGCGAGGTCTTGCCGCAGCCCGAAGGGCCGGAAATGAGTAGTTTTTCGTTTTCTGTTACTTCCAGGTTGAATCCGGAGAAGATATTCTTTCCGGCATAATCCAGATGGATATCGTGATATCTGATCATACGTCGGATTCCTCGATCTCGTGAAAAAGTTCGGCTGCCTTTTGCCCGGCCGCTTTAAAAACCTCGGTCCCGAGTGGGGTGATGGCATAGTATTTTCGGATCTTGCCATTGACGTTTTTTTTTGATTGTTCAAGCAGGCCGGAGGCCGTCATATCACCAAGCAGGGGGTAGAGGGTCCCCGGGCTGACCTCATAGCCGTGCGATTTTAACTCCGCCATCATCCAGACGCCATAGACGGGTTCCTTTTTGGCGTGGTGCAGGATATGCAGCTGTACGAAACCGTGGTAAAGGCGTTGCAGTATTTTCGCTTTCATTTCCGCCTGCTTTAATATCTGATCTCGATATCGAAATGCGATATCAAAAACTTAAAACAAGCTTATGGGTTTGTCAACGGGAGTTGGAAAGAAAGTGGGTTGCCCCATTCCAGGGTAACTATTTGCTCCTAAAGCGGACCCAGGTTACGCCGTGGCCGCCTCAAGAACTGCAAACAGCCGGTCGACGTCCTCAGGTGTGTTATACAGGTGCGGCGCGACCCGGATGGCATCCCCGCGGACACTGGCAAAGACATTTTGGGCGGCAAAGCGAGCGGGCAGGTCACCCGGAAGTCCCGCGGGCATGTAGAGGCCCAGCATATGGGGTGCCCGCATCTTCTGCGGGGCAACCTGAAATCCCAGATCCGCAGCGCGGGCGGCAATTTGGCCGGTCAGTGTCTGCAGGGTTGCGGCAATGTCGGCAACCCCCCAGGCCAGGATCTGGGTCAGAGCGGCTTTCACCACCGGGGCCAGGAAAAAGCTGCTGCCGCCCCCCATGTCAAACCGTCTGGCGCCGGGCTGGTAGCCATTGCGGTAGTCTACCAGGCGGGAAAAATCTTCAGACGCTTCCCGGTTGAGCCAGTTTTCCTCCAGCGGCCGTCCGTCCAACCACTTGGTATCCACATAGCAGAACCCGTAACCGTAGGCGCCCAGCAGCCACTTGTGGGCGCCGGTAGCCAGGAAATCAGGCTGCACGTCCCGCACTGAAAAGGGCAGGGCGCCCAGAGACTGAATGGCATCAATGACCAGGGCGCTGCCATTGGCCCGGCATTTTTCCCCGATGCGGACCAGGTCCAACACGGTGCCGTCGGTCCAGTGACAATTGGGCAGGGCGGTAATGGCGACCTTGTCATCGATAGCCGCCAGGACCGCCGCGGTCCAATCCATATCTACCGGTCGGGGAACGGTGATCATGTCGGCTCCTTTTTCGGCAGCCAGTTGGTGCCAGGGGTAGACATTGGAGGGAAATTGATCCTGTAGAACCAGGATGGATTGTCCTGATGCTACCGGTATGTTTTTCGCAGCCAGGGCAATGCCGTAAGAAACGGCCGGAATAATCGCTACCTGGTCCGGGTTGCCATTCACCAGCTGACTGAAGAGGGTCCGGTTTTCCTCCCCGGTTTCAAAAAAGTCGCCGGGGGTAATACACCAGGGCGTGTTTTTTTCTGCGATGGCTCGATGGCCGGCGTCCGCGGCCGCACGCATGAGCGGGCCGGTATAAGCGCAGTTAAAATAAGCCACGTCATGAGGCATTTCAAACAGGTGTCGCTGACAGGGGATCATGGGCGTCCTCTCTATTGTAGTTTGGGTACCCAATTTAAGGGGAAAACAGAAAACAGAACAGAGACAGAATTATCGAAAAATTTAGGTAACAGAGATTGAGTTCAAGGGGAGTTTTTGAAATCGCGTCTAAGGTATCTCCGGGCGACAGGCCAACAGCGTTTCATCTTTCAAGGTGGTGCCAAACTGGTTGATGACCTCCTGGATGGTCAGTTTCTGCTTTTCCTGTCCCTGAACATCCAGTTGGATGCCGCCCTGGTGCAGCATGATCATCCGGTTGCCGTATTGCAGGGCTTGGCTCATGTTATGGGTTACCATCAAGGTGGTGATATTGTTCTCCGCAACCATCTGGTTGGTCAGGGTGATCACTTTCTCAGCGGTGCGTGGATCCAGGGCCGCGGTATGTTCGTCCAGTAAAAGCAGTTTGGGGAGCGTCAGGGTGGCCATCAGCAGGGTAAGGGATTGGCGTTGTCCTCCGGAAAGCAGTCCCACGGATTGTTTGAGCCGATCTTCAAGTCCGAGGTCCAGTACTTTCAGGATTTCACGGTAGTGTCGGCGACGTTGGTGGGTGACACCCCATTTCAACCCCCTGGCCTTACCGCGCAGTTCGGCCATGCACAGGTTTTCCTCAATGGTCATGTCACCGGCGGTGCCCATGGTGGGGCTCTGGAAAACACGGGAGATAAAGCGGGCCATCTTGTAGTCCGGTGCTCGGGTCAGGTCGGCGCCGTCAATGATGACCTGGCCTTCATCGGGCGTGTGGGTACCGGCGATGACGTTCAGGAGGGAGGATTTTCCGGCCCCATTGGAGCCGATGATCGTGATAAAATCCCCGGCGGACACATCCAGGTCGATCCCATCCAGGGCATGCTTCTCGTCCTGGGTGCCTGCATTGAAAATTTTAACGATGCCCTTCAAGGATAGCATGTGGGCGGTCATGGTCATACCCCTCTCAGGTGGATTTTCCCCTCCCGGCTCTTTTTGAAGGCCGGGATCCCCAATGCGATGATGACCATAAACCCGGTGGCCATTTTCAGGTCTGTCGGGGCCAATCCCAAACGCCGACCCAGGGATATGATAAACCGGTATAGAAGCGATCCGATAATGGCGGCCAGGGTGAGTCGAAATACCGTTTTGGGTTTGAGCATGGCTTCGCCAATGATGATCGAAGCCAGGCCGGCCACGATCATCCCGATGCCCATACCCACGTCGGAAAATCCCTGATCCTGGGCAATCAACGCCCCGGATAGCGCAACCAGGGCGTTGGAAAGACCCAGACCGAATACAGTGGCATTATCCGTATTGACGCCCAGCGAACGGATCATGTCCTCATTGTTACCGGTGGCGCGCAAAGCCATTCCGTATTCCGTGTGCAGGAAAAGATCCAGCAGGATTTTCACCACCAGGGTCACCAGCAGAAAGAAAATGATTACCGGAATATACCGCACCACGTCCATGTTTTCCATAAAGGTAAATATGGTTGGTCGGTCCAGCAGCTGAATATTGGCCCGCCCCATGATGCGTAGGTTGACGGAATACAAAATGGTCATCATCAGGATGCCGGCCAGCAGGCTATTGATTTTCAGGCGCGTGTTGAGCAGGCCGGTCAACGCCCCCGCCAGAAAGCCGGCTATCACGGCGGCGACCACCGCCAGCGTGGGATCGACGCCTGCGAAGATCAGGCGGGCGGCCACCGCGCCGCCTAATGGAAAACTGCCGTCTACGGTCAGGTCGGGAAAAGCGAGGACCCGGAAAGCGAGAGCGATGCCTAGTGCCACCAGGGCATACGCCAAACCCTGCTGTAAACTGATGGGGAGTATACTAAGAATCATAACTGTTTATCTAACTGTTACCATGCAACAGGGCGGGTAGAAACATGTCTGCCCGCCCTGTCTGGTAATATGCCAGGCTATGGCTATTTAATCAGCTTGTCGGCCCGGTTGATAATGCTCTGTTTTACCATAACACCCTGTTTTTTAGCGTTTTTGACGCTCAGATGCAAGACCAGGTTTTCCGCCAGCCCGGAGGGGATGGCGCCGGGGTTTTTTCCTTTCAGCACCATGGCGGCCTTTTTACCGGCAGTATAGCCCACCTCGAAATAGTTGAAGCCCAACGCCGCGATGGCACCTAAGGGCACCTGGTCTGTGTTGCCCACGAAAAATGGAATCCGGTTGGCATTGCAGACCTTGGTTACAGAGCCCAGGGCCGAGGCAACCATGTTGTCCGAGGTAATGTAAATCGCATCCACCCGGCCGACCAGAGACTGGGCCGCGGTGTAGACCTCTGCCGAGTTGGAAATCGTGACTTCGATGAGCTCCATGCCGTGCTTTTTGACCGCAGCACGCGTCCAGTTGATGCTCTGGACCGAGTTCGCGTCGCCGGCGTTGTAGATCGTGCCCCATTTTTTGGCGGCAGGGACTATTTGTGCGTATAGATCAATCTGACGCTGGATCGGCCAGGCATCGGAAACCCCGGTGACATTGCCGCCGGCGGCATCCATGGTCTTTACCAAACCGGCATCCACCGGGTCTGTAACCGAGGAATAGACAACCGGGATGTTTTTGATCACCTTGCAGGCGGCTTGGGCCGTCGGGGTGGCGATGGCGTGTACCAGGTCGACCTTGTCGGCCGCAAATTTTTGAGCGATGGCCTGGGCATTGGACATCTCACCCTGGGCATTTTGATAGTCATATTCCACCTGGATACCTGCTTCTTGCAGGGCCTTTTCAAAGCCCTTTTGATCCGCCTCCAGAGCTGGATGGGAAACAATGGTGGTCACCCCAATTTTAAATACCTTGGCGGCGGCGGCACCGGGAATCAACAGCGAAACCACTAATAACATTACCATTACTGCTGCCATTTTTCTCGTCATAACCAGCCTCCTCGTTTTTGTTTTGTGATTTCAGATAGTTAAACCATATTGTTTGTGCTGTCAAGAAAAACCTGCTACCTGTTGGCACCTTTTCTAAGTTGGTTCTCACCATAGAGTGCTTCCAGTGCTTGCCCATATTTTTCCAAAACTTTTTCGCGCTTAAGTTTGAGGGTTTGCGTCAACAGGCCGTTTTCGAGCGTAAAAGGTTCCGCCGTGTAGAGGATCTTCTGTGGGATTTCATAACCGCCATAAGTCTGGCGCAAGTGGGTCGTTATCTCTTTATCCAGGAAGTCGGTAACCTTCTTTTCCTGAAGCAAGACACCGTGATCTTCGACAGAAAAGCCCTTTCGAAGGGCCACCGGTTTCAAAAAGGCCATGTCCGGGACGACCAGGGCAACACTGTAATCACGGCCGGCGCCATATAGAAAAGCGCCGACCACAAATCGGTTCAGTTTCATATCTTCTTCAATGGCGGCCGGATGAACGTATTTTCCATTGGAGAGTTTATAAGCCTCTTTGAAACGGCCCGTGATATAGAGGAAGCCCTTTTCATCCAGCCAGCCCCGGTCGCCGGTGCGGAACCCGCCGTCCACCGTCATGACTGCTTCAGTCTGTTCCGGTTTTTTGTAATACCCCTGCATGATGTTCGGCCCGTAGGCGACAATTTCTCCATCCCGGCTGCTTTCGCCGGTAAGGGTTTTGTCGATTTTAATGTGGATATGCTTGCCGGGGGTGCCCACCGATCCCATCACGTTGCCGTAAACCGGGCCGTTGAAGGTTAGCGCGAGGGAAGATTCGGTCAGGCCGTAGCCTTCATAGGTTTCGATGCCGACATCCTGGAAGAAGCGTTTTATCTCCTCATTCATGACGGCACTGCCGGTCAAAGCCATTTTCAAGCGCCCCCAAAGGTGGCGCGAATTTTTTCGAAAACCAGTTTGTCCAGGATTTTGAGTTTGAGGCTCGTCCGGCCGGAGGCGCGTTTTTGGGCGGCCGCCCTTTTCGCCATATTGAAAAGTATTTCAGTTAGGCCGCCTTTGGCTTCGATTTTGGCATGCAGGCCGGCATAGATGTTATTGAATATGCGCGGTACGGCCACCAGGGCGGTCGGACGCACTTTTTGGATGTCCTCTACCAGGGTATCCAGGCTGTCCATCAGGCCGGCACTGCCGCCACAGACTGCCCCGTGGTAGAGCTCGCCCACCTGCCCGAAAATGTGTCCCCACGGTAATATCGAGAAGGAAACCGAATGCTCGTCAAGGGGGGCGAAACTGTCGCGCAGAATTTTCAGCATGGCAGTGTAATTGCCATGACTCAAAAGCACGCCCTTGGGATCGCCGGTGGTGCCGGAGGTGTAGATCAGGCCGGCGATATCGTCCCGATCGGGTTTATAGGGTGCGATCGGGTTTTCTGCTCCCAATGCTTCCAGGCCGGCCAGCGTTAAATTCCCCTCGCCCCGGATGACCACAATCTTTTCCAGGCTGGGCAGTTCGGCCTGGACGGCGGTGAGTTGGTCGTGGATCTCGGAATTGGCCACGAAGACAACCTTCATGCCGCTGTCCCGGATGATGTACCGCCAGGTGTTTAGGAGTTCCTTTTCATACATCGGCACGAACCAGGCCCCCCGGCTGTACGCCGCATGGGCCACCACCGGGTACTCCACGGAATTGTTCATGATGATGCCGACCACATCGTCTTTGCCGATGCCGATCTGGGCCAGCCCGCCGCGCAGGTGGGCCACCCGCGCCGCAATCTGGCCGTGGGTCACCCATTCGTACTCCCCGGTCTGGCGGTTTTTCACCCCAAGGCTGGGCCGGTCCGCGTACTTTGCAACCCCTGCTTCGTACAGGTCTACCAGGTTGTAAGGCGGATCCTGGAACCACTCCTCGCGAGCGTTGTCAAATCTCAGCATGGGGCGCCTCTCTTGCTTGCGGGTCACAGGTTGTGGTGGGTCAGGATAAGTAAGAATTGTTTTTGGTCGATGCGTGTCGGCATAAAGAGGCGGCAGCATTCAGTTAGAACCCCGATCCGGGAAGCGTCTCTCATTCGATGCCGACGTTAGGGTTTGAAATAGCGAATCCCCCTTTAAATGTCAACTTGCAGAAAAGGATGGTCGCCGCAAATTTCACGGCAACCGGCTCACAGGCAAGATCCCGCCTTCAAGGGGTGTGTCTGCCAAGTAGTGCCCCTTGGCCAGAGTCGTATATCTGGCTGCCCATTGCCGAGATGAACCCGGGACCCCCTTGGCGTGCTTTTGACACAGATCCAAGTTTAGCGTCTCTTTGTACTGCTCGGAAACCCGAATGTCCAAGGCGGCCTGTTGCGCGGATGCTTACGTTCTATGGGCCTTGTGCCCGAATTGATTCGGCGCTATGCTTAATCATGCAAACGCGATTTACGGAAACGCTCATCGCGGCCAATGGCCTCGATCCGGAAATGTTTCAGAACTGGGTGTTTTGGCCCGGCATGCTCTTCAATTCGCCGGATAAATGGTGGGGGGATGGCGGCCGGCGCGATTTTCCCCATGAGGGACTCGATTTTTGTCTTTATCAGGATGCCGGTGGAAAGGTGTGTCGACTGGGGGAAAATACCAGGATACCGGTGATGCATGACGGCGTGGTGCTAGCACTTTTTAAAGATTATCTCGGTCAGGCCGTCATTCTCGAACATGCAGACACAGACCACGCAAGCGGCCGCCTGATGTCGGTTTACGCCCATACCGTCCCGGAAAAGCATATCGTTCCCGCAACCGTCGTCAAGGCCGGGGATATCATCGCTACCATCGCCGACACCCGTCATTCAAAAGCCGGGATACTGCCCCATTTACACCTTTCACTCGGTCGGCCCGCGCCGGATCTGGTTTACGAGCCGTTTGTCTGGAACCGCATGCGCGATCCCGAGCAGGTGAAGCTGATCGATCCCCTGCCTCTCATCCGCTGGCCGCATCAAGTTCTGACTGTCGGCGATTAGAAATTACCTTGCAGGGTCAACCCGAAAAACGGGGCCGTCTCGTAGCCGGTTTCGCCGATGTGGCGGGCGTTGCGGTCCTCGATGATGATCTTGCCGTCAAACGTGGCCCCACCGTTGAGTTCCAGGAGCAGGTGTTTGCTTATCCGCCGCCCGGCCCGGGCAAAGGGCGCCCAGAATTCCACCTGGCCGATGCCGTCGGCCACCGTGCTGCTGTCGTCCAGGCGGAAGCGATACGAGCGGTAGGCGCCGCCCAGCCCCATTTCCCATTTCTCATTGGGCCGGTAAACCAATTCCAGACCCGCCGGGCCAACCGGTCCGGCCTCGAATGGATTGGTCAGCTCCAGCTGATCGCTGATTTGCCAGTCGACCACCGGGAACAGGTACCCTTCGGTCTGCCCCAGGCGTTCGAATACGCCGGCACCGAGCCCCAGCGTCAGGTCGGGTGTAATGGCATAGGCTGCCATCAGCGCGGTCCCGTAGGACAGGGATTCACCGGCTTCCGCCCCGGTGGCGCCGGCAATCTCAACGGAAGGGATAAGCCCGAAGCGCCATTGGTTGCCGGGCATGTAGAAAACGGGAACGCTCAAACCCGGCCGGTATATCTCGTCCCACAGGTCAATGCCTGCTAATCTTTGCACCTCTGAAAAATCCCAATTTTCGTATTCGGTTCTCTAAAAAGCTCCAGCAGGCATAAAGTACTCGGATATGGGGTCCATATCCCAGGTAACGTCTTTCCAAGTGATCTTTGAAGTTTTTACAGCCTGCTGGA
>Ga0136654_1000006_pt1 | contig 86609 bp, 70 predicted proteins | sample InaspJWI70metaG_FD_94865 | JGI IMG/M metagenome (GOLD analysis project Ga0136654, IMG submission 94865) | Marine gutless worms symbiont microbial communities from Oahu, Hawaii - Inanidrilus sp. 1 OAHU.JWI-70 metaG (version 2) | ecosystem: Host-associated > Annelida > Digestive system >... | reverse complement strand
TGTGATCGTAAATGTTGTCATAGCGGCCTCCTTTTTAAGGTTATGAGGCCATTATAACCGCCGTCTGTGACAGATACGGTCACAGATCGGCACTACTGGAGTTTTTTAGAGAACCGCATAATAAATTTATCATTATCGAGTTAATCGGCAAGGGAGCCATGGGGGAGGTCTACCGGGCCCACCAGTTGAACCTCAAACGAGAAGTTGCGATAAAAGTCATTTCCGCAGATGTGCTTCAAGATTGCGAATCTAACCAGATGGAGATAGAAACCGCTTTTGGCCGCTTTAACCGAGAAGTGCAGGCGATGGCGCAAGTACGGCATACCAATATCCTGCAAGTTTTTGATTGCGGAACACTACAGGCCATCAAAAACGGGTGGCAGCGTCCGTTAGAGTATATTGTCATGGAGTATATACCAGGCGACACTTACGGTACACCATGTCGACGGAAGGCTTTAAGGGTGAACCTGGGATGGCACGTGATTGGCTGCAGCGCTACTTTATCCCGGTCCTCGACGGAGTGGAGGTCATGCACAAGCATCATATCGTGCACCGGGATCTGAAACCGGATAATGTGCTGATGGATGGGAATGTCCCCAAGATTGCCGATTTCGGCCTGGCCCGCTCCACCCGCCTGAAGGGCGTGTCCAACTCTTTCGATATCAAGGGAACAGTCGCGTATATGGCGCCGGAGCAATATGCCGATTTCAGAAAATCGGAGGCCCAGGCCGACATCTACGCTTTAGGTAAAATTCTTTTTGAAGCCATCAGCGGCGAAATGGAAGGTCGGATTCTACCATTCAAGTCCGCAAAGCTTGATAACCCCGAAACACCATTTCTCAAAGGCCTCAATACGATTATCCAGACCGCTACCGCGGAAGATATAGAAGCTAGGTTTCAAACTGTTGCGGACTTCAGAACGGCTATCATTAACTCTTTCCGTATCGTGATTGAGGAAGAAAGAGAGGCGGCGGAGAAACCCACAGCAGAGGCAGACCATTCTAAAACACATTGGGCTCTGGACAGGCATCGTCATATCGATCTTATCCGTCGGTGCTATGGCGGTCTGGCACCTGTTTGGGGAACCGGGCATAACACCTCATGAAAAAGCTTCGCTTGATCAGACGCGATCAATGGTTGCCCAGCCGAATGAGAGTACCTCCAACGTCCAGGCGGAAATTTCCGTTAGTCCACCTGATGTGATCACCGGTACAGACGGTCTGCCGATGCTGCTGGTGGGAAAAGATAGTACACCGGGGCAGTCAGACCAAACCAGGCTATTTTACGTGGATAAGACTCGGATTACCAATCACCACTTTGCGGAGTTTTTGAATGAAGTCCGCGCACAACTAACCGTTGAAAAGGGTGTTGTGAAACATAAAGAAGATATTTGGCTATACCTGGGCAATGGCCAGGAATCGTTTGAACAGATCGTGTTTGCGCACAAAAAGTTTCATTTAAAAGATCCGAAACGGGGTGGAGAACCAATCGTCAGGGTGACCTTTTTCGGTGCCCGCGCCTATGCGCGCCATTTTGGAAAACAATTGCTGACCGAGGCTCAGTGGTTGGCAGCTTTCAAGACCTACCCGAATGATATTGTGGCCGTACCCAAAACCCATGTGGCGTCAGGATCATCCAACAAGCAGCATCCGCATATGATGTCCACCAGCGACGGCCCCTCAAACCAGGAACCGCCGCGCGAGGATATCCATGAAACAGGAGCGACGCAGATGGGCATCCTGTCCAGCGAATGGATAAAGGCTGAGGATGTGGTGGGCACTGGCGCGCCCGCGAGCCGGGTGATCCTCCGATATGCTCTCAACGACGAAACAAAATCCGAAATCCGTTATCCCTGGGAGGCGTTTAAAGACGTAGGATTTCGTACTGCCGTTGAGATATCAGACGTATCACTGGAGAACACCGGGGCCGGCGTTGTTATTTCTGACTCATAAGTGTGTCTCGCCACGTTAGCTGGGACAATTGGGCAATGTCCCTGCTATCCCAAAACGCTTAAATTAGATCCTGATTATATGCCTGATTGGAAGGTAACTGACCGACATCACACATAAATTTGATTTTATAGCTCATTAGGTCTTGAAATTTTCAGAAATGTTGTCATGTTATTAGTATGTACCACAATGTGGCACATGAATTGCTTCACTTTAATTGCTAAAGCCAACCCTTGTGATGGAGGTGCCGCTATGCAGAAACAACATTCCTTACCCGATGTCCATATAGATCCGGTCTGCGCCATGGAAGTCAATGCAGACAATGCCGATTTTTCATCCACCTACAAGTCCCACACCTATTATTTCTGTGCGGAGGGGTGCAAAAAGACGTTTGAAGCCTCGCCCGCGAAATATTCGGGGGGAAAATCAGGGAATAAGAAAGGTTGGTGGGGTCGGCATGTCGATCGTCTGAAAGATATCAAATGTGACCGATCTATGGAGTGCCACTACTAGGAACTGCTTCCAAGCTGTCTTTTGCCCCAATTTCGGCGTTGGAGCAAAATCCCAACTTGGAAACCGCCCTTGCTGCCATTAAAGAGTATTCATTCACTTCAAACTCTGCGTAGAAGGCGAAAACTATATCAAGTTTACGAAGATGAGTGGCCAAGCGGTGCGGCTATCAATAACCTGTTTTTGGGGGTTATCTCCACCGGGATGGTTCGAGTAAGAACCGTGTAGCCCCTGGCCTGAAGGCGTGTCGCTCTGGTGACATCTATAGCCAGCGGGCCATCCAGCCATCCATCCAACCCGCCAAGTTCTCCAGTTTTGGTGTCGTGACAGCAGGGCAGAACCGCTAGGCGGGAACCGGCTTTGGCGGCTTGGTCGATAACCGTATCGGTCAAGTCCCCACAGGCATGGACGGAAATCACCAGGTCCTCCGGACCAAGCGTGATTTCATCGATCTTGGCTTTGGTGAAGTGGATTCGGTTTTGCAGGCGCGGCCAACGGTCAACTATGGCCTGGGAAAGTTGCCGGGTGTTGCGGTTGAAATCCAGATCCACTGCCAGGGCTTCCGGGCTGCTGTCGTCCAGCAGCAGCATGATGTGGGCCAGCAGACCATGCCCGCAGGCCAGGTCCACCACCCGGCCGCCCCGAAAGATACGCCTCACCCGGCGGGCCACTTCCCAGGCTTCGAATAGCTCCTTGCCGGGGAGTGTACCGGCACGGCACACCGCGCGTCCCAAGCGGTCGAAAAGCGTGTCGCCCGGGAACGCATACATCTGTTTTTCCGTCAGCCGGCTCTTGGTCGATCTTTTCATGCCCGCATCTGTTTACGTGTAGAGACAAACGTTTAATCTAAGTTGATTGCCTGACTGTCATCCCGGCGAAGGCCGGGATCCAGAATGTGTATATCGCAGATTGCATGTTCGCATGCAAGCCCATGGCGAAAACAACAATGTAACTGACCACTGGATGCCGGATCGAGTCCGGCATGACGATCAATCTCTCCGACTGTTTACTTTGTCAACCGGGAACCAGACGCAATTTGAGCTGCACGCTGATCAGATCGTATACCACGTGCATTCCTAGGTGCTTGAAGAATCTACTCGAGCCGTAGATAATACCCCAGCGGGTACGGTCAAAATCAAAGTGCGCATCCGCGGTTATGCTGCCGTCTTCCAGTTGGAACATGCTGGCGGGAAAAGCCAATGGCGCCGTAACGCCGCGCAATTCCAGATCACCGCCCACCTGGTAGTTGGGCAGGGTGTAAGTCGGGTCATCGACGGGATGGGCGATCGTGAGGTGAAACCAGGCCCAGGGAAACAGTTTGACGAAGAAAAAGTCATCCGATTTCAAGTGGGCTTCCAGAACGGGTTGCAGTTCATCGCCTTCCAGATTCAGGTTGCGGATCGAGTTCATGTCGATCTTGAACTTGCCGGAGATGTTGCCGGCGTCAACTGTCAGACTACCTTCCGATAGGCTCAGGATACCGTGATGTTTGGTGTTGGGATTTCTACCCGTCCATTCAATGATAGATGCCTCCGCGTCCAGGGTGTAGGTGCCGTTTTGCAAGGCAGCCGGGTAGCCCTGGTCCTGCGGCAAGGCCGACTCGCTGCCTTCCAGTTCAAATCCCTGCGCGTGCCAGGCCTCCAGGCCGCCGGCGAGAATATGCACGCTGTCAAAGCCCGCACGCTGCAGCTTGCCGGCTGCCATCATAGCCGCCATGGTGGCGACACTGTCGCCGTACACCACCACCGGGATGGTTTTGTCCCGGATGGCGGCGTATACCTGGTCCATGAAGGCGACTTCGTAGACACAGGCCTGGAGCGCGCCCGGGATATGGGCACGCTGGTAATGATCTGCGGGAAGGGTGTGGATTAGATGGAACGCCCTTCCAGCCGATATCCACGCGTGCAAGGTTTCCGGTTGGATGGTCTCAGGTTCCGATGCCGTCATCACAGACCTCGCTTACTTATTACGGGTCATCTCGGTTGAGATAGTAACATCGACATCCTTGCCCACGACCCCCATCTTGAAGAACTTGCCATTGCCTACGTTGTAAGCAAGACGATCGATGGTGAACCGCGCTTCGAAGCCGGCGACTGACTGTTTGGGATTAAACGGGTTGTCCGTGGTGCCGAAGAACGTAAAAGGGATGGAGACGGACTTGGTCACATCCTTGACGGTCATTTTGCCTTCGACGACATACTGGTTGCCCTGTTTGTGGGTGATCCGGGTGCTTTTGAACGTCATCACGGGATATTCTTTGACGCTGAAAAAGTCGCCGGACCTGAGATGGCCATCCCGCTTGCGGTTATTGGTGTTGACGCTTTTCACCTGCACGGTGAAATTAAAGCTGCTTCTGCCGAGATTATCCGGATCGAAATAGGTTTCGCCTTTGAAGTCGTCGAAAAACCCGTGCGTGTTGGAATAAATATGCTGGATGCTGAAGTAAATGCCGGAATGCGCCGGATCTAGTTTCCATTGGGGCGCCATGGCGTAAATCTGCCCGGCCGCCCCGGCCATAAAGAGCAGGACAAACGACAAGGCCGCAGTTTTCATAAGTTTATTCATGAGTCTACCTCCCATGTTCATTAGGTGCAGGGTGTTTCTGATTGTTGTCAGGTGCGTCTGTGGTTTTAAACGCTGAAACGCTCGGCATGGATTGAACGGCGCCTAAAACCAAGCGCCCGCATATCGTGAGCAACATGCGCTATCATGAGGGACGGGCCGCAGATGAATACCGCTGCTGTGCGGTCGACGTCGCTGAGAAGGGCCTGAAGCTTGGATCGGTCCAGGCGGCCGAATTCCGTCCCTTCGATTTTTTCTGCGGTAAAGGTATGAACAATAGTCAAGCCTGTCAAATCCCTGGAGATACTATCCAGTTCATCCCGGCAGACCCGATCGGCCCCGGTCCGGTTGCTCCACAGCAGCCACATCCGGCGATTATCTCCGGTGGCGCGCATGTAGCGTAGCATGCTCAGCATGGGGGTAATGCCGATGCCCCCGGCAATCAATACCAGCGGTTGCTGGGGGGGATAGATAAGATGGCTGAAAAGGCCGAACGGGCCGTCCAGAGAGACACGATCTCCCCGGCGGATATGTTGTACCTGTGAAGTCCAATCACCACTATTTTTTATGGTGAAGGTCAGTCGGTCTGTTTGGGTGGGGGACGAACTGATGGTAAATGGATGCGCCTCATCCGATATATCTTCCGAGGTCGGTTGTATGAAAGCGAACTGCCCGGGTAGAAAAGCAAATCCGTCCTGATCCCCTGTGTCCAGTTCCAGAGTGGTAATTTCCTTGTTTTCCGGAATAACTGCGATAACCTCATAACGCTTTCTTGTCGCCTGCCACCGCTTTACCCTTGCGGCGATCATAACCAGCAGGCCAATCCCAGTCACTGTGAGCAGGGCAACCCGCGGCAGGCCTTCTTCAAACGTTTCGCTGACAAAGAGGATGTGTAATACCAGCAGCAAGATGACCAAGCCGCCCACGTAACCGTGTATCTGACGCCAGCGGTGAAATGCAATGCCCAGCTTTTGGCGCCACCGGGAGGCTGCCACCTGGCAGCAGATCAGGATCAGCAGCAACAGACCGACGGCCTGGGGCCAGTATTCGAGTTCCAGTGGGGGCAGGGTAAAATCTTCCGGCCACATGATGAAAACCGGGTGCAGCAGCGCCAGCAAAGCAATGAGGTACCCGTTTATCCGGTGCCAGGCCCAAACCCGCGGCAGGGTGAATATGCGGTCCAATGCTCTCAACCGGGCGCCAAGCAGCAGCTGCACGAGTAGCAGGGTCGTTGCCGACAATCCCAAGAGTTTGCCGGTTCGCAGCAGGGTTTTGTCAAAACCGATTTTATATTTGATCGACGGCGATTCAAACAGAAATGCGATGCTAAGCGCACCGATCAGCAGTAGCGCTAACGAGACCACGACAACGCCGGCTTTCAGCAAGCGTTCCCGGCGTGAGGGTATGGGGGGTAGTTGCTTCTGCATAAGTTTTTGCCGGGTGCTTTTATCCCTGCTGGTACTTCTCAGGATTTGTCCGGATCCCAACGCCAGTTTTCGTAGTATTCCCACCCAATCATGGCATTTAGTTTTTCCAGTTCGGCATTTTTGGCACTGAGGGCCGCCTTCATGACATCACCGGACGATAGCAGGCCGATAAAGCTGCCTTCCTCTTTGATCGGCAGGTGACGAATGCGAAGCCCCAGGAATTTATCCATGAGGTTGTAGAGGGTTTCATCATGTTGGGCATAGACCAAATCGGCCGTCATATAGTTTTCGATCAGGGCCGTTTTGGGATCGAAATCGGGTTTTACTATATGAATCAAGAGGTCCCGCTCAGTCCAGATACCGGCCACGGCATCATCACGGAGGACCAGAATCGCGCCAACCTTATGGCTGCACATCTCCTGAAGTGCTTCGAATACCGTCGTTCCGACCGGTACGCAGACAATGTCGCCACCTTTTTCCTGAACCATCTCTTTAGCAGTTTTCATGGTGCCCCCCATCTAGAATGCGTGTGGTTTTTGGCAGACCTAATTAATGAAATTAGGACCTTTCCAGCAGCCTGTCAATTTATCGCTGCAGGCGGGGTGCCGTCCTGAGTCGGTACTGCGTTGATTCCAATGGGAAAGTGGCTGAAAAAGAACAACATCCGCTTGAATTGATCCGGATAGGCATTAATTTGGTTGCAGACAAACGTTCACAAGACGTCAAACCAATTAAAAAAGGAGTACACCATGATTCCGGAAAGATTGAACCAGGCGATCAACAACCAGATTAAATACGAGCTTGAATCATCCTATCTATATCTTTCAATGGCCGCTTATTTCCATTCCATCAACCTGGACGGTATGGCCCACTGGATGCGCTGTCAGGCGCACGAGGAGACCATTCATGCCATGAAATTCGTGGATCATATCCTGGATCGTGGAGGCGAGGTAACCCTTCAGGACCTGGAACAGATCAAGACCCGCTGGGACTCTCCGCTGGAAGCCTGGCAGGAGGCTTATGCCCACGAGCAGCTCATTACCTCCCGAATCAATGACCTGACCACCATTGCCCGCGAGGAAAAGGATTATCAATCCGAGCCGATTCTGGCCTGGTTCACGGAGGAACAGATCGAGGAAGAAGCTACCAGTAGTAAAATCGCGGAAGATGTCGACATGGTAGGGGATGCCAAAGCGGGCCTGCTGCTGTTGGACCGCGAGCTGGGTGGGAGAGCGTTTCCGGCCGGATCTCCGCTCGATCCGTCGGCGTACAGCTCCGCTGACTAACAATCGCTTACTATAAATCCTTTTTGCTAAGGCTAACCTCAGAAATTGGAAAAATATGTTGCATTATATAAACATTTCGTTTATATAATGCAATAACCTTTTTCGGTAACTGAAGCACCAGGCTAGTGCGAGGTCCATATGCCGCTGCAATTCGACGAATTCCTGAAAAGAGTGTTCATCGCCACCGGGATCGAATCCCAGATCGAACTGGCCGCCGCCCTGGGGATCAATCGTTCGGCCATTACCCAGGCGCGTAAAAAGGGAGCGGTGCCGGACAAGTGGATGTTGGGATTATTCCGGAAATTCGGTTTGAACCCTGATTGGCTCGAAAGTGGCAAGGGTTCCGTTTTTTTGAAGAACCACCGCGATGATGATGCCTTTGCGTATATCCCCAAAGTACAGGCGCGACTCTGCGCGGGCGGCGGTTCATTTGAGGTCGAGGAAGGGGTGGAAGGCTATTACTCATTTCGGCAAGCATGGTTGGCCGGCAAGGGCAGCGCGGACAAGATGGTGCTGCTGGACGTGTTCGGCAACAGCATGGAACCGGAACTGAAGGATGGCGATACGGTGCTGATCGACCAAACCCGCACGGATATTATCGCCGGCGCGGTTTATGCCGTGGGCATCGATGACACCATCATGGTCAAAAGAATCGAGAAGCATCCGAACAGCCTGGTGCTGCTCAGTGACAATACCCGCTACGCGCCGATCAGTTTGGAGCGGGAGGAGATGGGCGGTGTGCGGATACTGGGTAAGGTTATATGGTCATGCAGGGAACTCCATTAGAAACGGCCTGGAAAGGCCCCTTTTAAATCAATCTCTGCGTTGGCCAGCAAATTCCAATCCTCGAAATACTATCAGTATTCCTCCGGTTGAAATTCGCTGTCCGCCTTGACCTTGAATAAAAATTGACCTTTCCAGGCCGTTTCTGAGCTTTTTTGACTCAGAAAAAGACAAAACTTCTGGCTTATCTGGAATTTTTTTTGATCAGTATGTTCATATATATAAACATTCATGTTAATTAAATAGAAAGATAAGGAGATGATCATGCAAAAGAGATTTTGTGTTTGCGGATGTTCCATCTGGGTGGAGTACGACCTGGGGCCCCGGGATTGCCAGACAATTTTCTGGACCAGGGAGGATCGCTACGGCCGGCATATCAAACGCTGCTTTGGTTGCGGTCGAAAAATCAACATTGATATGTTGCGTTAAGGAGGTGCTATGCAGGCCATAAAGCATCACATTGCGGTCGTGTTGATTGAATCTGCTGTGTTGGCTGCCGTGACCGGTTCGGTAGCGGTTTTTATATTTGCGGCCGGGCTCTAGCACTGAGAACCGCGTCTGTCTTTATTCGGGTTGAACGAAGATTGTTCTTAAAACCAACCTAAGACAGGATCCTAAACGCAGTATCGAGGTCGTCGCGATCGCTGAAGGTTCCCAGGTCTACATCCGTAGGAATTTGCAGCTGAGGGTCCGTCTTTTCGAAAACGGTGAGGCAGATGTCGTCGATACGGGCGATTGACCGGCGGGCTTCATCCTGGTCGATATGCGGCATCCGGACACCTTTCAGCATCAGGGTCTCCATGTTGTCTGCGGCCAGCTGCTTTTCAAATCTGGCGGCCAGTTGCAGTTGATGCAGCAAACGGCGTTTCTTGGCCATAAGAAGGGCAAACAGATGCTCGCCCGGGGGCTGCTCCGCAAATATTGCCAGGCAGAGTTCGAGATCTGCCTGGACAGGCGATTCAGAACGGTTCGAACGCTCCACAAGGTTGACGAAAAAAGAACTGATTGGGTCAGTCAGTTCCAACGGCGCATGCCGCAGGATGGCCTTGATCCGAGCACCCTCCCGAGGGGCCATTTTCCTCTCGATGGCTTCAATCAGAAGTGTCGGCAATCGCAGGGTGATGTTCAACCCGTACACGTAGGTTTGCAGAAGATCTTTGGTAAGGCTGAAGGACAGAGCCTCTGCTTGCCCCGGAAACTTGATGGGAACAACTAGGTTCTTCCGGTTCAGAGTATTCACAATGCGCTCTTGGTCTTCGGCCGAACAATGGTATTTTTCTATAACTGTCTCCAGGTCAGCCCGCACCGCTTCATCCGGGGTAAACAGCAATTCCAGCAGGGACTGGGCGTCGCTGTCTTCCGGTGTGGCCAGCAGGGCCCCTAGTTCTGCGGGACTTTCAATGGAGAATGTAGAAGCGCAAAAATGCAGGATTTCCGGTCCTACGGCTATACCATCGGCAAGCTGCCGTTCAATTTCGAAGGCGAGCGCTTGTACGCATTCGGTCACGTTGGGCTCCATCGGTTCACATGACCCCGTACTTTTTCAGTTTCTTATGCAAGGTTTTGCGGGTGATACCCAACCGCCGCGCAGCCTCACTTTTATTGCCGCCGACGGCTTTCAGAGTTTGCAGAATGGACACCTTTTCAACCTCTTCCAGGGGCATGTTCTCCGGTATGAACGGCGGTGGGCAAGCCGCAGCGGCTGCTTCTCCAGCGGCCTGACTTTTTAGCGGCAGATCGCCGGTATCCAGATAGGCATCCCGTGCCAGCACGACCGCTCGTTCTACAGCGTTCATTAATTCCCTGACATTGCCGGGCCAGTCGTAGCGCACCAGCAAATCCATGGCCTGGGGACTGAATCCCTTGATCCGCTTATGATTCTTTTCAGCGAAGTTTTCGAGAAAAGACTGGGCCAGCAAAGGGATATCCTCCCGGCGATGGGCCAGGGGCGGTACATTCAACTCGACCACGTTCAACCGGTAATAAAGATCCTGGCGAAACTCACCGTTAGCTACTATCTCCTCCAGATTCCGGTTGGTTGCGGCGATTACCCGCACATCGACCGCAATTACCGCTTCGCCGCCAACCCGGGTCAGTTCCCTTTCCTGCAAGACCCGGAGTAGTTTTACCTGCATCCCCAGGGGCATCTCGCTGACTTCGTCTAGAAAAAGGCTGCCCCCATCGGCCTGCACGAACCGGCCCTCTTTGCGGCGGGCGGCTCCGGTAAACGCCCCCTTTTCGTGACCGAACATCTCTGACTCCAACAGGTTTTCCGATATGGCGGCGCAATTAATTTTTACAAAGGGGCCGGTACGACGGGGACTGTTGTAGTGTATGGCTCCGGCGATCAGTTCTTTCCCGGTTCCCGACTGGCCGGTTATCAGCACGGTTGCCTCGGAGGGCGCCACCTGGGATACGGTTTCTAATAAGGCCGTCATCGCAGGCCCGTTACCGATGATTTGCTGCCGATCAAACCGCGAGTCAATCTCGAATTGCAGTTTCAGGTTCGCGGCTTTCAGGCTGATGTGCTCCATGGCCCTTTCAATGATCAATTTCAACCGATCGAAGTCCAGCGGTTTGGTCAGGTAGTCATAGGCGCCTTTCTTGATGGCTTCCACGGCGGTATCGATGGAAGAGTAGGCGGTCATGATGATGACCGGAATCGCCGGATTGATCTGCTTGATCTGTTCCAGGGCTTCCAGGCCGGAAACCTTGAGCATGCGGATATCCATGAGGATCAGGTCAAAGGGCTGGCGGGTGACCATTTCAATGGCTGCGGACCCGTCATTGGCCTGCGAGATAGTATAGCCCCAGCCGCCAATAAGGGTTTTCAGCATCGTGCGATGGGCATCATCGTCATCGACTACCAGAACAGTGTGCGGATCAGTCATTGGCGGTACCCTCCAAATTCTCAGGGAAAAACAGGGTAAAGGTCGTCTCCGACCCTGGTTCACTGGTAACGGATGTGGTTCCTCCGTGGGCTTCCATGATATTGTGAACAATGGCCAGGCCCAGACCGGTTCCAGTGGATTTACTGGTGAAATAGGGGTCGAAAACATGGGGTTGATCTTTCTTTGTGATCCCGGAACCATTATCCGTAACAGAAATGAGGACACCCGCTGCGCTACTGGTACGCCGAGCAGACACGATCAACCTGCCACGCCCGGGCTCCATGGCGTCAATGGCATTGAGATACAAATTTAGCAATACCTGGTTGATTCTATCGGGATCTGCAATAATAGACAACCTGTCATCGGCCAAATTGATTTCAACGTGGACCTGCTTTTCGGCGGCCTGCGTTTCGATTAAAGCCAATGAAGTTTTAAAGAGGGTATCGAGTGGGATTTGCTTATGGATCAAATCGATAGGCCGGGCCAGTTCCAGCAATTGGCCGACCACTCGATTCAAGCGTTCGACTTCGCTGATCATAATAGCGGCCGTGGCATGATCTTTTTCGTTGTCTCCGTTGCGCTCTTTAAAATAGGTCGCAAACCCCTTAATGGAGCTCAGTGGATTGCGGATCTCATGGGCCACGCCGGCAGCGAGGCTGCCCAGCGAAGCCAGCCGCTGACTACGGGCGATTTTCTTTCGCAAGGCCCTGATTTCAGAAAGATCCCTGAGAAGTAATATCGTGCCCATGAAAGCGCCCTCACGATCATGCCAGGCAGACGCATTCAAACCGATAGGAATGGAGCCGGAGGGGCCCAGGCAGCATTCCAATTCAGTTTCTACCGCGGGGTCGTGCGGTCCCAGGTTCTGGACAATGTCCAGGAGTTCTCTCGGCAAGGCGGCTGTAATGGAACGACCTATTGGATCCGGACTATCTGAGCGCAGGATCTTGGCAGCTTCCGAGTTGACCGAGACAATACGATCATCCCTGCCAATTGAGATCAGGCCGACCGGTAAATTGTCCACCAAACTGTCTGAAAATGATTCAATGCGTTTCAGGGAAGCCCGGGTGACTCGGTAGGTATGCGTCATAAACAAAAGGGTGACTCCGGCGAAGCCAACCAAGAGCAATATCAAGGCCATAAACAGACTGTGACGCGTATCGGCTGCCAAAGCCTTCTCGACCTCGGTCATATCCAACCCAACAAAAATGATTAAATCCTCAAGCGGACGCTCTTCAAAGGGCCGCATCATCATATGGTGGCGGCCCATCATGCCCCCCGGCCCCCTGGCGGGTGTGAATTTGCGGTAAACCTCGAATATCTTTGCATCACCCGCTTCGGCTGCCAGAATCCTATAAATCTCGGTAGTGGCTTCAAAGACACGGCCGAGATCAAGTTCTCCGCCGTGGTTTTGGCCAATTTGGTCCGGGTTGCTGTGCGCGAGAATCTGGCCTCTGGTGTCGGTGACCATGAGGTAGATGATATCGGGCTGTCGCGCGGTTTCCATCAAAAGGCGCCGCAAATGGCGATTACCCCACTGGCGCATCATCATGCCGGCCCGGGTTCCGGCCTCGAATGACCTTATCAAAGCCGCTCCCTTGGCCAACAATTGCCGCCGGCTGGCCGCGTTCTGACGATTGATGTCTTCGTAAGTGACAAAAGCGAGCAGCGGCAGCAGGATGAAGGCGGCGCCTATCAATCCCCAGGGCGGAACCGTGGTCACAATTTTTTTCAATACCCCGTTCGTTTTCATTCCATCACTCAAAAGCAATGAAGATGCTAATTATTTAAGAAAGTTATATTGTGTGTTATTTGCCGCTGAAATCAAGGCTTCAGAACCATCAGCTACGAGACCGCATGTTGACGATAAAAGTGATTCTGCCCAGGGTGGATATTAATTACCCGGCTGGGTACCCTGGATTGTGCCTACCTGGGTAAAAAGTATCCACCAGGATCACGTCCCTGGCAACTCATTTTTTTTTCATACGTCGATTTTGAGTTGGGTTTAATTATAAATACAAATGTATACAATAGGTTATATCTATAATCTCAAAATTGGCACATGGCTTGCTCTTAACGAAAACAGAATTCGAAGCAACGCGTCGTGAACCTGAAACCACTAATAGGAAAGGAGTTTTGACATGAAAAAAGGATTCATCGTTACGGGAATTGCAGTTGCAGCCATGGTTATGTTCTCAACCTACGCATTCGCTGACGGCGGTTGGGGTTGGGGACGTCATCACAGAGGCGGTGGTTACCACATGGGACCCGGCTATCACATGATGGGCCCTGGATACGGGGATGAAGACCGTGGCCGTTATGGACGGGGTTACCGCAGCTGGGGCAACCTGAGTGAAGAAGATGCCCAGAAACTCGAAACCCAGCGCGAGGCCTTCTTCAAGGATACCGAAAAACTGCGTCGTTCCATTTACCAGACCCGTTTAGAGATGAAAGCGGAAATTGCCAAAGAAGATGCGGACCGCGGGAAATTGTCCGAGCTTCAGAAGGAGCTTTCCAATCTCGAAGCGGAGTTTGATCAGAAACGGCTGGATCATCGGTTGGAAATGAAGAAAATGCTGCCTGATAATTATCGCGCCGGTGGCGGTATGGGGCGCGGCCGCGGCTGGGGCCGGGGGCCCGGTTACGGTGGTGGTTGCTGGTAGAAATATGCAGGTTAACTAAAAAAACAATGCCGGGATAGATTCAGCCCCCTTTCTTGAAATCATTCCGGCATTGTCAAACCGGTTCCAGATCTGGAAACACAATCCGCGCTCTAAACAGGGCCCTCCTCCACGCTGCCTCGGCATGCGCCCAAAGTACCACCCGCTCTGTAAATGAACCACGCTGGATTGTCCCGGATTGGGAACCGGTTTTACGTTTCTATCAACCAGTCCATGGCCTCTGGAATTGATTCAAATGCCTCTATCTCAAAATTGACAACCCCCTCGGAGAGAATGGAAACCATGCGGGACAAGCCTAAATCCACGGTTTGCGAAATGACAATGGCGGTTTTTCCCTGCGCGGGCCGCCGGCCCGGATGGTGCCGGAAGTATTCGATCAGTAAATCGATGTCTTCGGCCGAAAAGCGTTCACCGCTTAGGCCGCGGGCATCATAGAGCTCCAGACGCGTGGGACCCATGGCGCCGTAGGCATTCAGGGCCTTGATGAATTCCGGAAAGGTAACCGCACCGGCCAAGGTGATTCGGGTGAGTTCTTCAATGTCAGAAGGTTGAATAGTGACGGGCATACAGCTTTTTTCCTGATTGTCGACGTAAATAACATTTTTTTAATACAATTTTCAGGAAAGTGCAAATTTTAGGTGATAGCTTCCACCTCGAGGCCGGAGCGGTCGCTGCATAACTTTATGACCGCACAGCCAGTGGAAAAGCGAAAACTGCTACTCACCAGGCTTTGTGCCCACGTGGACTGCCATGGTTCCGAGCATGAACTGGCGGTAGCGCACGTCCTGAAACCCTGTTGCCGTCAGGCCGTCAGCCAGTTCACCCGGCGTCATGAAGGCCTCCGTAGATTCAGGCAGGTAGGTGTAAGCGGATCGATTGCCGGAGATTATCTGGCCCAGGAAGGGAATCACCAATTTCAGAAAAAAGAGAATCAGTGGTTTCAAGGGCCCCTCTGCCGGGGGCGACGTGTCCAGGCAGACCACCCGGCCGCCCGGCTTCAAGACCCGGTACTGTTCTGCAAAGGCCCGTTGCGAATCTGTGACGTTGCGGATAAGGTAGCCGGATGTGACGGCATCGAAGTGGTTTGCGGCAAACGGCAGGTCCAGGGCGTCCGCGGCACACCATTTGATGCGGTCGCCGCCGATACGCAGACGCCCCACCAGCATCATGGCCAGGGTAAAGTCGGAAGCGGTAATGTCCGCGGTGGGATTCTGCCCACTGGCCTCCAGGGCGATACTGCCGGTGCCGGCACCGGTATCCAATAGCCGTCCGCCGCGGGGCAGGCGGGTTTCCCGGACAACACAGTGACGCCATACCCGGTCCTGCCCAAAGGTCATCAGAGTATTCATCAGATCATAGTGCCCGGCAATTTGACCGAACATGCTGCGGATGGAAGTACCCCAGTCGGATGGTTTGCGATTTTTGGCATCGACCGGCAGACTTTCGTGATTGGGTAACATAAGGTCCGGTTAGTCTACATCCAGAGTCAATTCTTCAGGCCACTCCCGGTTATGGCCATCCAGGGGACCTTTAATGGAGGCATCTATGGCGGCCCGGCCGTCACGCATCAGCAGGTCGCGACCGGGGTCAGTATTATTGAACAGCTTCCAAAGCATGAGCGCTGGATTGTTTAGGTCTATAGCGGCGTCAAACATCAAAAACAGCGAGTAGGCCGCCAACGCTGGTGATGCCAGCAGAGCGGCGGCTATATCCTGCCCGCTGCCGTGGGCGGCCTTGTCTATAGTTACCGCCAGAACCCGGTGGCCGCCCTGCGGGACCTGCCGGTCGGTCAGCAGGGGGCGGCATCCGGTCACAGCCGGGCAGGCTTGCCGAGCCGCCGCCATCAATTCCTCGCCCTCCGGCGCCGGGTCTTCGGAGCGCTGTAGTTGCCGCGGAGGTTCATCTCCTACCCGGGTGGTGAGATCGATTCCTATTTTATTGCCGAAATTGACGTTGGGGGAAGAGTGGTCCAGGACATCGAGGACCCCTTTGGAGAGGGTCACATCGGTTTCCAGGTCCAGCTTCGAGACCAGTTCGGCCAGCACTGCAGCGGAATCCTGGGGATTGACCGTTTTATCCACAATGACAATGGCCTTGCAGAAACTCATCTGGCCCTGGCCCCACAGACCGCTCATGATACGCGGTGCATGACAGGCGTAGCCTTTGTCCAGGGCAATGATGACGATATTGTGAAAAACGCCTTCCCAGGGAAACCAGTAGTCGACGATTTCGGGAAAGACCGTTTGCAGCATGGGTAGAAACAATCTTTCCGTGGCTTTGGCCAGGTAGCAGTCTTCCATGGGCGGCGGGCCCACCAGGGTGGCACTGTAGACCGGGTTTTTGCGATGCGTGACCGCCGTTACATGAAACACCGGGTAATCGTCCGCCAACGAGTAATAACCGGTGTGATCTCCAAAAGGGCCTTCCAGCCGCATTTCGCCGGGGTCCACATAACCTTCCAGCACGAATTCCGCCTCGGCCGGCACTTCTAAATTATTGGTCAGGCACTTGACCATGCGAACCGGTTTTTTACGGATGAACCCAGCCAGGAGCATTTCGTCAATACCGCGGGGCAGGGGTGCTGTTGCCGCGTAAGTGGTGGCCGGATCAGCGCCTATGGCCACAGACACAGGCATGCGCTGGTTGGCCGCCACGTATTCGCTGTAGTAATGGGATCCATCCTTGTGAATGTGCCAGTGCATCCCGGTGGTGTTACGGTCGAATATCTGCAGCCGATACATGCCGACGTTGCGTTTGCCGGTTTCTAGGCTGCGGGTGAAAACCAGGGGCAGCGTAACGAAGGGACCGCCATCCTTGGGCCAGCAATGCAGGACAGGCAGCTGACTCAAGTCCACACCCGTGCCCGTGTGCACCACCTCTTGGCAGGGGGCTTGTTTTCCCTTGAAGGTTCGGGGGATGAACTTGGTGGCCGTGATGGCCATGGGGATGATATTCAGGGCTTCTTTCAAGCTGCCCGGCGGGTTGAAATCGATGTATTCCCGAACCCGGTCGGCCAATTCATCCAGATGGCTCACTCCCAGGGCCAGGCAGATGCGTCGCGGGCTGCCGAAGATATTGGTTGCGACCGGAAAACGGTAGCCGGTTACATCTTGAAAGTAAAGCGCCTGCCCGCCATCCGGTTTCTTGGATTCCTCGTCCGTATAGCGACTGATATCCAAAAAGGGCGATACCGGTGCAGTTATGATCTTAAGTTCACCGCTGGCTTTGAGCGTCTTGAGAAAATTTTCCAGGTTGGGATAGGCGGTTTTCATTCTTTATAGTTTCCCTAGGCCGATTATTTCATCTACCAAAATTCCCAGAAACAAAACGACCGAAATAGTGCTGTTCACATTAAAAAAGGCGATGTCGATTTTACTTAAATCCTCCGGATTGACCAGACGGTGTTCAACAATGAGCAACGCCCCGATACAGAGGGTTGTTCCGTAGTATACCAGTCCCAGATTAAACGCGAGCCCAACGCCCAACAAAAAAAACCAGGCCAGCAGGTGAATGGCCCGCGCTATGAGCAGGGCCTTGTGGATTCCGAACCGGGCGGGAATGGAAAACAATCCTTCCTGCCGGTCAAACCCTGTATCCTGGCAAGCATAGAGGATATCAAATCCCGCAATATACGTAAGTAAAGCCAGGCTGAGAAGTAATATGGGGCTATAAAAGCTGTTGGTCAAGGCAATCCAGGCACCCAGTGGTCCAGGGAGATGGCAAACCCCAGGTACAGGTGGGCCAGCCAGGTAAACCGCTTGGTATAAGAGTACAGACAGAGTATGGCCAGGACCGGGACGGACAGAACCAGGCAAAGTTTGCCCAGCATGGCAGCCGCCACGATGAATACCACGGCCGATGCGGCTACGAATATGATTGCGGCTTTCAGACTTAATTTGCCGGCCGGTATTTCACGCATGGCAGTGCGTGGGTTGCGGGCATCGATCCGGGCATCCACGATCCGGTTAAACCCCATAGCGGTAGAGCGGGCGGCGACCATGGCAATCAAGATCCAGAATATGCTGTAAAAGGTGATGGGCACCTGCCGGTTGGCCAGCACAACGGCCGCCAGGGCGAAGGGCAGCGCAAAAATTGTGTGGCTGAATTTGATCATCCGGCCATAGGTCAGGATGTGTTTTCCCAGATCGGTTCGCGCCGGCTTCAGTTTTTGAGGGTCGGTATCCATTGTAACCTGTCCATTTATCGTTTTTTGGAGGGGGTGTCCAGATCTTAAAATCGATATAGGGATCGGGATCAAAATCGGTTCTCGCATATCGGTACGCATCGATTTTCGACGGTGAACCTGATTCTGATGCCGCTGCCGATGGCGGTCCTGCCGCTGTCTAAAGACCCTATACGGCATTACATGCGAGGGCTACGAAGACTTTCCCGAATGCACCAGGTTTTTCATCCGTGTAAGCATGGCCCAGGAAAAGCCCTCCCGGCGGCAGGGGAAGATGGCGTTGTTGGTGAAAATTGGGTCTGCGGCGAGGTCGTAGCGCGATGCGGACAGGGCTGTTTTCCAAAGGGGGGTATGCGGCATGGGTGAGTAGTAAGCGGGAATAGGCGTAATTCCACTGGCCAATACGGTCTGGATTGAAGCCTCGATGGCGGCATCATCCTGATCCGGCAGGCCAACCAGCAAGTAGGCCCCGATCTGATCGGCGCTGAAGCCAGCTCGTTTCAGGCAATCAACCGCCCACTTGAATTCGGATTCGGTTACCTTCCAATCCAACTGGTCGCGTTGATCGAAGGCGGTCGTTTCCAGGCCCAACCGCAGGGTGGCAAAACCGGCCTTGAACATCGAGGCGGCGGTTTCAGGGGTGATATTGCGGATATGCAGGGCATTCGGCGTGTGAAATCGCAATGCCAGGCCGGTGTCCGCGATGCCCTCCAGCAACGGGACGGCATGCTGTCCGGCCTCCATTAGCAGGGCGTCGTCATAAAAGACGAAATCGCGTACACCCCAGTGACGATGCCAATGCACGATTTCCCGGACAACCGCCTGCGGACTGCGGCGGAGCTGCCGGGGATTGAGAAATCCGGAGGCGCAGTAGGCGCATTTGAACGGACAGCCCCGGGAAGTCTGGAGCGGGATATAGCCGATTTTGGTTTGCAGGTCGAAGGCCGGATAGGGATACGTATCCAGTTTTTCCGGGTCGAAACGGGATGGGGCGGCCTGGCCGGTGTGCTCCGCCGCCAGTTCCAGAATACGGCTTTCCCCCGGTCCGGTGAGGATGCCGTCGGCTCCGGAAAGTTTGGCCGCGTGGTCCGGGTACAGGGTGGCATAAATGCCCCCGAGCACAATCGGGACGTCTGGAAAGGCCCTTTTCAGTTCCCCTATCGTTGCGATAACGCCGGGATACCAGTAGGTCATCAGGGACGTCACCAAAATCAGATCCGGTTTTGGCGCCGCGTGCAGATCCTGCCGGAGCCAATCCGGTTCGATACCGTAGCGGGAATAAGTGCGCGGGATATCCTCCAGACCGGTTGGTTTGGGCAGCGGCATTTTATGGTAAGGCCCGCGCCCGTGGCGCCGGAACGGGTCGCTATGTGGAGCTTTGGGGTGAAAACGGTCCAGGCAATCGATATACGTTACGCGGTACTCGTGTTGGCGCAGGATGGCGCCCAGGGTGAGTAGTCCCAGCGGCTGCGCCCAGGCATCGTAGGCGGCAAAATCATGAATCCAGGGATTGACAAGCAGAATGCGGGCCCCGTCGCTGACGGCTCCGGATGGATCGGGCTTCATTTCAATTCTGCAAAATAGGCCATGGAGGTTTTTTTCAACTCTTGGCGGCTGAACAGAAGCGAATAGGTGTTTACCTGGGCTTTGGCGGCCATATCCGCGGCAATCTGGTGACATTCAGTCTCGCTGGTGGCATGGATCATGGTGTACAAATTGTAGGGCCAGCCCTCTTGCGGGTTGCGGCGATAACAGTGCGATACCTGGATAAAACCAGCCAGGGTAGTGCCGACTTCCTCAATGCGATCCTCCGGCACCTGCCAGGCCACCATGGCGTTGGCGGAAAAACCGGATTTCTGATGGCGCAAGGTGGCACCGAAACGGCGGATGACGCCGCGGGCACACAGCGCCTCGAGAATCGCGAGGAGTTCTGCGGTGGTGATACCGAGCTGTTCCGCTATCCGGTCATATGGGCGCGCGGAGATTTCAATATCTCCCTGGATCGCAGCGATTACTCTTCTTTCAATTTGGGTCAACATGTTGGCCATTCTTTGTTTATTCTATCCTTTAAAACCTGGTACTCGGGGCCAGTTCAGCGGTAGTAGGCTGTGCCGTAAGAGCATTATTCTCGCGCAGAGACGTCCTCCTTAATCTGAGAATCAATGCACAGTCCAGCGCAGTCGGGAAATCAAAACCAGAAATTGGTCGCACTATCATGCGAAAAACCACTTCAAGGCCCTTTAGGTTTTAATCCCGCGTAGCGGGATAATAATTGTGGTTTTCTCCGCGCCCCTGCGCTTCTGGCAGGCGAGCTGCACTTCCCGCTACTTAAATGATTAATAGTGGGTCGCGCGATGCATGGTTTTGCCTTTGTGTTTTGATAGTGAAGCCCCTTTTCGGGCAGCCCAAAGCCTGGCCCTCTGGGCCAGGATTCTCTAAACATCTAAACAGATTTCTTTTCAGGAAACAATCCCAGGATTTCTATCTCGCTTGCACCGCAAACCCCTCTTTCGGTGATGAAGCCGGTGACCAGACGCGCCGGGGTGACATCAAATGCAGGGTTGCCGGCCGGGCTGTCGGCCGGCGGTACCAGAACTTCACTGACCTCCTTGCCGGTCAGGCCCTGAATGAAGCGGATTTCATCCGGATTGCGGTCTTCAATAGGAATTTCGTGAACCCCGTCGCGCAGGGTCCAGTCAAAGGTGCTGGACGGCAGGGCCACGTAAAAGGGAATGTTGTTGTCTCTGGCGGCCAGTGCTTTCAGATATGTGCCAATCTTGTTGGCGACGTCGCCGGTATAGGTAGAGCGGTCCGTACCGGTGATGACCAGATCCACTTGCCCGTGCTGCATCAGGTGGCCGCCGGCATTGTCGACAATGACGGTATGGTCGATCCCGTACTTGCCCAATTCCCAGGCCGTCAACCGGGAGCCCTGGTTCAAAGGTCGCGTTTCATCCACCCAGACATGGATATCGACGCCGGCGTCAAAAGCCGCATACATGGGTGCGGTGGCCGTGCCCCACTCGATGCAGGCCAGCCAGCCGGCATTACAGTGGGTGAGGATGTTGACGGTTTTGCCTTTTTTCCGACGGCTTATCTTTTCGATCAAAGGCAGGCCGTGAACGCCGATCAGGCGGCAGTTTTCAGCTTCCTCTTCGGTGACGGCCTCAGCTTCAGCGGCTGCTGTCGCGGGCCTTTGGCTGATGTCAGCTTCCGCTATAACGGCTTGTAATACGCGGTCAACGCCCCATTCAAGGTTTACGGCCGTGGGGCGCGCCGTTTTCAGTCGGACACACTCCGCATCTAGATAGACGTTTTCCGCACGGCCCTCAGGTGCATTCAGCACGGCCAGGTATACCCCCCAGGCCCCGGTGGCCCCGATCAGCGGTGCCCCCCGAACATACATTTCCTGAATGATGGTAATGGTGTCATCCACATCATGCACATCCGCGACCACAAATTCATGGGGTAGCCAGCGCTGGTCGATGACCTGTACCGTCCGGCGGTTTTCATGCAGCCAGATCGGTCTGATATCTTTGCCGTCTACTTTCATAATGTTCATCACTTTCAAACAAATTTATAAGCCAGACATAACCGGCGGCCGGTTCCAGGTCCGGCCGCCGGTCGTAAGTTGCATACCATGTTTTGATAAAGGGGGTCAAACCGCAGTGGGAAGAAGAGGCGCGGTGCGGTGCGTCCGCTCAGCAATCCTTTTTCAATTGATCGAGTTCTGTTTGCAGCGATAACAGTTGTTCGGTTGTATACCGCAGACGTCCGGCCAGGATTTCAGCGAAGCCGCGGAAGATGAGATATCGGAACATATGGGTATCGGATCTGTTTTTACCGTCGATAACGGACAGATCGATTTCGACGCATTTCACCTCGCTCAGGGCTTTCACGCTGGCCGATCGGGCCTTGTCGCCGATTGGGCCCATCTCGCCGAACACATCCCCGGTCCTCTGCAGGGTCATGAGTTCGTGGTCATCCTTGACGACCTTGACCTTGCCGGAGATCAGGTAGAAGATCAGTTTACCCATGGTGCCTTCTTCAAATATAATATCGCCGGCACTGAAAGCCCTGGTCTGACTGGCGGCCATCAGATCCTTGAGATCATCGCCGTCCACGAATTTCAGAGCCGGGATGCGCATCAATTGGTTGATAATTTCATTGTTGCTTTCTAAAAACGCCTTGTCGATCATGATTGGTTTCCTCATTCATTACGTTTAGGCTGGCTTGGCCGGGTTCCGGTATTCATCCACCCGACGAAAGGCGTCTACCAGCAACTCCAGGGTGTTGAGCTTGACGACCACCATCCAGGAAAGGTTGATCTTTGTATCCCGATACTGGAAATCACCCTCCGGCCATAGGAAGAGGTTGTAGATGATCTCTTCGACCTGGCGGTACATGTACTTTTCAAGATCCTTGACCGTGATGTGGCCTTCATCTATCAGGATGCGGCCGATGGCCTGCCGGCGTTCCCGAGCCAGTTCCAGGCTATTTTCCAGGATTTCCGTAGTAATCAGCCGGTCGGCGATAAGCAGGCTTCCCAGCCGAGCCTCCTTCTTGGATTTGATGGCATAAATGATGGCGCCTTCCAGGTAAAAGATCTGATATTCTTCCTTTTCCCTGAATACCCGCAGGATTCCCGTCTTGTGTTCATTGCACAGCAGCTGAATGATGCCATAGAGCGATACGGTTTGTATGCTGCCTTGCAAGGTCATGTGCAGGCTCGACTCCCTTTGGTTGCTTTCTCGCTGAATTCAAAATCTGGGGTGCGGCCCACCGTTGTCTGTTGCGCGATGCAGTTAGCTTAGGAAAGCCCGTTCGTGGCCAATTTGCGCGCAACACTGTTTGTAAAGATAACGTGAAGAGCCATCGATTCTTTAGCAAGTATGACTTACATATCATGATACCGGGAAGCTGGTCAAACCATGCAAGCGGTAGCAAAAAGGCAGGCCGCTGATAGCGCACCGTGTCGAACCGCAGCCACCGTTTGCGCTTGACAAGCAAATTCTATGTTGGTAACCTATTGTTTCTGCATGCAATAATCGTAGTCTCGGGCATACGCAACTTTAACTTGAAGGTGTGGTTATGATCATCCACTATTCTCTCCCGGATGGAAAGGCGGCCACATTTGAGACGGAAGCGAACACCGTCATTCTTGGCCGGAACCCCTGTGCCGATTCTCCGGTGGACCTCGCCTTCAATTCAGATGAATATATCTCCCATCAACATGCCCGTTTGACCTTTGAGCACAATCAATTCTGGGTGGAAGACCTCAACAGCGCCAACGGAACTTGGGTCAATGGCGTCCTGGTTGCCCGCAAGACCCGGGTCATCGAGGAGGACCGGATTCGAGTAGGCTGGACACGCCTGAATGTTAGGACGGGGCCTGCGGCCGTCGCCGGGGAGGCCGACGCAGACGAAGAGTTCGTCACCATGATCAGGGATTCGGAAGATGAAGCCGGCGAAATCAAGCAGCTGGTTGTAAAGACGGATGACGAAACTGATGTTGAGGCGCCTTTTGTCCAGCCGGTTGGGCCTGTAGCCGATGATGGTGCGGCTGCCGTAGCCTTGGATGGGACCAATGACCAACTCCAGATAACCCCGCGGTTGAAGACGGCTGCGGGCGGGCAAGCCGGGGTCTCGGGCCAAGAACCAAAACCGATGCATACCCCGACCAATCGTGATCAGGCTGCCGAGCAATACAAAGAACTACCTGTGGAAGAGACCTGTACCGAAGAGAGCCGCAGCACCCGTCGTTACGTGGTCTCTGCAGACGCACAATCGGACCGGTCGTCTTTACCGGAATTGGGACCGTTAGAGGCCTTGAGTGAACTCAGCGCTTTAATCGGCGGTGCTAAGTCGCTGGCGGACCTTATGCCGGTGCTGGAAGCAAAACTGCCCCAGTTGATCCCCAACGCCACTCGCGGGGCAGTCCTGCTGCCGAATGAAAGAGGCAAGCTTCTGCTCAAAGCGCATTGGCCCCAGGGGGAACATTCGGTCAGCATGACCTGGGTCAGACAGGCATTTGAAAACAAAGAAGCGTTTTTATGGTCCATCCCGGAGGAAGATGCAACTGCCGACGCCACGCCTCACAGTGCATATTTTTACAAGGTCCAGTCCGCTATCTATGTCCCTTTAACAAGCGGGCCTGAGGTTCTGGGGGTCATGTATGTAGACAATCATTTAATCCGCGCGGCCTTTTCGCAGACTGATCTTGAACTGATGAAGACCCTGGCCGGCCAGGTAGCCCAGTTTATCAAGCTAAGGGTATTGGCGCGGGAAGATGACCGGCAAACCAGCATCCGGTCGACTTTCTTAAGACAGTTTCCTCCCAAAGTCGCGGAAAGACTGGCAGGCAAGTACGGTCGCGAAAAAATCGGGGGGGAAAAAGTCGATCCGGTGACCATTTTGGTATCCGATGTGCGCAACTTTACCGCCCTCTCAGCGGAAATGGACCCCGACGCGATTGTGCGGATGATCAACGAGATGTTCGATGCCCTGGTGCCGATTGTCTTCGAATTCGACGGGGTGGTGGATAAATTTGTAGGCGATTCGGTGCTGGCCGTCTTCGGCAGCCCTGAACCGGATGACCAGCAATGGGAAAAAGCGGTCCGCGCCGCCCTTGAAATGCAAAATGCCATCCGCATGCTGGGCGAGGGGCGCCGGGCGCGACGACTGCCGGTGTTTGAAATAGGCATCAGTATCCATTCCGGAGCTGTCATCCACGGGTTTATCGGCTCCCAACAAAGAACCGAGTACACCGTTATTGGAGATGCCGTGAATAAAGCGTCCCGTTTTTGTGACGGGGCCGGTCCGGGTGAAATAGTCATCAGCGAACCGGTGTTTGAACAGGTCTTCGATTTCGTGGACGTGGTTCCCAAATCCATCAAAACCAAACATGCGGATGTGGAACCGGATTTAAAGGCCTATGTGGTCAAAGGTATCCGGGACATGGGCAGTTGAACCCAGTCCACAAGCGGTTTTTCCTTAATCTACTGCAAAAGACACCACGGGTGAAATAAATATCCGGCCTCACAACACCTTAGCCATCCAATTGTTGCTTTCCTATTCCCAGCGTTAATTCCCCCAGGTCGCCACCCTTCCCCTGGTTGACACTCGAATCTTCCTATTCTATAATTTTTCTTTCGGGGCTGAAGTTTCCAACGTCATCTATCCTTGCAAATGTAGTCACGGAAAGCGACGTGGTCGTTTTCAATAGGGAGAAGCCTGCCATGGAGGAAATGTATACCAGGAATAAACACGGTATTGCGCTGCTGATATGCCTGGCGGTAACTTTTTGGTGGTGCTCACTTGCCGCGGCTCAATCCATTGGAAAGGTAACCCTCAATTATATTGAAGCATCGACGGCGGCTGACCAGCGTTCAAATAAGGTCAGTGTTTATGTGACTGTCTCCGATACGGATGGCAAGACGATTTCGGGATTGTCCCAAGACGCCTTTAACGTCATCGAGGACGGCCGGCCGGTCACGGATCTGTCGGTTTCCAGGGCCACGGACGCTATGTCCGTTATCCTGGCAATCGATACCAGCGGTTCCATGCAGGCCATCGGAAAATCGGGCCGCTCTTCCATGGAAGCGGTCAAAAGTGCGGCCATCGAATTTATTTCCAGGATGGGTGCCTCCGACCGGATCGCCCTTTACACGTTCAACAATGAACCCCAATTACGGCAAGATTTTTCTACCAACCACCAAGCGGCAATCGATGCCGTCCAAGAAATTGCCGCCAAGCCCAATGCCGCCACCTGCCTCTATGACACGGCCTATGAGGCCATAAAGAAAGCAGCCGAGATTCCCCGGGGGCGTCGCGCCATCATTCTGCTTACGGACGGCCGCGACGAGAAGGGCAAGCAAGCCTGTAGCCGCTATACCTCCAATGATGTCATCGACGCGGCCACGACCAAAACCATCCGGGTTCCGATCTACACAATCGGAGCGGGACCCCGGGTGGATGAACGCGAACTGGGCCGCCTGGCCAGTTTTACCGGAGGGCGCTACCTTCAAGCAGCTTCCATGGATGACTTGGGGGGCTTTTTTCGGGCCCTGGCCGGACAACTGAAAAACCAGTATGTATTGAATTATAACAGCCGGACTCCCAGCGGCGAACATTCGCTTGTTTTGAAAGTCAGCCACAACCAGGCCACTATCCAGGACGAAAAACGTTTCTGGTCGCCGCCCCTGCCGGTCCTGAAGCCACCCACGGTCACTTTCAAACAGCCTGGGTTTACAGGGCCGGTCAGTGGGACCGTTGATTTGAAACTGACGGTTGAACCTGACAATGCAATCAAAAGAGTTCGGTATTACGTGGATGCGCTTCTCAAACAGGAATTGACCAGCGCTCCTTTTAAGACGTTTCATTTTGACACGCGCGGATTGCCCGGCGGTTTACATATCATCCGCGCCGAGGTTATCGATACCTATGGTCAATCGGTATCTGCCGAGATATCCGTGAATGTCAAAATGCCCCCCCCAGCGCCGACTGAAAAACCAGCCCAGCCCACACCGCCGCCGGCGACCGACAGCGGCATGAACACCGCCCTCATTGCCGCAGCTGTCGTTGCCTTGGTGGTGATTGCCGCTTTACTGGGTTGGTCCTTACGCAAGCGCGGCTCAGCGGCTTCACCCGATGACCGGCAACCATCTCCAGAGCTCCCGGCCGCCCCCCAGTGGGAAGACGACGGCGACGAAACCATGTTCATGCCGGATGTCGAGGCTTCTCCCGGAGCAGATGGCGAGGCTACCTTGACGGTTGTCGAGTGCGACGGCCTGTCAGCGGGACAGGTATTTACAATCAGCGGCACGACCAGGGTGGGGCGGACCGCGAAAAACGATATCGATATTCTGGACAAGTCCGTTTCCCGGAAGCACGCAGAAATATTCTTCGAGAAAGACGCCTACCATATCCGGGATTTGGGCAGCGTCAACGGCCTGAAGGTTGACGATCAGCGTGTCTCCCTGGGCGGCATGCCCTTGACAGACGGGGTCCACATCCGGTTCAGCCCGCAAACGGTCCTGGAATTCAATTGGGATGCCCCGGCGGCTTCTGAAGATGAGGTCGATTTTGATGATTCGACCGCCATTTATGAGTAGCCCCGCTTTCACCTTCTATTTTCCCTGGCGCAGGCCAAGCTTACGTGTATACTTGTCCGGACCAGGGGGATGAAAAGTTGTGTTATTCCAGAGTGTTCAGCAGTGGGCAATGTCCCTTTGCAATAATCCTGGTTTTCTGATAAAAAACACCCTTTTAAATTGAACGCTCCCCGCAGCCCCGGTTAGCGGGATTTTCGCTGCGCGCCAACAAGCTGCCGGGGATCATTCCCCGTAGGGAGTGTTTCTATTTTAGAGGCGCGCTAATCCTGAAGCCCCGCTAGACGGGATTTCCGTTTTGCGCCAACAAGCGGCAGGGATTGCGCGCGCTTATCAGGTCAACTAAAAACTTGGGGAGATTTAGACCCCATTTATGAGAAAAAGGGATGCAAAATAGTATGGGTAGACAGTTTAAGGGTATTTTGGGGTATACGGTTGTATTGTTGCTGTTTGTTTTGGTAACTTTTTACGTGATCAGTCATATTCACACCGATGCCGCACCCGTGGCGCGGGCCGAAAGCCAGACGCGGATGGATGCCGCTTGGCCCTGGGATGAATTCTTTCTTCTCCCGGATAAGACCCGCAAAGTCGGCAAGATCTGGCTGACCTACCGCGGGAAAGTCGACTCCGATCATTTCCTGATCGACGTCACCATCCCGGCTCTCGATCCAGAAACGAATTACCGGCATAAACTGAGCATCGCGACCGCACGCAAGGGTTTTTCACTGGTGGGCGAAGATTATCGCCTGTTGAAAATAAAAGAATCAAGTATTCAGCTACAGCGCGGTTGAGGCAAATCAAGTTACCGGAGGATTGCATGAACCTGCTGCAAGGATTTGGCTTTGAGCTGCCAACCCGGATCGATTACGGCCCGGGGGTTATCCGGACATTACCGCAAGTTCTCACCCAATTCAATTTGCAGCGTGTCCTGCTGGTTACCGATCCGGGTGTGCAGGCGACCGGGTTGGTGGACCCGGTGAGCGCTCAACTGGATCAGGCTGAAATCACGCATGCATGCTTCAATGAGGTCGCTGCCAACCCAAAAGATTACAACGTAGAAGCCGGCGCGACGGTGGCCCGCGAATTCGGGGCCGATGGCCTGGTCGCTATTGGCGGCGGCAGCCCGATCGACTGCGCCAAGGCCATGGCCATATGCGCCACCCACCACGGTGCCCCCCGGGATTTCGAAAGGGGCCGCAACGTTACGGAGGCGGTGTTGCCCCTAGTAGCCGTACCCACGACAGCCGGCACGGGCAGCGAAGTCACGTTCAGCTCCGTCATCACGGATTCGGTGGAGAATTACAAATTCAGTATCCGGCATACCCAAATAGGACCGGTCGTGGCCCTGGTTGATCCGGAGCTGACAATCTCCATGCCAGCGGCCCTGACTGCGGCTACGGGTATGGATGCCCTGACCCATGCTATCGAGGCGTATACGGCCACGTTAGCAGAGCCGCTGGCGGATGCCGCCGCTTTATACGCGATCGAGTTAATCAGCCGGTATCTGCGGCCGGCGGTTGACAATGGTCAGGACCTGGAAGCCCGCGCAGGCATGCTCATGGGCAGCCTCCTGGCCGGAATTGCCTTTTCCCACGCGGATGTGGCTGCCGTGCACTGCATCGCCGAAGCCCTGGGTGGACGCTACGATACCCCCCATGGGGTCTGCAATGCCGTGGTGCTGCCGGCCATGATGCGCTACAACTTGGACTGGTGCCGGGCACGGTATGCCAGGGTAGGGATGGCTATGGGCCTGCTCCCCGCGGACGAAGCCCGTGGGGCTGCGAACGCGGTTGCGGCTGTCGAGCAGCTGGCCCGTGATGTCGGCTTGCCCGGTTTTAGCAGCTTTGGTGTCGACCCGGCCGATTTTGAAATCCTGGCTGAAAATTCTGTCAAAAACGGCAGTAACCCCAGCAATCCCCGTCCCATGGCGGCAAAGGATTACCTGGCCGTCCTCGCGGCGCTGCAGGCTCGTTCCTGAGCCGCCGTTTGCAATTCAAGTGATAATCCCTTATTGTCATCTCCGGAACGTTACTTAGAAGCGGTTTCAAAACCTTCAATCGGGCTCAAGGTCCAGTCTTCGCTCTTCGAGCTACGCCCGACAGGCAAGGCGGACGCGAGGTGCCCCGCGTCGCGGGACTTCCCGCTTGATCTATTCCTTTATGGTGGGTCGTAAACCGGAGGTGCCAGCGAAGCCAATGCCTTGCGTGGTAAATACTATACAGTATTTCGAGGATTTAAACCGAGCGCCCAACGCGGAGATTGAGTTCGCGGGGAGGTTTTGAAACCACTTATAGGCATCATGCGGAGGTTGTCGATGGGATTTTTCAAAGGTTTGACGTACAACTGGCGCGGCCTGCAAATGGGGCTGCGGACACCGAAACTTCTTTTCCTGGGATTGGTGCGCTTTGCGGCGGTCGCCCTTGTGACAGTGGTTTGTGCCGGATTGATTCTGGCCTACCATGAACAGATCCTGGCGATGCTGTGGACCAAACCTGAGAGCGCCTGGGTGGTTTGGCTGTGGCACCTGGTCTCCTGGCTGGTCTCCTTGCTGCTCATCGGCGTATCCACAATAGTTTCCTATATTATTACCCAGATCCTGTTCAGTGTATTTATCATGGACCTCATGAGCCGTTTCACGGAAAGGCGCCTGACCGGCAAAGTGGAAGAACCCACGGCGATGCCCATATTTACCCAGCTTATTTTTCTCGTCAAACAGGAGACCCCGCGGGCGATCATTCCCATCGTGATTACCCTGTTCATCATGCTGATTGGTTGGCTGACGCCCCTGGGACCGATCGTGACAGTGGTTTCTTCGCTGGCGGCGGCTGTATTTCTGGCCTGGGACAACACCGACCTGGTACCGGCCCGCAGAATGATGCCGTTTAAGACCCGGATTGCCTACCTGGGGAAACACCTTGCCTTTCATACCGGCTTCGGCCTCTGGTTCCTGATTCCGATCATGAATCTGCTTTTCCTGAGTTTTGCACCGGTGGGGGCTACGATGTTCCACGTGGATGCCGAAGTGGAGCCGGAATCGCCGGCCCAGGCCTGATGGGCCGCTTGTGCCGAGCGCCCTGATACGCCGGCCTGTCTTGAAGCTACCCCATGTGGCCTCCGAACGGGCCGGGCATACCGGATAGGGGGGCGGGAGAACGTACCAATGAATCAAAACCGCCTGAAGAAAATTGCCCTGATAGCCGCTCCCTGGCCAATATACAACCGGCCCTCCATTCAACTGGGGACCCTCAAGGCCTACCTCCATCAGGCTGTTCCGGATCTTGCGGTGGATGCCTTCCATCTCTATCTGCCGGTTGCCGAACAGGTAGGGTATCCGCCCTATGCCGCCGTTTCCGAACGTACCTGGTTGGCTGAGTCGGTATTCGCGGCCCGGCTGTATCCGGAAAAAACGGCGGCGGCCCGGGCGCTTTTCGAAAAGGAGGCCCGGCGCCATAAGCAAGCGCGGCGGCTAGATTTTGACCAGCTGGTAAAAACGGCCGGCCGGGTCGTCGACCGTTTTACTGCCGCCATCGAATGGGATACCTACCTACTGGCCGGGTTTACCATATCCCTGTGTCAGCTGACCGCCTCACTTTACCTGGCTCGGGAGATCAAGCGCCGGTGCCCAACCCTCAGGATTATCGCCGGCGGTTCGAGCGTGGCCGGGGCTTCGGGACAGGCGATCGTCCAGCATTTTGAGTGGATCGATGCGGTGATCCAGGGCGAGGGGGAGAGGTCCCTGGCCAGCCTGGTCAACTGGCTACAAGCCGGTCTTGATCTCGACGCGGCGGGCAGCGGGGCGATTCTGACGGCCGGTGACGAGCGCCCTCCCGGAAGTGTGACGTTCGATCAGCTGGACACCCTCGCCGCCCTGCCCGTACCGGATTATGACGCCTATTTTAACGAACTCCGTCATCTGGCGCCTGAAAATCGATTCTTCCCGGTCCTACCGGCGGAAATGTCCCGGGGTTGCTGGTGGCAGAAACGATCTACCCAGGGCGGCCGGGGCTGCGCTTTCTGCAACCTCAATACCCAGTGGCGCGGTTACCGCACGAAGGCGCCGGCGCAGATCGTGGCCGAACTGGAGAGCCTGAAAGACAGACACCAGCTGGTGAACTTCGCCTTCATGGACAATGCCCTGCCCGTAAAGACAACCCATGAGATTTTCGATGCCCTGGCCGCAACCGGGCATGACTTTTCCCTGTTTGGGGAGATTCGGGCCACCACCGACCACGACACCCTGGCGGCCATGCGCCGGGCGGGACTCGACAAAGTCCAGATTGGGATCGAAGCCCTCAGTTCCCGGCTGTTGGAAAAACTGAACAAGGGCACGACGACCATCGCTAATCTGGAGGCAATGCGGCACTGCGAAGAGCTGGGCATTGAAAATCGTTCCAACCTGATTGTCCAGTTTCCCGGGTCGGATGAAACCGATGTCGCCCAAACGCTGCAGGCCATTGAATTTGCGCAAATTTACCGCCCATTGAAACCGGTTCCCTTCTGGCTGGGCTTGGGCAGTCCGGTCTGCCGTGATTTCGGCCGTTTCGGAATTCAGACCCATAGCAACCATCCGCATTACAGCGCCCTTTTTCCGCGAGACATCGCCCGGAAAGTGCCGCTGGTGATCCAGACGTATCGGGGGGATCGGACCCGCCAGAAAAAACTCTGGGCACCGGTGATGCGACGCATTCGGGAGTGGGAGGCAACTATGCCGCCCTGCGCCGGCGTTACCCGGCACGGCCGGTCTTGAGTTATCAGGATGGCGGCCATTTCATCATCCTGCGGCAAGGACGCCCCCATGGACCGGCCCATACCCATCGGTTGTCCGGATCTTCCCGTGACATCTACCTGTATTGCCGCCAGACGCGCGCCTTCAATGCCATCGTTAAGCAGCATGCCGGGTTTTCAGCGCGGCAGATCAGGGGCTTTCTGGAAGAGATGGTGCAAAAACGGCTGATGTTTTCTGAAAATGGGTGCTATCTCAGCCTGGCGGTGAGAGTATCTGCTGCCTGGGGTGGAAACTAAAGGAGGGATACGATGAAAGTCACGCTGACGCGCGAAATCGATTATGCCCAGGTGGATGCGGACTTCAACCAGAATCTGGGATCTTTTTTCAAATTGATCCAGGAGGCCGCCGTCATCCATTCGGAACAAGTCGGTTACGATTCAAAAACGCTGCTGGACCGGGGCGCAGTCTGGATTCTCAATGCCCTGGAAGCTGAAATTTACCGCTACCCGCGGTTGCGCGAAGAGGTCCGCGTGGAGACCTGGCACAAGCAAAGCAAAGGCTTCAAGGCCTTTCGTGATTTCTGTGTATATGCCGGCGACGAGAAACTGGCCGCGGCGTCAAGCCTGTGGCTCTATTTCGATATTCAGAAAAAGCGGCTGACCCGGGTACCGGCCGAGACAGGTGCGGTCTACACCAGTGAAGCGGAAAATGCCCTGGACGGAAGCCTACAATCCTGGAAGGCAAAGGATGCGTTCACACCTGAATTCGCAACCGATCTATGCGTCCGGCATAGCGATTTCGATCCCCTCAACCACGTCAACAATGCCGTCTACCTGGACTACCTGGAGACCCTGGTTGCCCGCTTCGGGAGCCATCAGCGGCAGGTTACCGGTTTTCGAATCCATTACAAAAGAGAGATCGACCGGAGCGTCACCCGCATCAGGGCCGGCCTGCAGACCACTGACCGCGGTTACCTTTTTAAAATTTATAGTGACCGGCATCTGTTTGCTGCCGGAGAACTGGACCTCGCCGGCTGACGAACTGTCAAAGGCTTATAATTCTTTCACTATCTTGTCATTTTTCAGCGTGTTGTTATACTGTTGGGTATCGGCCCGGCTGATGATCCGAATAAACACCACAGCACACCAGCACAACCATGGGCGCAGCGCGCAGGAAACCCCATGAAGATTGATCAAGCAGCATATGAAAAAGTGATCGCAAGCCTGCATGACGGGCTCTATTTTGTAGACCGGGACAGGACGATCGTCTACTGGAATAAAGCCGCCGAACGGATTTCCGGCTTCACGGCACAGGAGGTTATCGGCAAATCGTGCGGCGACAGCATTCTTACCCATATCGACAGTGAAGGGTGCAATTTGTGTGAAACCGGGTGCCCCCTCGCCAAAACCATTGCCGACGGCCTGCCGCGCGAAGCTGAGATCTACATGCACCACAAGGATGGCCACCGCATCCCGGTTTCGGTGCGGGTGAGCACGTTGACCGATGAAAACGGCAACGTGACCGGCGGGATCGAGCTTTTTACCGATATCAGCAACCAGGCGGCCAACGAACTGCGGGTCAAAGAACTCGAGAAATTGGCTCTGCTGGACAATCTTACCCAACTAGCCAACCGCAACTATATTGAACGTGAGATTTTGGGCCGCTTTGAAGAAAAAAAACGCTTGCAGGTGCCTTTTGGGATTCTGTTTATCGATATCGATCATTTCAAACAGTTCAATGACCGCTATGGCCACGCTATCGGCGATGAAGTCCTCAAATATGTGGCCAATACCTTTATTGCCAACAGCCGGCCTTTTGACCTTTACGGCCGCTGGGGGGGCGAGGAATTCATCGGGGTCATCCGCAATATCGACCGCGAGGATCTTGAAATCCTGGGCAATCGACTGCGGACCTTGATAGCCGGTTCCTACATCATGCATGCGGATCAGCAATTGTCCGTTACCATTTCCATCGGGGCAACGCTGGTCGCAGAAAATGATACCATGGACAGAATCATCAAGAGAGCCGATACCCTGCTGTATGCCAGCAAAGCGGGAGGCCGTAATTGCCTGACCATGGGATGATTCGCAGTAGGTTTGCGGGGCGAAAATTGACAAAGGACCATATGGGATTTTCATGGCAAGACTGAAAAGACGCTTTTGTCTGGGGATGGGATTGTTGTTGATCGCGGCCTCGGTAGCCAAGGCGGAACAGTTGGTTGTCGTAACCGAAGCATGGGCGCCTTATGTCTACCAAGACGCCGGGATGACGAAAGGTTTTGATTATGAGGTCATGGTGGCGGTTTTTGGGGATATGGGCTACACCGCCGACTGTCGCTTCTACCCGTGGAAGCGCTGTCTCCGCATGGTCAGAACCCAAGAAGCTGATGCGATCCTCGATGTCGGCCTGAACCCGGAACGAGCCAAGCAGATGTTTTTCCCGGATGAGAGCATATCGGAGAGTATTTCGGTACTCTTTTTTTTAAAAGGGCGGCCGGACAACTTCAAGGAACTCTCCGATTTGACTGGTATGAAGATCGGAACTGTCCTGGGATATTTTTACAATCAAGCAATCGAAGATGCGGACTATTTCACCAAGGAACCAGTGCGCGACATCGAGCAGAATTTTAAAAAGCTGCTTGCTGGGCGCATCGATATGTTTATTTCCAATAAACATGTCGGCCTGTTCAATGCGCAAAACCTGGGGTTGCTGGATCACATCGATTACAGCAAAAACAAAATCAGCGGCGGCCGTAATTATGTCGCTTTTGCGTTGAAGCCCGCTAACAAGGCCCTGGCGACGGCGTTCTCGACGCATCTAAAAACATTCAAGACCACCAGCCGGTATCGGGCTATAATGCAGAAATACGGCCAATAAACGGGCAGGGCCCAGGTCGCTCCGCAAAGAAGTGCAGCGGTTGGATGGCAGTCGTGGCTTTATCCGCTAGCCCTTATCAAGACGCACAGCAGGGATCCGTTTTTCAGCGACACCTTAGCCTGCCGGCCCTGCAGGACGTTGCTGATTCCGCGTGTCAAACCGCAGGTGAGGGTTTCGTTTTCCAGGGCGTACTCCAGGCCTTGCAGAGATACGCCGATTGCCGCGGGGCCCACCGGGATCAAAGAGAGGGTGTCACCGGGCTGCCCTTTAAAAACGGCATGGCCGGGGCCGGTCAACAGGCTGATTTCCTGTCGCCCGTCAATGAATCTTACCGGTATCGTCTTCAGTTCCGGCAAGGTCATGAGCAGCAAGTTGCCGACCGACATGTCCCAGCGTCCGCCCAAAGCGCCCAGGATGATGATCGTTTGGGCCCCCTTGTCCAGGGCCAGCCGGATGGCAAGTTCCAGGTCGGTGGCATCTTTGCGGGCCGGGTGGCGAATGATTTCGGCCCCTTTAAAATCGGGCGCTTCCAAATTGCTCTTGATTGAGTCCATGTCCCCGATGATCACATCCGGCACGACATCCAATGCCCGGCAATAGTCCGCGCCGCCATCCGCTGCGATGATCAGGGCCCCCGGGGGGACCTGCTTTTGGTCGGCGACTGGATCGGTTGGCATGCCGTTGGCGACGATTACTGCGTTCATTTTTCTTCTTCCGGATTGGTCCATTCGTTGATGTATTTTTTAACCGTGCGGCGGTCCAGGTGGGTGCGCCGGGCGACCTCTTCGAATGTGCCGTGCCGCCGGTACAGCATCTTGCAATAACCGGAGAGAAGATTCTGGGCGTCCAATTCGCCCCGGGAAATCCCTTCTGTCAGAACGGTCGCCAGATCACCGTTTAGGGTTTTCTGGTCGCCCCGGTAATCTCTCTTAAGCATGACGCGGCGAATACATTGTTCCAGTTCGCGTACATTGCCCGGCCAGGGGTAATTCCGGCCTAGCTGTTTTTCTATGACCTCCAGAACCAGGTCGACCAGTTCCGGATAGGGTTTACCGACCATCTTTTTGACCGTAAATACGACCAGGTCCCGCAATTCGGCCGGATCCTCCTCGATCCGCTGCCGCAGGGGCGGTACGGTGATGATGTCGGAACTGAGGCGGTAAAAGAAGTCATCCCGGATAACCCCCTCGCTGCGAATATCCTTCAAGGAGCGATTCGTGGCCGCGATGACCCGTCCCTGGAACCGGTCGGTTTCATGGCTGCCCACTGGAGAAAACGTCCGTTCCTGGAGGACTTCCAGCAGTTTGATCTGCACCGGTATAGACACCTCTCCGATTTCATCCAGCAGGATCGCGCCATAAGGGCTGCAGCGGCTGAATACGCCGCTGTGGTCCTTGACAGCGCCGGTAAAGGCCCCCTTTTTATGTCCGAACAGTTCCGACTCAATGAGCGTTTCCGGGTATTGGGATAAATTCAGGGAGATGAACGAGCGGGTAAAGCTTTCCACGAAAGTTCTCTTGCGCTCGTTAAAAGGGATAAACCCGGAGCGTCCGATAGCCATGGCGGCGGTGCCTTTGCCTGTCCCGGTTTCACCCAGGATCAGAGTGGAGAAATCTTCCAGCCGGTTCCATAAGTAATGGTTGTACAGGTCCAGGTTGTGCGTGAAAACATTTTGCCACAGGTTTCGGCGCAGGCGTTTCATGGTGTCACTGCCGCCAACCAGGCTGCGTTTGATAAAGAAAAAACCGCGGCGCAGCTGGTAGCACAGGGCAAAGTAGCGCTGCACATCGGTCAAGGAAAAACCCCGGTTTAGCAAAAGCATAAAAGCTTCGCCGGCAAAGGTCACCTTGACCGGCGTGTCACCGGCCTTTATCTGGTCCTGAATAAGCTGGTCGAATTTTCGCCGGAATTTATAAAAAAATTCGAACAGGAATGCCGCTCGAACCAGGCGGCGGTCATCGCCGGTAAAAAGGGATAGATCGGCCAGTTGTTTTTGTTCCAAGGATGCAATTCGGCCCTGGACTTCGTTGATGGTTTTTTCAATCCGGTCGGGTTGGGACACCTCCGGGAACAGGCCGCCGATTTTCAGATCGATTTCAGCCCGGGCGTCACTGAACGGATTGGTAATTCCGGCCTGGAAAACAAGATTGAAGAAATCCCGTTCCCGCGCGGTCAGTTGATTCGCGGATTTCATTGAACTCCCCTTAATTTTCCCCCAGTTACATGCTCACCGACATGCTGTGTAGGTAGCATGTACCTCCTGTGTCAAGCGCTTGGATTTTAACATAAAGCATCCGAAAAAATAAGAAAATAATTATGTCTGTAATTTCAAGGTGTAAGGTTGCAATTCAGGCGATGGCACGATGCTTGAATCCTTACCGCAAATGGGCGCGAAATGTTGACACCGTGCGTGTTATTGGCAGCGCTCAAGGATCGCAGACGGTCGCTGGTATAACAGGCCGGGTTACTGGATTTAATGGAAAGTTTTGATAGACACCCTCTCAAAAGGCATTTTGAGAGACTTCTAATTTGGAGACAACACATGATCAAGCGCATCCTCGATTCACGCTTGCCGCTCCTGGTTTACAACCCACCGGGCTCAGTGGACACCACCTACTTTGAAAGTATCCATCAGGCCGGTGGAATGCCGGTGCTCGATACCGAGTTCCTTACTTTGGATACCGTCATTCGGGAAATGGAAAACCTCGAAAAACGAGGCATCCTGTTTGGCCTCCGCATGCAGCTGACCGACAAAGAGCTGATGGGGCGCGTGCAGCAGCGGCATTTTGAACAATTAGATCTCGTCATTTTCAGTTGTCGGCAGGCCGCTGAATTAAGTGATTTCGGTTTCGAGCAGAACCACTATAAATTTTTAATCGAAATATTCGATATCGGCTGTGCCGACCTTTTAACGTCCCTATCCCCACACGGCCTGGTCATCCGCGGGAGCGAAGCACCGGGCCGGGGGTCGCGTTATTCAGCCTTCGTACTGATGCAGTGGTACCTGGAGAATACGGACCTGCCCCTGTTTATTCACGGCGGCGTGGGTTGGCATACCGCCGGTGGACTGTTTGCGGCCGGTGCCAACGGGGTTGTTCTGGACAACCAGCTTTACTTGACCCGGCAGGCCCCTGTGGCCGATGCCTTCAAAAGCACGATCACCAAGATTGAAGAGAATGATTCGGTCGTCATCGGGGGGGCACTAGGAACGCCTTACCGATTTTTCTCAAAATTGGGTACCCGCATCACCAAGGATCTGAAGGCCCGTGAAGCCGCCCTTAAGGGGAATGCTGATGCGGAGGCCAGCCTGTATGCCGCAATTTCTGATCACATAACGGCTTTGAGCGACCCGGCGGCCGAGCCTCTGCAGAGCCTTTTCTACCTGGGTCAGGATGCCGTGTTTGCCAAACATTTTACGAGGACTTCACAGGATGTGGGCGCGGTGATCACATCCTTTTTTCAGAATGTCGGTGCGTGTCTGGATCACATTGACGAACACGATCCCATGCGGGCCGGTAGCGCCCTGGCCGAGGAACACGGGACCCGGTATCCCGTGATGCAGGGACCCATGGCCAATATCAGCGATACGCCTGAATTCGCTCGCCGGATTCTGGCTGGCGGGGCCCTGCCTTTTTTTGCCATGGGCAGCCTACCCGAGGATCTTACTGAAAAGATGCTCAATGAAGGCAAGCAGGCTGTAGATCGGTTCGGGGCCGGCATGATCGGTATCGAGACCTTCAATGAAACCATCGATAGTCACATGGCCCAGGTGAAAAAGCACAACGTTCCGTTTGCACTTTTTGCGGGCGGCATTCCGTCCCAGATCCTCGAGCTGGAAGAGAACGGGACCCGGGCATATCTCCATACCCCCTCGATGATGATGCTGGAAAATGCCCTGAGCAGCGGCTGCCGCCGATTCATCTTCGAAGGCAGCGAGGCCGGCGGGCACGTTGGAACCCTTTCCAGCCTGGTTCTCTGGGAGATGGCTCTTGAAAAAATCCTGACCTTGCCGCCGGAGTCCCAGGCGCAGCTCACGGTTATTTTTGCGGGTGGTATCGGGACACGCTATGGTTCCTATTTCATCTCCGGAGCCGGCGCGGCGCTGGCCGCCCGAGGCGCTAAGGTCGGCATTCAGGTAGGGAGCGCTTACCTGTTTACCCGTGAAATCATGGAAACCGGCGCTATCTGTAAAGTCTACCAGAAGGTGGTGTGTGCCGGTGAAGGCACGATTCTAACCGGTGAAACAGTGGGGTTGACATCCCGGACGGTACCGACGCCGTTTTCTAAAAAGATGTTGGATGGCGAGTATGAGCAACTGCGGAACAAGGTGCCGCTATCCGAGCGCAAACAGAATTTTGAGCAGGCCAACATCGGGTCGCTGCTGATCGGCGCCAAGGGGTTTTGTCCCGACTTTGAAAAGATGGCCGCCGACGGACAGGATGTCTGCTTGATTGAATATGACGAGCAGCAGCAATATGAATTGGGTAATTTTATGGTCGGCGACAGCCTGGCCTTCTGGTCGGAGCCGACAACCATTGCCGCCGTCCATGATCGCTATTTCAACGAAAAAGCGGGTCTGGGAAAGATATTGAATGCCCTGGAAATTTTTTCGCATCCGACCAGCCAGATAGACGATGAGATCGCCATTATCGGGATGGGGTGCGTTTACCCGGACGCACCGTCGCCAGAGCAATTCTGGGAAAACATTATGTCCCGGAAATATTCGATCCGGACCATGCCGGCCGAGCGTCTGGATCCGGATCTCTACTACGACCCGGATACAAAGGCCCCGGATAAGTCTTACACTCGGCTGGCCGGCTACGTTGCCGACTTTTGCTTCGAGCATGCCAAGTTTGGCTACACCCCGGATAAGGCCCGCAAGTTGTCCCGCAGCCAGCAGATGATCCTGGAGGCGGCCTACCAGGCTGCCGCCGGCGCGGCGCTTTTAGATGAAGGGCTGTCCTTAAAAACCGAGATGCAGGCGAAAACCGCTGTGATCGTCGCCACGTGTCTGGGTAACGAAATGGCCAACGACCTGCACCTCAAGTACTACTACCCCGAAATCAAGTGGCACCTTGAGCAGACCGACACCTATCGCCGGTTGAGCGTGGACGATCAGCAGGCGCTGCGGGCCGGTTTACGGGAAGGGCTGGCCGGAGCATATGATTACGAGCCCGTGCATGGCGTGGTTTTGAACATGGAGGCCGCCCGGATTGCCCACCATTTCGGAGCACGGGGCGTGAACTATGTCGTCGACGCCGCCTGCGCCACCTCTTTCGCAGCCATCGATTGTGCCATGCAGGAACTGCTGTCCGGTGCCCATGACACTGTTATTGTGGGCGGGCTCAACACGCACCTGGCTCCGGAACCATTTGTCGGATTTTCGAAAATGGGTGCCTTATCGGCCAAGGGTTCGTGGCCGTTCGATGAAAGAGCGGACGGCTTTGTCTTAGGCGAAGGGGCCGGGGTTGTCATCCTGAAGCGCATGAAGGACGCCCTGCGGGACAAGAATCCTATTATCGGGGTATTGAAAGGCATGGGGTCCAGCTCCGACGGCAAAGGCAAGGCGATTGCCGCACCGAATGCCAAGGGACAAGCCCTGGCCCTGGAGCGCTGCTTCGCCAACATCAAAACCGGCGTCGTTCCCGCGGATGTTGACTATGTCGAAGCCCACGGGACCTCCACCATCATGGGCGACCAAGCCGAAATTCAGACCCTGAAGGCCGTTTACGGCCTGCAGTCGGGTGCCGGCGTCAGTTCCGTGAAGTCCCAGATCGGACACCTGTTGGGCGGTGCCGGGATGGCGGGACTGATCAAAGCCCTGCTCGCTTTGAAACATAAAACCCTGCCGCCCAACGGCCAATTTCACAAACCGGCCGACCGGCATGAACTGGATGCATCGGCCCTTTATATCATCGATGCAGCCAAAGCCTGGGATTCCGCCGCAGATCACCGCCGGCGGGCGGGGGTCAGTTCGTATGGTTTCGGCGGCATTAATTATCATTGTGTGGTTGAAGAATATAGCGGTGACTATGTGGCGTTGCCGCGGTCGATATTCAAGGACCTGGATTACGATTTCAATGCGGACCGCATCGTTGTGGCCGGTATGGGCGTGGTCCTGCCGGGAGCGCCGGATATCGATAGTTTCTGGCAACGATTGGTCAGCGGTGAAACGGCCCTGTCGCAGATACCCGCAACGCGCTTTCACAATGAGGCCTACGCGGCGGAAGATGAAGCCTCCGGCTACCGCATCCCGGCGGTGAAAGCCGGGATGGTGACGGACTGGCAGTTCGATGGCCGGCGCTTTCGAATTCCGCCGATGACGGCCAGGTACCTGGACCGCGCCCAACTGTTCAGCCTGGATGCTGCGGGCCAGGCCATTGAGCAGGCCGGTCTGCAGGCGCACCTGAAGCCTGGGAATAAGACCGCGGTGATTCTGGGTACGATTCCGGGGGAATTACAGGTCGAAAATGTACTCCGCACACGCCTTGCGCTAGTTGAAAAAATCATCCTTGGTCTGGATAGCGTGGATCAGGAACTGCGGCAGCAGGTTGGTGTCGAGCTTGCCGGGCGCCTGAAAGACCGTTACCTGGTGAATAACGAAGACACCATCCCGGGGTTGCTGTCAAATATCGTCACCGGTCGGATCGCCAACAGTTTCAACTGCAACGGGGCCAACTTTGTTGTGGATGCATCCTGCGCCTCTGCTACCGTCGCCCTGGACCTGGCGATGAAAGGCCTCAAATCCGGCCTACACGATTATGTCATCACCGGCGGCGTCGATGCCAATTTGTATCCCACCGTGCTGCTGGCCTTCAAGCGCCTGGGGCTCCTGTCCGCAGAAGATTGTCATTTCTTTGATAAAAAGGCCGGCGGCTATGTAATGGGTGAAGGTGCCGCGGTTCAGGTGCTGACGACGTATCGCCAAGCCAAGGACAACGGTATGCCTATATTGGGGGAATTGAATGGTATCAGTATGACCTCCAGTGTTCCGGAACACCTGTTGTCCCCATCGGACAACGCGTATGCCGAAGTCATGCATCGTTTTTATGCCCAGGCGGCCATCAATAAACGCCAGATCAGGCATCTGGATGTCTTCGCCGGCGCCAACCTGTTCCTGGATGCGGTCGAAAAACAGGCCATTGAAAAAAGCTTCTCCCATCCTCTTAATTTCGGCAATATCAAGCCCGAGTTCGGCTATTTCAAGGCCGCCAATCCAGCAGTGGTTTTCGCCAAGCTTATTTTAATGGCGCATCATCGCACGGTACTTCCCAACAGGAACTACGCCGCCGATACAACCATTGTAACCGCCGGCCCGGTGCTGCAGGCTCGCACCCGGATGCTTGAACTGGCTTCCCACGACCAGGTCCACCTGGCATCCAATGTGAACGGTATCGGCGGCAACCACGGCCATATGGTGGTGGGCACCCTGCCGGCTCGGCTGATGCCGGCGTCCCGGCCAGCGGTCCGGCAACCAGCTGCCGCAACCCGGCCGGCAGCCATTGGTGAAATTAGTACAGAGCAGCCGATTCTAGCGCCGGCGGCAATCTCGGGTGGAACATCAGCGCCTCTGGTCGCGTTGCTTTCCGGTCAGGGCGCTCAGTTTCCCGGGATGATGCGGGCGTTGTACCAGGCAGACCCCGCCATCCGTAAGCTTCTGGACGACGGCAACACCATTTTTCGCCACCGACGCGGCTATGACCTGCTGGAGATCATGTTCACCGAAGACAAGCGGCTCAACCTGACCGAGAACACCCAGCCGGCGGTCTTCCTATCATCGGCAGCTGTTTACCGGTATCTAGCTGAAAAGGGTTTTTCGCCGGACTTTTTCATCGGTCACAGCGTCGGCGAATATACCGCCCTGTACTGCTCCGGCATGCTCGCTTTCGAAGCGGCCCTGGATTTGATTATCAAGCGGGCCGATCTAATGCAGCGGGCGGCCGATGTGTCCGCCGGCCGGATCATGGTTGTCTTCAAGGACAGCGTCGCCACCGGAGAGCTGATCGGCCGGTCACGTATCGAACAGCTCTGGGTAGCCAATAAGAACAGCGAAAACCAGACCGCCGTATCCGGTCGCGCGGAAGCAATTGACCGGTTTTGCACTTATCTGAAGTCCGCGGGGGTCATGTTCAAAAAGCTGGCGCTTTCCGGCGCCTTTCACACCCCTTTGTTCGAAACCGCCGCCAACGGCATGGCCACCTACCTGGAACAGGTAACCTTCAATGATGTTTCCTTTGGTCGGGTTATCTCCAATGTTACGGCGCAGCCATACCCTCAGGACGCCGGCCAGGTGAAGGACCTGCTGGTGCGCCAGATTGTTTCCCCGGTGGAATTTATCGCCGCCGTACAGGGCGTTTGCCAAAACAGGGGCACCCGGTTTGTGGAGATCGGTCCCGGTAAACTGTTGGTCAACCTTTTGAAAAAAATTACCCTCGGGCCCCACGCTAGCTCGAGCGCCATTGATCCTGGCAAAGGACAAGTCGAATCCATGCAGCACACTACCAAATATCTTGAAGCCGAGGGACTGTTAACGCGTGCAGCAGCCGATACAACGGCTGCTGGCGCCCCGGTTCCGGCAGATAACCCCGATGTTCCCGGAGATCAAATTCCCGCTGATTTGGAGGCTACCGCAGACTTTCAAACGTTTCTGCAGACCAACAAGGCCACTCTGGAGAAAATGGCTTACCGTGAGTTTCTAAAGCAAAAACATGCGTCCGCCCTGCGGGAGATTCAAAAATTCAATTTCTGTATGGAGAAAATCGTCATCGCCGGTGTGTCCGTCGGTCTGCCCGGCACCGGCAACAAGGTTTTCAATGACGATAACTTCGATCGGATCCTCAACGGCAACAACTTCATCGAGCCGCTGACAACCGAAGAAAAAGAGAAGATCGTCGACATGAATATTACCCGGGTGTTCAAGGAACCCGACGGGAACGCACGCCTGGTGAAAATTAACCGAACCGAAGATGTCATCCAACTGGCGGGTAAGCTCGGCTACTTTAATTTCCAATCCGAGTACGGGATCGATTTTGACTATGACATCACCATTTCCCTGGCCATTGCCGCAGGCATCGAAGCCCTGAAAGACGCGCATATACCACTGGTGATGCATTACCGTGAAACCTCGGCCGGCAATCGCCTGCCGGAAGGGTTCACGCTGCCCAAGGAGATGCGGGACACCACCGGGGTTATCCTGACCTCCCTGTTCCCCGGTTTCGAAACGCTCATCGACCAGATGAACAACTACTATTACAACAAGTTCTACGTGCGGCCGTACAAAGAACTGGAGAACATCTACTACCACTTAATGGAAAGTGTGCGGGACACGGATATCAAAGCCCAGATCACCGATTGGTTCTTCAAGATAAAAGAACGCCGCAAAAAATACGGCAAGTACAAGTTTGACCGTAATATTCTATATGACCTGGTACCGCTCGGTTCGGCCCATTTTGCCCAGTTGATCAAGGCCCGCGGGCCCAATATCCAGATGAGCGGTGCCTGTGCCTCCACAACGCAGGCTGTCGGGGTGGCCCAGGACTGGATTCGCACCGGCCGTTGCGACCGGGTGATCATCATCGGCGGCGAAGCAGCGACTTCAGAGGTGCAGAGTCCCTGGATTGCATCCGGTTTTCTGGCCCTGGGGGCGGCTACGGTGAAAAACGTCGTCTCGGAAGCGGCCAAACCTTTTGACGCGAATCGCAACGGAACAATCCTGGGCAGCGGAGCGGTTTCCATGGTGATTGAGCGGGAAGACCGTATCCGGGAAAGAGGGTTGCGGGGACAGGCCGAGGTGCTGGGGACCTACATCGGCAACAGTGCCTACCATGCAACCAAGATCGATGTGCCGCATCTGGGCTCCGAAATGAGACGCTTTGTGGCCGACGTGGAACAACGCCACGGCCTGGATCCGCAAAATTATGCCCAATCCCTGGTTTTCATGAGTCATGAGACATTTACCCCGGCTCGCGGCGGCAGCGCCGACGCTGAAATAACCGCGTTGAAAAAGGCTTACCCCGACCATTTCGGCCATATTACCATTACCAACACCAAAGGGTTTACCGGGCATACCCTGGGGGCGGCCATCGAAGATGCGGTTCTCGTGAAGGTGTTGCAAGACGGCATGGCGCCGCCCATCGCCAACCTTGCGGATATCCCCACGGAGTTCAAGGACCTGAACTTCAGCAGGCACGCCAGTGGGGATTTCCAATACGGACTGCACTACTCGGCCGGATTCGGTTCTCATTTCGCGTTCCTCTTTCTTAAACGCATCGCGGAAAGAGACACCCAAAACAATCGGGTTTATGAACAGTGGTTGCAAAAAGTGTCCGGGTCCCAGAACCCGGAACTCAAGATTATCAACAACACGCTTTGTTTGGAAAGTACTGAAAATGACGCAACCGATACTCTGCCTGTGGTCGAGCCTTCTGAGCAACCTCCCGCAGCGCAGCAGCCGGCGAAGAAGATGGCCGCGGCGGTTATGCCTATGGCACCAGCCGCCGGCGAGAAGGTGATCGACACCATTCGAACGATCATTGCCGAACATACCGGGTACACAGAGGATATGCTGGCGTCGGATTTGGATCTCGAGGCAGATCTGGGCATCGATACGGTGAAACAGGTGGAGGTGTTCGGCAAGATATCCACCCACTTTGCCCTGGAGGTGCCGGAAGACTTGAAGCTGCGTGACCTGAATACCATTGCCCTGCTGGCCGACTATATCGGACAGCAAACAGATCAGGCTGCTTCCGGTGATCCCGATGCCCAAACGGCAGACCCACCAGGTGCACCGGCGGAGCAACATGTTTTGAATACCATTCAAGCAATCATTGCCGAGCACACTGGGTATACCGAAGATATGCTGGACCCCGAACTTGATCTGGAAGCCGATCTGGGGATCGACACGGTGAAACAAGTGGAGGTCTTCGGTAAGGTTGCGTCCCAGTTTAACCTGGAGGTGCCCGAGGACCTGAAGCTGCGTGACTTGAACACGATTGCACTTTTAACTGATTATATCCAGGTACAGGCCGGTGGCGCGACTAAAGCGGCGACCATTGAGCTTACTGATCTCCCGGCTGCTGAGCCGGTGGAAACCGCCGCGTTGCAGACTATCCAGACCATCATCGCGGAACACACGGGCTACACTGTCGATATGTTGGAGCCTGAACTCGATTTGGAAGCCGATCTGGGGATTGACACCGTAAAACAAGTAGAAGTCTTCGGGAAGGTGTCGGCCCATTTCAACCTGGAGGTACCGGAGGACCTCAAACTGCGCGATTTGAACACCATTGCCTTGCTGGCCGCATTTATCGAGAAGCAGGCGGGACCGACGGAAACAGACGTGGATTCGGCGAAGATTTCCGCCCCACAGACAGAGAGCAAGGCGGACCAGGCAGGCACGGTAGTGCGGATGGAAGTCCAGGTGACTGAGGTCCCGACACCGACCGGCCGCTACAATCTTTTCCAAGATAAAACGATCCTGATATCACCAGACCGCTTTGGATACTGCGATGCGGTCAAGTCCGGCATTGAGAAACTGGGCGGCCGGGTGGTCCACCTGGATTTGAGGGCAGACACCGAGCCCCGCGAGGCACAGACCGCAGCACGCCGATTGCTGGAACGCCAACCGGAGATCCATGGCTTTATTCACCTGGCCCCCCTGGACCTCTTCTTCGATACCACTATCGACGACCGCGCGGCGGCGATTATGCCGGCGGCGTTTTTTGCTGCTCTCAAGGAGCTATACAAAAGACTGGACCGCCCGGGTACCCTGCTGGCGACCCTGAGTGTGGACAGTGTTATCTGGCCCTATGGTGCGCAGAACGTCCGGATTGTGCCGGCCATGGCCGGAATCGCGGGGATGCTGAAGACCGCGGCCAAAGAGTTGACCGCGACGCGGGTCAAGGTTGTGGACTTTTCCGGCACTGATCTTGAAGCCGGGGCGCAATCCATTGCCAACCGATTTATCGAAGAACTCGTGGGGTCGGATACCCGCGTTGAGACGGGCCGTTCGGGCTCCCGGCGGTTTGCTCTTACCCTCAAGGCACAATCTCCGGCCAAGACGGCCCCCTATGTTCGGCCGGGGGATACGATAGTCGTAACCGGCGGTGCCCGGGGCATTACCTTTGAGATCCTGAAAAATCTTGCGGCCACTTATCCGGTCCACCTGGCGATCTTGGGACGGAGCGATATAGCCACCCTCGATCCCCTGTTTCTGCCCGAGGCGGCCGATGAGGCCTTTATCCTGGGTGAGATGAAAAAACAGATGCCGGGGGCCAGACCGTTGGAGATCAAACAGGCCGCTGCACGTATATCCGGTTTGAAACAAACAATTTCAAACTTGGAGCAGCTGCGGGCAGGTGGCCTAACCGTGGATTATCACGCGGTCGATGTCACCGACGCTGCCGCAGTTGACGCGGTACTCGGCCGTTACGACCGCATCGATGGGGTCATTCACGCGGCCGGGATAGAGCAGAGCCAGTTTATTCCCAAGAAAGTTCAGGCATCCTTTGACCAGGTTTTCAACACCAAAATATTGGGGGCCCTGAATCTTTTCGCGGCACTCAGGGAAAGAGAGTACCGCTTTTTCATTGCTTTCTCCTCGGTAACCGCCCGGTTCGGCAACGAGGGGCAGGTGGATTATACCGGGGCCAATGACATGCTGGGAAAATTGGTGCAACGCCAGAAGCGCAGATCCCCCGACAAAGTCTTCAAGGTGATGAGCTGGACGGCCTGGGAAGGGGCCGGGATGGCCACGGATGCAACGATTAAAAAGGTGCTTACAGAAAGGGGCCTGGCGTTTCTACCGCTGGCACAGGGGATCGACTATTTCCTGGCGGAACTCAGCGATGATTCAGCTCTCGAAACCGTTTTCACGGGGGCCGATCACGCCTTTGACCCGGATGGTTTACTATCCCGAGAATCGCTGGACGAGCCCGCACCACCGGCGCCGTTCCTCGACCGTGAAATCAGCCGGGAGGCAAATACCGCTGTCTTCCAGAGGCGGCTGGACCTGAAACGAGACGTTTTTTTACGGGACCACACTCGGGAGGATGTACCGATCTTTCTGGGGGCGACCGGTATCGAAACCATGGCCGAAGCGGCGGCAAGCCTGGCCGATCCGGAGCTTCACCTGGTGAAACTGCTGGATTTTGCCATCCCCTACGGAATCAAAATCCTCAAGGGGCGGCCCAAGGATATAGAGATATCGGCCTCTCTATCGCCAGCCAATTCCGCTCGTGTCGATTGCGCTATCGCCTCACGTTTTAAAAACCGGGAAGGGGTCGTGGTCGGAGATGAAACCCGGCATTACCAGGGGCAATATGTGTTTGCCCAGCAGCGACCGGCAGCGGTCACCATCGACCTGCCGGAATTTCATCCGGTTCACTATGACGGTAATCTGCAAGACCTGCTTTATCACCCGGCGCGTTTGTTTATGGACGGCATTTTTCGGACAGTGACCGCTATCGAGAGTTTTACCCCCGATGAGCTGGTAACCCGGATCCAGAGTGACGGTACCCGGCCATTTTTCAAAAGCGAGGCGTTTCCGGAGTTCATCACGGACGTGGCGGTGGTGGATGCTATGTTCCAGACCGGCGGCATGCTGGAAGTGATGAGCACCAACGTGATTGTGCTGCCTTACCGGATCGGAGCCATGACCCTGTTCAAGCCGCTTGTCAGGGGAAAGGCCTACCTGTGCATTACCCGCAAGACCCAGGCAAGTGAGAAGACCAATGAATACCAGCTGGATCTTATTGACACGGCCGGCAATCTTTTTATCCGGATCGAAAACTTCGAGATGGTTAAAATCGATACCCTGCCCAAGCAGCATCAGATCCTCGATCTGTTGCAACCGGCAGCCCTCGAAAAAGCGTCCTGAAAAATGGCGATCATAGACTTGCAATCCCGGGACCGGCTACTGCCCGGTCCCGGGATTTACCGGCTTGCGGACAACCCCAACGAGAGCTATATCTGCCTGATCCGCCTTGCGGATGTGATCCGGGATTTTCTGCCGGATGTGGCGGTGGACGACTACCGAACGCGGCCGGGCAAAGCCCTGAGCGGCGCTAACGGCCGCTGTAGCTTCCTGTCCCGCGTAGAGATCATCCAGGTCCAAGGTTTTAAATCCTTAAAAAAACAGGTGGAGTGGATCGGCGGCCGTTACGCGCTGAAAGCCCTGGCCGCGCAGGTCCTGCCGGGTCCCGGCTTGCCGCAGCAGATCCGTCTTGCTTACGAGCCGCGCGGGGCGCCTTACCTGGTCCATAGACCCGAGATCAGCATTTCAATTTCCCATGCCGGTGATTATGCGGCCGCCGGTATTTGTCTGGCCCCGGGAAAGCGAATCGGTTTGGATCTTGAACACATGCGCCGCACAGGACTACAAGACGTGAAGCGGGTGGCTTTTACCGAACAGGAGTTTGCCATCGCCGGGGATTCCAAGGAGCGGGCCTTCCGGATCTGGACCCGCAAGGAAGCCTACCTGAAATTTATCAAATCCGGTTTTGGTGAGAGTCTCAAGCGGGTCGATGTGTCCGGCCCGAACATCCTGCATGGCGGGCTGCCGGTAACTGGATTGTCGATCCGAACGCTGCAGCTGGCCGAACAGTATCTCCTGTCGGTCGTCAATCACGGCTGAGATAACGACCAATGCTGTCCCCTTAGGTATGGCCTCAAGCGAGTCTGGAAAGTACCAATTCCAGATCTTGACGGGGGGTCCTTTTAAAGCTTTTTCAAGCAGGACAAACTTTTGGAGATTTTCAACCCGTTTATAATTATACGCCGGGGCAAGCCGCATGAAATGAAAACCGGAGGGCAAGATATCCCTCCTTTTGGTTGATTAAGATCCTCCCGATTGAGCCCGAATAAATTCGTTTAGAAGACTTTGGTAAGCTGTCTTGACCTCCCCGGCAAATGAATACATATAGGGCTTTTTGCGTTCGGCATATAGTTTGTCGTTTCGGACATCGTAGAGGTAGAAGATAAAATCCCCCGGTTGGACCTGACCAATCATCATGATAGCCGCATCCGCATTGATCTCGCGCGCCAGCTTCCTAATTTCAGGCAGGTCAGGCTCAGCTTTTGAAAACATTGACTTTTTCTTCCATATGTTGACGGGCTTTCCGCCCAGCGCCTTTTCGAGCAGCATGACTTCTGTGGCTTGTGCCGTCAATTTATAGCTGTACTTCAGCGCCAGACGGTCATCGTCTCTGGCGATTGCCGATATTCCCTCTATACTGGATATCTGGTGAGTGTCGATGTAAGCATGCCCATATTCCGCGGCCAATATCTTGGCCGGAAAAATAGCGAGGTTGTAACTCATCCGTAATGCGCTGCGGCTATTAACCAGCTTTTTATCCAAAGATGCCTGGAGTTTTTCCGGGGAGGGCATCCTGGTATTGGCTTCGCCTTGGATCTCCAATTCCTTGAGTCGGGCCTGGAGCTTGGCATATTCGATTTCCTGCTTCTGTTTTTCCAGTTCCCGCTGCTGCTTCTCGAGGGCTCTTTCACGGGCTATTTGCTCTTTTTCAATGGCAAGCTTTTGTTTTTCCATTTCGATCCGCTGGCGCTGGAGTTCCAACTCGGCGGATGCTACGGCGGCTTGCTGCCGAGCTTTCCGGGCCTGTGCCTCCTTGGCAGCCTGCTTTTGCTGTTCCGCTGCCAGGGCAGCCCGGCGAGCCTGCTGCTCCCGGATCCAGGCCGTATTGTAGAGCACGAATTGGCCATCCTGGTCCATAGGGGTCTTCAGGCGGCCCACATTGGGCCGCTGGTCACCGATCTCGGTCACCGGTTTCCACACCTTGGTGTGAAACAGGTTCTCCAGGTCGATGACTTCGCGATCGTTTTTGCGCAGGGCGTCGATCAGGTAAAAGGCAAACAGGCTGTGGCCCTCGGCGCCGCCGTCGGCCACAGGTTCGACGCCGCCGGAAGAAATCACCTGGCGTGAGCGCAGGGCGGCTTTCTCGGCCAGTTTTTCACGATAGCGCTGGTCATCTAAGGACATCAGTGAAGGGCCGCCGCGTAACATGGATCCGCTGTAGCAGGAATCGGCAATGACCACCACGTTCTTGGCCTGGACTTTTTCGCTGCTGAGAATCGCTTTGATGTAAGAGTTGGCTACCCAGGTGGCAGGGTCTTTCAGGGCCCCTTCAACCGGCACCCAGTAGCCGTCGCCGGTGAGATCATCCAGTTGGCCGTGACCGGCATAGTAAATCAGCAGGTTGTCATCCGGCCGCATGGACTGGGCCAGGTAGCGCAGGTCGCGGGTAATCTGTAAGCGGTTGGCGGCATTGTCCGTGCGCAGGATCACGTTTTTAGGGGCAAAGCCGTAGAGCTCCACCAGGGTATTGCGGATGACGGTGGCGTCCTTGACCGCCGTCTGCAGGCGAGGCCATTGCTTATATTGATTAACCCCGATAATCAGGGCGTGGTAGTTGCCCCAGGAACCGGCTGCGGCCTTGTTCAATTCAACGGAAAGGCCCCGTTGGGATGCACGGGTAGACGCGGACGCATAAAGGGAGAGTACCAGAACTATCAGCAAGCACCTGTAGAGATGTCTCATGCTGTGCCTCTTTTTTTAATGATAACTATTACCAGGTGGATTGCATATACTAGTACCCGTTGGGAAAAAATCAAGCTGTGGCGACAATACCGGCGGCACACGGAGGAGGTCAGCACACCGAATTTGGATGTGTCAGGGACTCAGGCGCCTGGAAGATCAAGCATAGATGTTGACGATTCGGCCGGAAGTGTCCGTGGACGCATAGGTCATTTCAGAAGACTGGTTATAGGTCCCGATTGGTGCCCCGGGTCGACGCGTGAGCGTTGGAATGCTGCCGGATTTTGGTTGGGATCGATGTTGTTGTCTGGGAAAATAAGGCTCCGCGACTCTGGGGACAGGCCGGGTGAGGGACCGGAGCGCAGGTACAAGGCTGTATGTCGTATCTATTCCCATATTGACTACTTGTGAAACCAATAAGCACGAAAGGCAGGTCTGAGTTTGTCCGCACTGTAATGTTGTGGCAATTACGGCCGGACAGCGGCCAGTTGGCCACATGAGCACCGCGGCACAGCCAGTAGTCGATATCCATACGTTTAGCTATAAATGAATGGATATTAACAACAACATAGATCGAATAACATATAATTATGCATAATTTAGATCTATTTGTTGTTTTATAGGCCATTTTTAATTGACGGTCAAGCAAAAATTTAGCGGGGAGGCGACATGTCGTAGCCGGTTACAGGGGTGTTACCACATCTGGTAGACAAGAAACGGGCATGCACTGAATGTACATGCCCGTCTGTTTTTTCGGTAGGCGTTACACGAGTTCGTTGATCAAAGACTCGGCCAGCAGGTTGGTCGCGGCTTTCTGGCCATCGACGGTATACGTGCCGTTGTTAATTTTTTCCTGGATCTCAGCTACCTTGTCCTCGCGGATATCCGGCGTTTTCTCCAGTTTTTGGGTGACCGCTGCCGCCTCGCGGGCCTCCTTGGAGAGGCTGACGGTATCCCCTTTGACACTGGGCTGGTCTTTGCCTGGATCAGACGCGGCCGGCTCCTTGGTCTGCTGGACCTTATTCGTATAAGCCTCCAGGGTCGTGGTGATGTTTTTTCCGGTTATTTCCATTTTAGTGCTCCTTGTGACTTCAGATGCGATAACGTCACTTTTATACCACCTGCTTCTCAGGGGGATGCCCCGCTCTTTATAGCGGGCCGCGTTTCAATTTCTGGGCTGCCGGTTTCGAACTACATGTGCAGCCGCTCGTTTGTGCCTTTTAAGGCACAGAGCCTCAAGCGGGGAAAGCGCGGTCATCGATTCAACCAATGGCGATGCCCTGGATTTCCCAACTATATCCGTTGTATCGGTCGTGACAAGAAAAACTTTAGTTTTTTTTAGCGGTCGATTGCCCGCGATAAACAGTGTGCAGCATCCCTTCCTCCCCCATGCCTGAGCCTGCCCGGGTCCGCGGCCGGGGGGGAAGGTCGTCAGGAAAACTTTTTATATCAGGTGGATATAGTGGGGGGACACCTGAAATCATTGATTTAATCCATCAAAATGACTATCTTATTGTCAATAAATCACAACTTGTAAGCGCTACCCGAACCATTTCAACTCAAATTTTAATCACTGCAGGAAAGGAGGATTATGACAATCTAGCGAAAGGAGGTCACCCATGTACACGTATCAAAAAAACCACACTTTCAAATCAATTGTCGAGATTTGCCTCTGGACTATCCGCCACCATGATCGAATCGTTACCAGCCTGCGGCTTTATATGTTTGCCGCCACCATTACAATCCTGATACTAGCCGTTTCCGGCGCTTTCCACATCCGATCCGCCTGTATGGCTATTGTCATTGGATGTTTGTGTATTGGTCTTTTAATCTGGGTATTCAGCGAGGTAAGAAAAGCAGTTTTGCTGGGTATCGAGGAGCCCGATCTAAAAGAAAAAGCCCATCGCGTGATGCTGGCATTTATCGAGGCGCATCGCGTTAAAACCGGTCGCTTCCTTTAAATCCGGGCGCGCTGTATCTATTCGAAATTGTTTAATATGATCTCACGGGGTGCTCATACTTGTTGGAAAGCCTCCTCGAGATCATTGATGATATCCACGGGATCTTCGATGCCGACCGACAGGCGGACCAGACCATCGGTGATACCGGCCTGCAGACGCTCGGATCGCGAGTACGTGCTATGGGTCATGGAGGCCGGGTGTTGAATCAGGGTCTCACAATCCCCCAGACTCACCGCCAGGCGGCAAAGGCGCACGTTATCCATGATCGCTTTGCCGGCCTGAAGGCCGCCTTTTACTTCGAACGCCAGCATTCCCCCGAACGCCCGCATCTGGGTTTTGGCAACCTGATGGTTTGGATGCGTTGCCCGGCCGGGGTAGTAGATGTTTTGGACGACCCGCTGGGATTGGAGCCAATCGGCTACCTGGCGGGCATTATCACAGTGTTTTTCCATTCGAACTGCGAGTGTTTTGAGCCCCCTTAAAAACAGCCAGGCGTTGAAAGGACTCATTACCGGACCAAACGAATGCAGGTACTCTTCCCGAATGTGCCTCATCATCTCCTGGGTCCCCGTGATGACACCACCAACAATGTCCGCATGCCCGCCAATGTATTTGGTCGCCGAGTGGACGACGATATCAGCCCCCCAGGTTGCCGGATTTTGCAGGTATGGGGTGGCAAAGGTATTATCAACAATGCAGGTGGCGCCGTGTGTGTGCGCCGCCTCAGCCCACGCCGCGATGTCAATGATATCCAGGGTCGGATTCGCAGGTGTTTCCAGGAATAGAAAACGGGTCCGCGCATCGATGCGGCTGGTTATGGCCTGCCGGGTGTTGGCTTTTTCCGGCGGTACCAGGCGGGCTTCAATGCCGAAATTGCGCAAACGCTGAGTGAAAAAGCTGAAGGCGCCACCATAAAGTGTCGTGCTGGCCACGAAATTGTCCCCCGGCCCGGCCAGGGTAAGGGCCGCGGCGGCGATGGCGGCCATGCCGGAAGCAGTGGCAACAGCATCCGCGCACTTTTCCAGGCGGGCCATTTTGGTTTCCATACGTCCCACCGTCGGGTTGGCAATCCGCGTGTAAACATAGCCGTCTTGCTCACCGGCAAACAGGGCGGCGCCATGATCGGCATTTTTAAATTCGAAAGCCGAGGTCATGTGGATCGGTGCCACCAGATCACCGGTTTCGGGACAGCTGCGTTCCGTCCCATGTACGATTTCAGTTTCCCGGGAATATTTCGTGCGGCGGGTTGCCAAGGTGCGCCCTCCTTTGGAAAACCGGTTTTTCAGGGGCAGGGCAGGTCGCGCGGGGAAGGACGCCCGGCAAAGACAGCCGCGAAGGAACAGGTGGTGTCGATGTCTTGGGAATGTCTAATTTTATGATATCCAGATGGAGAATGCAAACGGAAACGACAAGCCGATAATGGGGCGGGCAGGCATAATCAGCAGCCGCAGCCGCAATCACAATCGCCGCCGCAGCCGCCACCGGAGGCCAGGGCCTTGACGATCTCTCTGTCGTCAGGCTTCGATACGGATTCAACCCCCACCTTAATGGCCAACTCTTCCCGTTTCGGCAGCCAATTCAGGATCCCCGGTGAAAGGGGGCCGAAATACGCGTCGGCGTCGTTCAGGTCCACGGTGGTGATCAATTCGTCACCCGCACTTTTCTGATAAAGTGTTTTCTCGAAAGGCGTGATACCACATGTGGCGATACCGTAGATAAATTCAACTTTCTTGGGTTCTCGGGAGGGCTTGAAATCCTCCTGGACAGGGCCGGCTTCCAGTATGAGGGCCACTTTCAACAGATTATCTACAGTGAGCGGTTCAGTTTGCATGTCGTCTCTATACCTTGCTGGTTTTGCGGATAGTCTCGATTATTTGCTTAATATTGTAAGAACGATCAAGCAAAGCGCAAGTCTTTTAGAACCTATCTCAAGAAACGGATTTTGGTTCAAAATCCAGTCTTCGCTCTGCGAGCTACGCCTGACAGGAAGACTTTTCTGAGGTGGGTTCTAGCCCGGGCTGCCGTCGCCGCTAAACCAGGTTGCATTCATTTGAAATTTTTGCGATACCCGACTCAATATCGTATTTGCCAATCACGGAACCCGGTAATGCACAGCTAGCATGGAGAACCGATTCGAAAATACACGGGCGGTCTTGATTGCCGCTTTGATTCGCGGTGATCTGGATGCCGCCCTAATGTTGCTGCGAGGCGTGATACGCCAACTGCAGGCCCGGACGCGACTTGCCGAGGCAGATCAGAAGGTGGTGAACCAGATTCAGGTCGCGGCTAAAAAACTCGGTGGCCGCCACGGAGAGGATGCGGCTGCGGCTTTGCAACCTGTCCGGGCGAAACTGAAGTCAACCCTGGCGCACGTCGTCCGGGCCGAGGTTCGCGACATCGATCACATAGAGTATGCCGCCTGGCGGCAGAACCTGCCCGCCGGTGATGAGCAATATCAATCTATCCTTCAAAATGTGGCCTCCCTTCAGCTTACCGTGGGGTGCAGCAACTTTTGCCGGCGGTGCAACGAATGGGCCCTGGCGGGTGTGCGCCGGCATCTTGCCTTTGGTGCCGCCCGGCGTATCATCCGGGATCTGCATAACGCCGGGAATGACCGCTATGCCCTCTATTGTGCCTCGGACCCTCTAGATTATCAATGCGGTGATCGAACGATTGCCGATTTGTGGCGGTACATGCAACAGAATGGTTACTGCACCAGATTCGGACTGCTTACCAAGGTTCCCCGGGGCAGTGAAGCCCTGGCCAGACAATTTCTGGCCGAAGGTGTTGATATCTCCGTCAGCCTGACGGAAAAAAACCGGGCTCGAGTTGTCCGGATTGAGACCGAACTGGGCAAGGCCTTCCATGCTCACCACGACACCTCCGAGTTGCTCATTCCCGCCGGTCTGGACGAAGATTTCGCCACGATCAAATCGTCCATCACGGACAACTACGGTATCGAGTTGACTCCGGAGGCAGCCTGGATGGTCATTCCGACTTTTACCAGTGCCTTGAACCCCACCGGCCAGTGCCGGTTGCCCATCGGGCCGACATCAGACTGGGTTATCCAAAAAAGAGTGGGACGGGATGCCCTGAAAGTTGAATATTTCAAACCTCTGGCCGTGCGCGGTTTGGATGGCCGGCAATACGTGCTTGACTACCTGCTGGATCCCCAGATTCAAAACATTCTACTGGATAATGGCGACCCGGGATTGACCCCACCGGGCATGATGAACTTGGCCGAATATTTCAAAACCTTCGAACCGGACATTGTGCATCAGCGCCGGCGACTCGCCACCGCCGCCATTGAAAACCTGCGACTGCGTATCTTCCAGCATAAAAGCGGGGCAGCCCGCGACCAGCAGGCACTTGAATTGGAATTTGAGCGCCAAAAACAAGCTTATCTCGACTTTTCCAATCCGGGAAAGGTGCCGGGCTACAAACGCCGGGTTTTTGCTTTTTTACTGTCCGCAGCGGCCAGCTATCTCGACACCCATCCGGATGAACTCGAGATCATTCGTTTTTTACGACGCAAAGATGCTGATATGGGGAAAGATTATCGCGAAATGTCCGTTGAAATGCTGGTTGCGGATGCCAAGCAAGGCGCTTTCGACAGCTTTACCTGCCTGGTCCACAGACTGCTGTCCGACCCGGGTGACGACCAGGTTGGCACTTTCCTGGCGTCAACACCCTCGGTATATAATCCGGAATTCGATCGATTCGAGTAGTTACGGTACGTTACGTCTCTAACTGGCGTTGGACTTCAATATCTCGATGCTTGTGTCATAGCCCCTGTAAAGACGGTTTAGATCGATGGCCATGCCGGCGATCTGAGCAACCGCCTGGAGCAGGTTGACGTCTTTCAGGGCGAAGTCCCATGGCTCGGAACTATAGATGCGGATAATTCCTTCTACGCGCCCGTGCATTTTTATCGGGACTGACAGTATGGAGACAATGCCTTCTTTAACAGCCTCGTTGGGGTATTGGATGCGTGGATCCTCAGCCACGTTGTGGATGGTCAAGGGACCGTTTTCCAATGAGTTTTTCAAGGCCCCCATGTGCTTGACCGGACCCTTGCTGATGTATTCCTGACTCAAACCGGTGGAGGCTGCCAAACCCAGCTCCTGGGTTTTTTCATCGATCAGGAATAGTGAGCAGCCTTTGGCACCCAGGGCGGTCTTGAGGGTCTCGACAGACAATCGAAAGACTTCTTCAGGCTCTTTATTCTGGGAGATTGTCTCAGTCACCTTGAGGAGGGTGTCGTAGTGCAGATCTTGATTCTTCATGCAGGCCTCCGGTAAATGGGGTAGTTGGCATGCTGCCCGGGGTTTGCGGTACCCGTTATTAATTCCCAACCTTTTCCGCTGAGGTGCGCAGGTGAGGTGGCTGTCTGCTTGGTTGCGTTCGGTATACACAGCAGGGGGCCGGATGCGGTCGGTTGGGGGACCTCATCAGCAAAGCCTGTATCCAGTATCTACTATTTCACCGTCCGGGATGTCAAACCAAAAGCCTTACGGACACGTGTGCTCCGATTTTAGTATTGATAGACACCAAGCGTTTCCAGTGTCCTGAAACTCCTTGGAAACGCGCCATATCAAGTGAAGAGACAGATTTTGCAATCCCGGGCGAACTTGAGAAAATCCTCGGCCGTCCAGACGACTACATCATCAATGAGTTTGGATTCGTCAATCTCCATCATATCGATGGTCATCTGGCAGGCAATCAATTCAACCCCTTCCAACTGGGCCATCTCCTGGAGTTCGGCCAGGCTGGGGATATTGGCCTTGTCGATTTTCTTCTTCATCATTCCCGTGGCGATGGTGGTCATGCCCGGTACCGCCCCCATCGTGCCCGGGGGGATAAATTTAGCCCGCTCGGCCCCCCCGGCCATCACCAGGTTCATGCCCATGAAGGAATAGAAGATCTTGCTCTCCATTCCCTGGCGGGCGGCATTGATTCCTAGGACCAGGGAAGGGTAGGCCCCATCCAGGGTGTCTTTTACGCAGATGAAGGCTGCTTTTTCCTTTTCGGCGTTCATGTGATTTCTCCTTTTTTTGAAAAATAAGTCCACAGCCGCCGGGTCGAGATACAGGCGGCTATATTGCCGCGAAGGGCAGGCTATTATATTGAATTGTAAGGGATACTAAACATAAACTAAACTCAATCGGGCTTGTTGTCAAAAATCAGAAGTGCTAAACAGGCGGAGCATCCGATCTACCACGGCGGGCCGACCAAAAGTTATCCAAGCGTAGAGGTACGATGACTGCATACCTGATCTTAAATTTCGACTATCTGGGCCTATTTGCCATCAGCTTTCTGGCGGCTACCCTATTACCCCTTGGATCCGAGGCAGCCGTAGTATTCATGGCGTCAGCGGAATTCAACCCAATGGGGCTGTTGTTCATCGCCACAGCCGGCAATTCGCTAGGAGCGCTTGTGAATTACCTGGTTGGTCGCTGGGGCGCGGATTTTATATTCTCGCGGTATATTCAAGTTGAACCCGCCACCCTGGAAAGGCTGGAGAAAGTCTATGGGCGCTGGGGGGCGCCGGTCCTGTTCTTTGCATGGCTGCCCTTCGTGGGTGATCCCCTTACAGTGGCCGCCGGTGCCCTCCGGGTCAATACCTGGGTGTTTATGTTCTGGGTAGTCCTGGGTAAAATGCTCAGGTATTATGTTCTCATTGCCGCCACAGCGGGGTAGGGGGCTGACAGGCGGATTCTGTACCGGGCTTGAAAGGCCCCGGCCGATGTAATACAGTACGTGAAACTTGCCTGGAAACCGCCTTGCAGCCGGAGATTCATCATGACACCCCAACAATTGAAGCGCAATAATATTATTTTGCTGATTTCCTTGATAGCCCTGATGACGCTGATACCAATCCTTTCGCCCTCAAGGTTGTTTATCAGGACGGCAATCTTGGCGGCAATTGTTTTGTCCAGTTCGTTTAGCCTGGATTTCAGGCCGAAAGCCCAAAAAATCCTGGTCACGACCGGCCTGGCTGTCATTGCGATGCTTTTTATTTCCAGTTTTGCGGAAAATGTCTATCTGGATGTAGTCGATTACGTCCTGACCTGCCTTTTTCTGATGCTTATTGTGTGGTCGATGGTGCGCTATATTGCCCGCACAGATAAAGTGGATACATATGTTGTCGTCAGTTCCGTGAACGGGTATCTTCTTTTAGGGGTCCTCTGGTCACTTTTACTGTATTCGGCTTACTTTTACGAATTCCGGATCATGTCCGTTGAACTGCCTATTGTTTTTCCAGGAGAGGGGCCGCCCGATTACCATGATTTTATCTACTTCAGCTTCGTAAGCCTGACGACCCTGGGCTATGGAGATATTATCCCGGTGTCCCCGCTCTCCAGGGCAGTGACCCTGCTCATTAGCATCAGCGGGCAGTTTTACATGACCCTTCTGGTGGCCTTGCTGGTGGGCAAATATCTGGGATCAAAAAAGGACGATTGATTGAAGCGCATCCGTAAATATTTTCTGGCCGGCAGCCTGGTCGTCCTCTTATTGGTTGCCGTGGGAATCGCCCTTATCCTCGGTTCTCGCTGGCTGACCGGTTCAGAGGCGGTCCGCAAAAAAATAACTGCAGAGGCATCCCGGTTGACCGGTGGCCAACTTCAATATGAAAGGCTGGCCCTCTACCTACTCCCCCTGCCGCACCTGACAGCTGAGCAGGTGGATTTTCAAATTCCCGGCAAAGTAGCCCTGAATACGGCTGCGCTGGACATCTATCCCGATTTTCCGGCGTTTCTAACCGGCTCCCTTGAACTGAAAGATTTCGTTATCGATCGTCCTGATATTCGGGTAGACGCGCTCTCCGGGACTCCCAAAGCGGCGACGGCCACCAAGGTGGATTCGCGAAAAATGCTCAAAGAAGCCCTGGCTGTCTTTTTCGGTGCCTTGGCCCGATTGGGGCCGGATCTTAAGATCAAAGTAAAAGACGGCCAGATAGCGGTTTCCCGTCCGGACAAACAGATGTTGAAGTTGGAACAGATTAATCTGCAGCTGCGCAGCCGGGAACAGCTTGTGGATTTAGCCTTGGAATGTCAGTCGCCGCTCAGTGGTCAATTGGCCTTCAAGGGCCAGGTGAACCTGGAATCCCGCAGCAGCAGTGGCCGCCTTGCCTTGGAGGGCCTGAATGCCCGTGCTCTGATGGCGGAACTACCCCCGGTACCCGGCATTACCATCTCTGATACCCGCCTGGGGCTGGAGGTGGTTTTTACCACCAGGAAAGCGGAACAGATCGAGGCCCAGTTGACCGCCCGTCTTCCGGATGTCAGTATCCAGCGGCAGAAGCGACGTCTCGAACTTCAGGATGTTGTGCTAGAAGGTGGCATCACCGCCGATTCTAAAGCCTTGGCCTGGGATATTAAGACGTTCAAGATTGCCGCCGGGGATCTGGAACTGGAAAGTCGTGGTGAATTCACGTATGGGAGTTCTTCCCAGCCGTCATCCTTGAATTTAGATGCCGTTGGCCGGCGCATCGACGTGGCGGCCGTGGCCCGTAGTTTCACAGAATTTGTCGGTGACCAGGGCTGGGTCCAAACCGCCTTTCACGTGGCCCGGGCCGGAACGCTGACCAAAGCCACCTGCCACCTGGAGGCCCGCCGGGCTGCAGAAGGCTGGACCGTACCGCAATTGAAAGCTGCCGGCCATCTCGACCAGGGGTTGATTTTTATTCCGGGCGCGGAGATGGATCTGGAGGAAGTCAGCGGAGAGGTGCTCCTGGTCAATCAGCGCGTGGATTTCAAGCAGATGAAGGGGCGTCTGCCCTACGGCACCTTTGCCAAAGTGAATGCCTACATCGATTGGCAGCAGCAAGTCCAATTAGGGATTTCCGCTTCCAGGGCCAAGGTGGAGTTGGAAAAGATCTACCCTTGGCTAACGGCGTTCAAGGGGTTGCAGGACATGCGCCAATTTGTTTCCGCGGCCGATGGCGACCTGGACCTTACCCGGTTGGACATCGAAGGCCCCTTGGCGCAACCGGCTGCCTGGAATATAGAAGCCGCTATGGGTGCTAAATCAGTCATCATAACCTCGCCGAAATTGGACGGCCCTTTGCAATTATCTGAAGGATATGCCGGCTTCAAACCGCGGAGCTTGACACTCAACAAGCTGCAAGTGCAGTACCTGGATGCGAATTTCACTACAAGCTGCGAAATCCTGGGAAAGTTAGGTCAACCGGAAGAGATGCATCTCTCATTGGACGGTTCGCTTGGCGAGCAGGCCATGGTTTGGACCCGTCGATTATTGGAGCTGCCGGAACACTTGAGAGTGCAGCCCCCCCTGAAATTTTCCGGTGTGGACCTGCACTGGGACAACCGCGGGAATGTCGCCATTAAGGGTGAACTTGCCAGTGCCGGTGGGACTCGGGCTGTCGCCGAAGCCGGATTTGCACCGGGGCGCTGGGAGATAAAAAGGTTTGAATTGAACGACGGTATTTCAGATGTATCTGTTAAGCTCACCAGGGCAGACCAACACATTGAACTGGATTATGCCGGCAAATTACAGAAGACGACGCTCGATCGTATTCTCAAGGAGAATAAAACCCTGAAAGGCTGGGTGGACGGAAATTTAAAAGCATCCCTGGATATAAAAAATCTGCGTGCCTCGAAAGCTACCGGGGCACTCCAGGGTGAGGGCCTGGTAATTAGGGGATTGCCGGTCAGCGCCCTTGAGCTTGAGCGTTTTTCCTTGGAATGCGCGGGGAAAGAGGCGCGCCTGCAATCCGCTGATCTGATCTTTGCCGAAACCCCCATGCAATTGAAAGGCACAGCCGGCATAACCGAGGCAGCTTACACCTTTGACCTGGAGCTGACGGCCGACAGTTTGGATGCCGCGGCCCTGACCAAGATACAAAAGGAGACGGCCGATACGACCAAAAAGCCGGATGCCCTGCCACGGGAGAAACCACCGATAGACGGCATCATACGCTTCAAAACCCCGCGTTTCAAATACAAAGACTATACTTGGACACCCCTGCATGCCAACATTGCCATACAGGCTGACGTAGTGAATATAACGGCCACGCAGGCTGACCTATGCGGGGTTGCTACTCCGGGAACCATCCGGATCCAGCCAGATGGAGTGCACCTGTCTTTCCGACCATCCGCCGACAAGAAGAACATGCAGGCCACCTGGGAATGCCTGCAGGACAAAAAACTGCGGGCCGACAGTTTGTACAGCCTGAGTGGGACGATTGAAGCCCACGGTCCGGCCGAAGGTTTGGTACGGAACTTACAGGGAGAAATTTCTTTTTCCAGTGACGACGGTATGATCCACCGATCGAACATCCTAACGAAGATCTTCGCCTTTTTAAACATCACCGAGGTGTTTGCCGGGAAGGTGTCCGGGCTGCGGGAAAAAGGATTCGGATATGATGCCATTCGGGCCCATGCCGCTATAAAATCCGGGGCCCTGAAATTTGATGAAATTCTGGTGGACGGACACACGATGAAGGTTTCCGGCGAGGGTACCGTAGACCTGGTTAACGAAACTGTGGACCTGAACTTACTCATCGCGCCTTTAAAAACCTTCGATCGCATAGTCAAAAAGATGCCCGTCTTGGGTTATATAACCGGAGGCTCTGTGCTTTCGGCACCGGTCCGCATAAAAGGCAGTACCAATAATCCGGAGGTGGTCCCGCTGCCGCCGGGGGCCGTGGGGCGCGGGCTGATGGGTATCCTGGAACGGACCCTGAAGGCGCCTTTAAAGGTGGTCGAATCATTGCCGGGGCCAGAAGCCCAGAAAACGCCATCGGCAGGGTCGCCAAAGAGTGAATCCAGCACCACCCAGCCATAGCAGGAACAATTAGAGGATCGGCGAGAGCAGCCGCGCGGCGCGGGTGGCCAATCGAAAGTGCAAGGGCCAGGATTTTACCTCGGTAGGGGTCAAAGGAATACAGGCGGAGAAGTCATTCTCGCACATGGCGACCACTTTTTTAATAAAAGCGCGGTCCGTGAACATCATGGTGATTTCGAAGTTTATCCGCAGGGAGCGGTTGTCGAGATTCGAAGTGCCGATGGCGGCCAGGCGGTCGTCGACCAACACCACCTTCTGGTGCATGAAACCCTTCTGGTATCTTAAAATCGATACGCCCACTTTCCCCATGGTTTTGAAATAGCTGTGCGCCGCCCACCAGACGACACGTTTATCGGGGTTGGCGGGAATGACGATGCGCACATCCACCCCCCGCAGCGCCGCCAACTGCAGGGCGTTGATCACGGAACTATCGGGGACAAAGTAGGGACTCAATATCCAGCAGCGTTCCCAGGCCATGTTGATGGCGTGCACCATCCACAAGGCCCCGGTTTCAAAATTATCCGATGGCCCGGTAGGCACACACAGGACGGCCTCTGTGCCCTTTTTGCGAGGTGCCTGCCAGGATACTTCCGGCAGCGCTTCAGTGGCCCAGTACCAGTCTTCGCAGAACGAAAGCTGCACCGGCAGAGCCACCGGTCCGCGCATGATGACATGCGTGTCCCGCCAGGAACCGAAGCGTTTGCTCTTGCCCAGGTATTCATCCCCGACATTGTGCCCACCGACCCAGGCTGTATGGCCGTCAACGACCACAATCTTGCGGTGGTTGCGAAAATTAACCCTGAACCGGTTGATGAACCCGCGGCCAACTCTGAAGACAGCCACCTTTACGCCGGCGGCCACCATGGGCGCCAGGTAGCTTTGCGGCAACCCCACACAGCCAATTTTGTCGTAGAGGAAGTAGACCCGGACACCGGCCCTCGCTTTTGCGACGCATAAATCGCGCAACTGGCGACCGATGTCGTCATCGTGAATGATGAAGAACTGCACGAGGACATACTTCTCTGCTCGGCGGATGCCTTCCAGGATGGAGGTAAATGTCTGTTCGCCGTCGATGAGCAGGTCGCAGCGATTCCAGCCGGCCACGGGCAGACGGGCAATTCTGCCCAGCGCATCGATCTGGGGATCTCTCAGTTCACCGGTCAACTCCTTTAACTCTTCGCTTGACTCAAGTTCCCGGCCCAGGTGGTTGATGGCCCGGTCGCCGGCCTGTCGAGCCACAGCATAGTCCCTGAGCTTGCGTCCACCAAAGACCATGTAGAGCGGCACCACCAGATAGGGAAATAACAAAAGGGCCATGGTCCACGCTATGGTTCCCTGGCTGGTGCGGCCATTCATGATAATATCCACAGCATAGTACAGGCCCAGAGCATGAAAACCCAGGGGGATGACCAGCAACCATATATCGAAGACTATGCGGATGTCCGGCATGATCACGAGCTCCAATTCGTATCATTGGTAGAACAGCTGTCTCCTCGTTTTATAGCATCATCAGGGCCGCCGAGGCTATAGTTAACTTAGAACCAATCGGTCAGCTGCACACCAAACCCGAGACTGTCCGAACTGGCATTATAATCCAGCAGACTCTCACCATAGCCGGTGAAATACTGAAAGTACCAGCGCAGGTACTTGCTGTATTTGAAAGGAAAACTCCAGTCGACCTGAAACGCACCGCGATTATCCATAAAACGGAGGTTGTTGCGCAGCAGGAAGCTGACCGTGTGGTGGTTCCATTGCCCGCCACCGGTCAATTCTCCATAACCCAGATAGTTGTGAATGTCTGGGTTGTCGTCACTTTTCTCATCCTCGGGTATGCGCCACCAAGGCTTGAGATTGAAAAAAAGATTCTCCTTTTCAAACAATAAGTTGGCATAGATCCGGTTCCAGCTGCGCGAAAGGGTTCCCCCACGGCCATTGGACTGGTGATTGAATCCCAAATCATTACGCCGGTTGGCAAATCCTAAAAACTCGCCTTCCGTTTTAAAGGCCAGCCAGATCTCCGGTTCGTGGTTGATATCCCGAAATGGGGCGGAAAGATCGTTGTAGGCCTGCCAGAAAGAACGGTTGGTATAGGCAGCGTAGAGATCCGATCCCCCGATAAACGTGTCTTTGTAAATAGGGAACTTCATGCTGATCTGGAACTTAATTTCCGTGTGACCGATATCCTCTTCGGAATCGGGAAATTCGGCCATGAATGGTTCCGTGTTGGGGGTGGTGTTGTAGGATGCTAGGAGAATGTAGTTGGGCCGATGGGGTGTGATGGAAAATGGATTTTCTTCGGCCTTTGCTTCCCAAGCCCGGCGTTCGGCCATCAACGAAGACGCCGGCTGTTTACCAGGGGCACGGTGAGTCGTGGTCTTCTCTTGATCTGTTTTGGGCCTTGTCAGTTTTTCATGGCAGATTCTTTTAAGATCACCCACGGTCTGATGATCCCCGGCTCGCAGCATCTCTTCAGTCAGGCACTGCTTGAAGGAGTCTGCTTCCGAAGCGTTAACAGGAGGTGTGGTCGCAATAAAAACAACCAGCAGGGCCAGGACAAGTGAACAGCACCACCAACTCGGGTTGCGTCGTCGTTTAGTCATGGGGGCGTCCTTTATCTGCTGTGAATGAGTAGTCAAATGGCACCGGCATTATACAATCACATTTTCCCATGGATTTCAATTGAGTGCCGATCATGCCCTCCTCGGCCTAGCGAGGAATGAATTCTTGTGGTGGCTTTACAACAACTGCAAAACCCGGTAGCTTGCTAAGGCAACAACAAATCATATTTTGGGGAGTAACATGGAACCTTTCTTTTTGATAGTGGCCTTTGGATTCGGATACCTGGTCTACCGGATAGGCCTGCCGCCCATGGTAGGCTATCTGGTGGCTGGCTTTGTTCTCAAAGCCATGGGGTATAGCAGCAACGAGCAGATCGAACAGGTGGCGGATCTCGGGGTGCTGCTATTGTTGTTCAGCATCGGGCTTAAACTACGTCTTAAAAGCCTGGCGAGGTCCGAGGTGTGGGCGGGCGCATCTATCCACATGCTTATCACCATGGGCGTATTCACCCTGGCGGTGTTCGGTGCGGCTGGCGCCGGGCTGGCTCTCGTGCGTGAGATGGACGTCCGCATTATGTTGCTGGTGGCCTTTGCTTTGAGCTTTTCCAGCACCGTCTTTGCCGTCAAGGTATTTGAAGAACGCGGCGAAACATCGTCGCCCCACGCGAAATTGGCTATTGGTATTCTCGTGATGCAGGATATCTTCGCTGTGGTTTTCATGACCTTCACAACCGGTACCCTGCCATCCCCGTGGGCCCTGGTTCTGATCGCAGCGTTGGTAGTATCCCGGCCGCTGTTGATGCGGTTTTTGACAAAAGTCGGCCATCGCGAGTTATTGCTCCTATTCGGTTTTCTGCTGGCCTTCGGGCTCGGTGCCGGAGCGTTCAAATGGGTTGGTCTCAAACCGGACCTGGGGGCATTGGTGGTCGGGATTCTGTTGGCCCGGCACCCCAAAGCCGGGGAGTTGTCGGATGTCCTGCTGGGGTTTAAGGATCTGCTGCTGATTGGCTTTTTTCTGAGTATCGGCCTGACCGGCCTGCCCAGCATGTCCGATATAGGAATTGCGAGTTTGCTGGCCCTGAGCGTGTTTTTTAAAACAGGTCTGTTTTTCTTTCTCATTACCCGCTTCGGCCTCAGGTCGCGTACGGCCTTGCTGGCTTCCCTGAGCCTTTCGAACTATAGTGAATTCGGTCTCATCGTGGCCGCCGTAGGCGTCACCAACGGCTGGCTATCCGGACAGTGGCTGGTCATCATTGCCCTGGCCCTGGCATTCACATTTCTCATCGCAGCACCGCTCAACACTGTGGCCCACTACATTTATGAAAAATATACCGACCGGCTCCGACGCTATGAGACCGGTAACCGACATCCCGATGATCGGCCCATCAATCCCGGGAATGCGACCATCGCCGTTTTCGGAATGGGATCTGTCGGTGTAGCCGCTTACGACTACCTGCGGTCGCAATATGGCGTAGATGTAATCGGAATCGATTTCAACACCGAAAAGGTTACCCATTTGCGCCAAGGCGGCCGCAATGTTATACGGGGGGATGTTATGGATCCCGATTTCTGGGAGCGGGCGATTACGTTTCAGGGGCTGCGTATCCACACTGTTTTGCTTTGCATGCCATCCTTTTCGGAGAATCTGCATGCCGCCGGGCAGCTGCAGCGGATGGGGTTTCAAGGCACGCTATCGGCCATCGTGCGCTACGAAGACGAGATTACCCAGTTGCAGGCCGCCGGTGTTCAGGCGGTGTACCATGTTTACCGCGAAGCCGGGGCCGGTTTTGCCAGCCAGATTTGCAGCCAGCTGGAAGCGGGCTGTTCTGTAAATACAGAGTTAGCTGAAAGTTGATCCTATGCGAAAGATATTCTGTATACGCGTCAGTATCTGCCTGTTATTAGCGGTCGGGCTGTTGTTGGTAGATTCTTCCGCTACAGCCACGACGCTTACCATTGCCCATTACGAAGATTATAAACCCTATGCCTACGTGGACCAGAACGGGCGTTCCCAGGGCATGCTGGTGGATATCTGGCGACTCTGGGCGGACAAGAACCAGGCGGACCTGAAGTTTGTGCCGGCCCGCTTGAGCCGTTGCCTGGAAATGGTGAAAAGCGGCGATGCCGATCTTGTCATCGGGCTGTTCCGATCGGATAAGCGGGCCGCCTTTCTCGATTTTTCAGCCCCGCTGATTCACAACGTGGATACCAATCTGTATGTCAAGGAGAGCCTGAACGTGGAGGCTGTTGAAGCGTTGGGCGGCATCCCGGTCGGCGTGATCAAGGCCGACTTCGCAGAAAGCTTTTTACAAAAGCGCTATCCGGTTTTGAAACTAAAGACGTTCCCGGGCTCTCGGGAGATTATTGAAACGGCCGTAGGCGGCAGGCTGACCGCCTTTGTACTTGATTTCCAGAACGCGACCTACCTGTTATCGCAGCGCAATGCCCTGACAACATTTAAACCGGTAGCGCGGCTGTATACCCGGACGCTGCGGGCCGGCGTTCGCAAGGGCGACGTGCAACTTATCAATTTAATCAACCGGGGACTGAAACAGATATCCAGATCCGAGCGGGAAAGTATTTATGCCCGCTACGGAAGCTATTCGCCGGTGCCGCTGATTGCCCGCTATCGTTACTGGTTTATCGGCGGGGCCGTAATTTTGCTTGGCGTTCTGATCTTCTTCGGCATTTATGTTCTTCGTCTGAGAACGCGAATAGGCGAACAGCTCCGACGGCGGAGGAAGAGCGATCCTGAAGACTGGTCAAGCATGATTACAGCCGGGGAAGGGGATCAGGTAGAATTTAAAGCAACCCTGCGCTGGAACCTGAAGACCGACAAGGTGGACAAGAACCTGGAGTATGTGATCGTCAAAACCATCTCCGCCTTTTTAAATTCAGACGGCGGTAACCTGTTTATCGGGGTGGCCGATGATGGCCAGATACTGGGGCTCGATCGGGACTATCGCAGTTTTCAAAAACGGCCCAACCGGGATGGGTTTTTATTGAAACTTTCCAGCCTCATCAGCCAGGATATCGGCAAGGGGTTTCACAAGTTTATCACGATCGATACCCAAACGGTTGGTGATTTCGATATCTGCCGGGTGACCATCACCCCGGCCGACAAGCCGGCGTTTGTCAAGAAAAAGGGAAGCGAAGAGTTTTACATCCGCGCCAGCGCGGCCTCCGTCCCACTGAGCCTCAGTGAGTCGCATGAGTATATCCGGTCGCACTGGTGAGCAAAAACTTTCTGGATAAGCCCTCTACTTACCGCTTATCAACTGTGGCGGCAAGCTATAGAAGAAGCCGTGGATAATATCAGATAATCTGTACCTTACTGTTTATCCTCTACGCTGAACAATGATGGTCGTATTCCTTTGCGCATTAAAAGGCAACGCTAATGTGAGCGTCGCCTTACGTGTAACCCGATTGTTCTCTCGAATTGATTAATTATTAGCAATGTTACATATTATCATCCGTGGTTGTCAAATTTGTTGATCCACGGGATATAGAGTCTGAAATTTTCCCACTCACCGTCTACAGCCCGGTGGATTCAATTTTTCTTCTGGCTTTTTCTAATATATACCATTCTCTTAATTTTTTTATTCCATCTTGCCCGAGTACACCATCACGATCAAAATAAAAAAGGATGGCATTATCAAGATAATCAATCAAACTCTCCCAACGTTCAAAATAAGTATAAGAGAGTCTGCGAAAATAAGCTCTAAAAAAACTTTCTAATAATTCTAATTTATTCTCTTTACATTCTCTATTGTTTTTACATAAAAATTTTATAACACCTACAGCTGAAACAACATCCCTTATCCCGATATGACTCTTCTTTATTATTTCAAAAAATGGATCAACATATTTAATTTTATTTCTTTTGAAATAGCTTTCAAAGGTGTGCATCTCTTCGCGATCACAAATCTGGCCTCCCAAATTCACATCTTGTTCATGGAAAGTAACATGAAACAATTGATGGTTTTGCTTCCTGGCTGTACCTATCCCAATCTCTTCGGCTAAAAAATGCAAATAATCTTCTAAGGCTATAACGTCTTCCCCTGAATTAAAGAACCATTCCAAAGCTGGCATTAGTTTTCTTCCTAAACGTTGCCTTTTTATAGCCTGATCTCTTATTAATGGAGAAATTCTTTTTCGTAGCCTAAATAGTCCTGGATCATCCAGCTGCGGAATCTTTGATAGTCTATGTGGGCTGATTGCACAATTAACAATTAAATAGGGTAGTGCTTTTTTACCATCTTTTTCATATTCAGCTTCTTCTAATTTTCCCTTTCCATCAGGCAGACTATACAGCGGTTGATAGGCCAGAAAATCAATGAAACCTTCACTGTGAGGGCCTAACCTTTCAAATGATTTTAGAGCAATATCTTTGTCCAGCTTATCTCCAATTCCGGTAAACTTTACTGCATTCTTATTATGGGGTCTAGACACCGGATCATGAAATAGGCCGGAGGATTTGAATGTTAATAATCTATTGTCAGGTAAAGGAATATAGCATTGGCGTAGGTTGGCAACCGAAAACTGCGCCTTGCCATAATGTCTGTCAGTCATCGCAACAATAATTTTACCCCCTCTCGTCAATATTTCATTTGCCGCCCGAGGCTTACCGCAGAGAAAAATTCCTTTGTTTTCAATGATATAATCAGATAGAGTCTTATCTCCTTTTATTTTTTCATCTGCTAATTCTTTATTGCAGATTTCCATCTTTCCTGTTTTCTCCTCAGGCAATACCTGCATAAAGACCGGTCTTAATGCTCTATCACTTAAAAACGCCTGTTTAACTAATTTAATCGCTTCTGAATCAGAATCGAATAATTTCACAATCTGCGGATATTTATCCAATCCTTCTTCTTGCAAATAGTTATTCCATACAATTTTTTTAATCATGCTTTTGGTTTCTCTGCATTTTTTCTGCATATCCGGGTACATTGGATACATGTACCAACTGTCATTTTTCCATTATCCAAAATTTATACTACAAGCTTCAAAAACACAACTCAACGTCAATTAGATCAAAATATTTATTACTTCAGTAATTAACTTCATCAAATTAATCACCAGCACAATTTGGCAATACTAGTTCATAATGGGGCAATACTCTATCCGATCGTTCGATAGTCATTACACGCCAACAATGTGGCCGCGCTTGTCTTCTGTCAGCGACAGTGATATATGCCCCCCTGGTAGTATTCGTTTTGACAACAGCGCTCGCCTTCCGGGAGATCCCATGTCATCTGCCAACTCTAATCCGAAACCGGCGGTCACATCACCGATTGCCGGACATGCCGGCTGCAGCAGCCAGGAAACTCAACTGGCCCGCAATCTAGGACCGGTGTTGCTGTTGACCTTTATCTTCTTTACCCAGTTTGTGGTGCGACAGATATCAGGGCCCCTGCTGCCTGCCATGGAGTCGGACTTGGACTCGTCCCACACCCAGAGCGGCCTGTTCATCCTGTTTACCGGAACCGGCTTCTTTTTAAGCCAGATCAGTGCCGCATTTTTAACCGGCCGCTTGGGTTACCGGCGCTGCATCATGATTTCCCTCTTTGGAACTGCCGCTGCGGCCGCCCTGGTCGGATGGCTCAATTCGGTCTGGGCCCTTTATGCGGGCTTTTTGACCCTCGGTTTGACCGGAGGACTTTACGTGCCATCCGGCATCGCCTTGATCACGGTGATGGTCCGACGTCAGGACTGGGGCAAGGCCATGGGGATTCACGAACTGGCCCCCAATCTGGCCCTCATCCTGGCTCCATTTCTGGCCACCCTGTCTGTGGCGGCCGGATCATGGCGTTTTGGATATTTCAGCCTGGCGGCAGGCTTGGCGCTGCTGGGCCTGGTTTATGCCCGGCTTGGCGTGGATGCACCCCAGCGCCCTTCACCGCCTGATCTACAGCTAATTCGTGAGATCGTCACCAACCCTTCTTTCTGGTGTCTGGGATTTTTGCTAAGCTTGGCCGTGGGCGTTGAAACCGGAGTTTATTCTATGGTGCCGCTGGTTCTGGTGAATGAACGGTCCTTTGATCTGGCCGATGCCAACCGGCTGCTGGGACTGTCACGGATGCCGGGGCTGATCATGGTATTGCTGTCCGGTTGGATAACCGACCGGTTGAGCCCCTCCAGAACCGTCATCATGGCCCTTGGCCTGACCGGTGCGGGCGGTGGTCTTGATGGGGATCGGACCCAGGTCTCTGCTGATTACGGCTATTTTCGTTCAGGCCGCTACGACGGCCTGCCTGTTTCCTCCCATTTTATCGATGGCCTCTCAGATCTCCCGAACCGAAAACCGGGCCCTCATGCTATCGCTCAGCCTGGCCGTGGCTCCTGTGGTCGGCGGCGGGTTGCTGCCGGCCGGCATCGCCCTGGCCGGCGATTTTGGATCCTTCAGTACCGGATTGGTGGGGGCCGGCATCCTGACCAGCGCCGGTATCGGGTTGGTATTTCTGATGAAAGGCCAGACAGCCTGAACCTGCCAGCTTAGATAAATTATCTCAACCGAAAGGAACCTATTACGTTATCCAATCTGCAGACTTTTGCCAAAAACATGCAATATTCCAATTAATCCGAATTATTGCGCACTTTTGATGGTATTACACACAAGTCAGGTAATCAAAAGTGCCAACGAAAATGGGTGTGGTGTGAAGTTGGGCGTTTTCTCAATTGTATAAAATAAATGCTTACAAACGGATTTTCAAATTCAACTGGCGATCATTTTTAAGGGTCGCCAGCTCATCTCTAAGCTGTGTCCAATAGCTATGCTCTTTCGAAAATATTGCCGGTTCAATCCGTTCAAGTAGACCCGGGAATTCACGGCTTAGAATTTTTTCCATATTAGACCAATTTTCATCCGAGCGATCAATAATGCTAAGCCCATATATCCAGATGACATCAGCGCAGGGTGCCAGCATATTGATCAATTGAATTGCATCCGTTATAAAAGGGATAACCGGACAGAGTAGAGCACCAGTCCTTACCCCGGCGTCTTTCATTTGATGGAGTGCTTCAATCCTTCTCTCTGTGTCGATGGTATTGGCCTCGAGCAGACGGCGCGTGCGGTTATTATTGAAGGCCACTGAGACACTGACATTCGCCGCATTCATTTTTTGTAATATATCCGAGTCACGCAATACCAAATCGGACTTGGTCAGGATGCTTGCTGAAAAGCCTCTTTCCAGCAGCAACTCAAGCACCTGACGTGTTTGCCGGTACTCCGCTTCGCATGGCTGATACGGATCTGTTTCCCAGCCCATGTATATTGTTTGGGGTGTAATCCCTGCCAGTTCCGATTCCAATTGGCTGGTAATGTCCTTGTGAATAAGGACTTCTTTTCGCCAATCTGTTTCGGCCTGGTTGAGAGCATAGCAGTAATAACAATAGTGCTCACAGCCAATATACGGGTCCACCTGGTAATTGTGGTTCTCCAAAGTGCACTGATTCAATATGGTCCGATTGACACATGGTTTGATTTTCATCTTGCGATGCCTTTTTTTCTCCTGACTAACCAGTTCCGTGGCGAAGACTGAGAAATTGAAAAGCCGAGGCACCTATATGGTTACCTCGGTTCACAGAATAATAATGGTATTCCTTGGTGATCAAAAAATCAAGAATACCAGCGAACCATGGTCGTAGTGTTGACAAATATTGTTTATTATCTGTCGGGATATCTCAAGGTATTTGGCTTTATGATATGTAGGGGATCATAGCAGACATAATTAACGCCTAAATCAGGAGTGCGGTCTTTTTGCGTCCCTTACATTGCTTCATCGAACTCAGCTCTGTATTTGGCGACTCCAGAAACACTTTCCAATGCGGTTTGGTCCAATACAATGACCATAAATGCCTCATCGGGAACTCCCTCCCATTGGCTTAATAGTCCATATTTCGAAGCACGCTCGAATCCAAAACGCGGATAGTATTCCGGGTGCCCAAGAACTATGACGAATGGGCAACCTTGCTCACGCAATATTTCGAGGCCTCTTTCCACAAGACTTGATCCTATTCCCTGCTTTTGGCGATCCGGCTTTACAGCCATAGGCGCTAAACCCATTCCTTGAATTGTTCGACCGGTGTCTTCGATCACAGTTTGAGTAAATAAAATGTGGCCCACTATGATCTTGTTGTCTTCGGCCACCAAAGATAGATACCTGGGGCAGGTCTGTCGTAGCTTGTCAACTACATTGGCCTCAGCAGGTTGCTCAAATGCTTGCTCGTTAAGAATGCGCACTTGATGTATGTCTTCTTGAGATTCAATTCGTATATTGATCACGATATCTCCTATTGCCTATTGCCGAACGGCTCCGGTTGAGAGGCACGAGTATACGAGCGGCCTACTCCAGTCGGTTGTTATACGTTCTTGTCTTTTTGGCTAATGATGTACAAGGCCTTTGTTTTGTTACCAATTACCTTCGATGTCTTGATGGTAAATCCGGCTTCTTTCATCATTGATGCAAGGACTTCAGGTGAGAAGGAATGCGTATGGGCAGGGGGCTTTCCCCAAGACTTGACGAACCTTAGTCCCATCTTGATCTTCTCCCAGAGCTTCATTCCATGGTCTGTAAAGGTCACAACCACTAATGTGCCATCTTTTCTGAGGATTCTATAACATTCATGAAGTAATGTGCTGGGACTTTCGATGACATGAATCAGATTGGCCATAAAAACGCTATCTATCGATTCTGATGGGAAAGATGTTGACATGCAGTTTTCTTTTTGGATTGTCACATTCGGATGATCGCCAATACGTTTCCTTGCGACCGCGAGGAGGCTATCCGAAAGGTCGGTGGCAAACATACTCTTTGCCTTCAACACAATCGTTTCAGTATAAATGCCCGTCCCGCAGCCGAACTCAACGAGTTCACCCAGCTCAGGCAGGCGATTGAGCTCATGTATTATCTCATCAAGGAGTTCTTTCCCAACAACGTACTCCATCTTCTTGTCGTAGGTATCAGGAAATCGGCTCCAATATTCCTCTGTAATATTCTCACGCAACATATTACCTCCAATAAATTATCATTTCCGCAATCCCTTAAGCGGCCTGGAGCGAACCAGCAGCCTTTATTAAATTCTGGCTCTTTGTTTATCGAATATATCCCTTAAATAGCCTAAACCCTCCCTATCCGTCTTGAGCGCCTGGTTAGCGATTTGCTCCTATTCTCGCCAGTGTTCCGGTTTATCCAACATTTCTGCACATCGAATTTTACCAGATACGCTAGCTATCACTCCTGCGTGCAGTTCCTGAACCATCCATGCATTAGCGTGCTCTTCCGGGATCGGATATGGAGCTTCAAATCCCTGCACACCGGCAGGTTTGAAACCATAACGAGGATAGTAACCAGGGTGCCCAAGCACGAAGACTAAATCTATACCAGCGTTTGTTAAATGTTGAAGGCCTTGCTCTATAAGCTTACCTCCAATACCTTGTTTTTGAAAATCTGGGATGACAGCTAAAGGAGCTAATAGAGATATAGATACAACATTTTGTGCGCCCTCTAATCGTGCCGATGTAAACAAAACATGCCCCACTGCTCTATTGTTATTAAACGTAAGGAAAGAATAAAGAGGTTTTGCACTCGGATCACTTAAAAGATCCTTTACCAGATCTGCCTCTTTGTCATATCCAAACGCCTCTTTCTCAACTAACAATACATCATTTATATCTGAACTTGTTGCTTCTCGAATTTTCATTGCTTCCCCTTTTTTGATCTAGCGCTAACACAGCTCTTAAGCTTTATGCCTAAAGCTCTGTTCATTGGCACACAATAATTTACAAACAGTTTCTTTTAATACTGGTGATTTTTCAAAAATCATTTTCATCACATTCCATTTAAAACCCGCTTTGTGTAACTTCTATATAAATCAGACCTTAATTTTCTGTATATCCTTTTCAGTAGCGCATCAGCTATTTGTCATATTGCCACCTTTTCCCCAACCTTCTGCCACAGTTAGATTGTTAACAAAAAATTGATCACGTACTTTTTCATCAACACCATTTAGCGGACAGGCAAAATTCATACATTGTGAACACATGAAATTGATTAAAGTTAAAAAAAATCCAGTGGTTGTCATTGAATAAACGACAAACATAAATAGCTCTTTTCCAATAAATAAAAAAGGTAATGGATAACCCCAAACGATAGCAAAACCACCCAGCAAAATCGTTTTTTCGATAATTGTCATTGGGCCCGGCCTATATTTCCATAGTTTGGGAGATCCGTAATTTGCCCAACATTTTAATGATGTTGTAGATTCGGCATAATGAGGGCAGTGGGAGCACATCACGCGAATCTCAATAAATCCGAAAAAGGCAATCACGAAGGTTATCCAAGGTATCAACATCCAACCGTTCATATGGTAGATTCCAACACCGCCAATCAGAAAAGGGGGGAGTGCAATGAAAAGGAAATGTACCCAATCTTTTAAGCTGAAATGACAATGTAGATCGCCTTTGATCGCGCAATCATCACAAGCATCTGATTCACAGGTTGCTATCGGTTTTTCCGGATCTAAAAACATCATGTAAACGACTCCTTTTTACTATGGTGGAATACCATAAGTGGCAGCTGACCCTGGAGTAGCTGGCATCGAGTGAGTTCAGCTATACACAATTGTCATGCCTCAGCATCAAGTAAGCTTCTGAAGTGTTCTTTTAACGTATGGCTGCCAGTTTCGGGAGCGACCATATCCATGGCCATGACGGTCATGAAGAATTCGATGGGTCCGTATACCTTGCTCCCGGTAAACAGTCTGACCATTTTGAGAATGGCAACCCTTACCCAGTGGGGGATATAGACAACTTTCGGCTTTTCGCCCAGGATATCGAAAGCCAGCCCTGCAATCTCATTCTGAGTAAGTGTTTCGGGGCCGCCGATCTCAATTTCTTTATCAGGAGTCTCAATAGCGTTTACACAGACCGTCGCTAGATCTTCACCATGAATCGGGTTTGTTTTTAGCTCGCCATCTCCGAAAAGATAGATTTTACCCTTCTTCGCCATGTGAAAAAATTCCGACATGTCCGAGAAAAATCCATTTGGACGGACGATACAATAGTCTATCCCGGAGTTCTTCAATTGCTCGGCAAACAATTCCTTGGCGCCACAAATTTTGAGGTGCTTGAGCTTCTCACCATTCAGGGCCGATATGTAAATGAATCTTTTCACACCCTGTTTTTTTGCTTCCTCCAGAAGGTTTAGGTTGGCCTGATAATCCACGTCCATATAGGTCAGCCCATCTTTTTGCCGGGTAATACCCACCGTTGAAATCACGATGTCGATGCCTTCACAGCAATCCTTAACGGAATCAGGCTGCGTCAATTCAGCCGCAATCATCTCATTGGCCTTGATGTCATTTTGCTTTAATTTTTCGGGGTTCCGGGCGATTGCCTTAAAGTCGTAACCTTTCTTGTGAAGTTCCCTGGCGATATACATTCCCAGGTAACCCGTTGAGCCCGCCAAGAGTATATTCTGCATGTTTCCTCCTTGTTAAGCGCCAATCGCCGCACTCGCAATTGCAGTTTACCGCGATTGAGGCCTTACGTTCTCAACTGCTATAGCCCGTTAACGCGTCTATGTTCGGTGTATCAACTGATGTTTTCGTGATGAGTTCTTTGAATTCGCAGGCAAGAGCCTTCATCTCATCCCGGGCGGCTTTGGCGTGCATTGCAAAGGCCACCTCCGCGAACTTACTCTCAAGCAATCCCTTCACAGCCATCATGTTCATGAACTCGGGCAGCCAGTAAAATAAATTGAATTGGAAAGGCTGGCGTTTCTTGTATCCAAGCTGCCCAAGCACGCACCCGCCCTCCTTGGCCGCGCGAACCAATGCACGCAGTGTCTTCTTATCTTTGGCGGCCTGGTAGTTATCGCAATTGTGCGCATACAAAGCACCGACAAGCGGACTGACCAGAGCGACATGATATTTCAGCCATCCATCGATATCCGAAGTCAGTTTGACCGGAATACCGGCCGATTCAAACAAAGATTTTATCGCTGAGGTTCTCTCTTTGTTCTGCCCATCTACTTCGCCAATGGTCACGGCTTTCCGCTCTCCATTTGGCTTTTCGCGATCAGCGTAATGGACGACTTGCTCGTGAATCCCACCGCCGGCGCCAGGGAACCCGAATAGGACCTTTTCGACTGGCAGGCGTTTAAGGCACTCATCGAACCCGAGGACATTGTTGCCCATGAAAAGAACATTTTTAACGCTAGGGCTTGCGGCAAGAACTTCGAAAACGGGGAGGAGTTTGTTTCTCCTGATGAAAACGATCACCAGATCATACGCATCCTTCTGCTTTAGTTCATTCACCACGGTCACTTGCGAGGTGTCCTTTTGCTCGGTAATTTCATTCTGCAATACCAGCCCGTTTTTCTTCAGCCAGATATAGCGCTCGCCGCGGGCCAGGATTGAGACATCAGCCCCACTTTTATGTAGCAGGTGGGCGTATAAAGATCCTAAGGGGCCCGCGCCAAATATCAGAGTTTTCATAGGTAACTCCTCCGTTATCTTTTAATGGCCTGCTATGACGGCAAACTCATCATGTCCGGGGCTGAATTCTCCCCCGGCGACATTACCCAGCCTTTCCCGGATGACCAGCTCGCTCTGTTTGTACTCCGCCTGCAATGCATCAAAGCTGAAATGTTGCAGCCAGTTATAAACGATCCTTGTGGGCTTGTTGGCCTCGATGATGGTGTACTTGTCCAACAGGACCTTCTCATCTTCATACTTGAAAGTGTTGACGAAGGCATAGTAGTCGTTAGGGCTCCAAAAACCAAAGAGCTGGTTTTTTTCATAGGTGGCACTTTCAGATTTTTTCTCAAAGGCATTCAGGGAATATACATCCATCAAAATGGCGCCTTCCGGCTTCAGGATTGCCTTGAAATTTTCAAGCAGAGCTTTCCTTTGTGTTGGACTCAAGGCGCAGAAGTCGCACATGATCATGGTAATCAAGTCGAATTTTTCTGTGGTCTCATATTCCAGGTAATCTGAGACAAGGTAGTTAATGCTCAGCCCTTTTTTCTTTGCCGCGGTGCGTGCGTAGTCTATAGAATTCTCTGAAAAATCGATGGCGGTCACAAAAGCACCTTTCCGGGCCAACCGGGTTGCATACAACCCAGGGCCGCACCCGAAGTCGATAATCTTTTTCCCTTTGATTTCGAAACGATCTGCAATCCAATTGCATGACTTTTCAATAAAGGTTGAATTCCGGCTCGATGCTTCAATGTCGTCGTTCAAGTGGTATTGGAGCATCTGCTGCGCCGTGTGTTCATTGGTCCACAGGTCAGCCGCTGTATACAGTTCAAACGGTGCCGGCCGAGCATTGATCTCTTCAAGTGTATTAAACATGGCGATACCTTATTTAGATTGGTTTTTGGAGAAAATTGATTGCGACCAATTAACCTGCTTAGGTTTTGTGCATCATCCATATATACGGGTCGGTATAATAGCCGCAATCATTTATTTGGTCTATAATGACAGGCCGCTGGGCACCGTCGACAATATATTCGCCGCTTTCCGTAAAGCGCATACCCGTCCACCCTTCCCACTCTTTCACATTGCCCTCTATCGTCAAGGCGTAGGGCATCGCACCTAAAAACACAGCGCCCAAATTCCAGTGCGCGCGTAGATCGGGATCAAAGGGGGCGCCATCCGCCTGCCGCCAACCCACATACTCCCCAAAGGGCATCAACGGGTATTCACATTTTCGGCTTGGCCTTACCGGTGCCAGCACGGATGTGAAGCCCTTTTTGCCGGCCAGATGTTTGAGCGTTGTTAAAAATTCAGCTTTCCACCCATTGCCGTGCTGCCGGTTGGCGCTCGCTACCTCCAGAACAACCAGAGTGTTGACTGGTTTTTTTAGCTCACTACACTCGATTGCCCGTATGATCACTTCCTCTATGGTTTTCGGTAGGCGTTCAACGGCTCCGTCCCAGTACAGGGGCAGCGTTAAGGCACCACCTATAAGATCATCGCCGGACATTAAGAGGAACTGATCATCTGGGAAGCGTTCGATCATCAGATTCCAATCATATCTATCGGCATGGCATAAAAACCCGGGCCCGGTCTGAGTAAGGAAAGCGGCGAGTTCTTCCAGGTAGTCTGGATTTTGAGAGAGGTTGCTGAGTTTATAGTTCATCCTATAAACCTCCTGCAAGTAATGTCTATCGCAATGCCGTTTTTGTTCGAGTTCTGTTCTCATAGAGACCAACGCCTTGGGAAGACGCATGCATAGGCTAAACATGGCCGACTCCTATTTCGGCCCAAACGGTATGGTGCACCAGGCCGAACGATTTCATCTCTGCCACCAAGCGCAATCCCAGGCGGCTCCCGGCAGGGTCAGGTTTCGCTGAGTCGTGCTCCAGGTGTACACAAAGGTCCGACTCTATTGAAACCCGGTGCAGGATTTTTATCGATCGGGTCGCACCCTCTTTTTGTATTTCGGCGACCGCGCCATGCAATTTGGCTTCCAATTTTGTACGGTTGCTGGCTGTGGCCCGAACCCCTATGACTTCCATCCATTTCATACTTTGCTTCCTCCAGTGACCAGTGCATTGTGGGTAATAAAAGGTGCCCGCCTGGCGGTAGCGGCCGGCTCCTTTACAGGTTGATCTTCCTTATAATGGCTGTTTGCCAATCGAATAGCCCTGGCTACTTTTAATAGTTGATGCTGCCGTTCATTAATGAGCATTTTTAAGAGATAATAGTGATTTATGAAGTTTCTCCCCAACAGCTGCAGCTTTCAAAAGTTCCATCCGAAGCGCTACCTGATCGTTTCTATTACGAAGACCGTGCCAAAATTAAATATATAATAAAAACAAATATATAGATTTGTAGCTGCGGAATAAGTGCCATATATGGCAGTTTTAGGTTGCCATATATGGCACTTATGATATTGGTTACCACATATGACGAAACCAATGTGGAAAGGTAGAGGAATGGAACCCAATGAGTTTTTTCGGCAGGCGACGTTGCGGATCTGCGGTAACCTGGAGATCGAAAAGGCTTTACAACAGCTGCTTATACTGATGACGGATGTCATGCCGGTCAGTCAATTTTTCCTGCAAAAATTTGACCACGACTATAATGCGATGCGCACCATCGCCTATGCAAATCTTGAGGATTGCGGCAAAGTAAACCTTCTCACCCCCCTGTCCAAATCCGCCCAGGAAGCAGCCATTGAGAATGCGCCCAACGGACAGGAAGCCACCCTTATTGAAGACCCTGTCGCATCGCCGACAAGTCGTGAAATGCTTAAATTCCACAATATAGAAGCGACCTCACTAATTGCCATGTCGTTAAATGCAGAAGGGCAAAAACTCGGCAGTTTCATTTTGATCTCCGAAGGAGAAGAAAAATTCAGTAATGAACACATAGAGATGGTCCTTTCCCTGAAAGACCCGCTTGTAATTGCCATGTCAAATATCTTGAAACATCGCGAAGTCATCAAACTTAAGAATTTACTGGCTGATGATAACCGCTATCTACTCGGAGAAATGCGCCGTTTGTCCGGGGATGAGATCGTCGGGGCCAATTACGGGCTTAGGGATGTGATGCAAAAGGTGCGACAGGTGGCCACGTTGGACAGCCCGGTATTGCTTATGGGCGAGACCGGTACCGGCAAGGATGTGATTGCCAATGCGATTCATTATTCTTCCAGCCGCAGCGACGGCCCTTTTGTCAGTGTGAATTGCGGAGCGATCCCGGACACCCTTATCGATAGCGAACTTTTCGGCCATGAAAAAGGTGCCTTTACCGGGGCCCTTTCCCAGAAGCGCGGCCGCTTCGAGCGCGCCAACCAGGGCACTATCTTCCTTGATGAAATCGGTGAGCTGCCACTACCGGCCCAAGTACGTCTGCTCAGGGTCTTGCAAAGCCGCGAGATTGAGCGCGTCGGCGGGGTTAAGACCATTGCACTGGACATCCGTATCATTGCTGCCACAAACCGGGATTTAGAAGCCATGGTGCAGGACAACCAGTTTCGCGAGGACCTCTGGTTCCGATTGAATGTCTTCCCCGTCCGGGTGCCGCCTTTGCGAGAGCGCCTGGTGGACCTGCCGACGCTTGTCCAGCACTTCATCAAACTTAAATCCCGCGAGCTGAAATTAACCGCCGTTCCGACCCTGGCACCGGGAACGACCGAACTCCTGATGGATTATCACTGGCCGGGCAACGTACGCGAGCTGCAGAATGTCATTGAACGGGCCCTGATCCTGAATCCCAAGGGGCCGCTGGCACCTGAACACTTCAGTATCGGACTGGCCCAAAAGTCTGCACCACCGCTTTTAACCGGACCGCAGTCAGACAATCTGGATGAGATCATAGCCGGCCACATCCGCTGCGTCCTGGCCGAAGCAGGGGGTAAAGTCAGCGGACCTAACGGCGCTGCTGTCCGTCTAGGGGTCAACCCAAGCACGTTGAGAAATCGAATGAAAAAATTGGGTATTCGTTATGGTATGAAATCAGCTAAAGGAAAGAATAGTGAAGATATGTGAAAATGAATGAGAATCTGCAACACTGCGCACTCTTGCCAACAACCCTTTATCGGACCAGGTTTACAGCAAAAGTAGAATGTTTTTGGTATTTTGTTGCAAACTGGCCGCTTAGTACAGAATCGGGTAGCACAAAATTGCCGTGATGTTATGTGGTTATCTCGGACGGAACCTGGCATAGGCTTTGAGTAGGCCACAAATTGGGCTATTCTAGTGAAGGTCGCTTCTGACTATTTTTTCGTAGGTACCATCTCTTTTCATGGCTTTGAGGATCAAAGCCATTTTTTTTGCCAGGTAAGCGTGCTTCTTATGCACGTAGGGATATAGGTCAAACTGGACTAAAGGCGGGTTCAGCAGCTTTATGCCGCTATCAGTTAGATCCAACTTCTTTAAAAAATAGTTGCCTGTATGGGAACTGACGATAATCAAGTCACCTCTATTCATTGCAAGCATTTTAAAAGCCTGCTCGTGATCTATGACTTGAATTCTGTTTTCAGGCGGGACACCGGCCTTCTCCAAACCCATCTCTATGATTTTAATGCCGGGCAAGTAAATAATCTGATAGTGCTTGATGCTCGCCCACCCGGCAGGTCTTATATTCAGGTTTTTGGTGAAAACACATTGATCGATCGACTGGATTGACTCTTCTACTCTTAACAGATTCGGGTATTCACCATTGGCATTGAAGTTGAAAATCCGGTGCGAATCACCATCGACATGCCCATTGTCAACCTCAGTGGGACATCTTTTGGCTGGGTAGGTAACGAGTTTAAAGCCGTATCCCAAACGACTGAAGGCCTCTGCCAAGAGCCCGTGTGAAACTTTGAATATTCTCTGATCCTTTGTATTGGGGGTGCAAAACAGGAGCTCTTTGCCAAATGCGAGGGCAGGCAGCCATGCCAGCAAAAGCGCAATAGCGATCAGGTGGCAGAACCCGTTTTTTCTCATCCGATATTGCATTTTTCGCTTTCTTTCAGCAGGGAAGCTTTTTCAAAGAATCAATTGATGCAATCTCGCTGGAATTGAGAATATATTCTTAGCGCCGGCCACGCCCGCTCAGGATCTTTTCCAGAATAAGCTTGCTGATCATGTAGGTCGGCTTTACCCCGCCTTTGCCCATGGCCCCGGCTGCCAGGGTACTGCCGGTTTCCAGAGGGTTGTCCGAAGCATAGTAGGCATAGCGGACTTTGATGCGCTTGGGTATGTCGCCCTTGATCGTGGCGGCGCTTATCGCCCGCTGGTAGTGCCCGCCCTCCATTTCGAGGCCCACCGTGTTCCAGTCGGACTGAAATTTGCGGAGCATGTCCCGGTTTTGCAAAGACGTGCCCAAAACTGTAATCATGGGACCCGAGTAGACGGGAATGCTCTGATCGAAATCACTGGCCTTGAGGTCGTTGTTGAACATGTAATTGTCGGTTGTGCCCTCGAACACATGCGACGTGGCCAACATGATGTCGCCCTTGTTTCCGGTCAGAATACCGGCCTTGCCCATAATGGATACCGAACGGAAATTAAAGCGGGTGGTTTTCCCGCCGGACCGATACGGTTTGAGCAGGTTGGACATGAGGTCAAAGGCCTGGGCGCCAAAGGCATAATCCATGACCAGGATCACGGGATGGTTCTTCTTGGGGCCGCTGCCGGTGATAGTGATCTCGGGGTGAAAGGTCACATCCGTTAGCCCCGCGGTGTCAATCAACTGGCAGTCGATGTGCGCCCCGCTGGTATCCGGTAGATCATGGAAGCCATGTTGCGCGGCGTAGGCGCGAATCTCTTTATGACGGTCGCGGATCTGGTAGCAAAAGTCATACAGGTCGGCTGAATCCAATTTCTCTTTTGCACCTGCGTTGACGGCCCCGAAGCCGTACAGCGTGTTGAGGATGCTGTGCAGGTTGGCACTGATGATGTGCACCGGGCGGTTTTGCAGGTTGAGATCGATCAAGCCTTTCTGAATGTTAGCGGCCCAGTTCTTTTCATATTCCTGGTGGCCGATAATATTCATCAAAGAAGGCGTCAGGTAGACGACCAGCGATTCTTCCTTTTCCAGCAACTCCTTGTCGTACTGGTTGCCGAGATGGTAAATCAATGCGAAAAGTCCGTTGTTGCTGCTGTGTTCCAGCCGGTTCTGTTCCAGGTATTCATAGCTGGCCCGGGTTTCCTGGTAGGGCCGACCCAGGATGATGCTCAGGCTCCAGAGGGCCTGGTCGAGGTCGGCGGCCCCAAGTCCGGCAAAGTTCTGGACGGTTTTCTCCAATTCGAGCCATTCGATGGTCTTGTTGCCGGAATCATCCTTCATGCGACCGTGAATCTTTTTGGCTTCGCCGTAGAGGAAGGTGATGTGGGTCATGATGTCGTAAATCTCGCTCAAGCCCCGCGAGATCACAAAGCACATTTCGTTTTTGCCGACCCGGTAGCAGGTTCTTCTGCGTTTGAGCGGTATGGTCTGTTCAAAGGCACCGTTCTTGAAGGGGTCTTCCTCGGTCAGGATGATGCGGGTGCACTCTTCGATTGACCGGGGCAACCGGTCGATCACGTATTCCAGACCTTTCAATTCCACCACCCGGGGATCGTTCATAGAGCCGTATATTTCGGGGCTGAGATTGCGCAGGCAGTGTTCGAGAGATTTTCCCAGCTTGCCGCGAGGGCGGTAAAATCCACGGATGGCCAGAGCATCGGTGATGATTTTAAATTCGCGGATGGCGTAGCGCGCCTTCTGGGCCTTGGTCAGTTCACGCATGGCGGGATCCTTTGACAGGGTTGCTGTGGCATCGACAATAGCATAAGGGACCGGGTGCGAACAAGCCCGATGCGGGCTTGCAGCCGGCAAGCCTATCGATTGTTTTTGGCAGCCATGCAATCGAATTGCAGGTGCACTGGAAGTTATTTTGTGGTCTGTATTCGAGCGGCGCTGTCGGCGTCAGCTTCAGCCTCTTCAGCAAAGGCCGCAGTTCCGAAATAGCCGGTATGTTCGCCGGCCAGGAGATCGGTTACAACCAGGTCGGCAAACAAGTGATACTTGTCGACCAGGTCGGCATAACGGTCCCTTTCCGGGGAAGTCACCGCATAATAAAATATAAACAGCAATTCATAATCGGACAATTGCGACCGGAGCAGGCCGACATAGAATTTTTTTACCTCCAGGTATCCGACCCTGTTGTGGTCGACAAACTCCAACATGCTGAAAAAATTTGTAAAGTATGGTCCAAAACGTCTATAAAACCACGAAAACTGTTTGCGGATCAACTCGATTTCTGCCTTCTGGGCGTCTTGGTCTTCCGGAGCTGTCGGCCGCAGGCCTTTAAAACGGTCTTTTATGGGGATATAGGCATTTGCGAATACGGCCCGGCCCCTGAGATCGACCGGCTCCCCTTTTTCAGTCTTGCGGTCGGCCAGGGAGCCTACAATTTCGTGATGCAGCGTCATCAGGTGGAAAAACGTGTTTTCAAAGCGTTGCTGAATCAGGGTTTCATTCTGGAGTTCGAACTGGAGTTTTTGGCTTTCGAATTGGACCTTTTGCTCCATAAACTGTTCGACCTGGCGGCCGATTTCCGTCCGGGTGTATTTCAACTCCTCTCGCTGGAGGAACAATTCCCGATTTTGCATGAGGATGACCAGGATGATCCCGGCCAGTGCCAGGGCGGAGAAAAGGGCCTGGATGGCGCCAAAACTGTCTCCCAAGAAGCCCGCGCTTTGCAGGTCCGGAAAATAGTGTTCGATGATCAGAAAGGACCCGGCCCATAGCGCCACAATCACAAGGGTTATGACAGCAGAGATCCATACGATTTGACGGGACTCAAGTGGTTCGTTTTTCAAACCCGGTTTGTCCTCGGTTTCTTTCGGCATGACGCGTACCCTTTGGTTGTCGTTTTCCAGGTTCAGGTGAGGTGCGAATCATCACCGGTCCCAAGTGGGAGCGGAGATCAAAGGTTGGCTTGCAGCTGCATCCTATCAAAGCGAACCCGGGTAGGTCAAACCCTAAGATAATGATTATGTTCAATATCCTCCATTGACAGCCGGGAATCGGACGATTAGTATCTGATTATTTGACACGGATAGGCGTCAGCCAGCCGGCCGGATACCGGCGGATTTAGGCGATTAACGCCAGCGCTAATCATCGGTCGAAAAAGCTGGGGCGCATACCGGAATGAGATAAAAGCAGATCTGTAAAATTGGAATGCGGTTCTCTAAAAAACTCCAGTAGTGCCGATCTGTGACCGTATCTGTCACAGACGGCGGTTATAATGGCC
>Ga0136654_1000004_pt1 | contig 90477 bp, 81 predicted proteins | sample InaspJWI70metaG_FD_94865 | JGI IMG/M metagenome (GOLD analysis project Ga0136654, IMG submission 94865) | Marine gutless worms symbiont microbial communities from Oahu, Hawaii - Inanidrilus sp. 1 OAHU.JWI-70 metaG (version 2) | ecosystem: Host-associated > Annelida > Digestive system >... | reverse complement strand
TTCTGTGATCGTAAATGTTGTCATAGCGGCCTCCTTTTTAAGGTTATGAGGCCATTATAACCGCCGTCTGTGACAGATACGGTCACAGATCGGCACTACTGGAGTTTTTTAGAGAACCGCATGATTATATTGTGTAGTCGATCAGCTAAAGCTAAACCCGACGATAACTGCTATTTACAGATAGCCGGCAAACTTTTGATATACTCAATCTCGAAATCAGCCCAACCTTGACGTAATCCTATAATATTACAAATATTTTACTCCATTTGGTATGGTGCAAGAGTGGCAAGTTACATGCAGCCAAACGATGTAATCCCGCTACAAGATATAAAATGTATGATTTCTCGGCCTCTTTTATAAAGTCCTGGATGCTTAATCGGGGTCATAGAGAAGAGGGGTCATTTCTACTTCCCATTTCCGATTGCAGGTAGGTCATGAGGTTGATGTCACTATTGGTAATCTTGAGTTTGCGTCGAATGTGTTCTCTGTGACGGTTAATGGTGCCCACTGATACCCTGCGAATCTCGGCAATCTCCTTGGTTTGCAGGCCGTTGCGGATCAAGTTGCAAATCGCAATCTCCGTGGCGGTCAGGTGGAGAAAGTTTTTGGACAGCTGGCTGACAAAGGGTGACGTAATGCTTTCCAGGCTCGTTTTCAACAACTCGGCGTATTGTTTTTGATGCGGGGGCAGGTTGAGCTCCACCTCATGTAAGATCGGCATAATAATCTTGTCGATATTGGCCTGCACATCTTTATAGATCTCTCTCTTTTCTTCCTCAATGCGGGCCAGGACGGCCCTCAGGGCAAGGTTTGCCTCCTGCAAGGCCTTGCGCTCAAGGTTCAACTTCCGGTTGGTGTCATGCACCTCCATTTCCACAGCAATGCGCATGGCATAGGAGCCGATGCGTTCCGCTAGGGCATCCAGCAGCGCCCGTTCCTCCCTGAGAAAGGGGCCTTCATCTTCCGGGGGACGTTTTTCCAGATACATGATCGTAATTTCGCCCACCGCTTCATTGTAAATGAAAATCCGTGATGACTGCCGCCACCGGGTAATTTTGAACCCCTTGCTTTTATAGGTCTTGCCTTTGAAGACAATGCGGGCGCAGGTGATCTCCGGGTACTGCCACGAATGGGGTAGAAAGTTCACCAGGTCCTGCAGCAACGCATCAATTGAGTCGGAATGGCGCTCCGCCAACTGCGCAACCCCATACAGGCAGTTTAATTCTTTAATGCGTTCACGCAGGGCGGGGATCGCTTTGGACGGATCGTTTTCGTTGTTCAGGGGAATTCGCCAGAGTTGGCCCAGATCCTCGGGGAGTCCGGGCAAATCCTGGGTGGATGACGTCTGGGGAGCGCGGAACGAGGCTGCAGGCATAGGTTTCCTTCCTCCATTTACTGCACATTATATATATGCATTCCGTGGGCATCAGAATGGCATACAAGTGCATACTTAATATGGGTATTAACAGTGCAATTTAATAGTATTTATATATCGCCCGCGGCCTACTATATATAGATCTAAATTTTATTCAATAAATATTTTCCGATAATAAATAAAGGAGGATTCATGTCGCAACCAACCCTGGCCTCAATTCTAGAGCAATTCCAGAGCCAACCCCATCAACTCGTGGAAGCTCTTCAGGACGTTCAGAAAGCATTCGGTTACATTTCCGAGGATTCCATGCGGGCCGTATCCAGAGAACTGGGCGTTCCGCTTTTAGACGTTTACCGGGTGGCCTCGTTCTACAAGGCGTTTTCCCTGGAGCCCCGGGGCAAGAATGTGCTGACCGTCTGTACGGGGACGGCCTGCCATGTGCGGGGGGCCAACCTCGTGCTGAACCAGGCCACCGCTCAACTGAGGGTCGAACCGGGTGAAATGTCTGATGACGGTCTTTTCACCATAGAGCATGTCAACTGCCTCGGGGCCTGCGCGCTGGCCCCGGTTGTGAACGAAAACGGAAATTGTCACCACCACATGAGTCCGGGGAAATTGCGCAAACTCATTAAAAATCTTGCTGGTTCCGAAACAAAGGAGACCTCCCATGCCTAAGGTACACACCCTCAAAGACCTGGACGTGTTGCGAGCCAGGTTTGTCGAAGAGCGGGACGCATACCGGACGACCCTGGTGATGTGCGGGGGAACCGGTTGTCGTGCCTCGCGATGCCAGGATGTAATCGATGCGATCCAGAAAGAAGTGCGGGACCAGGGATTGACAAAAGACGTGTGCTTGCGGACTACCGGCTGCCACGGGTTTTGCGAACAGGGCCCCTTGATGGTGGTTGAACCGGAAAACGTCTTTTACTGCCATGTCTCCCCGGATGATGCTGGTGACATTATAAACCAGACGGTCAAGGGCGGCCAGGTGGTCGAGCGACTTGTGTACACCGATCCAGTTTCCGGCGAAAAGTTCCAAACGGAAGCGGATATACCCTTTTACCGCGATCAAAACCGCGCCCTGCTGGCCCACAACCGCATGATAGATCCCTGTGCGATCGATGACTATATCGCCTGTGACGGTTATGCGGCGCTGGCGAAAACCCTGACTGAGGTGTCACCGGATACCGTGATCCGGGAAGTTACCGATTCCGGATTGAGAGGTCGCGGCGGAGGCGGATTTCCGACCGGACACAAATGGACGGAGTGCAAAAACGCCCCGGGTGATGAAAAGTATGTGATCTGCAACGCCGATGAAGGCGATCCGGGCGCCTACATGGACCGGTGCGTTCTGGAGGGCAATCCGCACCTGGTTCTCGAGGGAATGATGATCGGTGCCTGGGCCATTGGGGCCTCCCAGGGTTACGTGTATGTGCGCAATGAGTATCCCCTGGCGGTTGAAAATGTCAAAAAGGCCGTGGCGCAGGCCCAGGAACTCGGAATCCTCGGTGATAATGTGCTGGGCACATCCTTTTGCTTTGACGTTCAAATCGCCCGTGGCGGCGGTGCTTTTGTCTGCGGGGAATCCACCGCGCTGATGGCGTCTTTGGAAGGCAAGGTCGGTGAACCCCGGCCCAAGGACGTGCACACCGTGGTTGAAGGGTTCTGGGAAAAACCGACCGTTCTGAACAACGTGGAAACCTGGGCCAATGTGCCGGCCATCATGCAAAACGGCGCCACCGCGTTTGCCTCCCGGGGGTCGGAGAACAGCAAGGGCACCAAAATCCTGGCCCTGACCGGGCATATAAAAAATACCGGTCTGGTGGAAGTGGCGATGGGAACCACGGTTCATGATGTCGTCTTCAAGATCGGTGGGGGGGCGGCCAAAGGAAAACCGGTCAAGGCCGTGCAGACCGGCGGTCCTTCCGGCGGGTGCCTCCCCCTGGACAAGTTCGATCTGCCCATAGATTTTGATGAGCTGGCGGCGGCCGGCTCCATGATCGGGTCCGGTGGCATGGTGGTGATGGATGAAGGCACCTGCATGGTGGATGTGGCCAAGTACTTTCTGACCTTTCTGCAAGACGAGTCCTGCGGCAAATGTGTCCCCTGCCGGATCGGGGTCGACCGGATGCTGGAGATTGTGACCGACATCACGGAAGGTCGCGGTGAACCTGATCAGCTCCGTCTGATGGAAGAGCTGGGCGAAACCATCAGCGACACCGCCCTCTGCGGTCTGGGCAAAACAGCGGCTAATCCCGTGCTGTCAACACTGCGCTATTTCCTAGATGAATATGAGACCCACATCCACGACAAAAAATGCGGCGCTGCCGTATGCCGATCCTTGATCGAGTATAGCATCGACAACGAAAATTGTACCAGTTGCGGCCTGTGCCAGAAAACGTGCCCGCACGAGGCGATTGTAGGCGAAAAGAAAGAGATACCGGAAATCGTACTGGATCTTTGCCAGAAATGCGGGATCTGCGAAAGTGAATGTAAATTTGACGCAATTCATGTGAACTGAAGAGGTGGCCCATGTCTAACACGGTAACTATCAATATTGACGGTGCCTTTATAGAGGCGGTGACAAGCGCGAGTGTTCTGGATGCGGCTCTGGATTCAGGGATTTGTATTCCGCACCTGTGCCGGGTCCCCGACATTGAAGATCTCGGAGGGTGCCGGTTGTGTATTGTCGAGCATGTGGTGAACGGCTGGTCAAAGATCACTGCGTCCTGTACCCTGAAGGTCAAGGAGGGGATGGTCATCTTAAGCAACACGGCAAAAATCCGGAAACTGCGTCACAATCTTGCTGAGCTGCTAGTTGCGCAGGCGCCCAACTCCCGCGCCATCCAGGACCTGGCCGTGCGCTGTGGGGTTACACAAGTTCGCTATCCCTTCAGGAACAGTGATTGCGTGCTGTGCGGGCGTTGCGTCCGGGCTTGTACCGGCCGGCTTGGGGACAAGGCAATCGGCTTCATTGGTCGCGGCAAGGAACGCCGGGTCGGAGCCCCCTTTGGTATTATGAAAGAGTTTTGCAATGAATGCGGCCGTTGTTTCGATCTGTGCCCCATGGACGTTGTTCCCTGTGATGGGACAATGCATCCAGGGGAAGAACGCCTTTGCGTAAATTGCGAATCAAAAATGCCCACATGTGAGGAAGAGATGGGGCTTTGTATCGCTTGTGATTTTGGCAAAGGTTTCCAATGTGAACGTGCTGATCTTTAAAAACCAAGAATAGCCGAATAAGGCGGCCCCTGCAGTATAGATCACAATAGCTGTAATTGAGGATAAACACACAAGGGCTGGAAACTGGCCTCCGATTGACCATTCTTCACCAATGCTATTAGCGTTTCCAGTCTCTTTGGAAATGGGCTTTCATCTTGCCGTTTCTTTTGATGCGTTCAACTACCAAAGATCAAATATATCCGGAGGATCACCTCAATATTTAATGGTAACAGATTTAAGGTCAAACCTGGCGATAACTGCTATTTATCACAGCATTTCAGAATGATTTGATAATTAAAGGTTTGGGCATGTTGCAACAGCAATAAATATTGCCGCTTAAAGTACTGTTTGAAGGCCCACAAACACAAAGCGTACCTGATTCACTTTAATATTATTTGTCTTCGAGGAGGTTCAAGATGCCCCTCAAGTTTATTGTATTCCCAGAGGATGGTTACTATATTGCCGGGTTCGTTGGTGCCATTGCAGATAGGGACATGTTGGATGACTATAAGTCCTTCTTTGTCAGCAATGAATGGTTCCCTGGGTTGAATGAATTGACCGATCTAAGCGAAGTTGATGCTTCTCAGGTAACTGCAGATGGAGTAGCGAACTTAGCGTTAATGATTAAAGACCACTTTCAACAGCATAAGTTCTCACCAAAAGTGGCAGTTTATGCACCTCACGACTTACCCTGTGGATTAGCCAGAATGTATTCAACAGCAGCTGATGCCATTGAGACTCATGAAGTTTTCAGAGATTTAGCTGAAGCCAGAGCATGGCTACTCGCTACACCCTGAACTATTGGATCTCCCAAGATTCTGAAGTTGAAAACCTATAGGCCACCAGTAAGCACTCACGCTAAATGTATTTACTATGGTCCTATTAATATCAGTGGGGTGAAAAATCTTGTAATTTCTAGTTCAAATAACAACTCTGACTACGACCATAATTCCTCCGTTTAACTGAAAGGAGGATAGGCATGGAATACCTTAACCAGTAGGTGCATTTACAGGTAGGGTAATACGCTTAAACACTATTGATTTATCATTCTGACATGCTTTTAATTTGTTCTGCTAAGATATTGGAACCGTCCTGCAGTTCTCAAAGGCGACATTACCGGGGAATTGGAACCTTAGTTCTGCGTTCATAATGCCGCTGACCTCCATGCCCTCGATCACTTTGCAAGCATCTGATTTGACCACATCCCGTATGGTCTCCGTCGCAGACTCACATCCTAAAACTATTACAGCATCATATTGTTTAGCAGCTTTCTGTAGTTTTTTTCGTCTTTGTGAAGTCCACATGCACATAAACCACTGGTGAGGAATGAAGTTCTTGAATACCTTTGTTTTGACACCCTTTTCTTTTAATCGAGATTGCAGGGCTCCAATGTATTCTTCGAAGGGAGCAGACTTAAATAAGTGCCTGAAAAATTGAAGGTAAGGTTTATTTTCTCTCACGGCCACTGTCACTGCGGGGCACATATTGCATGGGACAATCAGGGCAGAGCTCAACCCTTCAGCTTCAGAAACAACATCCAAGTCGTTAAAATGGATAGGCATTGTTTCTCCTCCTTTCCTGGATAGTCTTCGGGCCTAAATTATTATTATGTCGCTATCGACTTTTAGGGCTGATGTATTTATTTTCGGTCACTGCTATCATAAACAGCACCCCGGTTTCTTAGTTGTCCCATCTTCTCCAGTGGTGTTCTTTTTTATCCCGGCACTGTGAGTGCACATCTTTTCCACATCGCCACAGCAAATGGCCATCATTGTTTTTACCTTACCCATATTCATGGCAGAACAATCCGTGATTATCTCCTCGTTACAAAAGCGTTCGCAGCTTGCTCCAAACATCTTTTCGAAATTCATTACCCCACCATTAAAGATGTTACCACATTTTCTGTTTGCCTCATTAGTGTTCTTGCCCATCATCTTCTCCCGGAAATTCTAATTATAAGGTTGCCTATTCAACGGGGTGAAACGTGCAAAAAGAGTACGTAACGCCCGTTTAACTTTTTTTAACAATACAAATGACATAAAAAATGGACAAAAAGTCGCCTTAGCTCTACCTTCGGTCCCTGAAGCAAAAGGTAATCCTTCTTCTTCCCAAAGAAGGGTTCCGCCGTTAAGGTTGTAGACCTTTTTGAAGCCTATCCCCAGCATCAATTTCTGTGCGACTTTACTCCGACCGCCAACTTTACAGTAGACAATATAGACCTTACTGCGGTCCATTACATCGAGCCGGGCTTTGAAAAATCTTGAAAGCAGGCTGACATTGACAGCCCCCTCTAAATGAAGGCCCTCGAATTCAGCCGGTGTGCTGACATCCAGGATAACCAGGTTATTGTGCTTCGAGTGGGTGGCAATTAATTCCCATGCATCCTGGGGGAGAATCCCTAAAGCACTGGGAGCCTTAGTTTTTATTGCTGAAAGATACATGTGTTTTCCTCCTTTTCGTCAGGTTTATCATTACTGACGTAAAGGCATCCAAAAAAGGTACACATGTAATCAGGAATTTTTTTGTTTGATTTGCATAAGACAGAAATTTTTTTAAATCCAAATGGTTAGGCAGCTTATCAGCCAACGAAAAATGTATGATTATCAACGCTTACCGGGAACCTTGGGCCAAATTTCTGCTTGTTTACGATCGCAGGCAAGCGTGTTTTGTTCATTGTGGTAAAAATCGCATCCTGCGTTGAGGGCTGTCTTTAACTTTGCCCTGGCGCGGTGAAGCCGCACTTTTACATTATCCACCGATATACCCAGGACTTCGGCAATTTCCTTGTTGGTCAAGCCTTCTCGATCACTCAGCAGAATAACTGTCTTGTAATCTGGAGCCAAGTTGTCGATAAATTCGAGCACACATTCACTCATTTCCTTGCGAATTAATGTTTGATCAGATGCCTGGGACTTAGAGACCAACCAATCCGACTGATCTGCAATCTCAATAGCATCATCAAGTGACTTTCGTTTAGCGGTATGCTTGCGTGCAGTTGATCGCAGTCTGTCAATCGCTGTATTGGTAGCTATCCGGTATATCCAGGTAGAAAGTTTGGAATCTTGACGAAACTTATCAAGATTGCGACTTACTTTGTCAAAAGTGTCTTGGGCGACATCCTCTGCATCATCGGGCCCTACGAGCCGTGAGAGATAGAGAAGGATATTATCATAGTACTCACTATAAATATTGGAAAAATCCTGTTCCAGAACCATTGGACACCCTCCGTATCCGGTTGGTGGATAATAATTGTACAGAATGGAGGTACAAATGGCTATGCGCCAATTGATCTATATGGTGAGCTCTATAATAATCAATATAATTAGGTGCTCTATTGAAATCAATGATATTTTTACCATCAAGGGGCGTGTACAAAATGCAAATAAAACATATAACAACCTAAATGGTAATTGGAGTAACCAAGATCGCAGAATACGACCATTATTCTATAGTTGCAGTAACAAATAAAAAGGCGCGGATTGATGGGTATAGTCCACGCCGGTTTTACTTTGAATTGGTCAATCAAATATACCGAGAGTCAAAAATAATTACGAAGCCCAAAAGGTGGCTTCTAAAGTTCATGTTTCTTCAGGAATCGTTTTGCCATGGGGGTCGCGTGTAGGATTGCCGAGTTTTTTGTCCAGATATTTAATCGTATCGGTCCGATTTAAATGTTCCAGATGATGCGCGGTTGGATGAACATCCTTGTCGGGCGTACCGATACTTTCTAGATAGGATTCCCACAGCCGGTGGGCCCGCAGGACTTTCTTGGCTTCTTTGAATCCCTTTTCAGTCAAAGAAAAACTTTGCTCCTTTTGGGTCAAAAGGCCATCCTGGACCATTATGTTTAAAACTCTATCCGGCCTTTTTAAGGGCTCAACAAATTTTAGAATGTCGTTTGTGGGGGTTGGCTTTCCATACCGCAAAATGGTGGTCAGGACATCTTCGACCGTTTGCTGTGGAATCAGCCGGCGCAATTGTATCCAACGCGAAAACAGTCCGTATTTGGGGGCCACAATCAGTACCACCAGAAACTGCAGGGTGCAAAACACCATAATGGCGCCGCCGCCGGAAGAATCGAGCCAGACGCAAAGATAAAGACCGCCGACCACACTGGTTACGCCGAAAAGGGCGGCCAACAACATCATTTTGTCGAGACGGTCACTGAGAAGATAAGCCGTCGCCGCGGGTGTAATCAACAGGCCGACAACCAGAATGACCCCGACCATACTCACAGCGCTGACAACTACCAGGGACACACAGGTGGTCAATACATAATCCAGGAACAATACGGGCAGGCCAATGGACGCCGCCATCACAGGATCAAACGTCGCAAGTTGAAAATGCCGGAAGAACAGAATCAGAATGGTCAGTACAAATGCGGCCACAAATGCACTTACCCAAAGATCGGTGTCAGCAACGCCCAGGATGTCGCCCATAATGAAATGCATCAAATCAATATGGATATAGTGGCGGAAAATGGATACGGCCACCACACCCAGCGCAAAAATACCGGTATACATAATACCGATGGCGGTATCTTCTTTTACCCGGCTAATTTTGGAAACAAAACTGATCAACGCAACGGTTGCGACGGCTGCAATCAGCGACCCCAGCAGCATGCCCGGTGCATGGGCTTCATACCCGAACAATAACTTCATGACCAGGTATCCGCCCGCCACACCGGCAATCATGGCGTGGGAGAGCGCATCGCCCAGAAAGGCCATTCTTCTGAGCACGACCAGGCACCCCACGACACCGGCTACAACCGCGACGATAGATCCGCCAATCAAGGCCTTTTGAAAATAGGTTTCCATCAGGGGGGCAACAAACAGTTCAATCATTGGGTGCCCTCCTTATTGACCACATCTTGAAAGATCCGCAGCCGGCCTTCATACACCTGGCTCAATAAATCTTCCTTCAAGACAACGCCCGGTTCGCCATAAGCATACAGCCGCTGTTTTATAAGTAGCAGCTTGTCAAAATATTCCGCTGCCGTTGACAGGTCATGGTGCACCACAACCAGCGTCTTACCGGACTTTTTCGCGCGGTCAAGGACATCCAAAATGGCTCTTTCGGTAGCTGCATCCACGCCCGCAAAAGGTTCATCCAGCAACAGGATATCGCTTCCCTGCGCCAGGGCCCTGGCCATGAAAACACGCTGTTGCTGTCCTCCGGACAACTGGCCGATCTGCCGGTCCGCAAATGCTTCCATCCGGACCATCTCAAGGGCCTGCCGTGCGTGCTCCCAATCCGCTTTGCCTGGCGAAGAATGCCATGGAATCTGCTGATACCGCCCCATCAAGGCCACTTCTCTGACCGTAATCGGAAAATCCCAATCGACCGCACCGCGCTGCGGAACATAGGCGACTTGTCCCTTGGCTTTTTGCGCATGGTCTCCGTTTATACGGATAATACCGAGATCTGGTTTGACAAAGCCCAATAAGGCCTTGATAAAGGTTGATTTACCAGCGCCATTGGGACCGATCACACCGACGAGCTGGTCGGCCTCGATACTGACACTGACATCGAGCAGCGCCGGACGCGCATTGTAGCTGACCGTCAAGTGCTGTACTTCGATGACTGGAGAAGATTTAGTGGTCATGCTCTTGATCTGCTTTCATCGTGATTTGGAAACTGACCGATCCGGAAACACGGGCACCACCGCCTGCCCAGACGGTATCATCTACTATGATGGTTTCCCCATCAAGCAGCCGGATTCTGATCCCGTGATCCAGATCAGTTTCGGAAATCGGGGGGCTGGCGCTGACATATATCTCATTAAAACCGGTTAATATTTCCGGGATATTATCTATTTTCAGCACATTGCCACGCCTGATCGCTTCGTCGGGCGGTTGCAGCAATTGTCCGTTTAGCCGCAGTTCAATAGAGTCAGTATTTGGGGTATCCGCCTGCAGCGCAAACGGATCGGTTTCCACAGAAAAGGTCGGTGTAATCTCAAGCCGGTAATTGCCTTTAACCATTTCTACCGGCGGCGCCGCTAACGGGTTATCGGGGAGTTTGGCATCCCGCTGCCAGGTATACACCCATAATCCGCCCACAAAGATGATCCAGATGACGATGCAGAGTATAAAGCGCATTAGCCTGTACCAATAGTTTATTTAAGGGCATTAACGATTAAGAGCGTATTTTCCCGCATCATGCCGATATAGGTTTCGCCAGCGGAACCTAGCGGCCCCATTGAATCCGAGTATAGTTCTCCGCCGATTTTAACACCTGTTTCTTTGGCAATTTCTCTAATTTGTTTGGGGTTGATCGTCGTCTCCACGAAAATGGCAGGTGCGCCGGATGCTTTTATCGAATTGACAACTTTGCGGCGACGTTCTGGGGTCATGCCGGCACCGACCTCAGCACCTGTGGACCAGCCGACAGGCGCAATGGATAAAAAATCGTTGGCTTCATTGAAATTATACTCGCGGCAGAAATAATTGAACGCATCGTGCGTGGTGACCAGTATACGTCGTTGGGTGGGAATTTGACTGAGCTGTTCCTTTATCCATGCATCCAGCACCCTCAGCTGCTGCAGGAAAAGTTTCGCCCGGGCAGTGTAGAGCGACCTGTTATCTGGATCCAGTTTAACCATGGCTTTGACAATATTGTTGACATATACGGCCGCGTTTCGGGGAGAAAACCAGGCATGGGGGTCGGCTATATAATCACCCTCTTCATCGATCACCAGCGGTTTGATGCCATCCGTCGCAGTAATAAGCGGCTTTTGGGCATCTTTGGCAAGGGTCTTCATCCAGCTTTTACCTTCCAGATGAAGTCCGTTTTCGATACATAGATCCGCCCCCAATACGATCTGAACATCATTGGGGGTGACATTGTAGGTATGTGGGTCGGCACCCGGTGCCAGGATACTTTTTACGATTACCTGATCACCTCCGACCTGCCGCGCAAAATCCGCTATTTGTGTGGTTGAAGCAACAACTACCGGCTTATCACTGGATTCAGCCAGCGCAGCGGCGGGAAAGATTGGCAACAAGAAGCTAATGATTAACACCACCCGTTTTAAAGTCGCTCCCATGATGCCCCCTTAACTTGAATAGTTTAGCGATTTACATATTCGATGATAATTCCAGATTACATTTCCGAGCAAGGCACTGACTGCGCTGGCGCCTCGGGTACATCCTCACGGCCACCTTGCCTGCCTGTCAGGCGAAGACTATAGCGAAGATTGAGCCGGCTTCTTGTCCGGCGCAGCTTGAAAAGCGAAGACGGTAGCTCGCAGAGCGTAGACGGAACCTTGGGCCATCATCCGTTTTTTGAGAGAACTTTTAAAAAGGCCGTACTGCGGTCATGGCTCGCAATCGACGATAAACAGTTCCACCCGGCGATCCAGTTCATCGCGTTCATCATCCGTGCCGGTGCCCACGATATTCTGCCTGAACCCCCGCCCCTCGACCGTTGAGCGGGCATAGACGGCCGGGAAGGTATGGGCCAGTCTATCACGGATAGCCTCGGCTCTTGCCAGCGACAGCTGCTGGTTGTATGCGACCGTCCCGGTCCGACTGGCGTGGCCGACAATCAGCAGACAATGCGACGTGCCCTGAAAGTAGTCTCCGATATGCCGGATCCAGGCATCATACCGTTCTTTTAAACCGGTTCGGTCGACAAAATCCACGGAATCGACCCCGAAAAGATATTTTACCGTCAAATAGCGGTGTTTCTCCACACTGATGGCGACCACTTTTCGAAAGGCGGCATCCGCTTCCGCATCCCGCCCCTGTTTGTGGTTTGCCAGATAAAGGCCGGCATAGGTCCCCAGGTCTTGTCCATCGCGGCGCTCGGCGGCCAGATTGAACAATTTACGGGCCGCCTCATAGTCGCCTTTCTCGTAAGCCATGCGGCCCTCGATCTGGATTGCCATGGTTTCCAGGGTTACTTCCGTGGATTGGGGGGCTGGGGTGTCTGGACGTTTTTCCGGGGGGCTTAAGCGGCTGCCTTTCAAGTAAAGCGGGCTGTCCCTGAATATCGCCGTGGGCGTGTAATTCAAATCCTGATCAGCTATCCAGGTGCTGCCCTGCCCGACCCGATTGGCCGTAGCCCGCCGGCGTGCCTCCGTGCTTACCAGGTAGTGTTTGGCGGTGGCTCTGCCCCCATTGGGGGGATAAGCTTTCAGGCCGATGGTGCCTGAAATGATATAATCAGCACTGGCAATGTTCTGATAGGTCAACCGGGCCAGTTTGAGGCGCTTGAATTTAGCCGACCCGGTTTCGAAAAAGATTGCTTCAATGCGCCGGCTGATTTCGGGCACCTGCCCACTGTCCGCATCGGTAAAAGGAATCAGCATCACGTCCACAGGCTCGGGAACATTGCCAGCCTGCCGGTCCTGGTCAACCTGTTTGAGGAGCTTGACCGCCAGCGTACCAACCCCCTGTTCAAATTGAACCAGCGGGGGCGCCGGTTGCGTAGATTGCAGGAACCCCGCACAACCGGCTACTGTCAGAAAGGTACAAAGAATCCAGGCGAACTTCGCTGTTAGCATTGGTATACGCATTGTTATTTAACTCCCAACTCATCCCACCTTGATTAAGAATCAAAATTTTATTTTAAGATAGATTCTATAAAGTTTCAAATACTTCCGCCGCTGCGTTTAAAGTTGCATCTACATCTGCGGCGCTATGTGCAGCCGAGACAAAAGCCGCTTCGAACTGGGAAGGTGCCAGATAGATGCCGCGCGCCAGCATGCCTTTGTAATAGGTAGTGAACCGATCCAGGTCGCTGGTCTTGGCATCCTCAAAATCATGCACCGGCTGGTCCGTAAAATACATGCCCAGCATGGAGCCGACCCGGTCCACCTGCACCGGGATACCGGCATCGGCCGCCGTTTGCACCAATCCGTCCGCCAGGTGGGCACTGGTCTCTTCCAAAGCCTCATAAAAGCCAGGCTTTTGGAGTTCTTTCAGGGTCGCTATTCCAGCCGCCATGGCCAGGGGGTTTCCAGAGAGGGTGCCGGCCTGGTAGACGGGCCCCTGGGGGGCGATCTGCTCCATGAACGTCCGTTTGCCACCGTAGGCGCCAACCGGCAGGCCGCCGCCAATAACCTTGGCCAGGCAGGTCAGATCAGGCGTAACCCCATACAGGGCTTGAGCCCCGCCGAAGGCCACCCGGAAGCCGGTCATTACCTCATCAAAAATAAGGAGGCTGCCCGCCGCGGCCGTCAGCTCGCGCAAGGTCTCCAAAAAGCCCTTGGCCGGACGCACCAGTCCCATGTTGCCGGCGACGGGCTCCACGATGACGCAGGCAATCTGGTCCCCTTTTTCTTTAAAAACGGCCTGAACAGCTTCGATGCCGTTAAACGGCAGGGAAAGCGTCCCGGCGGCCACTGCTTTCGGTACACCGGGGCTGCCTGGGATACCCAGGGTCGCCACGCCCGAGCCGGCGGCCACCAGGAGGGTGTCGGCATGGCCATGGTAACAGCCGTCGAATTTGACCACGAGATCCCGTCCGGTCACGCCCCGGGCCAGCCGGATGGCGCTCATGGTGGCTTCTGTCCCGGAATTCACCATGCGGACCACCTCCATCGACGGCACCGCCGCACAGACCAGGCGCGCGAGTTCAATCTCCAGATCGGTCGGCGCCCCGAAACTGGTGCCCCGCGCCAGGACATCAGCCACCGCGTTTAATACAGCCGGCGGCCGATGGCCCAGGATCATGGGACCCCAGGATCCGATATAATCGATAAACCGGTTTCCATCCGCATCGAATATGTAGGCCCCGTCGGCCCTGTCAATGAACAGTGGATCGGTTCCCACCGATCGGCAGGCGCGCACCGGGCTATTAACGCCGCCTGGTATCAATGCGTTGGCCTGTTCGAACAACGTTTTAGAAATGTCTTTTTTCATGGCTGGAATCTCTTCTAATTGTAAAGGTCGCTAAAATTGGTAATCGGCTTGAGGAACCCCCCGGGAACCACCTGGGTAAAAAATACATCGTTTACCCCCTGATGATTAACCGGGCTGAAAGTGATTTTAATACCGCCCAGTTCCGCATCACGCAAGCTTTCTGCGGCGCTGATGAAGCCCTCACGGGTAATGGGATTATCCATGCTTCTCAAAATAACACAGAGTGCCTTGGCGGCTAAAAATCCCTCCAGGCCCATAAACCCGGTCTCGGCCCCCTCCCCAAACTCGGCGGTAAGCTTTTGGTATTCAGCCACCAGCGGTACCCGCCGGTCATAGGGAAAAGGAACGACCTGGCTGATGGCAACCCCCAAGCCCTTATTGGATAACTGCATCCCCAAAGCTTCGGACCCGACCGATGAGGTTGCCGCAAACACGGCGGCGCTGCCCCAGTTGCGCATCATGATGATCAACTTGGCACAAGGGGCGGCGGTACCGACTAACAATACCGTGTCCGGTTGAGCGGCCACCAGTTCCTTGACAGCGGGTTCCACGGCCAGCGTATTGGGTGCATAATTGGCAGTAATGACAAGTTCCTGGCCATAGCGCTGCAATGTCTCGCGAATAATTTCCAAACCGGCCCGGCCGACAGCGTTGTCCTCATAAAAAGCGGCAAACTTGCCGGCCCCCCGCTCTCTTACTACTTTTTGAATGAGCGCTTCAATCTCACCGGAATCACTGGCCCGGAGATTGAACATATAGCGATTTAAGGGTTCTCGCAGAAAAGCCGCCCCACTCATAGACGCAAAAAAAGGGACCTTGTTTTCCTGGGCAATCTCAAGCGCGGCTTTGGTTGGAGCAGCACCAACATATCCAAACAGTAAAAAAACCTTTTCGTCTTCGATGAGCCTTTTGGTGTTGACGATGCTGGCATTGGCCGCGTGCCCGTCATCCATCGTGATCAGGCGGATTTTGCGGCCATTTATCCCGCCGGCGGCATTGACCCGCCGTAAATAGGCCAGGGCCCCGTCGCGCTTGCCCGTACCCAGCAACTGGGCCTGTCCCGTAAGGGCGCAAGATTGCCCGATCCGTATTTCCGTATCTGAAACCCCCGGTGACTCGGCCACGGCCCCCGGCACTGCCAGGATCAAAATCAGGATGATCAGGGGCAAAGCCGCCGTGCAGCAGTGTGCAAACGCACGTATAGTAGCCATCAGGTTCTCCTTGGGATTTTCCGTCCAATTGTCAGCAAGGCTCCCGATCTCATAAAACCGCGACCGCTATTGTTACTATTTAATTCGTTAATTTGTCAACCATTCTGACAGGGCAATGGGTATGTCTTTATTGAATATAAACAGGTAGGTAAGGAAATTCAGTCTCGGCCACGAGGCATAATATGGATAGACCGTGGAAATAGCGCCTGAGGTTACAGTTCGATCGTTTCTCCTTTTTCCTGTAGGAATTCGGAGAAACTCTCTCTTTGCGGAGGCCTAAAGGGGACATCATCTAAATTCGCAGCGATCGGCAATTGCCCGAAAGTCTGACAGGCCGCCACAGCGGCATGAATATGCTCTGGCGGCGTATCGGCGGGTATCTGGTTGAGATGGATCATGCAGCGGCCATCGCGGGCCAGCCTGTCGATGTAGAACTTGATCCGGTCCACAATAGCCTCTATCGGCCCGTTTTTAAGCAGCGTGGCGTCGACCCCGGCCGCTGTAAACGCATCATTTTCAGTTGCATATTTTTTTACCCGATCCGGGCCGACTTCGAAGAGGTCCGGATCCAGCACACTCAAAGTACCGGGACTGCAGAGCAGTTTCTGGGAAAAAAATCGCTCTGGATCACGGCTTTTTGCATCGCCCCAGTTGCCGCGCGTGATGACATTGTCTCCCAATCGGGCCCGCAGCCTGTGTGTATAGGCAACCACATACTCGTCCATCATGTCGAGCGTAATCATCGGGGGGGAGGCCCAGGCATCCCGGCCATCCATGAACAGATCGGGTATGCCTGCCGCTGTGCGCAGCGCCTCAATGTGCGGCCCCAGGACCTCGTCACATATAAACTCAAAAAGCCGATGAGCGAAATCAGGGCGTGTGTAGATATCACCGACGAGATTTTCATACCCTCTGATATTGGCGGCCAGGCTGAAGGGTGCCGTGAAATAGACCCGATCGAGCCGACCGGTCATTTCCAGATAATAGTGGTTGACCTTCTGGATCCAGGGTAGACGTCCCGATTTTTCCGGATCCGGCGGCGAAATCCGATCCAGGTCGGCAGGTTCCGCGATCAAGGGTCTTGTCCGATCAACATCCGGAATCCCCTCCGGGGGATATACCAGCGGTTGACCCATTGCCTCGGCTTCCACGTTATAGACATCCCAGAAATTACTGGGCACATCAAATCGATAGTATTCGGTTACGAGCAGCTGTACTTTTGTGAAGGTATAGGCATCGGTAAAAAACTGCTTGGGAGAAACTCCAGACAGATGGGCGGAATGATCATTGCTCTGGGCCCCAACTAAAATCCGGGCATCTCCATTGATTGGCGGCATGTCTCCCCTTCTATCATTATTTATATGATATTATTACAATTTTTTGATGGCTTGCTACTGTGGTCAAGCCACGTGGATAGCCGTACCTGCGCGTTATCTCTACTTTAACCCTGCTGAAAATGCAATCCTGGCTCTGGCGTTCCCCCTTGTCAGGGCCAACTTGTCTGCCGAGACCGCCGGCCAAGAACACCGATGGAAGCGCCGGTTTCGGCTTAAACTGATCGGCGGGCCATTGATCCGACCGGATTTAGGGTCGTAATTTTTGATACCGGATCGAACCCAGCTTAGAATGAACTTGCTGTAAAGCGCGGCAAGTGCTAATTTCACAATTATTTTTGCCGACTCGTATTAGACGCCAAACTTCTGCGCAGACATACCATGCCACTTAAGGGAATCCATACCAAACTTGTGAACAGCGGATCTCAGACCTCCAAAGAAACGGAGTTCCCGGTCCGGACTATCAACCCGCCCGTGCACCATGCATCTACGGTTCTTTTTGAGAACTATGCCGACCTGCAGGCCGCCGCGCGAGGAGAATATCACGGGGTCAGCTATGGCACTGCCGGCCTTCCGATACAGCGCGCTTTCGAAAACGCCATGACAGAGCTCGAAGGGGGGGCGTTCACCAAAGCCTTCCAATCCGGCATCAATGCCATCACCACTGCCCTGATGGCGTTTACCCGCAGCGGTGACCACATTCTGGTCGTCGACAACGTATATGGCCCTACCCGGCGTTTTTGTGACCGGACCTTGGCGAAGTTCGGCGTACGGACGGAATATTTGCCATCAGCGGTGGGGGCTGATGTGCAAACGTACATCAAGCCGGAAACAACTTTGATCTTCCTGGAGTCCCCCGGATCCAACACTTTTGAAATTCAGGACATTCCCGCCATCACCGCCATCGCCCGCGAAAGAAACATTGTCACCATCATGGACAACACCTGGGCCACGCCGCATTTTCTAAAGCCGTTTGATTTGGACGTGGATGTCGTCATCCAATCCGTTACCAAGTACATATCCGGGCACTCGGATGTTCTGCTGGGAACGGTGACCGTCCAAGCGGACAAGGTGGATGCGTTCAGGCGGTTTTGCCGGACAATGGAACTCTATGCATCGCCGGACGACTGCTATCTTGCCCTGCGCGGATTAAAAACACTGGTGCTCAGGCTTGCCCATCACGAAACTGCGGCGCTGAAGTTGGCTACCTGGCTGGCCGGGCTGGAGATCGTTCAACACGTCCTTCACCCGGCACTGCCTGAGCATCCGCAGCATGATCTTTGGCAGCGTGACTTTACCGGTTCTACCGGTCTTTTCGGGTTCGTGTTGAAGCAGGCGTATCCTGAAAAAAAAGTGGCCGCCTTCATAGACGCCCTGAAACTCTTCGGACTTGGCTTCAGTTGGGGCGGCTTTAAAAGCCTGATGACGGTAGGCAAATACCGACGCACCGCGGCATCGGACTACAGCGACCGCACTGTGTTCCGGGTGAATGTCGGTATCGAGGACGCCGATGATTTGATTGCGGATTTGGAAAATGGTCTGCGACATCTCACCGGTCACCGGGAAAACGCCGATGCCTGAAACGCGCGACTATACCCGGCCGGATTTTTCTACTTGCGCCCTGGTCATTATCGACACCCAGGCGGCTACCCTGGACGAACAACCCCTCGAAATACCGGGGACCTCCGCGGCCCTGCCCGCCATGCGCCGCCTGGCGGCGGGCTTTCGCCGGGCGGACATACCCATTGTTCACATCGTGCGGATTTATCAGCCCGACGGCCGAAATGTGGACCTTTGCCGGCGGTCTGCGGTTGAATGCGGCGCGGATATTATCCTGGCGGATACCCCCGACTGCCAGATCGCACCCGGGCTGCTTCCGGAGGGTACCCCGCCCCTGGACTGCGCCAAGCTCCTATCCGGTGAGATCCAGGAAATATCACCCCGGGAAGTTATCATCTACAAACCCAGGTGGGGTGCATTTTACAAAACGCCCTTGGAAACATACCTGCGATCGCGCGCTGTAACCACCCTGATCTTTGCCGGATGCAATTTCCCCAATTGTCCCCGCACGTCGATCTATGAAGCCAGCGAACGGGATTTTAAAATTGTCGTTGCCCAAAATGCCTTGTCGGGCCTCTACGAACGCGGGATCAATGAATTGAAAGGTATCGGGGTTCGTTTTATGACGGTTGACAGCCTTATCGCTAATTTGACCAGCCAAACATCGGGAGGCCCGCATGACCAAAAGGTTTAGCCTCTATCTGATCTTTGCAATCCTGATTTTCGGATGCGTCTGGCCGGCGCTTGTGTCGGCCGAAAATGAAGCCAAACAGCTCACCCTATTGACCAACGAAGAGTATGTCGGGGTCATCGACCATAAACTGACCCGTTATCTGAAGGTGACTTTGGTGAATCTTGCGGCCGAGACGGCCACCTGCCGAATAGCCTTCTATAAAGAGAGAATAGAACTCAGCGCCGACCGCATGGGACCGGTTGAATACCGGACCTTCACTCTCGAAAACCAAGATGACCACCAGACCCGCATCTGGACCACGCTGAATTTCGACGAATTCACCCTGAATGTTACCGCCGGTCACATTCAGGTCACCATCGAAAAACCCCTGCAACTGAGGTGATCTGCTCCCATGTCCGCAGCCTATTCTCCGGAAAAGCAGCGTGTCATCGATCAATTCCGCCGGCATGTAAACTCGGCTAAAGCCGATTTCTGGGAGGACGTGGGCATGCCGCTGGTACTCGGCAAACGGGAAGGGCCGTTCGCCTGGGATGTAGACGGTAAAAAACGGGTCTTCAATCTGCACACCAACGGCGGCACCTATAATCTCGGCCACCGCAACCCGGAGATCATCGCCACCGTTACAGACGCCCTACGACAATCCGATATCGGTAACGGCCATCTCATCAGTCACAGCCGCGCCCGTCTGGGGAAGCGCCTGGCCGAGCTCATGCCCGGTGATCTGGATTATGCCGTGTTCGGGGTCGGCGGCGGTGAAGCGGTTGATCTGGCTTTCAAAGTGGCCCGCGCTTATACCGGTCGATCCCTGATCCTGTCCGCCCGGGGTGGATATCACGGACATACCGGTCTGGCCATGGCCGCCGGCGACGAAAAATACAGAGCTCCGTTCGGCCCCCAGCCACCGGGTTTCGCGCAGGTTCCTTTTGGAGATAGTGAGGCCCTCGCTCAGGCCCTGGGACCGGAAACGGCCGCGGTCATCCTGGAAACTGTTCCGGCCACCCTGGGGATGCCCCTGCCGCCGGATGGGTATCTCGGAAAGGTCCGGGAATTGTGTGACCGCTCGGGTGCGCTTTTGATCATGGATGAGGTTCAAACCGGACTGGGCAGGACGGGCAAACTCTGGGGATTTGAGCATTTTGACATCCTGCCCGACATGGTGGTTCTCGGTAAGGGGTTGTCCGGTGGCATCTACCCCATCACGGCCACAGTCCTGCGCACCCCGCTGGAATCTGTATTTCACGCCGATCCCCATATTCATGTTTCCACGTTCGGTGGGGCCGAACCGGGCTGTGCGGTTGCCTTAAAGGTGCTGGAAATCTCGGCTGAACCGGCGTTTCTGGAACATGTCAATCAACTTGCTGACCGGTTTAGATCCAGCCTTGCCCGGTTGATTGCCAAATATGATATCCTTGAAAATCTGCGCCAATTGGGCCTGTTTATGGGTCTTAAAATGAAAACTGCAGACTGCGGTCCCCTCTTCTCACTGGCCGCCTACAAACATGATCTATTGGTCGTGTATGCCAACAACGACAAATCTGTGGCCCAACTACTACCGCCGCTGATGATCGATTTCGACCAGGTTGACTGGGTTGTCGATCGCCTGGACCGGGCCCTGGGGGACGTACAGCTTTTTTTTTAGGGTCCGAGGGGCCCAGGGTTCAAGGGGGCAGGGCATAGAGAAATCTATCCTATTGAGCAGACCAGCGGTACCGTTGTTCGCGAAACAGGGGCTATATCTTTGTTCTTATGGATTCGACGTTTCAGTTTAAGTGGCTTATCACTTGAACCCTGGGCCCCTGGTACCCTATTTTATTGGTCCAGCCAAGCGTGGTGATTTGGCTATTACCCTGCGACGATATTGGCGAGTGTGAACTGAATGGATATTGATGGTGAACTTTTAGACCGCTTCGAAGCAGGCCTGGACCCACAAAGACTGGACCGGTCGGTGATTCCCGCCCGGCTCATTGGATTTGGCGAAATCTCGGCCATCTTCCAGATTGCCGATGATGCCGACCGGGCCTATAAAAGAATGCCGCTGTTCAAGACCATCCCGGAGGCTGACACCTACGCTGCCATGTATCATATGTACTGCCGCCGGCTGACGCAGTCGGGGTTGAACCTGCCGGAGAGCGCTACCCATGTCGTGGCCCTGCCCCGTCGGCCGGTCGTCTTGTATATCACCCAGGCCCAGGTACCCGCCGACTGTATCGCCAATCGACTGATTCAGGCACAGGATAAAACGCAATTCGAATCCTTGCTAAAAAAAATTATGGAAGCCATGGCCGCTTTCTGGAGATACAATGACGCCCTCGGGCCGGAGATGGAGCTGGCTATTGACGGTCAGATATCCAACTGGGCCTTGACTGCGGCCGGCCCCGAAGAGAAGCTTTACTATCTCGATACCAGTACACCGTTTATCCGGCAAAACGGGGTCGCCCAGCTCGATCCGGAGCTACTCCTGCAGGCCGCCCCCTCCTTTCTGCGCTGGCTGATCCGGTGGCTGTTCGTCGACGACGTCATGAATCGGTATTATGACTCCCGCCAGGTGCTGATCGATCTGGCGGCCAACCTGATCAAGGAGCAGCGTCCGGACTTGATTGCCCCGGCGGTGCAGCTTATCAACGCCTACCTGCCGGCTGAAGAACCGCAGGTGACTCAGGCGGAAGTCCAACGGTATTATCGAGAGGATAAGTTTATCTGGAGCATTTTTCTCGCATTTCGGAAGCTGGACCGCACCCTGACGACCTACTTTACCCGCAAACGCTACGAGTTCATCCTGCCCGGAAAAATCAAACGGTAGACACCAGGTCATTTCTCTGGTATGGCACTACGCGATTAACGTAAACGTCAACTTGTCGCGACTGCCGGGGGCTGGTTCCAATACCTTTAAATATCAGGAGGTAATATAACACCGCCGCTGGGTCTGAACCAGGGCGGATCGGACGCAACATCAACAGAGGCTCACATACAGCGGCTTCAATTTCTGGGGAAAGGGGGAAGCATGCAGTTTACCGATTATCGCAACATCAATCACATGCTCAGAGAGACAGTGGATCGTCACTTTGACCAACCGGCCTACAAGTGGTTCGTAGAAGCAGGGGTAACCGAGGCTGTCAGCTGGGGCGTTTTCCACGATCAGGTCAAGGGGGTTGCCAAAAGCCTCATGGCCCTGGGCGTTGAAAAAGGCAACAAGGTCAACATCCTCAGCTACAGCTGCTACCGGTGGGTGCTGTGCGACATGGGGATCACCAGCATCGGCGCCGCCACGGTGGGGATCTATCAGTCCAATCTGGCCAAGGATTGTCAATACATCATCGACCATTCCGATGGCGTTGTGGTTTTCGCGGAAAACGACGTGCAATTGGCCAAGCTCAACCAGATCAAGGACAGTATTCCCGATGTACGCAAAGTTGTTCTTTTCAACGGCGATGCCCGCGGGGACGACTGGGTTCTCAACTTCGAGGAATTCCTCGCCCTGGGCCGGGATATTTCCGATGAGGACTACCAGCAGCGCGTCGACGCGGTAACCCCACAAGACACTGCCGGTATCGTTTACACCTCGGGAACCACCGGCGTGCCCAAAGGGGCGGTGCTTACCCACGACAATATTACCTTTACCGCCCAGTCGGTGAAGGGCAGCACCACGATCATGGAAGGTGACGATGTTTTTCTCTTCCTGCCGTTGGCCCATGTATTTGCCCGGACCTGTACCTATGCCAGTCTGCTGGTCGGCGCGGCTACCACGTTTACCCGCAGTATGGAAACGATTGTTGAGGACATCGCGGCCGCCCGCCCACATTGGTTTGCCAGCGTGCCCCGCATATATGAAAAGATCTATTCGAAGATTTTCAGCGGTGCCGAGGCCAAAGGGGGCGCCGCTTTAAAGATTTTCAACTGGGCCTGTGAAGTCGGCAACCAGGTCAGCGACTGCAAATTAAACCGTCAGCCAATTCCGTTCGGTCTGAACCTCAAGTATTCCCTGGCCACGAAGCTGGTTTTCAGCAAGGTCCAGGCGGCTCTCGGCGGCCGGGTGCGCTGGTGCATCAGCGGCGCAGCACCGATCAATCCGGAAATTGCGAAATTCTTCCACGCAGCCGGTATCCTGGTACTGGAAGGCATCGGCATGACCGAAAACACGTCGTTTACCAATCTGAACCGCTTTGACAACTACCGGTTTGGCTGGGTTGGTCAGCCCGGACCGGGCATCGAACAGAAAATCGATGCGGATGGGGAAGTTCTTTTCCGCGGCCGCAACGTGATGCAGGCGTACTATAAGATGCCGGAAGAAACCGCAGCCACCATTTCAAGCGATGGCTGGCAGAAAACCGGGGACCTGGGTAAAATCGACGATGAAAACTTTCTCCGGATCACCGGCCGCAAGAAGGACCTGATCATCACTGCCGGCGGCAAGAATATCGCCCCATCCGCTATCGAGGGCGTCATTGCCACCTCCAAGTTTATCAACCAGGTCTGCGTTATTGGGGATAAACGTAAGTTCCTGTCCGCAATCATAACCGTGGATGCGGAGAATATTCAGGATTGGGCCAATCAGCAGGGGATCGCCTTTAATGGTATTGAGGACCTGATTGCAAACGAGCGTGTCATCCAGCACGTCGAAGCCCAGATCGCAGAGAAAAACAAGGAATTCGCTTCCTTCGAAACGATCAAGAAGATCACCCTGGTACCGGAATTTACGATCGAAAACGGACTATTGACCCCGACTCTTAAAGTGAAGAAGAATGTGGTCGTGGATCAGTACCAAGATCAGATCAATGCCATGTACCCGCAAGAGTAGCACCGATCTTTAGAAACAGCAAAACCGGCCGCCGGTAATACCGACGGCCGGTTTTGTTTTTCGAAATGGAATACACTCAACTCTATTGGCGTCGCAATCCCGCGCAACACGCAATTAAACAAGTTCGGACAATTTCCCGGCCACCGCGGTAAAGGCCTTGGCCACCGGAGAATCCGTGTGCTTGGCCTGGACGGCCACGCCCGAATCCCCACACGCCACCACACTCGGGTCGAAAGGCACCCGTCCCAGGAAATTAAGGCCGGCATCCGCGGCGGTTTTCTCACCCCCGCCGGTCCCGAAAGGATCGATCACCTCTCCGCAGTGCGGGCAGGAGAAACCACTCATATTTTCCACGATACCGAAAATGTCCATGTTGACGGTTTTGCAGAAGTTGATCGACTTGCGCACATCCGCCAGGGAAATCTCCTGCGGGGTGGTCACGATCAGCGCCTTTGCGTCTGAAATAGTCTGGGCCACAGTCAGCGGTTCATCCCCGGTTCCAGGAGGGGCGTCGATGACCAGAAAATCTAGATCCCCCCAGTCTACATCCCCGATGAATTGCTGGATCGCGGAATACTTCACCGGTCCCCGCCAGATAATCGCATCGTCTTTACCCGGCGTAAGGGATTCAATGGAGATTACCGAAAGGTTTTCGGAGTGTTTAACCGGACCGAGTTTGCCGTTGTCACTGAGATCCGGCATCTGGTCCAGACCCAGCATCCGCGGCACATCCGGTCCATGGAGATCGACGTCCATGAGGCCGACCTGGTAGCCTTTCTGGGCCAAGGCTACGGAGAGATTAACCGAAGTGCTGGTTTTCCCCACACCGCCCTTGCCGCTCATGACAAGTATCTTATTTTTAATTCTGCCCAGGGCGTGTCCCACGGCCGCATCCCGGGCGGCTTGCTGTTCTTGGGGGTTCTGCTGCTTGGGCATGCTGTCTTGAATTTGTACCATGTTTCCTTTGCTCCCTTACTGGAAGCTGTCTCAAAAATGTCTTTGGGCCCAATCTCTGCGTTGGGCGCAAAATTCAAATCCTCGCGATACGGGAGTATTACTCCGGTTCGAATGTCACTCCCGCCTTGATCTTGAACCAAAAACCTTTTTTTGAGATAGCTTCAATTCTGATTAGTCCTGTGTCGATATCCGTTGAAACGTGTCACCGTCGCACTCGGGACAGCCCGCCGGCTGTTCCTTCTCCGGGGGCGCCACCCAGTTGTGGCCACACCCCTTGCATGCAAAACGCTTGTCAGGATCGGCCAGCCGGTAGTTGCCCCCCGCGACATTGATGGCTTTGCCATTGATCAATGCATCGGCCACCGCATAACGGGCCCGCTGGACAATACGACCGAAAGTCGCGCGCGAGACGCCCATCTGCTGGCCCGCGTCCTCGTGGGATAACCCCTGTAAATCCGCCAGCCGGATAGCCTCACGTTCATCAACCGTCAAGCCGACCTCATCCAACTGCAGTAGCGGTATGCCGCGCGGCTTGAAATAGCTGACGTCGGGGTTGAATGCAACGATGCGGTTCTTTTGTGGTCGTGCCATGCGGCTTCTCCTTATGAGCATATACTCAGCAGGCGACAACATAATGATTCTCAATTCTATTGTCAAGGCGGAGTGTGCTGCAGATAAACACCAATGGCTTTGGCGGGCAGTACGGCTGTCGACAAACAGCGGACAGGCCGCCCGGCCACCTGAGCGACAGCTGGCGGTGGATAAATCTACCCCAGCAGTTTGTCTAAAAAAGCGGTGCGTTCGGCCTGGCCGAGCATATCCTGGTTGTTGACCCGCACGGAGTGAATCTTGAGTCCCACCAGATAGGACGGCAGGCCGGCTATATTTTGTTCCAGGGTCCAGACGGCGTGGGAAAGGATATGAACCTCGTCTTCAGTGGAAAAGGTCACCAGCATGTCTGTGGATGGTTTGATAAGCTTGGGAATGCTGATGCGCAGCCCCTCGATACTGATATCGACCATCAGGCCGTCTATGGTTTCATTCCCGATGCTGACTTTGACAGCGATATTGACGGCATAACGCGGATGGGCGCGGCGCTCAGAGTGGTCTTCGAGTACCTCTTTGGCCATGGGTACCTCCCGGGGAGCGGTAACATTATGGGTTAATGCAGGAGCGTATCCGAAGTCAGATAACGTGTCAAATTTCTTTTCTAACCGGTACTTTCAGCCGTGCAAGCGTAACCTCGCTAAAGACGGCAATGTCGTGGGCCGCCAGCAGGGCTGCCGTCACGCCCTGGCCACCAACCTGGCGGCTGCGGAAATGCCCGTCATAGATGCGGGTCGTCCCGCACGACGGACTGCCGTCTTTCAACACCGCTGAATGCAGTTTGAAATACCGACAGGCTTCCAGGGCGAGTTGGGCGCCAGCCACAAACGCGGCGGTTACATCGCTCCCCGCGCGGTTATACACCTTCGCATCGCCGGTCAACACGGTCTGACCCGCGCCACCGGCAATCTCCGCCGGGGATCTGGGGACCGGCAGCCCGCCGGCCGTTTCCGGGCAAAACGGCAATACCAGGCCGTCTGAAAACCAGCGCTCCAACCGTTCGTCTGCGGTTTTGATAATCTTGGCGTCGTACCTCGCCCGGCAGCCGACCAGGCAGGCACTGACCAGGATAATCGGTCGCTCGGCAAACACGTTCACGTTTCCTGCTTCTTGAGGGCCCGGTTTAAACTGCCCTGAACATAGCCTTCCAGGTCAAGACAGACGTGGTCATATCCCAGCTCTTTCAGCGCGGCGATCAGGCCATCCCGGGCGGGGCCGGTCACCAGCCGGGGAAACTCGGCCGGATCTACCTCTATCCGGGCAAGGTTCCCGTGATGCCGCACGCGGCATGATTCCAGGCCCAAGTCGTACAGATAGTCCTCCGCTTGGGCGACCTTCTCCAGAACGGTTTTCGTCAAAGTCACGCCATATGGTATTCGGGAAGCCAGGCAGGCCATGGAAGGCCGGTTCCACGTTGGCAGGCCCATGTCCCGCGACAGATGGCGGATTTCGGCTTTGGTTAAACCGGCGTCAATAAGGGGTGCCTTGATGTCGAGTTCGGAGGCCGCTTTAAAACCGGGGCGGTAATCATCAAGGTCATCAAGGTTCGCGCCGTGGGCGATATGGGTAAACCCCATTTTAGCAGCCTGTTCCGCCATCAGGGTCATCAAGTACTGCTTGCACAGATAGCAGCGGTCAACCGGATTTTTGGAAAACCCGGTTACACCCATTTCATCGGTCGTGATAACGTTTAGGGGCAGATCGAATGTTTCGGCGAATTGCAATGCGGCCTTGTGTTCCCTGCCGGAATGGATTGGGGAGACGGCTTTCAAAGCAACCATGCGGTCACCAAGGACCTGCCGGGCCATAATGGCCAGAAAGGCACTGTCCACGCCGCCGGAGAAAGCCACTGCCACAGACTGCAGCGCTTTTAAGCGGGCCGTCAATTTTTCCTTTTTTACGGTTAATGTGTTGGTTGGCATGCGTTCTGGTTTCCTTTCGGTGCCGGCCGGTGTCGATCAAATAAGTGTTTACAAATAATACCTAATTCGATATGTGGGTTATTTGCATGTAATTACAGCCTATATTCCAATTTCATTCATTTTCAAAGGGGTTTTTTATGGGAAAGAAGAGCCTGATTAAATCGACCTCGAAAAAGAAAAGCGCCGCCAAGAAGTCAGCGCCGGCCAAGAAAGCCGCCGCGAAAAAAGCCACCGCGAAAAAGACCGCCAAGAAGAAAGCCGCAAAAAAGAAGGCTGCCCCTAAGAAAAAGGCTGCTCCCAAGAAAAAGGCTGCTCCCAAGAAAAAGGCTGCTCCCCAGAAAAAAGCTGCTCCCCAGAAAAAAGCTGCACCCAAGAAAAAAGCTGCACCCAAGAAAACGGCTGTCAAAAAGACCGCCCCCAGGAAGAAAGTAGCCAAAACCGTTGCTGCCAAGAAAGCCGCACCCCAAAAGGCACCGGTTAAGAAACTGACCGGCAAAGCGTTGCGCCACCAGCAATTCGACTGGCCCAAGACCGAGAAAGTCGTCAAGGTTTCCCCGGTTAAAGTGAAAATTCAGGATCCACCTCCGTTTATCGCCAGCACGGACAACCAAGAAATTGAAACGATTAAGGCCATCCTTTGGCGCCGTTTCGATATGGCCGCCATCCAAGCGGCCGGCGCAAAGGCGGCGGCCGACAAAGCCGCCCAGGAAAAAGCTGCGACCGCAAAGGCGGCGGCCGAGAAAGCTGCGGCTGAGAAAACCGCGGCCGAGCAAGTCAAGGTCTCCTACGCTGAACCGGCCGTGTCCGCCGCCCCCCCGGCGGCTCCGGTTGACCGCACCGGACAGTACTTTACCTTCGGGGCGGCCGGGATCGCCATCCTGCTCTTTTTGCTGGTTATCGGCGCCTCTATGAACAACACCGGCACATACTATATCAAACCAACCGAGGGTGCGATTGAAATCTGGCAGGGCAAATTCGCCCCGCTGGGTGACCGGCTGCTGGTCACGCTCCCCGGAGTTCCAGCCCCGGCGGAGATCCAGCCCGAATACGATAAAGCGGCGGTTTTCCCAATGATCTACACCCACTATCTCGACAAGGCCGATGCCCTCTTGGCGGCACCCGGTTTCCCGGACTTTGACGGCATCAAGCAGTACCTTGAAAAAGCACTTAAATACGCCCATACCCGGGATCTGCGCAAGGCTGTTTACGCTCGCATTGACGGCATCGACATGGCCATTTACATGTACAAAGCCAATGTGGCCGCGAGCCGCGGAACAACCGAAGATCTGGAGGTCGCTTTGGATCACCTGGCGTCTGCCGCCGCCTTGAACCCGGACGAGAACCTGCTCAAGTTGATCGAACAGAAAAAAGCGCTCTTCACCGAAGCGATTGCTGCCAACCAGGCCCGCGCCGAAGAAGAAGCACGCGCCGCGGAAGAGGCCCTGGCCGCCGAGCAGCAGGTTGCCGCTGAAGAAGCCGGCCAGCCGGCTGCGCCGGAAATCGCACCGATGGAGAAATAACCGGCCAAGGGCCGCAAATTCAAACCCTCAAGGTAGTGCCCGTCCGAACCCAACCTTCGATCAGACGGGCACCCCATCACCCGTGAGATGCTGGTCGCTTCGGTCCACACGGCCCCTAAATCAAAATGACCACACGCCGCGCCCTCATTATCGTCCCCGTTATTGTCGTCCTCTTCCTGCTGCAATCGTATTTCTGGGTGCCCACCTACGAAGAGCAAACGCGGGGCAACCCGGACCGCTTGAAACAGTACATTACGGCTACAATCGGCGATGCCAGCCTTCTCAATCCCATCCTGACTGCCGATTCCGCCAGCAGTCAGATTGAATCGATGGTCTTCGAAGGGCTTATCGATCGGGACGATCAGCTACTTTACCGCGGTCGAGTCGCCCGTGACTGGCAAATCACCGAGGTGGCTTACTTCTATATAAATCACGCGCGAACCCATCCGACCGGAGGCGAGGCCGATGGAAAATCCATATTGGCCTGGCTGCAGCAGCAGCAATCCGCCGGAGCTCCCGAATTAAAGTCGGTCACAGCCATGGACCTATTGCCGGCGCAGGTCTTGAGAACAACCCGTCAGTTCACCATCGACGGAACCAAACAAACCGTCCGCATTACCGCGAAAGCCCCGGCCCGCATTCAGCTGACCCTGGACCAGGTAGATCAGGATTTTTTCACTCGGCTGCAAGCCTTACTGGGTAAAGACTACTTCGCGACCTTCGATGCTGCCCACCGGGTTACCACCGAACCGGTATTGCCGGCCGAAGACCATCAGGCCTTGGCCAGGGAAATGCTTCCGGCCACTGAGCACAATCCGGTCATCGTGTTTCGCCTGCGCCCGGGGATCCGCTTCCATGACGGCCACGAACTGGATGCCGAAGATGTAAAATTCACCTATCAGGCGATTGTGAATCCCCGGAACTTGTCACCGCGTATACCGGATTACGAACCGGTTAAATCGGTCAGCGTGCTGGATCCCTTGACTGTCAAGATCACTTACAAGCGGCTTTACTCGCCCGCTCTGGGTACCTGGGGCATGGGCATATTACCGCAACATCGCCTGAACGATGACGCCCTGGCCGCGGAAGCCCGGGCAACCGGCAAGGACCCGGCCACGTTTACGCTTCGTCAGAGCCGGTTTAACCGTGAACCGATCGGCAGTGGCCCGTTTGTCTTCAAAGAGTGGAAATCAGATCACTACATCCGCCTGGAACGCTTCGAGCAGTATTGGGAGGGCCCACCCAATTACCACACCTACATCATGCGGATTATTCCGGACCCATTGACCCAGGAAATGGAGTTCTATGCCGGGACGGTGGATAATTACGCGGTGGTCCCGCACCAGGTTGAACGGCTGCGCGCCGATGACCGCTTCCAGCAATTTTCAGGGACGTCGTTCGGATATTCATACATTGCCTACAACATGCGCCGTGAGCCGTTTGACGACCCACGTGTCCGCCGGGCGCTGGGCATGGCCATCGATACCGGCAAAATCATTCGCTATGTGATGTACGGCCAGGCTGAATCCATTACCGGTCCGTTTGTCAAACAGACCGATTTCTACAACCGGGACATCCGGCCGCTGCCCTATGATCCGAAGGGTGCCCTCAAGCTGCTCGCCGAGGCCGGCTGGCATCGCAATGCGGCCGGCTGGCTGGAGAAGAACGGCCGCCGGATGCAGTTCACCCTGATTACCAATAACGGCAACAACCTGCGCAAGGCCATTTTGGCCATCGCCCAGGATGCGTGGAAACGGATTGGCATAGATGTCTCCACCGATCTTATCGAGTGGTCGGTATTTATTCAAAAACGCGTCAACCAGCTTGATTTCGACACCCTGGTCCTGGGTTGGTCCATGGGGATCGACCCGGATCTCTACCAGATCTGGCACTCCAGTCAGACCGGTCCGTTTCAGCTCAATTTCGTTGGTTTCGCGGACCGGGAAGCGGATGAGCTGATCTTGAAAATCCGGCGTGAATACGATCATAACCGGCAGGTAGCCTACTGCCACCGCCTGCACGAAATCATTGCGGCCGCCCAACCCTATACATTTTTATATGTCGGCCGCTGGACAGCGCTGCTGGACAAGCGCATTGTCCGGCAAATAGCGACCAAGCACGGAGAAATGGTCTATAAGCCCATTGTGCCCACCAAGACAGGCAACTATGCCTATCACTTTAACCAGTGGATCAAGCGGCCTCAGCAGCCCACATTGACCGACCGGGGATAATTCGGCATGCTGTCTTTCATCGGAAGAAGCCTTGTTCAGAAAGCAGTCACCCTCGTGTTCGTGGCGGTGGTCTCTTTTCTGATCATCCACCTGGCCCCGGGTGAACCGAGCCAGATTGATCCCCTGAATCCCAAATTCACGCCGGAAATCGTTGAGCGCATGCGCGCCGAACTGCATCTGGATGAACCCCTACATGTCCAGTTCTACCTCTTCTACCGGGATCTGTTCACCGGCCGAATCGTCTCCTGGAAGGATCAGCGGCCGGTGCTGGCCAAGATCTGGGAACGGTTTCTCAACAGTTTGCCCCTGTTTATTATCGGCACCCTGCTTACCTGGACCTTTTCTTTTCCCATGGGTATCCGGGCGGCTATTGACCGCGGTGGTGGTTTCGATAAATCCACCACCTTTTTTGCGTACCTGCTGATCTCGATCCCGGGTTTCTTTTTTGCCTATATCCTGATTATCCTGATGGTGAATTGGCTGCAGGTACCGGTTATCGGCATGGAGACCTTCGGCACATCCGAAGCCGCTGCTTTCAATAGGCTTATGGATCGCACCTGGCATATGGTCCTGCCCTCGATCCTGGGCGCAACGGGTGGTATTGCCGTGCTTTCGCGCTACGTCCGCAGCCAGATGCTGGAAATCATCAGCCAGGACTACGTGCGCACCGCCCGGGCCAAAGGACTGCCCATGGAAACCGTCTACTACCGGCACGCCCTGCGCAATGCCCTGCTGCCCTTCGTCACGATGTTCGGCCTGATCCTGCCCGGCCTGATCGGCGGGTCCGTGATCATCGAATCCATTTTTTCCTGGCCCGGTATGGGCCGGATGGCCTATGAAGCGATCCTGGCCCGGGATTACCCGGTCATCTTGACTGTTAATTTTATCTCCGCCGTCCTGGTACTGATTGGTACCTTTATATCCGATGTATTGTACATGGTGGTGGATCCGAGGATAAAACTCTGATGGCCGTGACGCAAACCAAACAGGCACCGGCGCCTTTAGACGGCGCCCTGATGCCGCCGCCGCGCTCACCGCGAGCAGAATTCTGGCGCCTGCTGCGTAAAAATCGTATGGCGCTGGGCGGCCTGATCGTCTTTGGGCTGTTTTTCCTGGTCGCCCTCATCGGGCTGGTGCTGACATCCGGCGTCGATCCTTTGGTGGATCCATCCACTGTGCGGCTCCAAGAAAAATTACGGCCGCCGCTGGCCCGGGCCAATGTGGCTTCCCTGCAATCAGATGAAATACCACTGCTGGGTGTATACCTGCTGGGCACCGATTATCTGGGGCGCGATGTCTTCGCCCGCATGCTGCAGGGGGCCTGGGTTTCGTTGACGGTCGGTTTCGTGGCCGTGGGAATATCGGTGCTCATCGGTATTATTCTGGGCGGCATTTCCGGCTATTATGGCCAGCAGCATGTCTGCCTGGACCATATGCTTGTATTTGGCCTGCTCATTACGGCCCTGCTGGCCGGTCTGGCCGGCAACATTCCCGCTGCCCTGGTGGCATTTATACTGGCCCTGCCCTTGCTGGGATGGCTCCGACGTCTGCAGACTCAAGCCGGCCTGAGCTATGCGCGGACTGAGCTGGCGGGACTGCTGCGCCGCCCGGTTTTCTCGATTGACACCCTGATCATGCGGGCCGTGGATATCATGCTCTGCTTTCCCACGTTTTTTTTGATTCTCACCGTGGTGGCCCTGCTGCCGGCCAGCCTGTATAACATTATGATCGTCATCGGCCTGACCAGCTGGATGGGGACCACCCGGTTTGTCCGGGCGGAGTTTCTTTCCCTCCGCGAACAGGACTTTGTGGCCGCCGCCCGGGCTTTGGGTCTGAGCGATGCCCGGATTATATTTCGCCATATGATGCCCAATGCCATCGCGCCGGTACTCGTGTCGGCCACCCTGGGCATCGCCTCGGCCATTTTAACCGAAGCCGGTCTGAGTTTCCTGGGCTTTGGCGTGCCGCCGCCGCATGCCACCTGGGGCAACATCTTGGCGGACGGCAAGACCTTTATTTTCGACGCACCCTGGCTGACGTTCGCGCCGGGCATCGTTATTTTAATTGTAGTGCTGGCCTTCAACCTGTTTGGAGAAGGACTGCGGGATATATTTAATCCGAAATTGCGGGAACGAAATTAGAAGCGATCTCCATATGGTCAGACAAAGCGAAAACCTCCTCTTAGACGTGCGTGACCTACAAGTGTTCTTCAGGGGAGATCGTGCCATCTCGCGCGCTGTGGACGGCGTCAGCTTTCAGATTCATCGCCGGGAAACGGTCTGTATCGTTGGTGAATCCGGCTGCGGCAAAACGGTGACAGCCCTGGCCCTGCTGGGTTTACTACCATCCCCCCCGGCCGAGATAGCCGGTGGCCGGGCCCTATTCAGCGGCCGCGACCTGCTCACTCTGGATGAAGCGACCCTGCAAGCCATTCGCGGGCGCAAGATCGCCATGGTATTCCAGGAACCGATGAGCTCCCTGAACCCGGTTTTTACCATTGGCAACCAGATCCAGGAAGCCATCCAAATCCATAATCGCCGCACACCGGCAGACCTGCAAGACCGCAGTATCCAACTTTTGACCGATGTCGGCATCCGCAACGCCCACCGCCGCCTGGGTGACTACCCGCATCAATTAAGCGGCGGACAACGCCAGCGGGTCATGATTGCCATGGCGCTGGCCTGTGAACCGGACCTGGTCATTGCCGATGAGCCCACCACCGCTTTAGATGTGACGGTACAGTCCCGAATTTTGAAACTTTTGCGGGACCTGAAAGAGAGCCACCACATGGCTATTCAGTATATCACCCACGATCTGGGTGTGGTCTCCGCCATCGCCGACCGGGTATATGTGATGTACGCCGGGATGGTGGTCGAGGAAGCGGCCGCTGCTGAGCTTTTCAACCAACCGGGACATCCTTATACCCAGGCCCTGCTGGCCGCCCTACCCACCCGGGAAAAGCGCGGACAGCGGCTCTATAACATTGCCGGTAGTGTCCCGCATCCGGCCTATAAACCCGCGGGGTGCCCCTTTCATCCGCGCTGCCGGTATCGCATCACAACCTGCGAAACCGACCTACCGGATATGGTTGATCACGGCAACGGGCACCTGGCCCGCTGTCCGGTGGTTAACTACCCGCTGGAGGAATCGTAACCAATGAAAAGGGGTCTTGAAAATAGTACGCCCTTGCTGCGGGTCCGGGGACTTAGAAAATACTTTCCCATACGCCGGGGACTGCTTCAAAAAGCTGACTCGTACCTGAAGGCGGTAGATGGGGTTGACTTCGATATCGACCAGGGCCAGACCCTGGGATTGGTGGGGGAAAGCGGCTGCGGCAAAACAACCGTGGCGCGCCTGCTGCTGCACCTGCTGTCGGCCGATGCCGGCGAAATTCGATATAAAAATCAAAATCTGGTCAACCTGACCGAGCGCCAGTTCAAACCACTGCGCAATGAGATTCAGATCGTCTTCCAGGATCCCTATAGTTCCCTGAACCCGCGGATGACCGTGGGAGCTTCCATCGGGGAGGGGGTGCGCGTCTCGGGTATTGCCGACCGTATTGCGCGGCAAAAACGCATCACTCAATTGCTGGACATGGTCGGCATGCCGACTGCATCGGCTGACCGCTACCCCCACGAATTCAGCGGTGGTCAACGCCAGCGGGTCGGGATTGCGCGGGCCTTAAGCGTCGATCCGGCTTTGATCATCTGCGATGAACCGGTTTCCGCCCTGGATGTTTCCATCCAGGCCCAGATCATCAACTTGCTCAAAGACCTCCAGGTAGAGCTGAATTTGAGCTATCTCTTCATTTCCCACGATCTGAACGTGGTCAGCTATCTTTGCAACCGGGTGTGTGTCATGTATCAGGGGAAAATCGTTGAAGCGGCGCCAGCGGTTGACCTGTTCGACCAGCCCCGGCACCCCTATACCCACACGCTGCTTGCATCGATCCTGGAGCCCGGTTCCGCTTCAGCCGCCGGTCACCCCTATGATAACGGCCGGACCGGGAGAGAACCCGCGGCGACCCTGCCAACGTGCGCTTATTATGACCAGTGTCCGCATGGTTCGCCGGTGTGTGCCCAGTCGGAAAGCGGGTTGGTGCAAGTCGCCCCGGATCATTTTGTCCGCTGTCATCAACGGGAATAGGTCCTTTGAAACTGTCCAATAAAAAAATCAAGTACATCAAAAGGAACGCCGGGACAGATACGCCTGAGCACATAGCTGCCAGGCTGAAAATCCATGTGAAGGATGTGCAGAGGGTTTTAAAAAAAATTGAAGCAAAGCGGCCCTCTCAAAAACCGGATACCGGAAACCAGGCGCCTAATGAGCGCGGTGACGCTTTGAAGAACCTGATTTTTATCTTGCTTATTTGTTTTTCAGGCCTGGCTGTTTACGCGAACACATTTGATTCACCGTTCCTATTCGATGATATTCCCAACATCAAACGGAACCCGCACGTTCAGATTGAAACGCTTGATGCCCAAAACCTCGCGGCGGTCATTCACAAAAGCCCCAACCCAAGGCGTCCCGTCGCCAATATCAGTTTTGCCCTCAACTATTTATGGGGTGGGTACCAGGTGTTTGGCTACCACCTTGTAAACCTGTGCATCCATCTGCTCAATGGGATTCTGGTCTACTTGCTGACTGCCGCTGTCTTGGCACGGGCCCGCCATATTCAAAATCATAAGCCCCCTTCCGTGCCGGACAACAAGATCCCGCATATCGCTTTGTTTGCCGCCCTCATCTTCATCTGCCATCCGATCCAGACCCAGTCCGTAACTTACATCGTCCAGAGGATGAACAGCATGTCCACCCTGTTCTATCTTCTGGCCTTTTATCTATACATGCAAGGGCGCCTGGCCGGCCGTACGCGCAGCCGCTGGTTGCTATACAGTGGCGGTCTGTTAGCGTGGGGCCTGGCGCTGGGTTCCAAAGAGATCGCCGCGACCCTGCCCCTTATTATTCTACTCTATGAATGGTACTTTTTTCAGGATCTGGACCGGCAGTGGTTGCGGCGCAACCTGCTGTACAGCCTGGGGGCCCTTTTACTCGTTGGTCTGGCAACAGTTCTCTATCTGGGCGCAAACCCTTTGGACCGGATCGTAGGCGACTACGCAACCCGTGATTTCACGATGTACCAGCGGGTTCTGACCCAGTTTAGAGTGGTTGTCTTCTACATGGGCTTGCTGCTCTGGCCCCATCCGGACCGGCTTAACCTGCTGCATCACATTACAACCTCAACGTCGTTGACAACGCCTACGACCACCGTTCTGTCCCTAGTGATGGTCGTGGGGCTCCTTTGTTCGGCCGCGATGCTGGCCAGGCATAACCGTGTGTTGTCGTTTGGGATCCTCTGGTTCTTCTTAAACCTGGTAATCGAGTCCTCCATTATCGGTCTGGAGATGATATTCGAGCATCGGCTGTATCTACCCATGGTTGGTTTCAGTTTGATACTCGGTTGTCTGTGGTCGGTATTGCTGGTCCACCGGCCATTGGGTGCGGTTGTCCTGGCCGGCGTCCTCATCATTTCCGGAGGCCTGGCGACCTTTGACAGAAATAGCACCTGGCAAGATGAAGTTACTCTCTGGGAAGACAATATAAAAAAATCCCCGCAGCTGGCCCGGCCGCACGTGAACCTGGGACTTGTCCTAACCGACCGGAACCGGTTAGCGGAAGCCATTGGCCACTATCGAGCCGCTATCCGTATCGAACCGGATCTAGTGGAAGCCCTCAACAATCTGGGGGCCGCCCTCAGTCGCCAGAACCAAGAACAAGAAGCCGAACAGCACCTGCGGCGGGTGATTGGGCTAAAACCGCGTTATGCCCAAGCCCATGGTAATCTTGGAATTGTTCTGGAAAAACAAGGGCGCATTGATGACGCTATCGTCCACTATAAAAAATCATTGCAGATTCAGCGTACGAATCCATCAGCCCATAATAACCTGGCCATCGCCCTGACCAAACAAAAGCGCTTCGACGAAGCGCGGGAGCACTATTACAAAGCAATCCGCCTCAAGCCCGATTTTCCGGAAGCGCACAACAATTTAGGAAGGTTGCTGGCACAGAAGGGCCGGCTGGATGCCGCGCGAACGCACTTTGTAAAAGCTGTCCAAACCAATCCACAGTATAAGCAAGCGTATATGAACCTGGGCAAAGTCCTGATTCAAATGAATAGATCCAAAGAGGCGCTTCATCCGCTGGCAAAGGCCCTGGCATTACCGCCGGAGTATGCGTCGGCATACAATTATATGGGGGTGGCCCTATTGCAGAGTGGACGTGCTGGTGAAAGTATACCCTACTTTCGCAAAGTGTTGGAATTGAATCCCGATTTTCCAAACATACGCCGCAACCTTAACGCGGCCCTGGCCGCGGGGCAAAAAAGCCCGTAATGGATGGCCTTGAAAACAAGTCGGCTACCCTTTTGAACCGTTAAACCGATTGAGTATTGTCATGACACATTCTCCAAACACGATAACCCCTATGGTGGAACTAAGCCGGCGCATAAATGGTTTGCAAACCAAAATGGCTGCGAACGACATTGAAGGCGCCTTGATTGTACAGAATTCAGACCTGTTCTATTTTGCAGGAACGGCCCAGCAGGCGCACCTTTACATTCCGGCTGACGGACCACCGATCCTCATGGTGCGCAAAGACATGACCAGGGCTCGCACCGAATCGCCCCTGGAAAGAATCGTACCGCTATCCAGTCCGCGTCAAATACCCGAAATCCTGAGAGAGTATGCGTATCCCCAACCGGCATCGCTGGGGCTGGAGTGCGATGTGCTGCCGGTCAATCTATACCAGGCCTACCAGAAGATCTTCAGTGGCAGCCGGATCCTGGATGCGTCGATCCTGATCCGCCTGACGCGAGCAGTTAAATCCGCGTACGAAATTGACCTGATCACCCAAGCGGCGGAGCGGGCGGACCAGGTCGCCGGCAGTATGGGTGAACTCCTGGAGCCGGGCCTGACCGAAATCGAGTTGGCCGGTCTGATCGAAGCCCGGGCCCGGGCGCTGGGCCACCAGGGACTTGTACGCATGCGTCTGTGGGGTAGTGAAATGTTCTATGGGCACCTCATGTCGGGACCCGCCGCAGCGGTGCCCAGCTACCTGGCATCGCCCACGGGCGGCACCGGTACCTCACCGGCGTTTGCCCAGGGACCGGGATTCCGGAGGATCGGACGCAATGAAACCGTGCTTTTGGATTATGTTTTCGCCTGGCAAGGGTACCTGGCGGACCACACTCGCATTTTTGCCACCGGTGAGTTGCCCGATGAACTAAAACAGGCCCATGCAGCCATGCTTGGCATCCAGGAAATGCTCAAGACGGCCGCCCGCCCGGGTGTTCCAGCCGGGGAATTATACGAACTGGCGCTGGCCCGCGCCACCGAACAGGGGCAGGGTGCATTCTTCATGGGCGCCGGCGACCAGCGGGTCCGTTTTGTCGGCCACGGCATCGGTATCGAACTAGACGAGTTCCCATTTCTGGCGCAAGGCCAGCAGTTACCCCTGGCAGCCGGCATGGTCATCGCCCTGGAACCAAAGGTGGTGATGCCCGGAAAAGGCGTGGTCGGCATTGAAAATACCCATGTGGTGGAAGTGGATGGACTGCGACAGCTAACGGTGTTCGAAGAAGCGATTACAGTGGTGTAACTCAGACCGGGATAGTGAGCGGCGAAGAGTGGTTACGGCTATAATCCAATGAAAAGACCATGCATCGCGCAGAGACGCTAAGACGCAGAGAAAAGCCAAAACAAGACTTGGTCGCATTATCGTGCGAAAAAACCTTTCAAGTTTCAGGTTACAAAGGCTTTTTAGGTTTTCCGGCGAAGCCGGATAAATTATTGGTTTTCTCTGTGTCTTAGCGTCTCCGCGCGAGTATCTGGTTTTTAAGGTATAGCTTAAAGCCATTGACCTGCCCTGAAGAGCAAGTTTCTAAAGGCCGAATAAACACAAAAAAAGGAGCACCGGATGTCCATCCGTGCTCCTTCTTTGCGTCCGTAGGTAACCGAATTTTAACGTTTCGAGAACTGGAATCTTGCCCGGGCGCCTTTCTGCCCGTATTTCTTTCTTTCCTTGACGCGTGGGTCACGTTTAACGAAACCGGCTTTTTTAAGGGGGCCCCTGAAATCGGGATTGGCAAGAATCAGGGCTTTGGTAATCCCGTGACGGATAGCACTGGCCTGGCCGGTTACGCCCCCGCCCAGCACCTTGACTTTCACGTCGTATGCCCCGCTTGTGTTGGTGATGGCGAAAGGCTGCGCCAGCAGCATCTTTGCGGTATCCAGTCTGAAATATTCGTCCAGCGGCTTTTTGTTGACCGTAATCTGACCGCTGCCCGGTGTCAGCCATGTTTTGGCGATAGCTGATTTTCTTTTACCTGTAGCGTAGAACGTGTTCTGATTTTCCATTGAATCCCTCGGTCGTGCGCGGCATATACCGCGGCTGGTTTAGTTGGCCATAGCCTCCGGCTGTTGAGCCTCGTGCGGATGGGTATTGCCGGTATACACCTTGAGTTTCTTGAAGAGCTTGCGACCCAGTTTGTTTTTCGGCAGCATACCTTTGACGGCATGCCGAATCAGTTCCTCAGGACGCTTTTCCAGCAGTTTCTCAGCGGTTATCTCCTTGAGTCCGCCGATATAGCCACTATGCCGGTAGTACACTTTGTTCTGGAGCTTTTTACCGGTCAGCACTATTTTGTCGGCATTGATCACCACAACGGCGTCACCCGTGTCCACGTGCGGCGTAAAAGCCGGATTATGCTTTCCGCGGAGCCTTGCGGCGATAGTTGTTGCCAGGCGTCCCAACACCTGACCCTCAGCGTCGACGACCCACCAATTCTCTTTATGTTCACCTTTTTTCGCGCTTTGCGTATATTTTTTCACCGTTCTTTCTCCTCTGTGTATCTCAGAATCTGGTACAATTATAGAAAAATTAATGCCTTGTCAAGCCAAATATAAAAAAATTTCTTAAAAATCCCGACGGTGCCCCTTGGTGCTGTAATTTTAAAAACCGCTATGATATAAAGCTGTTATATAGGTGATGCGTCTCCCGCAGAGCGGGAGGCATCATGAGCCCCCCCAAAGGGGGCTGACTTTGGTTTCTGGGTCTGAACTCCCCTTTAAGACGCGCCGAGCATCGCAGGAACGGGCGACCAGAGCGAAGTGCTTGTCTGAGCGCAGCGAGTTGTGCTGAGCGCGCCCTTTTCGAGAAGCGCAGGGCAGCCCGCAGGGCCGCGTCTTGCGGGCGTTTTCTTTTCACGCGAAAGAAAAGTAACAAAATGATGCATAATAACAGACAGATTAGGTTTTTCTGATTACGGTCTGAAATGACATATTCCCCCCAGACCGATACAAGCTCTCCGGTTCCTCCACCAGAGGTGGAAGGTTTAGATCGTGCCTAATCACTTTCAAGACCCTGGGGTGGGACCTCGTAAGGCTAATTGATACGATGGACAACTTGGAAATCGAAGTAAAATTCTTTCTCGAAGACCCCGCCGCCATCCGGGCAGCCATCGTGGATCTGGGCGGGCGGTCACGTGGCCGGATATTCGAATCAAACCATATCTTGGATAAACCCGGGCTGGACCTGTTCCGGAAAGGTGCCTTGCTGCGCCTCCGGCAGGCGGATGGGGCCTTACTGACCTTTAAAGCACCGCCTGAGACCCCCGATCGGGAATTCAAAGTCCGCCGGGAGATCGAGGTGCAGGTATCGGATTTCACTGACACCAGGCAAATCATGACAGCTTTGGGGTTCACCACAATGCGCATTTATGAAAAATGGCGTGAAACCTTCATTCTGGGGGGCACCTATTTGTGCCTGGATACCCTGCCCTATGGAGATTTTCTGGAAATAGAGGGGGGTGCCGAAAGTATTCGGCACCTTTCGCAAAAGCTGGGATTTGCCTGGGAACAACGCAGTGTGCTGAACTATCATGAACTTTTCGAACTGGTGAAAGAGGCCTGCCAGCTCGACTTCGCAGATATCACCTTTGCCAATTTTGAAGGTTTAGCGATTGACTTTGCCAGACTTAGAACCCGGTTCGAATCCGGCAGCTGAAATAGTCTTTAGCCAGTTCTTTAGCGACTGTTATAGAATCCTTTTTTTGTAAAATGCACTAGAGGAAACGATTCGGCTTTGTATCACCCGATTTGATGCAGGTAACCTGGGCGTTGAGCACCCCACCGGCTTCCACGACAAAATCCTTGCACTCAACGCGTCCGGAGCAGTTGCCGGTCGACAGAATTATCAATTCCTTGGAGGCGTGGATTTCTCCTTCAAAGGTGCCGCCGATCGTCATGCTGGCAACCTTGGTATCGGCATAGACGGAGCCTTCTTTTGCAATTACCACGGTATCGCCCTCCAGCGTGCCCTTGACGGTCCCCTTGATAACCAGCCTGCCCTGTGTCGTCAGCGTGCCGTCCACCGTCAACGCCTTGTCAATTATGGAAAAATCTTTGGGATTTCTTTTCACATCGCTTCCTTATTGTTGGGATAATTCTTTTAAGGGGTTTATATTGATAAAGCCCATGGAGACCTTGCCCCGGCGCACGACCAACCGGTAGGGATTCTCCGCTGAGGTCGCCTCCGGCGTTGCCTGATCTGAAAACAGCGGCATCTTGAATTTGATCCGCCGGGCCTTAACGCCCGGACCGGAAAGATAGGCCCGCACGCCGCTATTCTGGTTGATGTTGGTTGCCAGAGCCACCAATTGCGGCGGCGCATCAGGACTGACGTCCACGGTGCTGCCCGGGATGAAACAGCGCAGGGAACCATCGGCAAAACCGAAAATAGCGTGCTTGAATTCCGGCTCAGCCAGATCGATAAACAGTTTACCGACTTCTTCATCCTCCAGGGTGACAATGACCTGGTACTGCCGGCCCTTCTTTTTCAGGGAGTAGCGTTTCCAAAGGTCCTTGCCGGAGTTGATGCGATACCCCCGATCTTCCCCGGTATTCTGGGAGCGTTGCCCCACAAACCCCTTGAGATTGACAACCAGGTCGGAGGGGTCGGCCACGGTCGTCACCACATCCACGATTTCAAAGATATCACCGCGAATGATCTTGAAGCGGCCGTAGTTGTTATAATACTCAATAACGCCGTTCCGCTTAAGTTTGTAAAAGAGGGGGCCCGCGCGATGGTATGTCTTCGCCGGCGGCGTCGCGGCAGCCACCGTTGCAGTCGGGGCGGGCGGACCGATGTCCAGGTAAACACTGCCGCAGGGATAGTAATCCTTGCGGACCACGATGCGCGTGGGCGCTCTGATGACTGTCGGTTTGCGCAGGTCGTTGATCGTGCCCAGCCCTACCAGGTCAGCACTCAGACCCCGCTCGTAATTGGCCTCGATGTGCGAGATGGTCACCTTGTCGCCCGGGGAAATCCTCATGGTCTGTTGGTTCTTAAGTACAACCGGAAGGGTGTCATTCACCGCAATGACCAGATAGTCAAGCAGGGGTTTTTCCAGGTTCACACTCGGTGTCTGCGGCACAACGTCCAGAATCTCCATAAATGCGTTGACGGCCAGATTATGGTGACGCACCTTCAGCTCCAACGGCAGTGATTTACTGGTCTCGATCCCAAAGGCCGGAATGTCGTAGCGGGTCAATGCATAGTAGGTCGCCGAACCGCGCTGTTCTTTATGCTGCGAATCTTTTTCTGCTGTGCGGTGATTATTGAAGCGGAAAAAATGAGCGGGATCTTCAATGTCGATGTTCATCCGACGGCTCACTTCCCGGGCCATTTCGCCCAGTTCAATCTTTAGATCGCTTTTACGCGACGTATAGGTATCCGCATCGGCGATAATGGATTGCCCGTATTTTTTGGGATTTCGGTTGGGGCTTACCCAGGTTTCCGCAAAAAAGCCGGATCCATCATGCATATTGAGCAGGCAGTCACTCTCGGCAATCAGCTTTTTTAAAATGGCCACAACCTCGGTTTCATACCCCTTCTTTTTGCTAGGACCGAATTTCCGGTTCATATCTTCATTGATCTGGCGCCGCTGGAGCACGATCGAATGAAAATTTGCCCGGGGTACGACGATCAGGTTGCCCTTGGCCAGGCTGATGTCGGCATAGAGATCAACCGATAGAAAGCCACCCGGCTCATCCCCCTGAATGCCGCCAATCAGCAGAATCGTTTTGCCCGGCTGTTGTCCGTAGATCCGGTACACATTGAGTTCGTGATCGGTTCCCTTAAAGAAAACAGTATGCACGCGCTCCTGCGCGGCGGCCGGATAAGGTCCGACGGACACCAGCCAGACCAGCGACGCAATCACCACAAACGTATATGCAAATCTTGAATTCACGTTGACATAACCTTTACCGGTACCCAAACAAAAACCGGATCAGTTGTTCAATATGGTATTGGACGGTTCGAAACCCTCCTGGGCTTCTCCGGCTTCTCCGGCTTCTCCGGCTTCTTCGGGTTGTGGACCATTGCCGGTCGATGCAGGTACATTCGTTTCAATAAAGGGATTTTCGATGGCAAAATGCTTCTCCAGCAGTAAATCCCCGGCACCTGAATATACAAATACCGTGGCACTGTTCAATGTTCGCGGCGGCGCTTCGTACGTGCTTTTGAACTTCACGACATTGAATCTTGAAATTGAAAAGTAGCGCCCCCGGTGGATCCGGGCCGGTTTGCCATCGACGAGCCGGGCTTTGGGAATTGTCAGGAACCCGGTTTCCGCGTCCCGGTCGCTTTTGAGGACGACAAACGTCCGACCCGAGACAGCCCCGGCTTCCACATTCACGTTTTTCAACCGGAATTGAACATTTAGAAGTTTCTGTTCCGGCGCGTGGCGAACTCGAAAATCCCTCACATCCACTTTAATTTCCGGCTTTACTTCTTCAGGCGTCACGGTTGGCGGGGCTTCCCTTTTCACCGGCGGTTCAGGCTCCGCCGCGGGAGCAGGCGCACTGGGTGCTACCGGCGCAGCAGCAGAATCAGGGGACGCCGTATCCGCTGGCGCGTCCACTGGCTTAGTTCCCGGATCGCTGGCTATCGCAGCCGGCTGCGCTGCGGCCTGGGCCTTTTTCAATTTGGATTCGGCTATCCCCAACCGGGTTAGCAGCAAATCCCGTTCTTCTCCCAGCATCCGGATCTGCCCCCCCACCTTGGCCAGTTCAGCTTCGAGCCGTCGGTTTTCCTCAAAAGGCTTTTTATACAGCATATAGATGCTAGCGGCTGCTGAAAGGGCCACTATCATGATACAAATCGCCAACAGCATCAGGCCCTTGAACTTGCGGATCGTGACGACTTCCCCCTGGTCGCCTACAAACAGCAGCGTCCAGTGTCCCGATTTACGACCTTTTCTGGGAGCCTTGTAACTGTCTATTTCTTTCTGAACGTCTCTCGGAATATCTTCCATTTTCCGTCTTCCATTCTTAGGCTCAGGGTTTTAATACCTTTGGCTCTAATGGCATTGGAGGCGTAGGTCTGAACAAGCGTCACGGTGGCGTTGTCCTGATCCCGTACGATTTTTATGTCCTCGCCGGTCACGTGTATGAAGCTGTAGGTCTTGTTCAGCCGATCTTTATAGGCCAGCCATTTCTGCTTGTTCATCCTTTTGGATCGGAATTGATTCGAATAGCAGTCACCATAAGCGTTTATATCTTTACCTGACCAGGCTGCCAGCCACCGTTCAACCAGGCTCGCTATGGCCTCATCCCCGGAATGACGTGACCTGAGTGTCTGGGCCGCCGCCACCAGCGGATAGCCCGTGGTCTGTTGCGACTTGGCGTCTCCGGACGCCATGAACGTATCGCCCACGATGCGCGGACCGCCGTCGATATAGGCTATGAAGACCTTCCGGCGGCCGGCCAAGATATCCATGGCACCCACCAAGAGCCGCTGGTCAAACATAGCGACATAGAGCTCCCGGTGTTTATAGATCCCCAGGTAATCCAGCCGGGTGGCAATCTCACCCGTGGCGGGTGGGCTTGGATTGCGGGCCTGGATCCATTGCATCCACCAGGAAATATCCGGCAAATATTGAGAATCGTAGTGGGCCAGATAGTCATGGTACGTGCCGGTGGCCAAGGCCTTGTTCCAACCGGTCAGGAATGCGCGAATAGCGGCATTCTCCGATTTTGCCTGGGCAAAGGGTTTATAATCGATCTTCTCAGCAATCAGGATCGGGGTGTCCTGCAGTGAGATAAACCCGGAAAGTTTGTCGATGTCCTGATTCACGAGGGCGATGCAGCCGTTTGAGTCCCGATCCTTCAGGGGGCGATTGGTGCCGTGCATCCAGATGGCATACCCGTTGCGTCCCTCGCGGCGGTCCATAAAGTTGGGATAATCGATCGGAAAGGCGCGGGTGCCGTATAACGGTGCCAATTCCTGATCATTGAACTCCTGGGTAAAAAAGTAGGCCCCGACCGGTGTTTTTTTATCCCCGCTGATCTGCTTGTCCCCACGCGCTTTGCCGGTTGAGCATTTCATGGTTTCGACCACTTCGTACTGGCCGTCATACTTGAAAAGGGTAATCTGTTGAGATTTTTTCTCCACGACCAGCGCATAGGAGGGGTGTTCGCTGAGGGGCATCGACACAAACAGGTCGGGAATCAACCCCGCCCGGTCGGATCCAGCGGACGCACCAGCGCCAACCGGTATCGTAAACAGAGCCAGCAGCGCCAGAAAAATCGTTCCTACATATGTTTTTAGACTATCCAAACAGCAGACCTCCTTGCTTCTCAGGCAATCGTTATTCCACGGCATTATATAGGATTACTATAGAATGTCAAATAGTTAGTAATCAGTACCCTCACTATTTCCCGCCCAGCGTACGGTGTTTTTACGGCACCTGCCATCTGGTGTTACCCGGGCCCGGTAACGATCACCCGGTCGCCACACGTCACGTTCATCGCTTGGTGGGCAGCGCGGCCGAAGATCGCAATCTCTAAAAACCCCATACTCCCGAAAATCGCCAAGGGCTGCCCCTCGGGCCCTTGCGCGTAGGATTGGTGCAAGCCAAGGATACGGTGCGTTCCGACCCGTATCTCGGGCCGGCAACCGGCATTGATTTGCAAAAAGGTATCCAGAGCCGGTTTATCGATGTTGGTAATGATATTGCCGAAATGATCGATGAGGATCACCTCTCCCCGCAGGTCCCCGGACGGGGTTTGGGACGCTTCCGGCAGATTTAGGTTTACCAGGTCTGTTGCCGCGACCACCGCCCCGGTCGACGTGATGTCATGGGTAAGCGACAGGTGCGCCCCAACCGGAGCCAGGATATCGCGGCCATGGAAGGTATTGCTGATCGCATCCAGACAAAGATCATAATTTTCCAGTATGCGAATCTCGGTTGACTGGTGCTCGGCTTGCAGTACGGCAGACAACACACCATTATCGGGGGCCACAAAGAAATGCTCGCCCAACTGGGCACAGATGATCGCGCGGTCAGTGCCGACGCCCGGATCCACGACAATCACATGGACCGTGTCTGGCGGGAAATAGGCATAAGCCGCAGCCAGCGTCCAGGCGGCCACCCGTGTATCTTGCGGTGGGATCTGGTGGGTGATGTCCACGATTCGGGCGGCCGGATTGATCCTGAGGATGACTCCTTTCATGATGCCGACCCAGGCATCTTCCAGTCCAAAATCTGTCAGTAGTGTAACGGCACCCACGTTTCAATCCCGGTCAAACAAACGGCCCTGAGCCTTGATGCCCAGATGGCGGTAGGCAGTTTCGGAAGCCTTGCGTCCAGACGAGGTCCGCATGATCATGCCGATTTTCAACAGATACGGTTCGATGACATCAACCAGGGTATCGGTCTCTTCCTGCAGCGTGGCGGCGACTGCTTCAATACCGACTGGGCCGCCTTTATAAAACTCAATGATAGTCCTCAAATAGCGCCTATCGAGCACCGTGAGCCCCTGGGGATCGACCCCTTCCAGGTCCAGGGCGGCCGAGACGGTTTCCCGGTTGATTTGACCATCGGCCCGGACCTGTGCGAAATCGCGGACCCGCTTTAACAACCGGTTTACAATCCGCGGCGTGCCCCGTGAGCGTACGGCAAGCTCCGCGGCGCCATCCGGATCAATGGGCATCTCCAGCAACGCGGCCGATCGATCGGTAATTTTGACCAGGTCGTCTTTTGAATAGAAATCCAAGTTCCGGAATATCCCGAACCGATCGCGCAGTGGGGCGGACAGCAGTCCCACCCGGGTCGTAGCGCCCACCAGCGTAAAGTGTTTCAGGCGAAATCGGTGGCTGCGGGCATGGATGCCCTTGTCGAATACAAAATCGACGGCGAAATCCTCCATGGCCGGATACAGGAACTCTTCAACTACTTTGGGAATACGGTGGATCTCGTCCACGAAGAGGATATCCCCTTCCTGCAGGTGGGTCAAAATCCCCAACAGGTCTCCCCGTTTGTCCAGGGCCGGTCCCGAGGTTACGGTCAACTGGCCACCCATTTCATTGGCGATGATATGGGCCAGGGTGGTTTTACCCAGCCCGGGCGGACCATGAAAAAGGATGTGATCCAGCGGTTCTTTCCTCAAACGGGCCGCTTCTATGGCAATATGCAGCGTTTCCACCACGTCCGGCTGCCCGATATACTCCGTCAGCTTTTCCGGCCGCAGGGACAACATGTCGGGTTCGCGATCCACCGGTAGACTCGCCGGTGATAAAGCGTCCGAGAAATCAGATCTGTGGGTCATGATGTCATCGGTCATGGGCCATTTCACCCCGGTACACTTCGTCAAATAGTTCTTCCGCCGTTGAAATCCGATCATTCCGCTGCAGGGCCGCCGCTATCATCTGCCGGGCATCCGCCGGTCGATGCCCCAGTTGGCCGGTCATGACTTCCAGGACTTGCTGGGCGATATCTTCAGCCTGGGCCGGAACGTTGCGCGCTGGTTCGTCGGCCAGCAAAAACTGGTCTAATTTACCTTCCAAAGTGGCGATAATCTTTTGCGCGGTGCGACTGCCGATACCATCCAGTTGCTTCAATGCGGCTGCGTCCCGAGCTTCAATGGCACGGGCGATCTCCCCTACCGGCAAGGTCATCGCCTTGGCGGCCTTGAGGGGACCAATGGCGGCCACGGAAAGGAAAAGTTGAAAAAAGTCCTTTTCCAATTTCCGCTTGAAACCGATCAGCACCGGTTTCGGCTGCCGTTCGGTCTGCTGGTAGTAAATGTACAGAGCCACTTCATCGCCAATATCTGTATCGTGCAAGGACGCCATGACGATTGCCGGCAGCAGGATTTCATACCCAACTTGGTTGGCCAGCACCAGGAGCCGTTCGTTTTCTTTTTCCAGCAGTTTACCTTCGATGTAACCGATCATATCTGTAAAGTCCTATGATGGCCAGTCCGATCGCATCGGACGCATGAAAAGGCCGAATGGGTTCCGGGGCGCAGATAATGCGTCGTACCGCCTGCTCAAGCTGCTCCTTATCGGCAGTGCCGCTGCCGGTCAGTATTTTTTTAGCCTCGCGCACCGCCAGTTCAACAACCGGCAAGCCGGCCCGATTGCCGGCCAGCAGGATCACCCCGGTCACCTTGCCGAGATCGATACCCGACTTCGGGTATTTGTGCAGCGAAAAAACGTCCTCGACTACCATGAGGTCCGGCTTTTCATCCGCGAGCAGCTGCGAAAGCCTGGTATAAATGCAGTCCAGACGGGTAGGAATTTGGTCCTGGCTGGGGGTCTTAATACATCCGTACGAATATCCGCAGAGGTGGGTGTCCTCACCCTGGACCAGTCCGATTCCAGTGGCCGCCAGTCCGGGGTCTATGCCGATAACTTTTACCATACGCAGGGGAAATTTTCCTCTCCTTGACCATGAAAAAAATTGCCGATTTATGAATGGACCCTATTTGAGTTTCTTCAACTTCTTTGCAGCGATTTTGGCCTCATTCGACTGCGGGTGCCTTTTGATCAATTCCTGCAGGATAAGCCGGGCATTGGTTTTGTCGCCGAGGTTGGAAAAAGCGAGCCCCTGTTTGAGCCGGGACGCCGGCACCTTGTTACCCTGGGGATACTTTTCAATAACTTTCTGGTATTCCAAAATGGCTTTTTCAAACCACTTTTCCCGGTAGTAGGTTTCCCCAATCCAAAATTGGGCATTGTCGGCGTGTTTCGACGTGGGGTGCTGTTTCAGCAGATCCACAAACCCCTGCCGGGCATCTTCCAGTTTCCCTCCGTCATAGGCCTTTTTGGCCTGTTCGTACAATTCCTGATCCGACAAACTGACCGCTGCCGGCGCCGCCTCCGATTTGGGTACTCCGGTTTCAGCGGTACCCTCCAAATTGAGGTACTGCAATACGCGGTCAATCTTTTGATTGGCTGCGACCAGCTGCGCTTCGAGACGCTCCAGCTCCATTTTACGCTTTGCGTCCACGTCAGCACTGGCACCCAGCTTTTTCGCAACCTGATGTTCGGTCACTTCCAGATTGCCGCGCAGCAGTTCGAGTTCTTCCCGGAGTCTATCGAGTTCAGCTGCCGTACCGGCCACCTGCCTCCGAATATCCCGAACCTCCTTGTCGTGGGCATCCAGCCTGGCACTCTGTCCGGCCGCCTGGGTGGACTGCCTTTCCAGCGCTGCCACCCGCCCGTCCAGTACCGTGACCTCCTGCTGGGCCATACAACCCGACAGTATCCACACGATTCCAAGGATGTACGTTAGCGTGCTTTTCATGGCGAAACCTTCCTGACATTTGGCTTGGGGCGGGGTTTGAAAACCCGTTTATTCTTCATCGGGCTGGATCATCGCTCAATAAACCGCCATGCGCGCCCGGGCGTGGTTTAGCCTGCACTGTCAAAATGACCTAAGACCCTGATAGGATGGCCTCTAAACAACTTGCCCGCCGATAAGGCGGGCAAGCAAATCATTTAGCTGTAGGTCTGGTGCAATTCCGGACGAGCATCATCGGAACCAGGCGGTCTTACCTATTCGACCAGAAACTTGGCTCTTCTGTTTTTCGCCCAAGCTTCTTCACCCTGGCCCATGTCAACCGGGTTCTCTTCGCCGTAACTCACCGTAGTAAAGCGGGAAGCATCGATGCCCATGTTGACGAGAAAGTTTTTGGCGCTCTCGGCCCGCCGATCACCCAGGGCCAGGTTGTACTCGGGGGTACCCCGCTCATCGCAGTGACCTTCAATAATCACCTGGGATCCGGGGTTGTCGCGGAGAAAATCCGCCTTCCCGGTCAGAATACCCTGAGCTACCGGGGAAAGAGCGGAACTGTCAAATTCAAAATAAATGTTCTCACTTTCGAACATATTCTTCTGAATCATGGCATCGCGCTGCGCGGTTTCCTCGGCAATCTGAGCAGCGGCTTCAGCGGCAGCCTGCTGTTCCCGCTCCTGCTGGGCCTGGGTGGCGGCTTCCTCTGATGCTCTCTGTTGTTCTGCGGCAGTTGCTGACGTGTCGGACTTGACGGTTTTCTTGGCGCATGAAGCTGTAAACAGTAATCCGGGTATAACCAGCAACAAGGCTAAATGGATCCAAAATTTTTTCCGCATTTTTCCTCCTTTTTAAGAACCCGATAACACTTTTGTATAAATGCCGTTTGAGGACCAGGCCGGGCTGGACTGCTCACCCGGCATTGACAGCAACCTTCTCTGGTCAGTGCCGTAGGCAGTCATAACGTATATCCTGGATGGTCCCTCACGGGTTGAACTGAAAGCGATGAGGCTTCCGTCGGGAGCCCAGGACGGCGCCTCATTATCTCCTGAATTCTCAGTCATCTGTACGGGGTCGCTGCCATCCAGACCGATGATGAATATATCGCTTTGACCGCCGTGCATGGCCGTATACGCGATCCGGTCACCTTTCGGCGACCAGTCCGGCTGGGTATTGTAGCGCCCCTCGAAAGTCAATCGCTCAACAGCTCCGGTAGCAATGGTCATGATGTAGATTTGCGGGGAGCCGGATCGCTTGGACACGAACGCCATTTTTTTACCGTCCGGGGACCAAGTCGGCGACACATCGATACCCCGTCTATGGGTCAATCTTTTAATAATTTTCCCGGTTCCGGTCAATAGATAAATTTCCTGATCGCCGGAAAAGCTAAGGGTAGCAGCCAGTTCAAACCGTCCCGGCACCCAGGCCGGGTTGGTATTGATACCCTTTTTGTCCAACAGGTACCCCCGCTTGCGGGTGACGCTTTTGATGTACAGATTCGGTTTGCCGGTGTTGAAAGCGGTATAGGCAATCCACTTGCGGTCCGAAGACCAGGCGGGAAACAGGGTAATGGCCCGGTTGTTGGTAAACTGGCGGGGGTTGAACCCGTCAAAATCGCAGATAAACACCTCTTTTTTGCCAGACCCGGTCGAGATGAAGGCAATATCGCTGTCGAAATAACCCCGGCTGCCGGTCAGATTAAACAGGATCGCGCTGCAAAATCGGCGCACCACCCGACGCAGGTCCCGCGGCAGCGCCCGGTATTTCTTCCCCACCAGCAGCTTCTGCTTGAAGGTATCGAACAGTCGCAGTTCCACCTCGACAAGTCCGTTGCGCAGATGCAGCCCGCCGGTCACCAGCAGTTCGGCGCCGATGCCGGTCCAGTTGGCAAATTCGATATTGGGTCTGATAATCGGCGGATGTTTAGCGTCCACCAGGAATGCTTCCGGGTCGATAATTTTAAAATATCCCGTGAATTCCAATGTTTCTGAAATAAGCCCCGCTGCCTCCGCAGCTGTTTTTTCGTTTTGCGAAATACGTTTGGACAGCTTGAAAGGCTGCACGGCCAACGGTATTTTCCTTAAAAAGGGGTTGGTGATATCGATGTAATCGTAATCAGCCCAACTGATCCCGGGCAGCAGGCCGCAAAGCAGGATGGACACACAGAATATAAGGGTCCGCAATGTCCGGATCGTGAATCCGGGACGGGTATCAGCGGTTGGTTGGAGTCGATCTTCATTCAATATGGTCACCCTATTTTATTCCCTCAGGCGTAAACCTGAGTCCGACCGGGATAAACGGTTTGGACAATCCTTCCGGATGCGGACTGACCGGATTTGTTTTCATGATGGCCCGGCGAGCCGATTCGTCCAGGTAGGCGTTCCCGGATCTCTTATCGAACCAGATATCGCGAATCTCGCCGTCCGGCATGACCCGAAATACGATTTCCGCAGAAAGATCATTCCCGCCACCGGCCAAAGATTGCGAGAAAGCCCAGTTCTTTTGTATCTGAAAGGCAATTTCAACCCTGTAAATATCTATAATTTCAACCAGTTCCTTGCTATCCACTTTAATTTTTCCCGGAACCCCGATCTGTTTTTTGGCGGTAGCCCGGGGGGCATCCGGCCCCGGCTGTTCCTGCACCTTGCTCCGGAGACGATCGATAGCAGCCTGCACGGCACTGGCCTGCTCGGCTTCAACCGTTTTTTCGATGCGGGTCAAAGCGCTTTCGACAACTTTGGACGGCTTGAAGGTCTTCTTCTTCAACGACTTGATAATTTTAGGTTTATCGTCTGACTTGGCTGGTTTGGGAGGGGCCAGACTGACATCGGCTTTCTTGGTCGTTCGCGGTGGTTTTTTGGCCGTGGACCGTTTGCTGCCGACAGGCGTCGGCACCGGGTCGGCCGCCGTGGGCAGGGTCACCATGGTAACGCTGATCACCGGTGGCAGCAGGATTTTACGGGGACTGCCCGAGGGTGTAAAGATGAACAGGGCTATCAAAAGGGCGTGCACCGCAAAAGACACCGAGAAAGGCAGCGCGTAATCCTTTTTATCCCCCACATAGCCGTGCGGCATATAAACATTTGCAGCCATACGTAACCTTCTGCGGGCCTACCCGGCCGCCCGGGCCTCTTCAATCGGAACAGTGACCATACCCAGCTTTTCGACGCCGGCCGCTTTGATTTCCGCCATTACTTTGACCACGTTGCCGTAGGGGATGGTCTTGTCCGCCCGCAGGTACACCTCACGGTCGGAACGCCCCTCCAGGATCTTGGACAGTTTATGGCGCAGTGATTCCATGGCAACCGGGTAATTGCTGATATGGACCTGGCCCTTGGCGTCGATCGTAACGATCAAATGTTCCGTTTCCGACGGCAGGGGCTGGGCCGTGGTCTCCGGAAGGGAGACATTGACACCCTGTACCATCATGGGGGCCGTAACCATGAAAATGATCAAAAGAACCAGCATGACGTCCACAAAAGGCGTCACGTTGATGTCCGACATGAGTCTTTTATTGGATCCGCCTATCATCATTTCCGACTTCCTCCTGTCATCAGGATATCGCGTTCGACAATATTCAGAAAATCGTTGGAAAAGTTATTCAGCTCGGTCTCCAGTATACCAATCCGGTTGGAAAAGTGGTTGAAGGCAATCACCGCCGGAATTGCGGCGGCCAGTCCGGCAGCCGTGGCCACCAGGGCCTCGGAGATACCGGGGGCAACCACCGCCAGGCTGGCGGAGCCGGTCAACCCGATGCCATGGAACGAGTTCATAATGCCCCAAACCGTGCCGAAAAGCCCGATAAAAGGCGTCGTGTTGCCGGTCGTCGCCAGAAAGGGAACCATCTGGGTCATCCGGGCCATTTCGGCATTGGTGGCCCGCCGCAGGGCCCGCTTTACGTTGGCTGTGCCCAGACTTTGTCCGTTGATGCTGCCCGGTTTTTCCCCCTTTGGTCGGGCGGCGCTTCTGGCACTGTCACGGCTGAGTCGGCTGACTTTGTTGAGTTCGACATAGCCGACCCGAAAGATTCTGGCAACCGGGCTGGAAGCTAGCTTTTTAGCCATGGAGAATGCATCCGACAAATCCCGGCATTTCCAGAAAAATTCTACAAACTGCGAAGATTGTTTAAACGCACGCTTCAGGTACCGATACTTTATAATAATGATCGCCCAGGAAGTAATTGAAAAAAACAGCAGCAGCAACATCACAAATTGAACGACAAACCCGGCGTTGCTGATCATGTGCACCAGATCGAGATTTGAAGACATTCGCTGTAACTCCGGTTAAAGGTCTTAAATGCAACTTATTTAAAAAAAACAGCCACTTTTACGTCCGGGAAAATAGCCGAACCCATCTGGAATGTCAAGCGATTCCACCAGCTCTCCTTAAATCTATCCCGGGACCTGCAGACCGTGGCGTCCGGTTCCATGCAATGGTCGGGCGGGCCAAATCGGGGCACTAGAACGTTTAATTTTCGGTTGCATTTCACCCTGACAGTTTCTACACAGGAGACAGCAGCCGCCTCAAAAGGCATGCGGCGGCGCTGGTAACTGTTTTGGGATACACCAGGCAGAACCGACAACACGGTTGGCGCAAATTGCCCTAATTTTAATATTATATTATAACAGACACCTACACGCAACACGCCGGTTACTTACCAAAAGTGAGCTACCGACCTGCGTGCCAGAGAACCCTAAAGGAGGCCAGCAGATGAACATGCAGCGCGTCGTTGACCTGTTATTCGAAGCCCTCATGCTCCATCGGATTCCCCGGTCCGGCTATAGTTTTTTAGGGGCCGGCCAAGAGAGCGTCGCCGAACACAGCTTCAGTACGACCTTCATCGCTTTGGTACTTTCGAAACTGGAACCGGACATCGATGCTGCCCGCCTGATGTCCATGTGCCTCGTGCACGACCTGCCGGAAGCACGTCTCGGCGATTTGAATTATGTTCAGAAACAATATGTCCAGGCGGACGAGGCCCGCGCCGTGAACCACACCGTGGCCGGACTGCCTTTCGGGTCTGAAATCGAGGCCCTCATCGCTGAATTCAATGCAGGTGAAACCAGGGAGGCCCGGTTGGCGCGCGATGCCGATCAGCTTTCCCTGCTGTTGCAATTAAAAGCCTTGCGGGACATTGGTTACCGCCCACCCGACAAGTGGATCCCCCATGTCGAAAATCGAGTCCATACGGCCACCGGGAAAAAAATCATGGCGGCTATCCACGGGCGCAGCCGTGATTCATGGTGGCTGGAACATTATGAGGATAACAATGTTACAAAGCCCTCCGATTAGCTGGGTAGTTAAGGTAAAACCACTATTTCGGGGAGGGAAATTGAATCAGGCTGATAATTCTGTTGACAGGCAAGGCGATAAAACCTAAATATTGTTCGATATGAGATAACAATGTTACCAACAAAAAAATAACACAGGAGCAAAAGAATGAACTGGGTAATAAAGACGTTGGGCACGGCGGTAGGCAAGAAGCTGCTGATGGCGGTGACGGGTCTTTCGTTTTGCGGATTTCTCGCGGCGCACCTGGCGGGGAACCTGACGCTGTATAGCGGGGCGGACGCGTTCAACAGCTATGCCGAGCACCTGCATAGCCTGGGCCCGCTTTTAACGGTGGCCGAGTTGGGTCTGCTGGCGCTGTTCGTGGTGCATGTACTGACCGGGCTGGTGCTTTTTTTTCAGAACCTCAAGGCCCGTCCCCAGCGTTACGCGGTTGACCGCAGTGCGGGGGGCCGGACCCTGGGCAGCCGGACCATGCCGTACACCGGTGTGCTGATCCTATTCTTCATCATCTATCATCTGATGAACTTTCATTTCGTGGACAAGAGCGGTACCACGATCTTCGCAATCGTCGCGGGCACGTTTACCAGCCCGGTGCATATGGTGCTGTACATCGCGGCGATGGTGGTGGTGGCACTGCACGTAAGCCACGGCTTCTGGAGCCTGTTCCAGACCCTGGGCGCCAACCATCCCAAATACATGCCGGCGATCAAAGTCCTGGGCCTTTTGTTTGCCCTCGTGGTGGGGGTCGGGTTCGGATTTATTCCCATCTATGTCGGTATGCTTTAAAACCGGCGCACCCAATTGCATGAACGACCGTCGCCGCACCCTGCGGGCGACCTTGCATACAGGAGGAAGACAATGTCATTAGACGCAAAAATACCCGGCGGACCCTTGGCCGACAAGTGGGATCGGCACAAATTCGAGCTCAAGTTGGTCAACCCGGCCAACAAGCGCAAGTTCAACATCATCGTAGTGGGCACGGGCCTGGCGGGCGGCAGTGCGGCGGCGAGTCTGGCGGAGCTGGGCTACGACGTACAAAGTTTTTGCATCCAGGACACACCGCGGCGGGCCCATTCGATCGCGGCCCAGGGCGGCATCAACGCGTCGAAGAACTATCAGAACGACGGGGACAGCACCTGGCGGCTGTTTTACGACACAATCAAGGGCGGTGACTTTCGAGCCCGGGAAGCCAACGTGTACCGTCTGGCGCAGGTCAGCGGGAACATCATCGACCAGTGCGTGGCCCAGGGCGTGCCGTTTGCGCGCGAGTACGGTGGGACCCTGGCCAACCGCAGTTTCGGAGGGGCGCAGGTATCCCGGACGTTTTATGCCCGGGGCCAGACTGGCCAGCAGCTGTTGTTGGGGGCCTACAGCGCTTTGAGCCGGCAGATCGCGGCCGGCAAGGTAACCATGTACCCGCGGCGGGAAATGCTGGACCTGGTGGTGGCCGGGGGCAAGGCCCGGGGCATCGTGGTGCGCAACCTGATCACCGGCCAGATCGAAAAGCATGCGGCCGACGCGGTGGTGCTGTGCACGGGCGGCTACGGGAACGTCTTTTTCCTGTCGACCAACGCCATGGCCAGCAACGTGACGGCAGCCTATCGGGCGCACAAGCGCGGAGCCTATTTTGCCAACCCCTGCTACACGCAGATCCACCCGACCTGCATCCCGGTCCACGGGACTTACCAGAGCAAGCTGACGCTGATGAGCGAAAGTTTGCGCAATGACGGGCGGGTATGGGTACCCCAGCAGACCGGGGACACGCGGCCGCCCTCGCAGATTCCCGAGTCCGAGCGCAGCTATTACCTGGAAGAGAAATACCCCAGCTTCGGGAACTTGGTACCCCGTGACGTGGCCTCGCGTAATGCCAAAGAACAGTGCGATGCCGGCCGGGGCGTGGGCGATACCGGCCTGGCGGTGTACCTGGATTTTGCCGACGCCATCGCCCGCGACGGCCGGGACGTGATCGCCAAGAAGTACGGCAACCTGTTCGAGATGTACGAAAAGATCGTGGCCGACGACCCCTACCAGACACCCATGATGATCTACCCTGCGGTGCACTACACCATGGGCGGGCTATGGGTGGACTACAACCTGATGAGCAACCTGGACGGGCTGTTTGTCCTGGGGGAGGCCAACTTTAGCGATCACGGTGCCAACCGTCTGGGGGCCAGCGCCCTGATGCAGGGTCTGGCAGACGGCTACTTCGTGCTGCCGTATACCATCGGCGGATACCTGTCCGGCGTCACTCCGGGCGAGGTGGACGCCGACAACCCGGCCTTCGACCGGACCGCCGCGGACGCGGCCGGGCGCATCGACCGGCTTTTGTCGGTGAACGGCAACCGGACCGTGGACGACTTTCACCGCCGGCTGGGCCTGATCATGTGGGACTACTGCGGCATGGCTAGAAATGATGCCGGCCTGGAAAAGGCGATCGGCCAGATCGCAGAACTGCGCGGCGAGTTCTGGGAGAACGTAACCGTGCCCGGTTCGGCCGGAGACTTCAACCAGAGCCTGGAGCGAGCCGGCCGGGTGGCGGATTTTCTGGAGTTTGCCGAGCTGATGTGCACCGACGCCCTGCACCGTAAGGAGTCGTGCGGGGGGCATTTCAACGAGGCCTATCAGACCGAGGAGCACGAAGCCCTGCGCGACGACGAAAACTTCTGCTACGTGGCGGCCTGGGAGCACTCCGGGGACGAGAATGCGCCGGACCTGCACAAGGAGCCGCTGGTCTTTGAAAACGTTAAGCTTACCCAAAGGAGTTACAAGTGACGACCAAATCCATCGATATCACCCTGAAAGTTTGGCGGCAAAAGGGTCCCGGGCACAAAGGCCGCCTGGAGACCTACCGGGCCGACAATATCTCCACGGACATGTCGTTTCTGGAGATGCTCGACGTGGTCAACGAACAGCTCACCCTGGACGGCCGCGAACCGATCGCCTTCGATCACGACTGCCGCGAGGGCATCTGCGGCCAGTGCGGCTCGGTGGTCAACGGCCGGCCCCACGGACCCGAACAGGGCACCACCTTGTGTCAGCTGCACATGCGTCATTTCAACAACGGGGATACCCTGGTAATCGAACCGTTTCGGGCGCGGGCCTTTAAGCTCGTCAAAGACCTGGCTGTGGATCGCAGTCCGTTGGACAAGATCATCCAGGCCGGTGGGTACGTGTCGGTGAACACGGGCGGGACCCCGGATGCCAACGCCATCCCCATCCCGGCCGAAATGGCCGAAGAGGCCATGGACGCAGCTGCCTGCATTGGGTGCGGGGCCTGTGTGGCCGCCTGTCCCAACGCGTCGGCCATGCTGTTCATGAGCGCCAAGGTCTCCCAGCTGGCCCTGCTGCCCCAGGGCCGGCCCGAGGCCGCCCAGCGCGCGCTGGCCATGGTCCGCCAAATGGACGCCTGCGGATTCGGCAATTGTTCCAACGAACGCGAATGCGAGGCCGAATGCCCCAAACAGATCTCCATTACCCACATCGCCCGCCTCAATCGGGAATTTATCAAGGCCGGGATCGGCTCCAGTATTTTTTAGGGGGTTGTTTTAAAATGAGGCTAAGCTAGAAACAGCCCACAGATCGGGTGCGAGGCAAACATGAACAGTATGCAGGCTCAGCTGGACAAAGTCACCGAGCTATACCAACGCTTGGAAACGTCCTTTCACTCGGACATCCCCCTCGTGGACCAGTTGATCAAGACGGGGCTGGCCCTGGTCCTTTTCTATGTCGCCTGGCTGATCATCAAGCGCCTGACGCTGACGGCCGAAAAACGGGCCGGGCGGTTTGATGTTTTTAAACAGAATCCTGGCCTTTTCATCGCCATTCAAAAAATACTGCGTTTCGCTTTGATCATGGCCGCCGGCACATACCTGATCAAGCTGTACAACATCCTGCTGATCAAGAACCTCTTTCATGCCCTCATGGTCATGCTGATTGCCACACCAGCGAAAGAGTTCCTGGTGCTGGCCCTCAAGTACGCCGAGTCCAATATTTCCAAAAAGACCGCCACCCAGGTCGACGATATCGTGTTCGACCTGCTCAACAAGTTTGCCGGAGCCATTGTCTATGTCGCGGCGGCCGTGATCTCCCTGGACCTTCTGGGCATCAACGTCATGCCGTTTATCGCCGGCGCGGGTGTGGCCGGGGTGGCCATCGGGTTTGCCGCCAAGGACACGCTTTCCAACCTTATCGCCGGGGTTCTCTTGATTGTCGACCGTCCTTTTGAAATCGGGGACCGAATCGAGGTCTGGGACGCCCCGCGCGGCAGCGCCACCTGGGGGGACGTCATTGACATCGGCCTGCGGGCTACGAAGATCCGCACGACGGACAACATTGTCATCGTGATCCCCAACAACAAAATCATGACCCGGGACATCATCAACTACACCCTGATCAGCGACCGTATCCGGGTCCGCATCAATGTCGGCATTGCCTATGATGCCGACGTCCGGAAAGCCAGTGACATCCTGATAGGCCTGGCTAAAGACGTTCCCTGGGCATCTAAAAATCCGCCCCCCAAAGTGGTCGTACGCAATTTCGGGGACTCGGCGGTCGATCTGCAATTGCGGGTCTGGATCGATGACGCCCGGCAGCGCATGAACACCATTTCGACCATTACCGACAGGACAAAAACCGCCTTTGACGCGGCCGGTATCGAAATCCCCTTTCCCAAACGCGACATCACCGTTACCCAGTCAGATACCAATTCACCCGGATAGGTGTTAAAGATGCCGATCGGTGCCCCTTGACCGGTGCGCGTATCGGCAATATGACCGGAAAACCAATTGACCAATAAATCCTCTTGCTTTACAGCTTGGTTTTGTATTATTTTTCTTGTTTAATTTTTTATACCAATCCAGACCAATTTGAATGCGTCACCCGTCGTCAGCCTATGAAACTGGATATAAACGATATCGCCCGTGGCCTTGATCTGCCCGTCAACACCTTAGACCGCTGGATCCGCCAGGGACGGATACCCGTACAAAAAAGCGGGGCGAACTGGTCATTCGACGTCCAGGTTTTAAAAAAATGGGCGGCGGCCCGCAACCTGCCGTTTGCCCTTCCCGGTAACGGGCAGGCTTCCGCCGAGGCGGATCCGGCCCTGGAAACCCTTGCGGCATCCATGCGCCGGGGCGGTGTGCACACCGGCCTTGCCGGCAGGGCCGTCGAAGATATCCTGGCGTCCGTGGCAGCCTGCGTCCCCGGTCTCTCATCCGCTGAAAAGTTGGAACTGCACGACACGCTCATCGAACGCGAACTGCTGACATCTACCGGCATGGGCAAAGGCGTGGCTATTCCCCACCCCCGGACACCCTTGCGGACCGGTCTTGCGCAGCCACTGATCGTCACCTGTTATCCCCAAACGCCGGTTGACTATAATGCCATCGACGCCCGACCGGTATTCGTGCTCTTTCTGCTGCTGAGCACTTCGGTGAAGATCCACCTGCATCTTCTGTCAAGGCTGGCCTTTTGCATACGGGACGATGAATTTATCCGTTTTCTGAACGACGCGCCTCCGGCTGAAAAACTCTTTTTACAAATCAGCGAGCTTGAACTCAAGCTTGACCAGAGTGAGATCCTCTAGCGGGGATAATGGCCATGAACCTTTCCAAATTGTGGCGCTACCCATCAAACTGGTCCATCTTCCGATCGGATGACCGCCTGTTGCTCATCCTGATAGCTGTTATTGTCGGTACCTGCAGCGGCCTGGCGGCGCTGGCGTTGAACCGCTCGCTCATCGCCATGTTCGAATGGCTGCACCATCTACGCATCTACTGGTGGGCATTTTTACTGCCCGCCGCCGGTGCCGCCCTCTCCTCAATTTTTCTGGAAAAGGTCGTGAATGAGGCCGCCGGGCACGGTGTTCCCGAGGTCATTTACAGCGTTTCCCGCTATGGGGGGTTGCTGCGCCTGCGCTCCAGTTTCTCCCGCCTGATTTCAAGCTGTCTTACCATCGGTACCGGGGGCTCGGCCGGCCCCGAAGCACCTGTGGTCATGAGCGGGGCCGCCATCGGCTCGAATATCGCCAAGTTCTTCGCTCTGAATGATCGCCAGCGGGTAACTCTGGTCGGTTGCGGCGCGGCCGGGGCTATTTCCTCGATTTTCAATGCGCCTATTGCCGGCATGGTCTTCACGATCGAGGTCATTCTGGGCGAATGGTCGGCGGTCAATATCATCCCGATCGCCATCGCTTCGGTTGCCGGTACAGAACTGAGCCGCCTGCTCCAAGGCAACCAGATCGTGTTCGAACATGTCCGGTTCAATATTGCCTTTATCGATATCATGGCCTGCATCGGCCTGGCGGTCTTGTGTGCCGGGGCCTCGGTCCTGCTCACCCGTTTGCTCAAGGGCATGGGACGTACCGCCGGCCGGGTAAAAGCACCGCTCTGGCTGAAGGCGGCCGGGGGTGGCTGCGTGGTCGGCCTTATCGGCATGCATATGCCGGTTGTACTCGGCGAGGGGTATCATTCAATTCAAGCCATGATCGGCGGGACCTTTTCCACCGGGCTGGCTTTCGTGGCAATTGCGGTCCTTGCCAAAATGGCGGCCACCGCATTTACCCTGGGCTGGGGCGGCTCCGGCGGAATCTTTGCCCCCTGCCTGGTGATCGGCAGCTTGACCGGCCTGGTCTACCACCGGGCCCTACTGGCCATCTGGCCGCAGGTCGCCTGGGTTGAGGAGGGCTGTTTTGCCCTGCTGGGTATGGCCGGCCTGGTCAGCGGGATCCTGCAGGCACCGCTGACGGCTATCTTCCTGGTGGTCGAAATCTCGGGTGGCTACGAAGTCATTCTGCCGCTTATTCTGGTATCCGCCGTATCCACCACCCTGTGCCATTATCTCGAACCGGCGTCCTTTTACTTAAAAGAACTGGTCGAAAGGGGGCACCTGCTGCGACCGGGCACCGATGCCCGGGTCCTCACCGACCTGAGTGTTTCCGAGCTGCTGGAAACCGACTGTATCTGTGTCCCGCAGGATATGGTCCTGCGAGACTTCATTAAAATTCTGAAAAGATCGCGCCGGAATCACTTTCCGGTCGAGGATGCGCAAACCGGACAATTTCTGGGAATGGTTCACCTTGATGACCTGCGCCCCCACCTGTTTAACCCGGGGATATATGATGCCGTCTTTCTGGACCAGGTCATGGACCGGTCCGTCATAACGGCAAATCTCGATGACGATGTGTCCGAGATACTGCGCCAGATGGATGTCTACAACCTGTTCTCCATGCCGGTGCTGTCGGATGGAAAGTATGTCGGCATGGTCTCGAAGGCTACGCTTCTTGACAAATATCGGAAAGAACTTATGGTGCAGTCAACCCACTAGAACCTATCTCAAAATAGTCTTATGACCCAAACTCGGCGTTGGGCACTCGGTTCAAGTCCTCAAAATACGCGAGTATGCTTTCGGGTTGCGACCCGCACTTGAGGATAGAACGGCGGGAAGTCCCGCAACGCGGGGAACCTCACAGCCGCCTTGCTTGTCGGGTGTCTTGTCGGGCGTAGCTTGGCAACGAAGACAGAAGCTCACCGAGCGAAGACTGGATTTTGAACCAAAATCCAGTCTTGAGATAAGTTCTAATCAATACGACAACAAGGAGACGTTCATGAACAAGCAGTTATTTCATATCTTCAGGAACACACCGCTCGGTCGGGAGACATTTTTGCAGTCGCTTTACTTCTGTAACCAGACCGGCGTCTCTCCGGTTGTCTACATTCCCCAGCACACCAAGTTTTTGATGTATTTCGAAAATGATGTTGTCCAAGTCGATCTGGACGAGTCCTACCTGAACAATCCGGAAACAGCTGAAACCCACGCCACCCAGCTGTTGGATGCAGCCGGTATCAAGGCGCGCTTTTTAAAGCCCAAGCACTTTACGGCATCTACCCTGCCCGATATAAAAACCGATTTTGACTTCATGTGCTGCCCCCGTAGCATTAGTGATCTTTCCTCAAAAATCGGCCTGGGCTATATCGGGCCGCGGGTAAGAAGAATTGTCCAATCCGCGCGATTTCCCGTACTGCTGACCAGCCCGGTTTACAAACCCTGGAATAGTATCTCGGTTTTCTTCGGCGGCTCCCAAAATGCGGTGAACGCCTTCCGGCTCGGCCTGCGCGTCGGCCGGGAATGCGGTCACCCCATTGATATCTTTACCCGGATCGAATCGGGAACCGAGGCAGACTATCGCCGGCTGTTGGAAGACGCCGGTCTTGGCCAGGAAGTGGCGGAAAATGTGCGGGCATGGCAATTTTACGATACGGGGCGTTTTGAAGACAATCTATACGAGGTGCCCCATGATGCCCTGATAGTCCTGGGCGCCTATGGCCATGGGTTGATCCGGGATTTTGTCTTTGGCAACAAAATGGAAAGGATTCAGTCCACCATTTCAAACAACATGCTGATTGCGGGGCCCAAATATACCGCGACCTTATAAGCACGACGAATCCGCCCGCCGGACACGGCACCCGGGACCAGGTGGATGTCTGCGAGGTCGTTCCGACTTGATGGTTGTGTTTGTGAACCGCGCCCGCTATGAATAAGGAAAGCATCCTGGCCGTAGGGCCAGGCTTTGGTTTGTCCCGGAAAGCGGCGCTTCCAAAGCGGCTGAGTATAAGGTGATCAAAGTGAGCTAAAGTGCCTGAAGTTAGTGAGTTGCTACGCTCCACTGAATCTATCAAATTGGCATAATTCCTTAACTTTAGATCACTTTAGGCATTGTACAAATTCATGAATGCACAGGCAAACACCTCTAACCTGTTCTTGACGGCCAGGTTTGAAGGACAGAATAAATATCCTGGAGATCCCTATGGTCGATCAACAAAAACCACCGGCAATGAGCCAGAAAATATTCAACCTGAATCTTTCCACGGAAACCATTTCAGTCTACCTGATGTGCTGCGGACTGACCGATGCCGGTGCAACGCTCTCTAACGCGAATATGCTTGAAATCTGGAATGGTAGCGAGGCTGACCTCGAGGCAGGTCTGCGTACCCTGGAAGAAAAAAAGATACTAAAAAAGATCATTTCCGACCAGGACACGCGGGATATTTTTATCCTTACGAATACGGCCGACTGGGAAGAAGCTTAGAAGCGGTTTCAAAACCTCCCCTTGAACTCAACCTCTTTGTTGGGCATGGTGTTCAAATCCTCAAAATACGATGAGTATTCCTCCGGTTTAAACCACACACCCGCCTTGACATTGAGCCCAATTGAAGGTTTTGAAAGCGCTTTTAAGTACTATCTTAATCGATTCTTAATTTCCCGCTGGACGCCTCTGCGGATACTATCATCATCCAGATCGGTCCGCATGCCCGGGCAGGCGCGGGCCATGGCATGCCAGTTGCTCACATCCACGAGGATGCTGTGAAGATAGGGCCAGGCCCGGCACATATTCGGCTTCACGGCATGAATGCGGCAGGCACCGTCCCGGCAAAAGACGCAATATCCATCCGCCGCCTGAGCCAAAACCGGCCGGTCACCGGACATCTGGCAATACGTACCTACAAAGCTGTCCGGATCCACTTCCAGGTAAGCACTGATTGCGATGACGTCCTCGGGGGTCACGTACGTGCCGCCGTATCCATGACAGCAGTCACCGCACAGCTGGCATTCAAACAAGATCTGGGGCTCAATCGACATCACGCCTGCTCTCCATGGCTCGCTTAAGCGTCACCTGATCTACGAATTTGAGATCACCGCCTACCGGAACCCCGGATGCTATGCGGGTAACCCGCACAGAGCACCGGGCAAGCTGGCCGGACAGGTAATCCGCGGTGGCTTCACCTTCAACACTCGTACTGGTCGCAATCACAACCTCGCCGATCGCTTCGGTATTGACCCGGGCCAAAAGTTCGCGGACCCGGATTTTATCGGGTCCGATACCATCCATCGGCGATAAAACACCGCCCAGGATGTGGTAGAAGCCCCTAAACGCCCCTGACTTTTCCAAGGCCACCATATCGGCCGGCTGCTCGACCACGCACAACTGGGTGCTGTTCCGGTGCGGATCGTTGCATATCCGGCACAGAGGTCCATCACTCAATGAAAAACACCGGCTGCACAATCTGGTTTTTGTCTTGAGATCGAGTATCGCCCCGGCCAGTTGTTCGGCATCCGGCCCGGGCGCGCGCAGGATGTGCAAAGCCAGGCGCTCAGCCGTTTTTTCACCGATCCCCGGCAGCCTGGAAATCTGGCGGATTAGGTTCAATATGGAGTCAGGGTAATGCTGCATGTTTTAAAGCAATCCCGGTATGTTCATGCCCCCGGTAAGTTTGCCCATCTCGGCCTGGACCATCTCCTGGGATTTGGCAAGGGCATCATTTACCGCCGCCAACACGAGATCCTGAAGCATTTCCACATCCTCGGGATCGACGACTTCCCGCTCGATCTCGAGGGATACAATCTGCTGTTTGCCGTTGGCCACCACCTTGATCATACCGCCACCGGCCGTGGTTTCCACCGTTTTTTCACCAAGCTCGGCCTGCATTTTCATCATCTTGGATTGTAACTGCTGGGCCTGTTTCATCATCTTGCCCATGCCCTTCATGCCTTTCATGCGTGTTCCCTCCCAAAAATGGTCACAAGCTGTTTATCGAGTTACAAAGCAGTCAGAAACCGTCTCAATATTGAATTTTGGTTCAAGCTGCGGCAAGGATAAAATCAAACCGAGTGATACGCGCGTATTGCGATGGTTTGATTTTTATACCCGCCACAGCGATTGGATCCCAAGGCGTCATTGCGACGGCTACTATTCTTTCCCGTTTAGCGATCTCACCTCCACCACCTCACCCTGAAAGATCTCGATCGCGTCCTCTATCAAGGGATGACTCAATACATCCTGTTTGTGTTTATTGTCCAGTTTTTTTTGATCGTTGTTTGCCTGTTGACCGGCGACATCGGCCCTGATGACCACGGTCACCGACCGACCGAGAAAATCACTGCATATTTTCTCCAGTCGAACGCCGTTCTCTTTTTTCCTGAGACGGTTGATATTGAAAGGATTACCGGGCACTTCCAGAACAACCTGTGCGTCAGTCACCTTTAGCAGCTTGGCATTGGCCAGGGCCCCGCCCAGAGCCGGGTGCTCCCGGGCGATGCTGTCCAGCAAAGGTTTCCAGAGGGCCGCCGGGTTTTCGGCATCCGCGGCCGGGCCTGCCGGGGTACCCGTGTCGGATTGCGGCGCCGACTTGAAAGCCGTGGTTGGTTCCTTGATCGCAGGAGCACGTGGGGCTACCGGCGCGGGGTTCTTGGCCGGTGCCGGAGACACCGGTGCCGCCCCGGTTTTTCCAGACGCAAAATCCTCCCGGAGACGTTCCAGCTTTTCGATCAGCGTATCCACTGGTAGCGAAGGCTGCGTCTCAAGTATCCGGAACAGGACCGTCTCAAACGCCAGTTTCGGACTGCCGGCAAACTTGAGCGTGGGCAGCTCGGCGGCCAGGATCTTGAAGACGTGGCTGCAGACCGGCGCCCCTGCTCCCCGGGCCTGATGGGTCAGGCGCTCGCGTTCATGGTCGGGTGTATCGATAAGGTTTTCACTCCGCTGACCCATGCCGGCCACGATCAGGTTCCGAAAATGTTCGACCAGATCCGTGTAGAGCCTCCGGATATCAACGCCGCGTTTATAAGCAGTGTCCAGGCAATCGAGCAGGTTGGGCAGATCTCTTTGCAGGATGCCGTCGGCCAGGTCAAACAGCAGCGTGTGGTCAACGGCCCCCAGCATATCCAGCAATTGCTCATGCTCAACAGGCCCGGATGTACTGGAAATGATCTGATCCAGCAGGCTCAGGGCATCGCGCATGCTGCCCCCGGCTTCACGGGCAATCACCCCCAGACTGTCAAGGGACACATCGCGGTCCTCCTGATGACACAGCATTTTCATGTTGGCAATCAAGGCCTGGGCATCGATCCTGCGTAAATCGTGCCGCTGGCAGCGCGAATGGATGGTGATCGGAATCTTGTGCGGCTCCGTCGTTGCAAACAGGAACAATACATGTGCGGGCGGTTCTTCCAGCGTTTTTAAAAGCGCGTTGAAGGCCGCCACACTGAGCATGTGAACTTCGTCGATGATATAGATTTTGAACTTGCTGTGGGCGGGCATATACTTGATGTTCTCGCGCAGTTCCCGCACCTGATCGACGCTGTTGTTGGAGGCCCCATCGATTTCAAATACATCCGCGCTGCTGCCGGCGGTGATTTCCGTGCACGCTTGACAGGTATTGCAGGGCGTGGGCCGCGGCCCCTGGATGCAGTTCATGGCCTTGGCCAAAATACGGGCAATGGTGGTCTTGCCGGTACCCCGGGGCCCGGCGAAAAGGATGGCGTGCGCCACCCGGTCGGCCGCAATCGCATTGGTCAGCGTGGTGGTTACATGCGCCTGCTGCACAACCTCTTCAAACGTCTGGGGTCTATATTTTCTGGCCAGCACGAGATAAGACATGGGCTTTAGTTAACATGAACGGATTGATACGGCAAGGCAGTTTGGGGTGGTCACTGCTCCGAAAGGCTTGCCCATGATCCCGCCTGGCTTAAGCAAATATAGGGCTGAATACGGCCACTAGCTGTTGGCCGTTAGCCCTTAGCTAATTCATTTAAATATTTAAGAATTCTGTAAAGATTTACCCCTTGGAAGACGGTTTAAAAAATAAGAGACTTAAAGGTTAATAGCCAAGCGCTCAATTCAGGTAAGATGAAATAAAAACGATAAAATTAATGCTGTCGGTGGGTCGGGGACCGGTGTGGTTACTGGTAAGAAATGGAAATGGCGGAGAGAGAGGGATTCGAACCCTCGGTGCCGCTTTAAACGACACACACGATTTCCAGTCGTGCTCCTTCAGCCAGCTCGGACATCTCTCCGCATTTTAAATCTACCCGCATGCAAAGGGCAGGCGTCAGCGGGCGGCCCCTGTATGAATCATCCGGGCGGAAAAATCAAGTAAAATATCACCTGTTTCCGGGGCAGTGCCCGTAAATGGCGGAGAGGGCGAGATTCGAACTCGCGGAGGACAAAGCCCTCAGTAGTTTTCGAGACTACCGCCTTCAGCCGCTCGGCCACCTCTCCTGCAAGTTTCGGTTTCTGATAGTATTTTTCCTATTTCATGTCAATGGCGATAGGTCCAATAATGCAAATTGAACGCCCCCGTAGCCCTGGCAAGCGGGATTTCCGCTGCGCGCCAACAAGCTGCGGGAAATCGTCCCCCGTAATGAATGTTTGGGTTTTAGATGCACGCGTTAACCCTGCAAAAAAACCGCCGGGAATGCGCACGCTGGTCGGATCAACTCTTTTGCTTGCAAAATTGAATAGTTAAAGTAAAAAAGCGCGCGCCACCGCGGGCGTATAGCGGCCGTCTGCCCGGTAGATCACAAGGGGGGGGTCGACAACCAGCCCCGGCCGGCCGCCTTTTGCTGCGGTGATCAGAACCAACCGCGCACCTTCTTCCCTTTTCGAGTGAACCAGGCGCAGTCGTTTCGGCTCCAGATTGGCTTGCCGCAAATGGTCTATCAAATCGGTTAACCGCTCGGCCGGATATATGCAGCTCAAACGGCCGGAAAGCTGCAGCATACGGGCAGCCGCATCTACGAAATCGGCCAGTCGGGCAAAAATTTCATGGCGGGCTCCGGCCTTTCTCCGGTCGGGATTGAGCCGGCCGGATTTGACGCGTCGATAGGGCGGATTACAGACTACCTGGTGGACCAGATCGGGGACTTGCTGAATGTGCAACTCTTTGATGTCCTGGTGCAAAATACGGATGCGATCTTCCAGTCGATTGGCGTGTACGTTTGCCGCGGCAGTCCGGGCCAATTCGTCCTGGATCTCCACACCGACAAGTTGAACCCCGGGATGCCGGATCGCCAGCATGAGCGCTATGATGCCGCAGCCGGTACCCAGATCGATGATCATCTGGCCGTCTTTACACTGTACGAAGTCGGCCAGCAATACGGCATCGATTGAAAACCGATAACCATCCCGAGGCTGGTTTACCGTCAAGTGACCGTTTAAAAAGGTATCGTCCGTGATGGCTTCCAAGCAAATGCCTTTCTGTCATGATCCCGCCGGCAACCTTAGCGGGTCGATCCGCCTTCCGGTTCCAGCGGACCTATTTTAAAGGTGATGTCTTTTACCAGACGCCGCGCGGCGGCGGCATTGACCTTGTCGATCAAATCCTGCTTCACGAACTGCAGCTGATGCAGCCAAACGCTGCTGGACACGTGGACCAATAATAGTCGTCCTTTGAAAGCCGCCGGCTGTGTATTTTCGGCAATGGCGGCGCCAACCGCAGCTTGCCAGATCTCTCCGACCACTGTCAGATCGGCAGCGCTGTCACGGCGGCAATCGTTCAGGACATCGGGCAGAATGCGGCCGATAGGCAGCACCTGGGATTTATCCGTTTTCTTTTTCTTCATGATCGAAACCTAATCGCCGCAGCGGAAGCTTGTCAAGCGCTATCCGCCTGTTGGTGGGCGTCCGGGGGGATATCGACCCATTTTTACTTGACTTGGTAATATCGGTACCTTACATTGTGCCCACACAACAAAATGTGCCCCGCGCGACCGATTCCGCAGGACACCACCTAAATGCAGAGATGTGAAAGGATAATGCATGAGTTGGGATTGGGAAAAACTGAAGGAACAACAACAGCACCAGCGACCCGGCAGCGGCGGCCCCGGCAATATTCCGCCCCAGGTCGATGACCTGGTAAAGCAATTCAAGAACATGAAGATTCCCGGCGGCCCGCTGATCGCAATTCTCGTGATCCTGGTTATTTTTATCGGGTATTCCATATTCTTCACCATCGAATCAGGTTCTGTGGGCGTGGTTCAGAGATTTGGAAAATTCGTCCGTATCGCCCAGCCCGGACCCAATTTCAAACTGCCGTTTGGAATAGAAAAAGTGACCAAAGTTCGGCAGGACCGAATCTATAAGGAAGAATTCGGTTTTCGCTCCAGCCGGCAGGACAACCGGGCCCGCTACGCCAACCGGCAGGATACTTCCAGCGTTTCACTGATGCTGACCGGAGATCTGAATGTGGCCGTGGTACCCTGGATCGTGCAGTACCGCATTAACGAACCCTACAACTTCCTGTTCAAGGTCCAGGACGTGCGCAAACTGCTTATCGACCTGGCGGAAGCCAGTATGCGCCTGGTGGTTGGCGACCGGAGCATCAACGAGGTTATCAGCAAGCGCGATGAAATTGCCGTTGAATCCCAGCGGGTCTTGCAAATTGAACTGGACAAGGCGGAGACCGGCATCAAGATCGTTACCGTTGAAATGAAAAGAACCAATGTCCCCGGTCCGGTCCAGCCCTCTTTCAACGAGGTCAACCAGGCGACCCAGGAAAAGGAAAAAACCATCTACGAGGCTCGGGAGGACTACAACAAGGCCATCCCGGCCGCCCGCGGTGAAGCCGAACGGACCATCAAAGCCGCCGAAGGTTACGCCTTGGACCGCGTCAACCGAGCCAAAGGCGACGCGGCGCGCTTTACCCAGGTCTACCGGGAATACGCCAAGGCCAAAGATGTGACCAAGCGCCGACTGTACCTGGAGACTATGCGCGACGTTCTGCCGCGAATGGGCAACAAGTACATTGTGGACAAAAACCAGAAGAACCTGCTGCCTTTGCTTAACCTCGGAAAACAGGACGGTGTCATCAAATGAAAATTAAAGTCATCATAATCGTAATTGCCATCCTCGTTTTCGGGGCCTATGTTGCCGCCTACACGGTCGATGAGACCGAGCAAGTACTGGTAACCCGTTTCGATAAGGTCAGTCGCACGGCGCTGACTCCCGGCCTGCATTTTAAGATCCCCCTTATCGAGGAAGCCATCTATTACCCCCGTACGCTGCAGGAGTGGGACGGTGATCCGGGCCAGATCCCCACGAAAGATAAAACCTTTATCTGGGTGGACACCTTTGCCCGCTGGAAAATCGTAGACCCGGTCATTTTCTTCAAAACCATTGGGTTCGTGGAAAGAGCCCAGAACCGGCTGGACGAAATCATCGACCCGGCCGTGCGCAACTTTATCACCTCCAGCCGCCTGATCGATGCGGTGCGCAACAGCAACCGCGAACTGGATACCTTTGAGGATGGCGGCCAGAATGATGACCTGCACGCCACCTTCGAGGTTACCACCGGCCGCGAGGTCATCAACAAGGGCATCCTGGTACAGGCCCGGCCGAAGCTGACCAATTTCGGGATTGAGCTTGAAGATGTCAAGATTAAACGGATTAACTACGTAGAGGAAGTCCGTAAGACCGTTTACGACCGTATGATCGCCGAGCGCCGGCAGATCGCCGAAAAGTTCCGCTCAGAAGGTCAGGGTGAAGCACGGAAGATTCTGGGCCAAAAGGAACGGGATCTAAAGCAGATCACCTCCGAGGCGTATAAGATTGCCCAGGAGATCAAGGGTAAGGCCGATGCCGAAGCAACCCGTCTGTATGCCGAGGCTTTTGGAATTGATCCGGAATTCTATTCCTTCATAAAGACCCTGGATATCTACAATGAGGCCCTGGACAAAGAGAGCAGCGTGGTGGTATCCACCGAGTCGGAACTATTCAAGTATATCGACGGGTATAAAAAGTAGGCTGGAAATGGTAACAGGCAGGAAAAGCACCGGTAGTCCGCAAGCGTTGTGCGAAAAAGGTGCCTTTCCTGCACACAGAAAAGACGGCGGCTATTTGCCCTTTCTTCTCTGATGACGTGTCCGGGCCAGAAGCTTTCTGTGTTTGTGCTTTCTCATCTTTTTTCTTCGTTTTTTAACTACGCTACCCAACAGATCACCCCCATTCATTATTTATTTGATAAGTTAAAAAAGTATTGGTAACACCCTTTTTAACTGTTTGTCCACTGTTTTTTGACATACAGACCCCAAAAATTCCGTCTGGTGGAGTCGATCCCCTTGCAGCAATTCAAAAGTGAACAACTCGATACCGTCAATAATGCCGTTGCCATGGCGGAGGAGTTGGTCAGCAACGCCTATAAGATGTCCGAAAATCAATGGCTGCGACGGCGGTATGACGTGAGCACCCTGGCGGAACTTGCCCAGGACGAAATTGTCGACGGTCCCTTCGCCCAGGTGATTCGCTTCTCAGGCCGTTTGAAAGGGTCCTCCCTCGGAAGTTCGACGTACGATTACTACAAGATCTGTCTCCAGGACCACTCGATCCTGGATGCTTTGCAGCAATCCCCCAACATGCGTCTGTTTCCGCTGGTCCTTTACATCACCACCCATGAACTGATTCACATTGTCCGTTTCAGCAAGTTTCTGCAGAGTTTTGATGCCTCCCCGGATGAGACGCTGGCCGAGGAAAAACGGGTGCACGCCAAAACCCGCAACATCCTCATCCCGGTGAAGGTGGCCGGTTTGACAAAAGTCCTTGAATTCTATGGTAAATGGCACCAGCCCTTTGAGGGGCTCCGCGAATCGTGAGGTGCTTGACAACCGCCGATCAGGGCCTATATTAGCTCTAAAAAATATACGTAGCATTAACAGAGGAAATCCATGCCGATTTACGAATACGAATGCGCCGCTTGCGGCCGGATCGAGGAAGCCATCCAGAGATTCTCGGACCGGCCGCTGACCAAGTGCAGCCACTGTTCCGGGAAGCTGCACCGACTCATCTCCCAAAGTGCTTTCCATCTGAAAGGGTCCGGGTGGTATGCCGATGGCTACGCGGATAAACCGCACAAAAAAACCAAAACATCTCAGGGTGATAAACCGGCCGCGGACACTGGGGGCAAGTCCGCTAAATCATCATCATCCAAAAAGCAGAAGACAGATTGATTCGATTCCTTGAAGTGCTGAAAAAAAATTATTCCGGAGCTTTACAAATCGGAAACTGTGATTATTATTTCGAAAAATAATGAAATCAGGCACACGCGCGCAGGGCGAGAAGGACAGCCGGTGTAAATCTATTTAACAAGACGGAGCAAGCAGCCAGGGTCGGCTGGGGAGCCGATTCCAGGCCTTTGTCCGTCCAAAAAAGTTCAAAACACACACTAAAAAGGAGAATCTGAACCATGAAACTGAGACCATTACATGATCGAATTTTGGTAGAACGTGTGGAAGAAGCTGAAAAGACCAAAGGCGGCATCATCATTCCCGATTCAGCCAAGGAAAAGCCGGCTGAGGGCAAAGTGATCGCGGTTGGCAAAGGCCGCATCGGCGATGACGGCAAACCGGTCGCGCTGGAAATCAAGAAAGGCGACCGCATTCTTTTCGGCAAATACGGCGGTACCGAAGTGAAGATCGATGGTGAAGAGTACCTGATCATGCGTGAAGATGACGTTCTCGGCGTAATCGAATAATATTTTTATAATTCAGTATACGGAGGAAACACCAAAATGGCTAAACAGATTAAATTCGACATGAAAGCGCGCGAGGCGATGCTCGCCGGCGTTCAGGCTCTCGCCGACGCGGTTGTAGTGACTCTCGGTCCCAAGGGTAGAAACGTAGTGATCGACAAATCCTGGGGTTCCCCCACGGTCACCAAAGACGGCGTCACCGTCGCCAAGGAAATCGAACTGGAAGACAAGTTTGAAAACATGGGCGCCCAGATGGTCAAGGAAGTCGCCAGCAAAACCAGCGACATGGCCGGTGACGGGACCACCACGGCAACCGTACTGGCACGCTCCATCTATGAAGAGGGCCAGAAACTCGTCGCGGCCGGGAACAACCCAATGGCCATCAAACGTGGTATCGACAAGGCTGTTGAAGTGGCTGTCAAGGAGCTGCACGAGCTCTCCAAACCGACCAAGGACCAGCGTGAGATTGCCCAGGTCGGCACCATTTCCGCCAACAACGACAGCACCATCGGCAATATCATTGCCGAAGCCATGAACAAGGTCGGCAAGGAAGGCGTGATCACCGTTGAAGAAGCCAAGGGCATGGAGACCACCCTCGACGTCGTCGAAGGGATGCAGTTTGACCGCGGTTACCTTTCTCCCTACTTCGTTACCGATTCCGAAAAAATGGTTGCGTCCCTGGAAGAACCTTACATCCTCATCAACGAAAAGAAAATCAGCAACATGAAAGACCTCCTGCCGGTTCTCGAGCAGGTTGCCAAAATGGGCAAACCGCTTCTGATTGTAGCTGAAGACGTTGATGGCGAAGCACTGGCGACCCTGGTCGTCAACAAGCTGCGCGGCACCCTGAACGTGGCTGCCGTAAAAGCCCCGGGTTTTGGCGATCGCCGCAAGGCCATGCTCGAAGACATCGCCATTCTGACGGGCGGCCAGGTCGTTTCCGAAGATCTCGGTATCAAACTGGAAAATCTGACCCTGCAGGATCTTGGTAAAGCCAAACGCGTGACCATCGACAAAGACAACTCCACGATCGTGGACGGCGCTGGTTCCCGGGCGTCCCTCGAAGGCCGGGTCAAACAGATTCGGGCCCAGATCGAAGAGACCTCTTCCGACTATGACCGTGAAAAACTGCAGGAGCGGCTGGCCAAACTGATCGGCGGTGTGGCCGTCATTAACGTCGGCGCAGCCACCGAAACCGAGATGAAAGAGAAGAAAGCCCGCGTGGAAGATGCCCTGAACGCGACCCGGGCCGCAGTTGAAGAAGGTATCGTCCCCGGTGGCGGTGTCGCCCTGGTACGCTGCATCGAAGCCCTTGAAAAAATCAAGATCAAGGCTGATCAGAAACTGGGTGTCAAAGTCGTTATCCGCGCTATCGAAGAACCGCTGCGCCAGATCGCCAACAACGCTGGTTTTGAAGGCTCCGTGGTCATTGACAAAGTCAAGACCGCCAAGGGCGCTGAAGGCTATAACGCGGATACCAACAAGTACGAAAACCTGATCGAAGCCGGTGTCATTGACCCGACCAAGGTGGTTCGCTATGCCCTCCAGAACGCGGGCAGCGTGGCCTCCCTGATGCTGACCACCGAAGCCATGGTCGCCGATAAGCCTGAGGAAAAAGAGGCCGCTATGCCGGCTATGCCTCCGGGCGGCGGTATGGGCGGCATGGGCGGAATGGGCGGAATGATGTAAACCGCACCGGAAACAATCCGGCCATTTAAACACTAGAAAACCCCCGTGCACCAGCACGGGGGTTTTTTTATACGGTCATATATTATTGGGCCCGCAGCACCTTGCGGGCCTTCTCAAGATTCTGCCGGGCCTCGGCGTAGTCCGGATCAACTTTCAGGGCAGCCTTGAAGTGCTCTACCGCCCTTTCCACCTGGTTTTGCCGCGCCAGCGCACTGCCCAGATTGTTGTGGGCTAATGCATCCCGCCCGCGACTCTTCACAACGGCCTGCTGAAAGGCGGCTACCGCTTTTTGGGTCTTTTCCAGATTGATAAAGGCCACCCCCAGATAACGGTACAGGGTTGCATCGTTCGGGGCAAGCGCAATCGCTTTACGAAAATGTTTTAACGCCATTTCGCTCTGGCGGCGTTCAAGGGCCATGAAGCCGAGCCGCGCATGCGCCTCCACCTGTTCCGGTGCCAGGGCGGCCAAGCTGGTGTAAACCGGCTGTGCTTCTTCAAAGCGCTTAAGGGCATACAACAGTTCACCCAACCACTGATAATGACTTTCCACGTCCGGTGTCAGTGAAATCGCACGACGATAGGCCGCGATAGCATCTTCCACCTGATTATTGGCCTGGTGGACGACCCCCAGCAGCCCATAGAACTTACCACTTTGGGGTATCACCATCAAACCCTTGCGAATGGTCTTTTCAGCAGCTTTAAAGCGCTTCTGGTTAATGTGAGCGACAGCCTGGTGATAGATATTCAGGGGCGCATGTGGAAAGACCTGATCGATACGCGCAAACAGGGCCTCAGCGCTGGCGTAGTCTTTATTGCGGACATACAATCTGCTCAGAGACCGCAATACCGCCCCACGCCTGGGGTTATGTTCCAGCGCCTGCTCACCCAAAGCAGCGGCTTGGGCATAGTCCCCACCGAGGAAAGCCAGCACGTGCCGGCGATAGTAGTGGTCGGCCCATGACCAGTGGTAGCAGATGATCCCCCAGCCAAGCACCAGGATGCTGAAAAGGCCGGCCAGCGCCAGGGTCGTTTTGCGATGGCCGACCCTGGCGGTTGGGGGCGGGTCGTCCGTTCCAGCCGCAAGGGTCGTGGTTTTGAAGAATAACCCCAGGTAAAGCGCCAATAAAAATGGAGGCAACGCCCGGTTAAATGGAAAACTGAAGAAGGCATTCACGGCCAGGCCGGCCATTGCCGCCAGGCAAATCAAGGCCGGCGGAATCCATTGGGGGCCGCCAAGACTGCGAATCAAGACAACCGCATGCCGGGCAATCAAAAACCACAACCAGCCCAACACCAGCAAGACCGGCAGACCCAACTCGGCATACATTTGCAGATAATCATTGTGAGCGCGCTGCGTATGCAGGGTAAGACGATGGTGACTTTTGTCGGGAGCCGTAGGATAGTATACTTGAAGATTGCGGATACCCACGCCGGCCAATGGATGCTGCGCGATGATCGACAGGGTGTTTTTCCAGAGAACCATCCGGTGGCGGCCCGAGGTCAGGTCCAGGTTATCGCCAATTTTGCGATCGGCCGGCTGCAGGGCCTTGCCTGTCGCCGGGGCCAGTGAGTTGGGGCCCAGCTGTATGCCGGCCAACAGGATCACCAACGCCGTCACCAGCGCCAGCAGCCGATTTTTATCAAAGGCCGGCCCCAGATCGGATTTGCGCCAATAGAGCCACACCCCGCTTACGATCAATACTGTTTCCGCGAGCGCCCCGAGCCAGGCGGCCCGGCTGCGGGTGTAAAAAAGAAATAGGGCCACCGTCGCTGTCACCAGGGCGTAAAGCCAAGTCAGCTTTCGGCTGGGTGATGTGGCGGCCAATACGAAGCCGACCGGAAAGGCCAGTACCATCACCTGGGCAGCCATGTTTTTGTTATTGTAGGTAGCGGCCGGAACAACCTGTTGGGGCACCCAGTCCAAGCCGTAAAGGTATTGCCCGATACCGAGCATTGCCGCCAGCGCGGTAGCGGCCATCAGCACCTGGAGCGTCCGTTCGATAAATTTACGGTGCGGGTGCAGGTTATAGACGATCAGGTAAAAAAGGCCACATGCCGACCAGTGCATCCATTGGCTGAACGCACCGTACCGATAGGTCGACCAAGCCACGGATAATAGCGCCCAGGCAAACAGCAACGCCAGGGGACACGCTGCCGGACCGCCAGCGGCATCAAAAGTTGACTGTTGGCTTTGCCGCAAAAGCCACAGGGTCGGAATCAAGAGCGCGCCGGCCTGGATCAGCAGGCCCCGGGGTAGATTTTCGAACTCGTAAAAAGCGGTCGAAAAAATTAGCGGGCTGAAAAATACGACCAATAGAAACCCGATATATAACGTGTTGGACAGGCGATCCGGTCCTGGGCGGTCAGGCGACGCTTTGTCATTTTCCAGTTGGGCGGCAACCAGTTCCAGGGGAATTTTAAGGTGGGCGGCCATCTGGGCCGGTTCCAGCTTGTCGGCATTGCGCCGGATATACTTGCGCTTTTTTTTTGATAGCCGCGTCGCCATGGATTAAGAGGTGTGTCGGAGTCAAGAGTAAGCTGTTTACCGCCGGAACGTCTAACGTCCGTCTTTGGGCCGGTGGGCCCGAGCATAAGGAGACGGAATTGGCTTGTCAAGCTTAAACCCGATGAAAAATGGCTGTCACGGCACGTGGAAATACGTTCGCTCAACCTGATGCGGTTGCTATAATAAACAGCGTCGACTTAGAAGGGAAGATCGTCTTAATCATTGAAACTCTTGACAAAACACAGCTATCCAGAGTATTAGATTCTAAACTGGCCGTTTTTCATATCAACGCTAAAAAAATCGGGGCCCATGATGAAACAGACACCTAATTTAAGATCTGTTGGAAAAAGCTTGTCCCTTCGGCCGAAGCATACCGGGCAGACTCTGGTGCCGGCTATGCTGGCCGTTGTCTTCTTGACCGCTGCCGCTGTATTCCCACTTGCAGTTGCCACCGCCCAGGAAAGTGAGACCGTGGAACATGGGGCCGGCTTTTACTACACGATAAAAAAGGGGGATACCCTGTGGGATCTGTCCCAACGCTTTGCGGATTCCCCTTGGCTTTGGCCGGACTTATGGCAAAGAAACGGACAGATCGCCAATCCCCACCGTATTTTCCCAGGTGAACGCATCCGGATCTATCACAAAGATTGGATCGAAAGAATGCGCCAGCAACCGGAGCTCGAGCCGGAACCCGAGCCAGTAGAAGTGGCGCCGGCCCCGGAACCGGAGGAAGAGCCCACAGAAATCATCGCTTACCCGGCAATCGATAGTGTCGGTTTTATCCGACAATACAAAGCGGGCTCTTACGGAAAAATATTCAAAGTCGAGGATGACAAATGGCTTATCAGCCAGGGCGATTTGGTGTACATCACCCCGGAATCGGGTGAACTCGAAATAGGCTCCTACTACACCATCTTCAGGACGCTGGACCCCTTGCGTGACAAAAAGAGTAAAGCCATGATCGGCTACCAGCACTATCTGTTGGGGATCGTGGAAATTACCGACATTCGAGAGGATTTCGCCATGGGTGAAATCTTCCGGTCGTTCGAGACCATTAAAGTCGGCGACCAGCTGATGAACTATATCCCTGGTGATCCGCAAATTGGTCTGACGGGAAGCGTTAAGGGGCTGCAAGGTAAAATCATCGCTGCCCGGGAGGGGGAAAAGCTGATCGGGGACCACATGCTGGTTTTTTTAGACAAAGGCAGCGACGACGGGATGGCCCGCGGCCAGCGCTATCTGGTCTATGAGGAGCGCACCGGGAAACTCAGTGCCAAAAGCAAAAAAGTACTGCATCTGCCCCCGGTGGATTTCGGAACCCTGCTGATTTTGCATGTCGAGGACACCACGGCAACCGCCCTGGTAACGACATCAGACAAGAATATAGCACCTGGGGATTCCTTTCGCGCCCCCTGAGCGCCTTTTATACTTCAAAACAGCAACGGCGTTGAATCCAAACGATTCAACGCCGTTTTTCTATTTATCAATTAACTCGTTCTTTGCAATACCTTCTGTTTTAAACTGGAAGTGGTCTTATACCGATTGCCAAAAATTCGTTCCGCTATTATGTCACTCTGAGAGCAGCGAAGAGTCCCCCACATGCCAAGGTGACCTTTTTCCGTAAGGGATTCTTAGTCGTTTCACTCCTCAGAATGACCAGGATAAATCAAACGGTACACATTTTTGGCAACAGCTCTAACGCCGAGATTGGACCAAAAGCCGTTTTTAAGGTAGCTTCTAGATGGTTTCCCAGGTAACCCGCTGCACATCCTGATAGGTCGTAATGCCCTCGAGCATTTTGGCGATGGCACTTTCTCTCAGGGTTGTCATCCCCTCCTGGATCGCTTGATCGCGGATTTTCTGAATATCGGCGGTCGCGGTGGTTAACTTGCGCAGAGCCTCTGTATAAGGGATAATCTCGTAGATCCCGGTCCGACCGCGATATCCGGTATTCCGGCACTGGGGGCACCCCATCCCCCGGCGCAGATCCAACTCATCATCCGTCCCCACCTCCAGCCCCTGCAATCTGAGTTCACTGCCCATGATCTTGAACGGCTCCATGCAGTAGCTGCAGATTGTCCGCAACAGTCGCTGGGCCTGAATGCCTGCCAGGGTGGCCTGGATTAAAAACGGCGGCACCCCCAGATCCAACAGGCGGGTGATCGCCGTCGGAGCATCGTTGGTATGCAGGGTGGAAAGCACCAAATGACCGGTAAGCGCGGCCTGGATGGCATTTTGGGCGGTTTCTAAATCACGCATCTCCCCCACCATGATAATATCCGGGTCCTGTCGGAGGATGGTCCGTAATATGGTGTCAAAGGTAACGCCGGCCGCCGGCATAATTCCGATCTGGTTGAAATCCTCATGTATCATTTCGATGGGATCTTCCACCGTAATCACGTTGTTCTGGGGCGTCGACAACTGCCGCAACGTCGAATAGAGCGTTGTCGATTTGCCGCTGCCGGTGGGCCCACACACCAGGACAATGCCATGGGGCAAATTGATAAAACTGTGGTAGCGTTCCCTATCCTCTTCGGTGAAACCCAAACCGCTCAAATCCTGAAACAATACCTCGGGATCCATAACCCGCATGACCACTTTTTCACCAAAAGCGGTCGGCACAATCGAGATGCGGATCTCAATTTCCGCATCACCCCGATCGGTCTTGATGCGGCCGTCCTGGGGTTTGCGTTTTTCGGCCATATTGAGGGCGCTTAAGGCCTTAATCCGGGTCACCACGGCGTTGTGAACCTTGCGGGGAACCTTGTAGACCGTATGCAAAACACCATCGATGCGCATGCGCACCCGGGTTTCTTCTCTTTTGGGTTCGATGTGAATATCGCTGGCCCGCTGGTCGAACGCATACAGAAAAACATGGTTGACAGCGTTGACGATGTGCTGGTCATTGGATGTAAAATCACCATCTTTGGTTATCTGGACGTATTGTTCCAGGTTGCCGAGATCAGCGGTTGCGCCAAAAAGGTCTTCGGCCGCCGCGATGGATCGTTTGAATCCGAAAAACTCGTCGATCAGCTTGATAATATCCCCTTTGGAACTGATCACGATGGCGATTTTCATGTTGGTCACCCTGGTGATGTCCTCCATGACCTCCGTATTGAACGGGTCTGGGGTCGCAACCGTGAGGGTACCTTCCGCAATGTGGATCGGCAATACCAGATGCTTCAGGGCAAAATTACGCGGTATGGTGGTCGTAACCAGATTGAGGTTGAGTTTCAGGGGATCAATTTTCTTGTAGGGGTGGCCCCATTTTTTAGCCAGCGTCTGAAAGATGATATCTTCATCCAGAACCCGGGTCTCGTGGTCGGCCCGGACAAGATTCATGGCAACAATAACATCCACGCTGGTAATCGGATTGACAATCTCGCGGGTACGGTCACGCCCTTTCTGCTTTGCGCGCTGCTCTTCCAGCTTGGCCCGCGTGCGTTCTTCCTGGCTAATGATGGACTTGGCCTGGCCGCGTTTTATCAGGCCCTTCTTTAAAAGGCTCTTACAGATGGATTTAATATCGAACGGATCGGTTTTGTCAGCCGGCATCCTCAATGGTTGCTCTCTTTGTTCGGGTTAGGTGCTACTTGGGCGGTACCCCTTGTCGCCACGCAATAATAAGAAATTGCAGCCAATGTTGTCAATCCTGAAATACCGCGGTTGCCATCCGGCACCTTTGCGGGTCATCCCGGTCAGACCTGGCAAGCGCACACCACCGGCTTTAGTCCCGCCCATGGCACGTCCCGGTGAGCGGTGACAACCATCCGCAGCGGATGGAATCAGCCTTCGCATTTAAGCGCTCAAAAACCACTGAACCCGAAGCAGCCGGGCTGTTTCGGGTTCATCCACGCTTCTCCCGTCGTGGTCGCTTAGGCGGATTTGGGCATGGGGTCAAGGCCGTCTCTATTTGCTACTGGGTTTTGCCTGTCTTTGCTTGGCCTCATACGCCTTCACTGCCTCTTCGTAGGCCTGTCGGCGGGATCTGTATTCGTCAGCACTCTGGTTATATTGGGTGATCAATTCCTGGTGCTGGGCAAATTTCTGGCGGGTATCAACCTTGTCTTTGGCAGCGTCCAGCTTCTTTTTCCTCTCCATCATGGTCTTATAGAGGTCAGCCAACTCGGCCCGCTTCTTCTCGAGGGTCTCATAACTATCAATGCCTTGGTAATCGCCCTTGATCTTGTCCTGTTTGGCTTTTTCTGCCGCGGCCTCTTCCTCCTTGGCCTTGGCCTGTGCTGCCTGCTGACGCTTCGCTTCCCGCTGGGTGGGCGTCAGGTAATCGTCAGGTTCACGGACTTGCTCGACTTTCTTTCGCTTTTCGACGGGCTCGTCGGCTGTCATGGAGTCCGTGTAGTGCCAGACGCCGTTTTCATCCTGGTACTTATACCAGCCGGCTGAGCAGAGAATCGGGGTAAGCAGCCAGAAACCCACTACGATCCAAACCCATCGTCGCATGATCAATCCTCCGTTATGAAAAGGTGTACTGCCTTATATCATAATCCCTGTTTTCGCACCAGCCTTGGGGCAGGCCCCCACAACATAAACCTATTGCGTCGTCACCCGTTTCTGTGCAGCGGATTTCTTATTGCAGGTGCGCGGGTTTTTACACGGTGTCGGGGTTCGGTGAATATTCTTAGGACGATTTTGGCGCTGCACCTCTTTTTCAATCTGGTCTTTGAGAACGCTCGCCCTGCTTTCATATTTGTAGCGCCGTTTTTCAAATTTTTCAATCCGTTCATTCAGAGCTTTGAGGTCCCGTCGATATTTTTTCGCATCTTCGGGTGTCTGGACATGCTGAGCCTGAAGGGCCACAGCCATTTTGTCATTCAACAATTTCTTATGCAACTTGTCCAGATCATCCCTTTCCCGGAGCAGCCAGGCCGCTTCGTTGTGGGGCTTACTTCTTGGTTTTCCGGCGGTTTGCTGAACAGGCTGCTTGCCCTTACCTCCGGGCCGAACTGTTTTTTGCAAGGTTTGCGATACCGGTTGGGTCTCTTTATATTTCTTCAGCTTCGGGCGCTGGTCTTCCGGAACCTCGGTGAGGTCATCGGTAAATCGCAGAACACCATTTTTATCCCTGTAGCGGTAGAAGTCAGCTAGTGCGTAAGTTGCAACCATAAACCCAATGAGCAAAACCATCAGTACGTAGCGGGTTATTTTCATGGTTTTCCTCCCGTGACGTTACTCTATGATCCACATCACATCAACCTGGGCATTATCGTTCAACGTAAAACCCACATACGTTCCGATCTGAAATTCAGTCAGGAATACCGGCGAGCCTTCGTACTTGCGGTACAACCGGACATCCGATGCCAATTTCCAGGCGGAATCATTGATGACCACGACCCCTTCATTCCTGAATCCTTTGATAAAGCCGACCCGCATACCAGGGATCCCCGGCCGCTTGTTAAACATCTCCGGCAAATCTTCGGGCAACGGCGTAATCGACGGAACCGTCATACTTTCCGCGGCTACGGCACTGCTCAACGGTAGCATTAACATAGCCAGAATATAGGGTAGAATCAGACTTTTTCTGATCAGCATAAATTGCATTTTTATCACCTTAAGCTCCTTGAAGTATGGCTCCGGTTCACCGGCCGGCAAGTTGCCCCGGCCGGTGAAACCGCCATTAATTCTCAATCAACCGCCAGTAGAACAAGCCTTTCTCTTCACCCTGCTCGATCAGGTTGATGATGCCGCCGGCGGCCGTACTCATCAGCTTCAATTCGGTCTCACCAACGTCGAGGATGGTCGGGGTGTAGACCATGGTCGGGTACCAGATGGCCGTGGGCGCCACAAAGATCCAATCGTCCGGATCATCAGGATCAGGGTCACCCACGAGGCCGGGCTTTTTGATCTTCACCAGGTCTTTGTCATCGATCACGCCATCCGCGTTGATATCGAGCTGGGCCTGGGTCACCCGGCCGCCCGTACAGGCATCCATCTCGTGCAGGTAGGACTCGCCGCCGGCCGAGCACGGCGAGGTGTTCGGCAGGCTCGAGATGATGATCGCCTTGTTGGACCGGAGGATCACATCCCGTACGGCCCGCTCCTTGCGTTCCGGAAGATCAAAGTACCACCCCATATTGGTCAGCGTGGGCGTGGTCGTATCGTTGGACGGATCAGCCCCCGTACCGATACTATCCGTATCTGCGACGAGGTTATAGACAATCGTGTTGTCCGTCAGGATACGCAGTACATTCCCACTCACCACCACATCGGTCAACACTTCCTGCTTGAGCAGGGAGGCATTGCTGGTGAGGTTGCTGAGCTGGGTGGCGGAACCGCGTTCAAAGGAACCGATGTACTCGTCATCGTCGATATCATCCCCGTAATCCCAGATACCGTAGAGCGTCTGGGTCAGACGGTTGCTGAAGTCGGTTTGACCGAGGTACTTGCCGGTACCGAAGACCACGAAGTAGCCGGGGGAGTTCGGATCGCACGGCAGCATAACATCCGGCATGCCGGTGATGGGCTGCTCGTTGCCGCTGGCATCCTTGGCCTGGAACACCGGCTTGGGCATGCCGCCGCCGGTCTTGTAGGCCACATCCCAGTCGTTGATGCTGTTGCCGGTCAGGTCGAACTTCCACATGTTGCCGTTCAGGTCGCCAACGTAGGCGTAATCCACCACGGCATCGGCATCCACGTCGATCAGCTGGGGTGTCGACAAGCCGTTACAGTTGCCATTGGCACTGGTGCCGTCCCCATAGACACCATGCTGGGTGTCGATCTTTTTCAGCAGGGTTCCGGTGGCCGCATCCAGGACGTAGAGCACCGCGTTGCGGGCCGGACTGTTGTAGCCGTTGCCGAAGATCACCACATAGCCGATCTTGGAATTGACCAGGAAGGCCCGGCTGAAGGAGTAACCCATGTGCTGGTCAGGCGTCACCCGACCTGTCCCGGAGGTGTATACCCCGTTACCGGTACTGTTGCTGCCGTCGTCCAGGTGCAGGCTGAAGGAGGTGGCCGTCACGTTGTCGATCTTCCAGACGCCGTTGGCAGCCAAATTGCCTTCGACTCCCTCGATGGCCACAAAATCACCGGCCGTGAAGCCATGGTTGGTGGTCGTGGTCACCACAATGGGCGTGGCATTGGTCGCGGCGGAAATATAGAGGTCATTCGCGGGGAATTCCCACTTGACCGCACTGGCCAGGGCCGTTTCACTGGTGATGTCCTTGGGATCGGTGACATCCAGGGCGTAGTAGCCGCGGCCGCCTTTGCCCAGGCCGCCCACCAGGAAGGTACGCGGTTCGATCTCACCGACCTGGTCAACACCGTCGACACCGTCATTGTCGACACCGTCACCCACACCGGCCGTGGCCACCGGTATGGTCAGACTGCCTATGTAAGGAGACAGGTCCACATAGTAGCGGTGGTCATAGCCCACCTGCGTAAGATCCTTGAGGTTGGCAACGACATGCCGCGGCACATAGGCAAACTGCTCCTGCCCGTTCGACGCGTCGATGGCATGCAGCATGCCGTCGTTGCCGCCGGCATAGATGGTGTCGTGGTAAGTCCCGCCATGCAGGTACCGCTGGAAGACCGGGGATGAATGGACAATGTCGCCCAGTTTGGAGCTTCGCACGGTGATCCCGTCGGCAAGCGTCACGGTCCGGTTGCGGTAGCCGCCGCCGTTACGGACTTCATTGGAATCATCCCCGCGTAGGTATTCAATCATCTCGGTCGCCTTGGCATCATCCACATCGATCAGGTTGAACAGGGCATCATTTGCGGCTGCAAAGCGGAACGGGATGCCTGTCGTGCCGTTGAAGGTGGCGATGATCCGGCCCGTATTCCAGTTCTGCGCGGCGAGCTGCTCTTCGGCGGACCACACCGGGGTGTCCCGCTGCACTTCACCGGTGGTAAGATTGATGGGAAAGGCCTTCACATCACCGGTCCAGCCGTCGGTGGAGTAGATGGACTGGTAGACCACCGATCCGGTATCCAGCTCCTCGCCGTTGATGGTAACCGCGGCACCGGAACCGATCCGGGAAATGACGTCGCGCACCACTTCCTTGACCTTATTGACCAATTCGCCGGGGTTGCTGGCCGAGAGGTACTGGCCGCGACCGTTGACCGCCGCATGGTAGACGTCATCAATTCGCTTCAGTCCTCTGTCCGAACTCCAAGTGATGGGATCGGGCCAGGTTGGATACACCCGCAAGGCCGGATTCAGGTTGTACAGGTCGTAATCCGACGGGGTCAGTGTTCCCCGAACCCCGAAGGAAACACCGTAGGTCACCATATGCTGCCAGGTGGCCTTATCGTAGAAGTTGGTCGGCACCTCGTTGGCAATGGCGGGAGCCAGATCGTTCTCGTAAAAGTAGTGGGCCACGTCGGCCAGCGTGTTGGAATAATTATCCTCATAGGGCTGGCCTTCGTTGTCATCAGCATTCCCGGCGGCATTGGAATAACTGCCATTCCAGGCACCGTCAGTGAATATCAGGGCAAAATTCTGCTGGCAGGCACCGCCGGTATCCGTGGACAGCGGCGAAGTCTCCAACGAAGCTTCCAGGTCGGAGCTGGTCTCGGTCGTGTGGAAATAGAGGCCCACCATTTCCAAGCCTTCCCTGAGCGGGGTACCACGTGGATTTTGCCTGAAATTTTTCAGAGCATTCAAAAGGGTGGTGGTACTGTCAGCCTTGCCGGGCACCTTCATGGGCAGTACCGGCTGGACGCCGTCGCCGTTAATGGTCCGGTAGCCCAGGTTGACGCCCTGGAACTCGGGCAGCACCTGGGTCAGGGCCGCAATCGTCGTCAACCAGCGTTTGCGGTAGAAAGAGAACCAGTTGGCAAAATTTTGCAGGTCGTCGGCATACGAGCGCGTCTTGAGTCCGGCCGGCACATTGGCAATGTCCACCAGGGTCAGTTCACCGTCATCAACAATCTGATCGTTGTCAGCGTCGTCAAACAGGTAGAACTCCCGTTGGTCGAATGCATTGTTGCTGTCGGAGTCAGCAAAGTTGACCAGGTACTGGTCCTCACCGGCATCGACTACACCATCACTGTCTGCATCAACCCAGGTATGATAGTGCGCATCGGTAATATCGGCAGTGAAGGTAGAGCCACCCCCGCCGCCGCTGGTAACGAAACGAATAGCATCCGCGTCGGTGTAGGTGTTTGTGCTCTGGTTCTGGACGCGTGATACGAACACCTGGATCGGGGTTCCGGCTGTGAGGCTTACAGCAGTCCAGAGGGTCTTCCAGCCGCCGGTATCCTGGTTGGCATGCGTCGTGCCATTACTGGCTCCATGCGAGTAGTCATACCGCGCATTGGTATCCAGCGAGTAGGTGCTGGTCGTGTACATCGAGATATCATAGTTCCCGCTTACCGTGGGCGTCCAGGTATACCTGATCGTACTGGTAGTGTTGCCGGATGTCCATTTATCGTCCCCGTTGTACCCACCCGGCGTACCGCCATCATAATTCCAGGTTCCGGATACCGTAACAGCAACTTCCTCGTCAAGGGTAATATCTATGATGGTGCCACCTCCGCCGGAACCGGCCGAATTGGCGTTGACCGAATAAAGCGTGTCGTTCAGATCAACAGTGATGCTGTTATCCATGGGATGCGCCCGGGGCGCGTTGAGGTTGGCATTTGACTCACCGAACCAGGGGATATACTCATAATTCGGGTTGTAGTACATGACGTTGTAGCGATAAAAACGGGCCAGATAGCGCCGCATGTCGGTAGCGCCGGTCAGAGGCGGATAACTCCAGGTACTGTAGAGGTTGTCATTGTTATTGAAGAGGTAATAGTAATCATCACCGCCAATCCAGAACGCGCCGTTATTTGTGTTCTCACCGTTTGCTATGGCCAGGTCCGTGTCGACCAGCATCTCCCAGTCCATGCTGCCCGAGTCGTCGATGACCAGCATGATGTTGGGCGGATCGCCCTGGAGCTGGGTATCCAGCGGCTTGTCGGCCAGAACGATACACTCACCCTGGAGCGGACAGACCAGGTCACCGTCAAAGCAATCCTGGTCGATGCTGTCCCCGCAGATTTCCGCCGCGCCGGGGTTCACGGCCGCATTGTTATCGTTGCAGTCGCCCTCGAGCACGGTCCAGCCGTCGCTATCATTGTCGGGGTCGGAAACATTCGGGGTGACCGTAATGGTTGAGGAGGCCGTGGCCAGGCTGCCGTCACTGTCTTCTACCGTCAGGGTTACGGTATAGGTCCCCACTGCCGTGTATTCGTGGGTCGGGTTCTGGTCGGTGCTCACGTCGCCATCCCCGAACGACCAACCCCAGGCCACCAGGGTGTCGTTGGTGGGGTAGGTCACCGGGTCGTTCCCTGAAATAGAACTCTGGTCCGTAAAGTTTACGGTCAGAGGAACCGGGCCGGTCACCGGTGAGGCCCCGAAATCCGCCACCGGGGTCTCGTCGGTAACCGTAACGAATCCGGAGTAGGTGTCCGTGGAACCGTCGGCATCCGTCACCGTCAACAATACATTAAATGTCCCATCTTGCGGGTATGTGTGGACGGGGTCTTTGTCCGTGCTGTCCGCACTGGGCTCACCCGCAGTGCCCGCGTTATAATCAAAGTCCCAACTGTAGGTCAGGGGCGTGTCGTACCCGCTGGACAGGTTGGTAAACGTCACCGTATGGGGCTCGGGCCCGTTGGGTAAATCCAGATTGAATTCGGCCTGCGGCGCAGTATCAAGGATGGTAATTGAATCGGTCGCAGAGCTCGAGTGGCCGTCCGCCTCGGTAACGGTCAGGGTTATGGTATAGGTGCCCGCCTGAGCATAGACATAGCCTTTCACACTGGCTGTGTTGCTGTCCTCTAATCCGTCACCGTCCAGGTCCCAGCTAAAGGTGGCCGGGTCGTATGGATTGGTCAGATCGGTAAATTCCGCAGTCACCGGTTCGAGGCCGGAAAGCGGTGCATAGGAGAAGGAGAAGGCCGCCGTGGAGACGGAATCGAATACCGTTATAATGCCGGTCTTGGTTTCGGAATCCTGGCGCCCGCCATTATCCGTTACGGTCAGCGTGACCGTATAGACCCCTTCCTGGAGGTAGTCATAGGTCGGGTTCTGGTCGGTGCTATCCACCGAGCCGTCACTGTCAAAATCCCACTCCCAGGCACTGAAGGCGTTGTTATAGGAGGTCGAGATATCGGTAAATGTAACCGTCAAGGGTTCATTGCCGGAGATGGGCGACGGGCTGAAATCAGCACGCGGTTCATCTAAAATGGTGCCCGTGCCGGTGTCGAGAACCACATCGCGGCCGCCTATCGGCGTCCCGGCATTTACCGCCAGGGTGGCGGTATAAGTTTCGGCCGGCACCTCAGACGTGGGATAGTCATCGGTATGCGTCACTGTCACCGTCCGGCTTGGCGTGCTGCCGGCACCAAATGTGACGGTATCCGTCGCATTATCATAGTCGGTACCGCCCGTAGCAGTTCCGCCACCATAATTGACATCAATATCCACCGTCTTATCGATGGGCGTATCCAAAGATATCGTAAACGTTGCGGTGTCTCCTTCATAGGCACTGATATCGTCTATGGTAAACGTCGCCGTATCGTTGTCAGCAATTGTACCCGTACCGATGGCCCCGGTTGTAATATCAGCCGGATCTGCTTCGACAGGTGTAACAGTACCTAAAGTCACTGCAAAGGTTTCACTGTCTTCTACCGTTCCGTCTTCTAAGATCACCACTTGGATCTGATGCGATTCACCGGCATTACCGGCAAACGATAGCGTACCGTCGTTATCGGTAAAATCGGAGCCTACTGTCGCGCTCCCGCTGTCACTGGTGTAATCAACATCAAATCCGTCTTCCACTTCCAGATCCAGCGTTACCGTAAAAATGTACGGCGAAGTACCCTCGTTCTGAGAAGGCGCCGCCGATATGGATAACGTCGCTGTGCCCGTATCCGTAATCGTACCGATCGCCGAAGCACCCGTCGTGATGCTGGCGTCCTGCACCGCGGTGGTGTTTGTTACATCGCGCAGGGTTACCCCAAAGTTCTCGGTACCTTCAACGATACCGTCACTAATAATGACGATATCGATGTCATGGAATTCACCCGCATTACCGGCAAATGTCAAAGCGCTGTCATTATCCACAAAATCCGCACCTGCAGTCGCGCTCCCGCTGTCACTGGTGTAAGCCACATCGAACCCGCCTTCAACGGCGTTGTCCAGAGTTACCCTGAACTGGTATGGTGAAACAGTCTCATTCTGAGAGACTGCCAACGGTACAATTGTCAGCGTAGCAGCGTCATCATTGTTGATCGTACCCTGTGCCGTATCACCAGTCGTAATGGCAGCGTCCTGAACCGCTGTGGTATTCGTTACATCCCCCAGCGTCACAGTAAAGGTCTCGTTGTCTTCGACAATGGTGTCTCCTTTTATCGTCAAGGACACCGTCTGCAATTCACCGGCATTTCCAGCAAATGTTACGCCAGTCGTAACAAGCTCGTAGTCCGCCGGATCGGTCGCGCCGCCGTCGGACGCACTTACAGCCACGTCAAAGCCACCCTCTACGGCAGCATCCGCGGTGATCGTAAAAATGACTGTCTGGTCTGTATCCGTCTCCGTAAATGTCTTGTCACCGATCGTCAACGTCGCTGTATCGTCGTTGGTGATCGTACCCGTGTCAGACGCACCTGTCGTGATCGCTCCGACCACAACCGCATCCGCGTTGGAGACCGCACCCAGGGTCACCGAGAACGTCTCGTCGGCTTCGACAATGTCGTCACCCTTGATCGTGACGCTCACGTTCTGCGTCTCGCCCGTACCGCCCGCAAAG
>Ga0136654_1000003_pt1 | contig 95551 bp, 75 predicted proteins | sample InaspJWI70metaG_FD_94865 | JGI IMG/M metagenome (GOLD analysis project Ga0136654, IMG submission 94865) | Marine gutless worms symbiont microbial communities from Oahu, Hawaii - Inanidrilus sp. 1 OAHU.JWI-70 metaG (version 2) | ecosystem: Host-associated > Annelida > Digestive system >... | reverse complement strand
TGTGATCGTAAATGTTGTCATAGCGGCCTCCTTTTTAAGGTTATGAGGCCATTATAACCGCCGTCTGTGACAGATACGGTCACAGATCGGCACTACTGGAGTTTTTTAGAGAACCGCAATAGTCTATACGATCAGTAACTTATCGATCTACTGATCTCCGCTCTCCCCATTTCTGCTAGTCAACGCTCTACTTCATTGATTTCTCATCAATACAGTTGCATCCGAGTCTTGCAAATGAGCACCCTCAACTCATGAATCGCTTAAATTTGGTTCAGGTTACGGCATCAAAGTTTTATTTGTCGGTGGTCTTACTCATAAAGAAAGGAGGCAACCATGTATCAAACAATTCTGGTTCCATTAGATGGTTCAAAACGGGCAGAGGCAATCTTGGAGCATGTGGAGGGATTGGCACATTTTTCCAAAGCAAGAGTCATTTTTTTGGCAGCGTTGGATTATACCCATCGAGCAGGCGGCGAAGGTATCCAATCCAATTTAGATGAGGGCGAACTTGACCGCAAGACGAAAAGGGCAGAATCTTATTTAGCAGACCTTACCAATAAGTTTACTGAAAAAGATATTCAAGCCCAATCAAAAATCATTTTTGGCCCCGCCGTTGATGTAATCACAGATGTCGCCAAAGAAGAGAATGTGGATTTGATAGCTATTGCCAGCCATGGCCGTACCGGCGTGGCCCGCGTATTTTACGGGAGTATTACGGCCGGCCTGCTTCAAGTTGTAGATCGTCCTATATTGCTCATTCGCTCACGGGGCCTAAAAGTAGATTCCACCATCATGTGGGGGCGTGACGTAATATGATTTACAGGCCCTTTTTGAGTTTTTAAACAACCCCTCGCAAATGGCTCCATCAAACCCAGAAAGGCAGAGCTAAACCGGCTCTGCCTCCCCTAGACGAAGTGTCACGTACAACTAAGCAGTCTTTGCAGATTGCCAGATTATAATGAAGTCTCCTGCGATGCTATCTATCTGCCAGACAACCCCGCAACTAATTTACCCCCGCGGAACGTATGCGCATTCCCAGCATGTATGATTAGATTAGCGCCAGTTACTTTATTTTAGAACAGTTCCGATAGTATTGCTCAGGCGTACGAATTCTTCAGCAGTCAACGTTTCGGCCCGCCGCACCGGGTCGATACCGGATGTGGTGAGCACTCTTTCAGCCGTTTGACCATCGATACCAAGCTGGCTCTGACTGAGGGCGTTTTTCAAGGTCTTGCGCCGTTTGCCAAAGGCGGCCTTGATAACCTGAAACAGGTAGGCTTCATCATCGGCTGGAATATCCACGGGTTCCCGGAACTGGATTTCAATGACCTCCGAATCAACCTTGGGGCGCGGGAAGAACATCCTGTCCTTGATGGTGGCCAGTGATTTGATTTGGGCACAATAGGCCAGCATAACGGTGATGCGGCCGTAGGTTTTGTTGCCGGGTTTGGCCACCAGTCGTTCGGCCAGCTCCTTTTGAAACATGACGATCGCCCGGTCGATGACTGCCCGGGAGTTGATCAGCTTTACCAGGATCTGGGAGGAGATGTTGTAGGGCAGATTGCCGATCACCACGAGTTTGTCTGAGGACTCCATGGCCAATTTTTCAATGTCCACATTGAGAATGCTGTCGCGCACGATCATGACGTTGTCTCTGCCCGCGGCCAGCAGTTCGGTTTTTAAAAGCTCCGCGATCTTGTGGTCGGTTTCCACGGCGGTCACCCGAGCCACCTGCATGGCCGCCGGGATGGTCAGGGCGCCCAGTCCGGAGCCGATTTCCAGGACCGTGTCTCCCGGTTCAAGCGTGGCCCGATCGATAATCATCCGGGCGGTCGATGGATCGGACAGGAAGTTCTGGCCGAGCTGTTTTTTGGGGTGCAGGTTCCAGGCGGATAGCAAGGTGCGGGGCGAGGTCATAAAACGTCCATTTTTAGTGTTAGGTTTTAAGTGTTAAGACAAACCCAAACCTGTTCAAGGACTCTTGTTAGGGTACCCGGTTGCAGGCCAATGTCCGTGAAACACATTATTCGGCCTTTTGCAACGAACATAAATTCTGAACCCTAACCAAATGTCTAACATGAACGATAGATTGGCCTGTTTCTAAGGTTTTTCTTAACACTTAACACTTAAAACATAAAACTGATAATTTCCGGTGCATAGATAACCTGTAGCATGGCCTATCCAATCCAGGATGCTTGACTTTTAGGAGTAGATTCCTTACTTTTTAAAAACCAATTTATCCGAGTTAATTCACTGTATTTATTAACAGGTTCTTATATTTACGGAGACCGGTATGATCAAGAAAAAGGGCAAGGCGGTCAGTTTTGACGCCATGGTGAAGTTCTTTATTCAATACTACGATTTGCCTACGAAGACGGATATAGACAAACTTTTGGAGAGGATTGACCGGCTTGAAATGCTCCTGCAGGATATGGCTGCAGGGGATGCCTCCGAAAGGCGGGCGGCGAGTCGGGCCGGACGGCGCAAAGCGACCCGGCCGCGTGCGGCCACTACGGCCGCCGACACGGTGTACACGGCGATGAAGTCGTTTAAAAAAGGGGCTGACCTTGCAGATATACAGGGCAAAACCGGCTTCGGTGAAAAGAAACTGCGCAACATCATCTTCAGGCTGCATAAACTGGGTCGGATTCAGCGTCTCAGTAGAGGTGTCTATCGGGTGAAACCGGATTGACACCGGCCTCAACAGACCACCAGCACTAAGCCCATAGTTTGAACTGCGGCAATGAAAGGAAATACAATGGCAAATGAACCAACTCAGCAGATACTCCAACTGAATCCGGGCGACGAGGTCGGCGGCTATGAAGTGATTCGAGTCTTCCCCCTGGAAAATCTGTCCGTGACCATGTGTGAACTTCGGCACCCGGGAACCGGGGCGCGCCACATCCACCTGGCGTCTGAGGACAAAGAGAATACCTTCGCGGTGGCGTTCAAGACCGTGCCCACCGACTCAACCGGCGTGGCCCACATCCTCGAGCACACCGTTTTGTGCGGATCTGCGAAATTCCCGGTTCGGGATCCCTTTTTCTCCATGCTCAAGCGTAGCCTGAGTACCTTCATGAATGCGTTTACCGCCTCGGACTGGACCATGTATCCGTTTGCCACCCAGAACCGGAAGGATTTTTACAACCTGCTGGATGTCTACCTGGATGCGACTTTCTTCCCCAAAATAGAAGAATTGAGTTTCAAGCAGGAGGGCCATCGCCTGGAAGCCGTCGACGGCACTGGCAAGGATGACGGTAATTCCTCGTTGGCCTTCAAAGGCGTGGTCTACAACGAAATGAAAGGGGCCATGTCCGCCCCCAACCAGGTGATGGGGCAATCGCTGCTCTCTTCGCTTTATCCGGATACCACCTATCGATTCAATTCCGGGGGAGATCCCAAACATATTCCCGATCTCACCCATGAGCAGTTGGTGGCTTTTCACCGGCGGCATTACCATCCCAGCAATGCCTTTTTTTATACCTATGGGAATTTGCCGCTTGCAGACCACCTGGCATTTATCGAATCAAAAATTTTAAACAATTTTACGAAAATTGATCCAGGTACCGATGTGCCCAGTCAGCCGCGGTGGCAGGCCCCGCGTGAAGCAGAGTTTCCCTTTATGCTGGGCAAGAGCGAAGACCCTGCCAAAAAGCATCAGGCCTGCCAGGCCTGGCTGTGTGCGGATATTACCGACACCTTCGAAGTGCTGGTTTTGGCGTTACTTGAACAAATCCTGGCCGGCAACCCGGCTTCGCCGTTGCGCAAGGCCCTTATCGACGCCGGTCTCGGGTCGGCCCTGAGCGATTATTCCGGTTTTGACGCGGAAAACCGCGACACGGTGTTCAACATGGGACTCAAAGATGTGCGGGCCGAAGATTCCGATGCGGTGGAAAAAATTATTTTCACCGTGCTCACGGATCTGGTTGAAAATGGGATAGAAAGACCCCTTATCGATGCGGCCATGCATCAATTGGAATTCCATCGCAAGGAGGTGCGCAACACCCCGTATCCGCAGGGATTACGGCTCTTGATGAGCATTTGCGCCACCTGGCTGCACGGTGGTCAGCCGGAGCGGATTCTGAAACTTGACGAAGATCTGGCCAAAATCAGGGCGGCGGTGGATGCCGGGCCGTTTTTCGAAGAGCGCATTCGCCGGTACCTGCTGGACAACCCACACCGGGTGAAATTGCTCCTGAAGCCTGATCATGAAATGGAAGCCCGCAAGCAGGCCCGGGAAGCAAAAGCGCTGCAGGAGATCAGCGCCGCACTAACCACCGCTGATTATGACCGTATCAATGCGGATGCCAGAGCGTTGGTCGAACTACAGGAAGCGGAAGAAGATATTAATGTGCTACCGACGCTCGAACTGGCGGATATCCCGCCTGAAATGCAGAAGGTCGCACCGACAACCACCCTAGAGACAACCCCGGCGGTCTCTTATAATCAGCCGACGGCCGGGATTTTCTATTTTGCGTCCGCCCTGGAAGCAAGCGGCATCGACCCCGAGTTGCTGCCGCTGGTGCCCATCTTTGCCTACTCCCTGCCCAAAGTCGGAACCCGACAAAGCAACTACGTGGAGATGGCCCGTCGGGTGGACCTTTCCACGGGTGGCCTGGGCCTGTCCGCCCATGCCCGGACCACCTTTGTCGAACAGGGCCAGTGCCTGCCCTTTGTCTCCTTTAACGCCAAGTGTCTCAACCGCAACCAGGCCGGGATGTTCGAAATCCTCAACGAGATGATTGCCGAATACAGCTTCGCCGATCACGAGCGTCTGAAGAGTCTTCTTTTCGAATACCGGGCCGGATTGGAAGCCATGGTTCTTCAAAATGGTCACCGCCTGGCGATTTCGTTGGCTTCCCGTGGGTTCAGCCCGACCGGCCTGCTCAGTGAAAAATGGAGCGGCATTCATCAGCTCAAAACCATCAAAGAAATTACCACAGATGTCACGGAGGCGGCCATAGATGCACTGGCCGGCAAGCTGGATGCGGTTGGGAAGGCCCTGTTCCGGGCCGGCAACCTCAAGATGGCCCTGATTGGTGACGATCAAGCCCTGGGACCAGCGGCCGATCTGGCGGCCGGCGTCAACGCGTCTTTGGGTTCCGCGGACGAAAACGCTTCCCAATTCCAGCCGGCCGCAGCGTCTGACGGCTTGATCCGGGAAGGCTGGTCCACTGCTTCGGCTGTCTCCTATGTGGCCAGCGTCTTTCCAGCCGTGCGGATGGCGCACCCGGATGCACCGGTTCTGTCGGTTACGGCCAAGTTATTGCGGTCCCTGTACCTGCACCGGGAAATCCGGGAAAAAGGCGGGGCGTATGGTGGGTTTGCCGTATACAATTCCGAAGAGGGGCTGTTCGGGTATGGGTCCTACCGGGACCCTCGCTTGCTGGGTACCCTGGAGGTTTATCGTCAGGCCGCCGATTTTGTCCGTAACGGCGACTACCGCCAGGAAGATATAAAGGAAGCCGTCCTGCAGGTCTGTTCCGAAATAGACAAGCCGGATACGCCTGGAGCGGCGGCCCGCAAGGCCTTCTACCGCAACCTGGTCAACCTCACCGATGAAGCCCGGCAAGAGTACAAAACCAGGCTGCTGGCGGTAACCCGCGAAGATGTCATGGCTGCCGGTCAAACCTATTTCAATGGAAGCACTGAAAAAAGCGCCGTGGCAGTTATCTCCGGTGAAGAAAAGCTGGCCGAGGCAAATAATAAACTTGATAACGACAAGTTTGCGTTATTTAAGATTTGAGCTGACTGAATTTGGATGCACTAAAACAACCTCATTCCCAACACTGCTAACATGCGGTTGTATGCAAAGTAGTTTTAAAACTTGATATGTTGGAAATAACAGGTGGCATTTTATGTTAATAAAGGCACGGAACATATTTGATATTCCGTGCCTTTGTTTTATCTGGTCAGGCTCGTGAATTGTTGGTGAACATAGCCGGTCTGGGTAACCCTCGATCCTGCGGGCCAGGAAATGGAATAGAAGCGGTTTCAAAACCTTCAATCGGGCTCAAGGTCAAGGCGGCCGCGAGGTGCCCCGCGTTGCCGGACTTCCCGCTTGATCTATTCCTTTATGGTGGGTCGTAAACCGGAGGAATACATCAGGTATTTTGAGGATTTACACCGAGTGCCCAACGCCGAGATTGAGTTCGAGGGGAGGTTTTAAAACCGCTTCTAGGAAGATTCAAAATGCCAGGCCGTCATCTCAATGCCTAATTCATTAACCCTGGCGTTGACTTCTTTGAGTACGGCATCAAAGAATGATTCACTGACAAGATCATTCTCGATACTGAATTTATTGGAGCCCGCTTCGATTATCCTCTGCAATTCCTTTTGTGGCAGCCTGGAAACTTTATCGCGTATTTGGTGTTGCAGCAGATGCTCTATGCGCCGGTTAACGACTTGGGTTTGACTGGCTGTAGTCCGCAGGTAAGTCTCTGCATTCACTACATGCCAGAAAGCGCCATACTTTATGGATACGCTTTCCTTATTGACGGTGAAAAATCGCCTGTTTCCTTCTAGCTTATAAAGTTCATTTTCTGAGACTTGCTTGGTTTGCTCAATAAAGGGGATTTTAATACTCAGACCGGAAATGGACTTAACCCGGTCAGGTTTCCCAAACCTAGAAATGATGACTTGTTGACCGGGTTCAACTTTATAAACCGCATCAAATACAGCCGCCAAACCAATCCCAGCTACTATCATCAAAACCGAGGGCCATAGAAATCGGGAACTAAGAATTTGATCCACAATCGATTTTAAGCTCGTTTCAGCTGGTATCAGCCGGCCGGTCAATTCTCCGTATGCAATAGCGAGAATGGAGAGGTAGCATAAGGCTAAATAGGTCTCTAGGATGCCAACCAAAAGCATTATCCAGGTCTGTATGCCGGGGACTTCAAAGGCTATGCTCATAAATCCGGTGATCAATCCGGGAATAAGTACAAGCAGTATAAGCAGCTTGATCCCTCTGCCCTGGGATAGGTTCCATATTCGCTTTGGGGTGACCTCATGTTTTGCCGCGATTGCCGGTAGCGTCATGGCAAAACGAACCACCGGGTAGGCCGCGGCCCCAACCACCAGAATCCAAATCAAGACAGAGCCGGCTGCGAGCCAAGGTTTAGGGCTGTTAATTGCCATGGCAAACCAGACAATTGCAGGCAGCACCATATAGAGCAGCAGCCCAAGAAGGAGCGCCAGGATCAGGCCTAAAAATACCAGCACCAGGAAAAAGGCGCCATACCGTGGCCACATTCTATCTTCGGATTTGGGTTCTAAAGGGCCGGTCACCAGGTGGCGCTGATAATCCAAGGCAAACCAGACAATTGAAGCCCATACGGGAATCTGGGCAATAAAATGCAGGGTAGGATTTAGGGAGAACTTGCTGATGATGAATAACAGCGCGCTAAAAACAACCAGGGTTAATACCGGTTTTAGGAGCCCCTTCCATGATGCTGTGCTTAAACTGAATGGTGCAATCAGTGATCTGACCAGAATCGACCATATGCTCAATGGTGGCGTAGTCACGGAACGATAACTCCCCGGGGAACTATAATGATCATGTTATTTACCCTACATGCTAAATGGTGAAAACTCGATTTCTATCATGATAGCTGATCTATGCATTTTTGCCAATGGTTCTGGGTAGAAGCACACTAATTTAAGGAGGAATAGTTTCGGTGATCTGAGTTGTTGTGCCAATCGCGCTATCCTGGTCAAAAGGCAAAGTAGGCTAAAATACGCAACGCGATCCTATCGGTTCTATCCATTTTAGGGTGAGACAGTTGCTCTCCTTTTTCGGCCTACTTTTTAAGCAACTTGAGAAAAGCGGACACACCATCTGCATCAAGCGCTCCCTTGGCCTGGGCGATCCCCGTCGTATCCACACCCAGATTGCAGTACAGGGCCTTGAGTTCCGGCACCTGCGCAGTGATGTGTTCGATGTGGGCGGCCACCGTGTCCACGTCGCCGCGGGCAATGGGGCCGGTCAAAGCCTCCGGGATGCCGATCTTCTCAATATTGTTCAGGGTGCCGTCGATGAGGGGTTTGAGAATCTGGAATCCATCGACAGGCTCTATGCCGGCGGCCCGCAGCATTTTTAGGGCCAGGTCCATAACCGTGACCAGGTAGTTGGAGGCGGCCACGGCCGAGGCATGGTAAAGGGTTTTGCCGGCGGTTTTGATGGTGTGCACTTGCGCACCAAGATCCTTAGCCAAGCGGCTTGCATGCGCAACCGCCGGTTCGTCGCCCTCCACCGCCATGTTGATGGCTTTGAAAGGGTTGATGTCTGTGCGGGCGGCAGCAAAGCTCTGCAGCGGGTGCATGGAGCCGATATGGGCACCCGTAGATTTGGCCGGTGCGAGGATTGTGGAGGGCAGGGCACCGCTGCAATGGAGGACGGCTGCGTCTTCCCGGTATCCGGCGTTTTCGGCGATGAGTTGCCCGGCCTCGGCAATCACGTCATCCGGTGTGGTGATCAATACAACCTCCGCAGCTTGGGCGGCTTCAGCAGATGAAGGGGCCGGATCGGGTCCGTTGATCAATCGGGTGATATTTTCCGCGGAAGCACGGGTTTTGCTGAAAAGGCCGCTGATTTGATAGCCTTTTTTGGATAGAAAATAGGCCAGTGATGTGCCGACCTTGCCGCAGCCGATGATGGCGATATCCGGTTTCATTGCTCTCACCCGCGAGTTATACTGTTTGGGTTGCTATGTCTGGGCCCCGTATATTGTCACTCTGAGCCTTGCGAAGAGTCCCCAACATGCCATGGTCTAGATTCATTGTGTGGGATTCTTCGTCGCTTTACTCCTCAGAATGATAAGAAATAACTATTGGGACCTGAATGTGATGCGCTTGATTTAGTAACAGTGCTCCTCAGCTGGGAAACTGCCTTCCGCCACTTCCTTAGCATAGTTTGCAATGGCCTCCCGCGCGGCATCAGCCAGGCGGGCATACTGCTTGACGAACTTGGGCAAATGACGGTCATTGAGCCCCAGCATGTCGTGCAGCACCAGTATCTGGCCATCGCAGTCCGGTCCGGCCCCGATACCGATAGCCGGGATGCTCAACGTATCCGTGATCTTTTTGGAGATGTCGCCGGGGATGCCCTCGAGAACCACGGAAAAAGCTCCGGCGGCTTCGACTTTGCGCGCATCGTCCAGCAGCCGGTCTTCATCCCGCTGGACTTTGAAGCCACCCATCTGATGCACGGATTGCGGCGTGAGACCGATATGGGCCTGCACCGGGATACCGGCTGCCGTAATTGCGGCAATCACATCAGAGACATCCGCACCGCCTTCCAGTTTGACGGCGGCTGCATCCGCCTCTTTCAGAAAACGCCCGGCATTTTCCACTGCCTGGTCCAACCCGGCCTGGTAGGACATGAAGGGCATGTCGCCCACCACCATGGCACCTTGGGCGCCGCGGGCGACGATTTTGGTATGGTAGAGCATCTCCTCCATGGTAACCGGCAGGGTGCTCGTGCCGCCCTGGACAACCATACCCAGCGAATCGCCGACCAGGATAACATGCACTCCGGCATCCGCCACAATTTTCGCGAAAGGAAAATCATAGGCGGTAAGGGCAACGATTTTCTCTCCATCCTGCTTCATTTTGATAAGTTTAGTGGTGGTGATCTGTGTTTGCATGACGGCACCTCTTTGGTGGTTACGTGTCGAGTTAATTTGGCCCGTGTATGATTTTAGACGGTTTAAAGGTTTGGCGGTACCCGGCAAATGGGAACGGGGCCCAATTTAAGGCTAATTTTTATAAGTCGTTTCAGTTGACAACGTCTGTGGGCCTGTCGGCACGATTCGTGATGTCTCGCGCAGGCAGGTCGTTGGCTCTGGATGGGCAGTTTAAGATGCTCACCTGAAATATATAACCAAACGGCCGGAAACAGCAAGTTGCACTTGCCGGGCGGTCTCACCAACCGGTTTGGGTGTCCTCCCTGGAAGGGTCGCTGAGACAATCCCGAAGGTTCTATGAATTTTTTCTACACAATAGATATCATAGAAAATTCAGAGATGTTCAGAATAAGCCATGCATAGCAAACTTTCACGATTATGCCAACCCATTGCAGGAATGTTGACGGCTTCCGGAAATGGGTCGTTACCAGATGACGGCTTTCGCAATACGCTTCAAAATTAAGGGAGATCCTATATAGTTGTTGACTCTCCGCGCAGGCCTGGGATAGATATACAGGTTATTCAAAAAAATCAGAAAAAGGGAACAGCCAAACGCATGATACAGTTGATTAGAGGGTTTAAAGATGTCCTGCCGGGTGAATCGGAATTGTGGCACCATATTGAACAGACCGCCACGGCCCTGTTTATCGATTTCGGTTTCAAGGAGATCCGGATCCCCATCATGGAACGCACCGAGCTTTTTGCCCGCAGTATCGGTGAAGATACGGATATCGTTGAAAAAGAGATGTACACTTTTCCGGACCGCAAGGGCGACTTGATCACGTTGCGGCCCGAAGCCACGGCGTCCATCTGTCGGTCCTACATCCAGCACAAGCTCTATGCCACCGACCCCGTGAAGAAATTTTTCACTATCGGCCCCATGTTCCGACGGGAAAGACCGCAAAAGGGCCGCTATCGCCAGTTTTACCAGCTAGATGCGGAAGTGTTCGGAAGTGATTCGCCTTATGTGGACGCCCAGTTGATTTACATCCTGAAGATTCTGTTTCACCGGCTGGGTGTGACCGATATCATGGCCCATATCAATTCGTTGGGCTGCCCGGAGTGCCGCCCCGATTTCAGGAAGGCCCTGCTGGCGTACATAACCGGTAAGGAAGCAGAGCTTTGTTCGGACTGCCGTCGGCGCAAGGATAAAAATCCCTTGCGGGTCCTGGACTGTAAGGTCCCCGGGTGCCGGGAGGCCATGGCGGGGGCACCGTCGATTCTGGATCACTTGTGTGATGCCTGCCAAGTTCATTTTGAAACAGTTAAGGCGGCCCTGGATGACCTGGATACACCGTTTACGATTGACAAGCGCCTGGTGCGGGGCCTCGATTACTACACCCGCACCACCTTTGAGATGCAGACGGGCAGCCTCGGCGCCCAGAGCGCCGTTGCTGGTGGCGGGCGCTATGACGGTCTGGTGAAAGCTCTGGGTGGGCCCGAGATTCCGGCTACCGGTTTTGCCATCGGGTTTGACCGGCTGGCGGAAATCGTGGCCCAGGCCGGAGAGACGTATGTTACTGATCCGGACCTGTATGTGGCGGCTCTCGGGGAGGCGGCCCTGCCCCTGGCGTTTGCGTGGATTTCAAAACTTTCCAAAGCGGGCATCCGGGCGGAAATGGATTTTGAAGGGCGCAGCCTGAAAAGCCAGATGAAACGCGCAGACCGATTGAGAGCGGGCCATGTCCTCATCGTCGGTGATGATGAAATTGAGAAGAATACGGCTATTTTACGGAATATGACGTCCAAAGCCCAGGATGAGGTGCCTTTCGAGGGGCTCCTGGAGACTTTGGGCGCGAGACTGGGAAAAAAGGAGTAAGCTACAGTGACACCTGATAAGCTCGGTGAAATGCGCAGAACCCACGGCTGCAATGAGCTGGGGAAAGAAGATATCGGAAAAGAAGTTGTACTCATGGGATGGGTGCAGCGGCGGCGTGACCACGGGGGCGTCATATTTGTAGACCTCCGGGACCGCGACGGCCTGACTCAGGTGGTGTTCAACCCCGAGATCAATCCCCAAGTGCATGCCAAGGCCCATGTCATCCGCAGCGAGTATGTACTGGGCGTACGCGGAGAGGTTACGGCCCGTTTGGAAGGGATGACAAATCCAAATCTGGCTACGGGTGAAATTGAGATCATGGTGTCTGAACTAAAAATCCTCAACCCGGCCAAGACACCGCCGTTCATGATCGAAGACAAGATCGATGTTTCCGAGAATATACGACTCCAGCATCGGCACATCGATCTGCGGCGCCCCCAGCTGCAGCAAAATATTATGTTGCGACACAAAATTTCCGCCGCGGTGCGGCAGTATTTTAATGAGAACGGGTTCTTGGATATCGAGACGCCGGTTCTGACTAAGAGCACCCCGGAAGGCGCCCGGGATTACCTGGTGCCCAGTCGGGTCAACCCCGGCAATTTTTACGCGCTGCCGCAATCACCCCAGCTGTTCAAGCAGCTGCTGATGATTTCCGGTTACGATCGCTACTACCAGATTGTGAAGTGCTTCCGGGATGAAGACCTGCGCGCCGATCGACAGCCTGAGTTTACCCAGATAGATGTCGAGATGTCTTTCGTCGGCGAAGAAGATGTCATGGCTACGGCCGAGGGCATGATGGTCAAAATTTTCAAAGAAGTAAAAGGGATCGAGCTGGCGACGCCTTTCCCGCGCCTGGAGTATGCCGAGGCCATCGACCGGTTCGGTCTGGATAAGCCCGACACCCGGTTTGCCCTGGAACTGACGGATATTTCCGACATTGTCGCCGACGCCGGGTTCAAGGTATTTGCCAGCGTGGTTCAAAAAGGCGGCATCGTGAAAGCGCTGAATGCCAAGGGGTGCATCGACTTTACCCGCAAAGAGATCGATGATCTCACGGAATTCGTAGCTGTTTACCGGGCCAAGGGCCTGGCCTGGATTAAAGTTCGGGAAGATGCCTGGCAGTCCCCGATCGCCAAATTCTTCACGGACGAGGAAAAGGCGGCCCTGGCTGAAAGGCTCGATATGCAACCGGGCGATCTGGTCTTCTTCATTGCGGACCAGCCCAATGTGACCAATGAGGCCCTGGGTCACCTGCGGAATCATCTCGGCCGCAAACTTGGCTTGATCGAAGTAGACACCTTCGATTTAACCTGGGTGACGCGTTTTCCTTTAATGGAATACGACGAGATCGAAAAACGTTATCAGGCCCTCCACCATCCCTTTACGGCACCTCTCGAAGCGGATTATGACCGGTTGGAATCCGATCCGGCTACCGCACGGTCCCGGGCCTATGACCTGGTGCTCAATGGACACGAGGTGGGTGGGGGCAGCATCCGTATTCACCAGCTGGCCCTCCAGGAGAAAGTCTTTGCCGCCCTGGGCATGGACCGGGAAGAATATACGGCCAAGTTCGGTTTCCTGCTCGCCGCCCTTGAATCCGGGGCCCCGCCCCACGGCGGCATCGCTTTTGGCTTCGATCGCCTGGTTATGATCCTGACCGGCCAGCCTTCGATCCGGGATATCATTGCCTTTCCCAAAACCCAGAAAGCCGCCTGCCTGTTGACCGAGGCGCCTTCCGAGGCCGCCCGGGAACAATTGCAGGAACTTTCGCTACGTATACGCAAACTCGCTGAAGATAATCAAGCCTGAGATCTAATAGACTTTGCCAATACAGACGCCCGGCCATGCAATTTCTGGACGGGCGTTTTTTATCTTAAAATCTGAATAAATCAAATTCTAAATCAATATCTCGCGCAGAGCCCAGGCTTCGCTAAAGCTGCGCCCGGCAAGCGCAGAAGCGCAGAGAAGGTCAAAAGCTATGATTTGGTCGCGCTAACGCGCGAAAGACCTCTCATTTGCTTGGTAAATGGTTTCATCGGCGAAGCCGGAAATTATCTGTGGTTTCCCAGCTGCGCTGGACTGTTCATTTATCTCTGCCGAAGGAGGACGTCTCTGCGCCTTGGCGCCTTCGCGCAAGGATCAGATTTACTTTTCTATTGAAATTACTTATAGTATGTATCGATTTATTTGATGCTGGACCTGGTTGGTTACTGCCGGGACGGATAATAAGGAGTGGCTATGGACCTCTGGCGTCTGAACATATTTGTCAAGGTGATCGATTACGGTAGTTTTTCCAAGGCAGCTGATCAAGTACTCCTGACCCAACCCACGGTCAGTAGCCATATCAATGACCTCGAGGCACACTACGGCTGCCGCCTGATCGACCGCCTGGGCAAAGAGGTTGCTCCGACCCGCGCCGGGCAACTGCTCTACAAATATGCCCGTAAACTGATCACGCTGCAAAATGAAACCGAATCGGTCATGGCGGATTACCATGGGAGAATGCGCGGTCACCTCCACATCGGGGGCAGCACCATTCCCGGCGAGTATATCCTGCCCGCGGTGATCGGTCGCTATACAGCGGATTTCCCCGAAGCGAAAGTCTCCCTGTCCATTGGCGACACCCGACAGGTCACTGCAGAGGTTCTCGCAGGTACCCTGGAGTGCGGTATCGTCGGCGCGCGGACCAAAAACAGTAAGCTGATCCAGGAGGAGATCGCCACGGACAAGTTGTGCCTGGTGGTACCAGCGGATCACAAGTGGGCCGAACGCAAGCGGGTGTCTTTAAAAAACTTGTTCACCGAACCGTTTATCATCCGTGAGAGGGGATCCGGTACGCTGCAGGCCCTGCTTGACAGTTTATCCGCCGCCGGGCACAAGAGCGGGGCCCTCAAAATCGTTGCCGAAATGGGTAGTACCACTGCCGTGATCCAGGGGATCAAAAACAAGGTGGGCCTGTCGGTTCTTTCTACCTTGGCCGTCCAGGAAGAATTACAGGTCGGTGACCTGAAGGCTCTCCCGGTTGCCGGGCTGAACCTGCAACGTAGTTTTTACCTGACCATTAATAAACAACGTACCCTTTCACCGTTGTGTAAGGCATTTTTCGATTACCTGAAATAAGGGTGTCCGGTGAGCGTCGATTCGATCAGGGGGTTTTCGCTTCGGTTGGTAATGGAATCTTCAAGTTATCGCCAACACTTACATGGTGCGCTGTGAACCAGCCACTGGGGACCTCGATGGCATAACGAACCGCTTGCGGAGAGGTATAGACCTTATGGCTATGCAACGGATCCATCTGTTCGATTGCCACAATTTTCCCTTTTGTATCGATAAAGGCAATGTCCAGCGATAGGCGAGTATCCTTCATCCAGACGGAAAACGGCATGGTTTCCGGCAACACGAACAGCATGCCGGTATCCGACGGCAGATCGGCACGCTTGGAAAGACCGCACCGACGTGCCTCGGGTGTGGTGGCAATTTCAAGATTCAGTTGAACGCCGTTAACATCTATGACTATATTGGGAAGTTGTAAGGGGCAGGCATTGCCCCCCGGAACCAACGCCAGCAGATAGAGCGCGAATGTCAGCCCAAAAAGAGCTTTTGCAATGTGTTGGCAGGTTGGCAATTGTAAAACATTCGCCATAAGAGAAGCCTCCTTATCTAATTTACCGAACAGCGTCGCATCCTGGCTCCAGAAAGGCCGCTTAATGCTGGATCGAAGCCGCCAGAGGTAAACCCATGCGCAGAATAACCTTTTTACTGCCACTAATCAATGTAATCGGGGCCGTTTTTACCTACGTGTACTTTTCTTCGATCCTCGACCTGCGTTATGCCAAAGGAACCATTCCGACCTATTATTCACATCTCTATTTCGTGATCGGCACAGCCCTGCTTATCTTTACCTTCAAAGTCGGGAGCAGTAGATCCGTCAAAGAATTGTTTGCTATTGCCAACGGTGACATTTCCATAGATACCCTGGAAGAGTCTGAAAAGCACCATTTGCAGCGGGAAGCCTTGCAGTTTCCCATTGTGGTAACGATGGTGACCTTTGCAGTCTGGATTTTGGCAGGATTTATATTTGGGCTCCTCGAACCCCTGATTACCAGCAAACTCTTTAATGTGGAAGCTCCGGGTTTACTATACGGCATGCGACGTTTTTTGGGGATTGCCTTTTTCGGTGGTGGTGTTACCACCCTGGTCGTCTATTTCGTACTGGAAAATGAGTGGCGCAGATTTATACCACGATTTTTTCCGGAAGGCCATTTGAGCAGGGTCAAGCACACCTTCAGACTTACGGTGCGCAAGCGTTTCCTGATTGTGTTTCTGGGGGTGATTTTAATACCTCTGCCGGTTCTGGGCCTGACCATCTATACGCGCATCCAGGCTCTGCACGCGGCGGATGCCGTCACCCGTTCCCAGTTGATGAACTCCCTGGCCAGGGAGTTGGCTTTTATTATGGTAGATGAACTGATTGTCTGCCTGCTCCTGGCCTATTTTCTGGCCAAAAGCATCTCCGACCCGCTATTGCAGATCAAACGCGTCATCAAGGAAGTTGAAGACAACAACCTGGATGCGCGGGTGGAGATCGCCTCCAACGACGAACTCGGCGAAGTCGCCGAAGGCCTGAACAGCATGGTTAGCAGTATGCGGGAGAACCAGAGTTTGAAAGAATCCTTCGGTAAATTTGTTTCCCAGGAGATCCGGGACGAAATTATTGCCGGCAAGACCACCCTGGATGGCGAAATGAAGCGGGCCACTTTGCTTTTTTCCGACCTACGCAATTTTACTACCCTGGTGGAGCAGAATCATCCCAAGCATGTGGTCACCATCATGAACCAGTATTTCAATGAGATGACCCATGCTATCAAAGCCAATCGCGGCCTGATTCTACAATATGTCGGTGACGAAATCGAGGCGGTTTTCGGGGCACCGATCGGTTTTGACGATCATCCCGACATGGCCGTCAAGGCGGCCCTGGAGATGCGTCGGCGCCTGGATGCCCTGAACATGCGCCTTGCGCAGCAGGGATTTGAGCCGCTTTCCCACGGGGTCGGCATCCACTCCGGCGCGGTTCTGGCCGGCAACATCGGCAGTGAAGAGCGCATGTCTTACGCCCTGGTTGGCGATACCGTCAATTCGGCCTCCCGCATCGAGGGCCTGACCAAACAATATCAATGCGATATCATCATTAGCCAGACCACCTACAACCTGCTCACCGAATCCTACCCCACCGAACAGCTGGCTCCAGTCAAGGTAAAAGGCAAAGAAGACGAGCTGATCATTTACCGCCTGAAGTAATGCTCCTTTACAGACTGATCTTCTAAAAGCTGAAAAACAGGGGTGTCAGAAAAATGGTCATTCCGCCTACGATCAAGGTCATGGGAATGCCCACCTTGACGAAATCACCGAAGGAATAGCCGCCCGGGCCCCAGATCATCAGGTTGGTCTGGTAGCCGGTGGGGGTGATGAAGGCACATGAGTTGGCAATCATTAACGTAATGGCAAAGGGCATGAAACTGACTTGGAGCTGGGCCGCCGTGGAAAGGGCGATGGGAAACATGAAGGCTGCGGCCGCATTGTTGGTGATGACATTGGTCATGAATGTGCATCCCACAAAGATAACAGCCAGGGCGGTGTACGGATTGTTGCCGCCAACCGATGTCAGCAGACCGGACAACAGGGCGGCCAGGCCACTGCGGCTGACTGCGGACTCCAGGCCGATGGCGCAGGCAATTACCACCAGGGTGCCCCAGTCGATACTGCGGGCTGCTTTCTTATAATCGAGGCAGCCGGTCAACAGCATGGCTCCAGCGGCCAGTAGGCCGGCGTTGAGCATACTCATCCACCCGCAGGCCACCACCGCCACCATACTGAGCGTGATCAGCATGGCGATGACCGCCCGGTCCGTGCGCTGGATATGGTAGCCGTCGAGTGCCTTGGTCAACGCGAAATCTTCCTCGGTGCGTACATCGTAGAAAAAGGAATCATTGACTTCCAGCACGGCCGTATCACCGGCCTCGATTTTCAATTCTCTAAGGGGGCAGCGGACCGGCTCCCGGTCGCGCGAGATGGCGACCACCTTGTAATCGTAGTCATCCTGTGAAATCGGCAATTCGGCGACCCGCCGCCCGACGGCCAGGCTCTTGCGGGCGATGACCACTTTGGCCAGTTGGTGCGTATGCCGCTCGGGTTGCATTGGCCGGGGACGGATATGGGGCAACAGGCGGTTGGTGCGCCACAAGTCCGCCAGGGCCACCCGGGTTACCGAAAATGCCAGAATGTCGCCAACCGCCAGTGGTCCCAAATCGCGAAATGCGTGATGCCGCCTCTCATTACGCTTAACGGAAAGCAGCCGGGCGTCCGGAATGCCCAGCAGGCCGGATTCACTCAAGGTCTGACCAATCAGGCGCGAAGTTGCATGGATTTCGAACTCGGCCCGGTACTGCCGCCAGCGAACCTTGGCGTCTCGGGCCTCTGATACTTTCGGCAGCAGCCAGCGGCCGAAAAGGACCATAAACGCAATACCGGCGATCGCCAGGGGAGCGGCTACCAGGGTCGTATCAAACATGGCGATCGGGCGCATAGTGGGCAGATTGGTTCCGCCGCGGTTGATGGCGTCGCTTACCAGCCCGCCGATGACCAGGTTGGTGGAGGTGCCGATCAGGGTACAGGTGCCGCCCAGAATTGAAGCGAAGCTCAGGGGGAGAAAAAGGTGTTTGGCCGGCAGGCGACAGGTACGGGCCAGGTCCTGGATAACCGGGATCATCATGGCGACCAGGGGCGTATTGTTGAGAAAGGCGCTGCCCAGTGATATGGGCGGCAAAATTTTGAGTTGCGCGGTCAGCAGACGCCGGGGGCGACCGATAATTTTATCCATGACCATGGTAATGGCCCCCGTGGCGTACATGCCGGCGGCTACTATGAACAGGACGCCCACGGTCAGCATACCCGAGTTCTGGAAGCCTTTGAGGAGTTCTGCCTGGGGGGCCAGGCGAAATGTAAGCGCGGCCGTCAGACTACCGAGAAATATAACCGGAGGGGGTATTTTGGTTATGATGAGCAGCGCGAAGGTTGCCACCAGAATGGCGAGGGTAATACCGGCTGCAGCAGTCATCGGCCTCTCCTACAGGCATTCTATTCAGCGCAATTCCTGACCGGATAAGATTTTGGCAATTCTATAGTACAGCGCAGTTACTAAAAATCCATCCAGATCGTGTCGCTTATGATTGCTTTCCCAAAATGATTTTTTTGACCGCCCATTCGATTTTAAGCATTAAATAGAATGCCCTACTTGGCCTTAAACGTAAATTTCTGGCCGCCGATGGAGGCCTCATACATCAAGCCGCCTTTCACGAAGGTAAAAACGGCCATTCCTTTCCGGTACTTTGACTTGGCCTGGTTTCCGGCACCCCAGAGTCCGGCACTGGCGGAGGCCCCTTCCGTGCTGGTGCGGGCCTGGGCACCGGCCGTGATGGCCACCGCGGAAGCGGCTGCGTCAAATTCAAAATTTCCGCTTGTAAAGTCCCGGTAGGCACGCTTATCCTTGAAAAAAATGATCTCACTGAAGGCCTGGCCACCGAGTTGAAAACCGATGGTTACCTTGACCAGGGACACAGTACCGGTCATAGTCCTCCGGCGGTAGACCCGGCCTTTGCCATAGGCACCACCGATTCCGATACCGCCTTTGCCGACGGTTGGAAATACTGCATAGCCGTAGGCACTTTTAAAATAGGGTCTTACCACGGCTGATGCTCTGAACACGCCAATTGCTTCCGAATAGCTGTCCGCGTAAACAGGGCCGTTAATGCTCAGCAGGGCCAGCATGATCAGGATAACCACAATACATTTATGCCGCATGAAAGCCTCCCAACAAGATGATCCATCAGCCCGATGAAGTCGCATCGATTTTACGGCGATGTGCTTTTGAGTAGTCATCAGCTTTCTATCCATAGCAAAAGATAGCGCGTTATTCAAACTGATCCCGGTTAATGGAATTAAAAAGGGTTTAGGAATTTTCATCCCTAAACCCTTGTTGTGTTTGGCTCCCCAGCACGGACTCGAACCGCGGACCCAGTGGTTAACAGCCACTTGCTCTACCGACTGAGCTACTGGGGATCAATCAGAGAAATTTGCTTTCTAATAGACTGCGGTGTGAATGTCAAGAAAAAATAGAAGCATCTCCAAAAAGTCTTCATGTCCGGCGTAGCCTGGAAGGCGCCGCCGGGACCTTGAACCCGATTGAAGGTCTAAAAACCACTTCTAAAGAAAGATGAAAATTGAGCTATTAGCTTTTAGCTCTTAGCGCGTTCAGACCTATATTACACCCACTTTCCCGGGCACGTGTTTGGGCCTAACCGTAATCTCAAGGTGTCGAAAAGGTTTGCCTAACGGCTAATTGCTAATGGCCAAACGCTACCTACGTGCTGAATAATTCCGGATATTTAATCCATCTTCGTCGGCTCTTTTTTTCCCGCGAGTTTGGCAAAGGTTTTCTGCCAGCTTTCCAGGCGGTCATTCGAAAGGGTGAACGGATAGGCAGTATAGGAGGAAATGGCCGGCAGAGCCGCATCCTTTTCGTTCTCTTTGGCAAACAGCTTAAGTGTGTAGGTCTCTTTACCTTCCAACACAATCTCGAATTGCGGCGATTTGAACTCAGCCTTTTGCCGGCCTTCGAGGTAGTTTTCGCATTTTAGATTGTTGATGACGTTAAGGAAGCTGTCCAGGCTGGCAGGATCCACGCTCCGGCCGGAAGTCGTCTGCCAGACCGACTCAGCCGGGATTTTGAGTTGCAGACCTTCTGATTCGGATTTGGATTGATCCGGTACCGGCGCTTCGATGCGATTCAACTGCAAGGTATCGCGGCCGTTCGTTAGCCGGATCGTTTGCAAAGTATCCGGATCAAAGGCCAGGACTTCATGGTCGCGCAGTGCCGTGGCGGTCTCTTCGAATTTGCGGCGGAAGTCACCCCGTGCATGATAGACATTCGGATTTTCCGGCAGGCGGATAAAGGTGTGCTGGTAGGTCGCGGCTTCCTTGCCAAGATGGAAATCGCGGACCAACTGATCATCGGTCCAGGCTTTAACCACAATCTTCTTATCGTCCAATTCATAACGCACGTAGGCCTGTGATTCCGAAACCAGATCGGTTATTATGATCTCCTCGATTGCAAATAGCATGCTTTTTAGCTTGGCGCCATCGGCTGGGAAATCATGAGGCGCGATATACCATTGCTTGTCTTTTTGATGCAGGGCAATGGTCTCCTCCGGTGTTTTTATTTCCAGGCGGGTCACCGTATCAATATCGATTTTAGTAATTTCCGGCAAGGTGTATTGGGTCTGGTCCTTCTTATGGAACACCAGGTACAGACCGGCCATGATAATAATGATGATCAGGATGAGGTATTCTTTTTTAGCTTGCATATGCCTTCCAGTATGTTGTGTCCATCCACAAACGGCATCTTTTGTCCCAAGGCGGCGTTTTCGCTCTTTTGATATCTTCAAAATAGCATACTATGCCTGCGGTTCCAAAATCGCTCAAGCCTTGCTCTGAACCAGAATCTACCATTTGTGGACGGACACTGGTTAAATCAGTTACTAATTAGACTTTGCAGGAAACAGCAATTGGATTCGCTTCTTGCGGGCGTGCCGCCGCAGCAGGATAAAAAATCCGAATATGGTGACGGCGATGGGCAGCCCCGCAATGTTCAACATTTTGATGGCTGTGCGCGTGGGTGCCTCAATGTCGTCCAGGGGATTGTATTGCTGCACTTTGCCGCGCATCAGGGCGATATTTTCGCGTCCGTTGAGGGCATCAATCACATTCAGGACATACAAACCGTTGGGTGATGTTTCATTGGGATCGAGGATATTGTCCTTGATCATTTCGGAAGAGGCCATGATAAAAATTTTAGCGCGGGTCCCCTTGGCCAGAAAGTCGCCTTTGCCCTGAATCATGGACAGGTCGCGTTGGGCAGCTTTATCTTCAGCCGCCGGCGGCTTGTCGGCCCCGCCGTCAGCTTCGGCCGCTTTGACGGGGATCTGGCGACCTTCGAAATAGCTTGAAAATTCGCCATCCACAAGCCAGGCCAGCGGTTGGCTGCCGCTGAACTGGGTGTCCGCCGGCGGCGACAGGAACATCGGGTTCAGGTTGATGTTTGTATTCATCTTCCAGGATTTCTCGGATGAGGCCAGCAGTTTGTGGACCGTCAATCCGGCCGCAGCTGTTTTCTTTTCGTCCACGGTCACCGGAGATGCCTTTACAGTGATGAGTCCCTTGATGTTCTGCATGAAAGCCAAATCTTGGTTGATGTGCCGGCTTTTGATAATCGGGGCGAAATAAATATTCCTTTCGCCGCCCCCCATGGCCTGGGAGACCCGCTGCTTGTAGCAGTTCTCGTCCAAAACATAGGCTTTTTCAAGGCTGATGCCGTTGTGCGCCAGCAGTTTTTCCAGGCCGGTATCCAAGGGCGTGTAACTTGGTCCGCGATTCATGCCAAAACCCTGCTGGGTCGGCATTCCCTCTTTAAACGTATCCATAAAGATAATCAGGTTGGTGCCGCGCATGAGAGCCTGGTCTATCTGGTAGAGTTCATACTCCGAAAATATTTCCGTGGGCTGGGCAATTACCAGACTTTTCAAGCTGGCCGGAATAGCCTCCTTTTTCAGGTCGACCGGTTTGATGGTGTAGTTTTCGGTAACCATGGTCCGGAAGCTGTTGATGCCGCCGGCCTGTTGCCGGCCGGGTGCGGCCGCTCCCAGGGTGCCGTGACTGGACAGCAGGCCCAGATCCTGATTGATACCTATCATTGTCTCGAGGGTTTTGTTGACCTGCTCCTCCAGTTGCTCGGCCTCGGCCAGGCTGTAGCGGGTGCCGATGATCGGCAGGTTGATGGCGTTGAGCAGCGGCAGCTGCGTCTTGTTTCCGTCGTATTCCATTACCAGCCCGATAACTCCCTGACCGGCTGCAATGCCCGCATCCGGGATAGCCGGCCACTCCAGGGCCTGAATGTTGTATGCCTGGCTGATGGCATTCTGTTCCGTCGCCGACACCGGGGCGATATGCTCAAACTGTAACTTGTCGTAGTTTTTGCGGTTTAGTTTTTTAACGACGGCCTCCGTTCGCCGGGGGAGGGTTTTCAGATTTTCAAGGCCCATGTAAGGTGCCACCGTATTAAGGGACGCCGAAAGAAAGAGCTTGATCTGCACCTTCTTTTGCAGGGCGAGCAGAGCGCTGATTTTGTTGTTGAGCTTCTGAATGGCGGTCGTCAGTTTATATTCGAGTCCGGCCGTGGAGGTCAGGGTGGGAATCCGTTCGATCACATCCCCGTGAATCAGGACCAGGCCCATGTAAGCATTTTTAAATTTGATTTCATCGTTTTCCACGATCTGGATCTGGACCGGATAGATGCCGTAGTCTCCGGCCAGTTTGCGGTTGCCCATGGCCTGCTCACTGGGACCGGCACTTTCCGGATTCACATCGTAGAAGCTGTAATTGAAGTATTTGCCGGCGTAAAGCGAGTATTCCTCCAGCATGTCCCGCAGGTATTGCTCGGTGTTGTTGTGCGGAGCTGGAAGGTCCCGGGTGAAAAATACCTTGATAGTCAACGGTTCCGTCAGGGTGGCCACCACCTCTTTGCTGACTGCTGAAAGGGAGTAAACTTTGTTGGCTGTCAGGTCGATGCGGGCAAAGAGCGTAATCCCCACGATGTTGACCAGCACGATCGCCACCACGTAGGTGAGTAGTTTGATATACTTGCCGTATTTATTGGGTGCCCCCATGGTGTCTCCTTAGTTCTTCTCTTCCATGACCAGAGCCGTGCCGTAAAGGCCGATAAACACAACGCTGAGAAAATAGATAATATCACGGGAATCGATGATACCCTTGGCGATGTTCTGAAAATGGGAGGCGGCTCCAAGGTATCCGAGCACCGCCAGAGTTGCCTGCGGAAAGAAAAAAAGCATGCGGTCGATTGTCGTCAAAAGAAAACAGATCGCCATGGCCACAATAAAGGCAATGATCTGGTTCCGGGTAAGCGAGGATGCAAACAGGCCGATCGCACTGAAGGCGGCCCCCAGCAGCAGCGCACCCAAGTAGCCGCCGATCACCGGCCCCCAGTCCAGGGAACCGATAGCGGTGATGCAGACCGCGTAAAAGATGGTCGGCAGCAACATGACCGCCACCAGTAGGACCGCTGCGCAGAATTTGCCGAGGATGATGTCCCGAAACGTCACCGGTAAGGTCAGCAGGGTTTCGTAAGAGCCCACGTTGCGTTCTTCGGAAAATAACCGCATGGTAATTGCCGGAATGACGAATGACAACGTTGTCGGCAGGAGGTTGAAAAAATTTCGCAAGTCTGCCTGGTTATAAAGAAAAAAGGTCGCAAAGAAAAACCAGCCGGTTACCAGCAGGAAAATGGATATGACAATGTACGCAATGGGGGATATGAAATAGTCCCGAAATTCTTTACTTGCAATATTGGCAACCCGACGCATATCAATTCTCCCTGGTCAGTTCTCTAAATATGGTTTCCAGTGTCCGGGTTTCCTGCCTGAACTCCATCAGCAGCCAGTCGGTTTCCTTGATCCGGCGGTATACCGATTCCCGCAAGTCACTATCCGGGGTGCAGGTAAGCCTTACCGCCAGGTGACCGCCATTTTCAGTATCTACCCGATCCACAGATGTTACCCCGCTGATGGCCGCCAAGGCGGATTGTACCTGTGTGAAGTCTGCATTGTTCAACGTTACATAAAGTGTATGGCCGCTATCGGCGGACTGTTTCAGTTCATCCGCGCTGCCGTTGGCGATAATCTTGCCTTTGTTGATAATGACGATCCGGTCGCAGGTGGCTTCTGCTTCGCTGAGGATGTGGGTCGAGAGGATAACGGTTTTCTCCTGGCCGATTTGCTTGATGATGTCCCTGATTTCTACAATCTGGTTCGGGTCCAGCCCGGAGGTCGGTTCGTCCAGAATCAAGATCTCCGGATCACCCATCATGGCATGGGCCAGCCCCACCCGTTGCTTGAGACCCTTCGACAGCTCACTGATGGGTTTATGCATGATGTTGTGCAGCCCGCATAGGTCGCACAGCTCTCGTATGCGTGACAGCCGCCGCTCACGGGGGATGCCGCGGATCTCGGTCACATACGCCAGGTAGTCATACACCAGCATGTTGTGATATAGCGGCGCCGATTCCGGTAAGTAGCCCATGAGCTGCTTGATTTCCAGGGGGTGCTCGGACGAGTTGAAGTCCTTGACTTTGATGGTACCCTGGGTGGGTTTGAAATATCCGGTCAGCATCCGCAGGGTAGTGGTTTTGCCGGCTCCATTGGGACCCAAAAGCCCCAGGATTTCGCCCTTCTGGATATCGAGGCTGATACCGTCCACCGCGCAGAATTCATTGTAATACTTGGTTAAATGATCGGCCTGGATCATTGCAGCGTTTCCTCCCATCGATAAGCGTATTCAGTCCTTGATCGTTTTGTTCAAATCGGGCATTGTCTCCGGTTTCCCGCGTTCCATATAGCGGGCGTCATCACCGCGGGCGGTTACATTTTCATAAACGCCGTCGTCTCTTTTAACCAGTTTCGTGAATCCGAGGTCTTTTAGCTCTGAATTGGTTTTGGGGACACTGATGCCAACCTTGGAGATTAATTTACGCACCGGCTGACCGCATTCCGGGCAGCGGGTCAGGGGCTTGTCATCAAGGGACTGCGTTACTTCGAATATATTTCCAATTTTGCAGGCTGCTGATTTATGTTCGTACTCGTATACCGGCATTTTCTGCCTCCTGCCGCATAGATTGCCCCGGGGCCCGGTTACATGCTTGAGTCCCGCCTTTGCCCCGATTCCCATCCATTAAAAGGCCGGGCGGGCACCTGCTGGGCCGCCTGTTCTTTAACTGGGTTCACCGGCTGTGTGGGGGGCTTGTTGGCGTAAGCGTCTATTGGGGCGTTGGATGTTCCGGTTTGACTACGACGACACTGCTTTTTTTGCGATCCTTGACAATCCGTTTCTTGACGATGCCATGTCCATGGATCCATTCGTAGTCCGGATAATCCAACAAGTGAAAAGTATCCGGTCGACTTTTTTGTACTACCAGGAAACGGGCATTCCCCTTGAAACTTCTTTTCACGAATCTCTCCGTCTCATTGTTGACTCTCCGACCCGCATGCGGGCCGGGAATTCGGGCTCGAGTTGCCTTCGTAGTGGGCGGGGTCATAAACCCCATCTTTACAGACAGTTAGGCCATTTAATACTGGTCATGCTGTAAATGTACGGCCTGACAATTTCGCCCTATTATATTCATGCAAATGATTCTGTCAAGCTTCAACTTGTCCATGTATATTTTAAATTATTTCAATTTGTTATGTGTCAACATCCTCAAGGCGGCGCCTGCCGGGATGTCCGGCCATAGAAATACTCAATGCGCTGATCCGGCATCATCGATATTAACTATTTGATTTTATTGATAACAATCGTTAACAAACTGCCACCGAGTCCTATTCGGCCCGGCAACCGGTGAACGGGAAAGATCATGTTGGACGAGCAAAAAACGAAAATAGCCGGTCTTTCGGATGGCCTCTATCACGTCGCCCGCTGGGGGGTGTCCGGCCTTTTCATATTTTCCGGTCTGACCAAGCTGGTAGATCCGGCCCGGTTTGCCGAAATTATAGCGGCCTACGGCCTTTTGCCGGATATGCTCGTATCGATCGCAGCCATCGCCCTGCCCTTGGTCGAGTTGCTGGCCGGGATAAGCCTGATCGCCAACGTTCGCGGGAGCCTGGCAATCATCACGCTGCTGATGGGCCTGTTTATGGCTGTTCTGGGATACGGCATCTGGCAGGGGCTGGACGTGGACTGCGGCTGCTTCAGTCCCGAAGACCCGGAAGCCCAAGCCTTTCACGGTCTCCGGCAGGCTTTGTACCGGGACATGGTGATAATGGCGGTTTTGATTGGGATGTATGCCTGGCGTTATCGACGTGCGCCGCGGCCGGTGCAGTTGATATATTTACTCTAATCTTGGGGAGGATAATGATGAAATCCGTAAGATGTCTGTATGTTGCATTGATCTGTGCGCTTTTTTTGGCTGGCCTGGCGACACCGGTTCTGGGGTTCATGAAAAATAAATTCGAGCAGGAAGTCACCAAGGAGCAGGGCGCCGTCAAACTGGTCCGTGAAGTGCAGCGGGGCGGTTACGATGTGGTGACGACGGCCGAACTCAAGAAGTGGATGGACAGCGGGAAACAGATTGTTCTCGTGGATACCATGCCGTACGAAAAAAGCTATAAAAAAGCCCATGTACCCGGTGCCAAACAGTTCCTGTTTCCCATCCCGGAAATGAAATCCTGGGACCCTGAAGAAACAGATGGGAAAACCGAATCCGATTTCGAGAGACTGCTCGGGCCCGATAAAGCTGCCCCGGTGGTCGTCTACTGCGGTTTTGTTAAATGCACCCGCAGCCACAACGGGGCGGCCTGGGCTGTTAAACTTGGTTATCAAAACGTCTATCGCTACAGCGGCGGCATTTTTGCCTGGAAAGGTGCCGGTTACGCGATAGGCAAAGTTGAGTAATCCCTGACAGCAGACCGGCAAAGTCCAGAGGTCTGAAGCCTTGCTTTTTCGGATTCGATGGTAATGGTATGGGATTGAAAAATCAAGCATGGCTGACAACTGGGGTTTGCGGAAACTCCATAAAGAGGAAGGGTACCCAATGAACACCCCTGAAGTAGAAGCGTTCCTGGACGGTGTTGCCGCCAGGGCGGAAAACCTGTTCCGTTCTAAACAGTTTATGTGCGCTGAGTCGGTTCTACTGGCCGTAACCCGCGGGCTCGGTCAAGAGATCGACACAGAGACGGCTATCGCCTTGGCGGCTCCATTTTCAGATGGTATGGGCGGCAGCGGCTGCACCTGTGGTGCCTTGAGCGGCGGTGTGATGAGTATCGGTGTCTGTCTGGGAGGCGGGAAGGCCCGGGGGCAGCGCAAAAAGTCGCGCGAGGTGTCCCGGGATTTGCACCGCCGGTTTATGGAAGCCTTTCGTTCGGCTTGCTGCCGCAATTTAACCAGGGAGGTCCGGTCGCTGCCCAAATTGCATTTTGAACAATGCGCCAAGATTACAGGCGCCACGGCCAGGATGACCGCCGGCATTATCCTGGAGCAGGATCAGTCTCTGGCCGCCCGGGGAGATCTGCATTTTCTCAACGATCGCCATTCAGTGATTGGCGGGCTCCTGAAAAGACTATTGCCGAACTAGAGCCATGTAAGGTTAGCGATTGTGCTACCAGCAAGGAGGGGATGGTGACACATTTAATGGGCTTTCAAAAAAAGTTTCTGCGCGGTCTGGCTCACAAGCTTCAGCCGATTGTCTATATCGGTCAGAAGGGGGTGACCCGCACAGTATGCGCTGCCTTTGAAGAGGCCTTGAATACCCATGAACTGATCAAGGTGAAATTTGTCGAGAATAAAGAGAAGACGACCAAAAAGGAAATCTGTGTCCAGCTGGAGCAGCGTGCAAATGCTGCCCTGGCCGGCCTCATCGGCCATGTGGCCATTTTTTACCGCCCCCATCCGAATCTAGAAAAACGCAAGATAGTCCTGCCTCAGCGTTAGTCGTTTTTCCGATAGTAGACGACCGAATCAGCCGAATACAATATCAGCGCGGTCCAAATCAGAATGAAGGTCAACAGTTGGCCTCGGACCAGCGGTTCGCCGTAAACCAGGATTGCCAGTAGAAAGGTACAGCTCGGGGCGATATACTGCAGGAAACCGATGGTTGACAGGTGCAGTCGACGCGCACCGACTGTGAAGAGCAAAAGGGGCAGAGCCGTTACCAGGGCCGCGCCCATGAGCAAGGCATCCATTCCAGCGGATATTTTTAAAAACGCCCCTTTCCCAAGCGTGTCAATATACACCAGGTAGCCGACCGCCGGGATGGACAAAACCATGGTTTCAATCGTGAGACCGACCAGGGCGCCCACCGGGGCAATTTTGCGAATAAGCCCGTAAAACGCAAATGAGAACGCCAACGCCAGGGATACCCACGGGAAATGGCCATAGCGGACCGTCATCAAGCCGACGGCAAAGGCGGCCAGAAAGAGGGCGATCATCTGGACCCGGCGCAACCGCTCCCGCAAGAAGATCATGCCCAGCAGGACATTGACCAGGGGGTTTATGTAGTACCCGAGGCTGGTCTGCAGGATGTGGTTACTGTTAATGGCCCAGATGAATAAAAACCAGTTGAAACCCACCAGCAGGGTGGTGGCCAACAAGATCAGCATCACCCCTGGTGACATCACCGCCTTCCAGAAAGCCGTCCGGCGGCCGGTAAAAAAGATCAACGGAAGTAAAAAAACGAACGACCAGATCATCCGGTGCATCAGGATTTCAAACGCCGGTACTACGGCCAGCAATTTCCAGTATATCGGGCTCAAGCCCCAGATCAGGTAGGCGGTGGAGGCGGCTCCCAGGCCGGTTACGGTCGCTTTTTGCATGGATCCTCTTTCCAAATTCATAGCGAACACACAGTCCGCAATATTTTGTGCCCCTTCTAAACCCTATTGCCGCTAAAGTCAAAAAGATGTCAGGAGCCATCTAAAAAAAGTCGTTTGGCCCAGACTCGGCCTTGGGCGCTCGGAATTAATCCTCGAAATACCCAATGTATTCCTCCGGTTCATTCCTCACGGCCGCCTTGATTTCGGACCAAAATCCGTTTTTTGAGATGGGTCCTATGTATTTCTTGACAATAAGCAGTAACATCGGCTATTTGACATAGACTGTGAAAATCGCAAAATCCAATTGTTAAAGGAGCCACGTTCCCATGACCCTGACCAAAGCTCAGATTATAGATGCGATCCCTGAAAAACTCGGTATCTCCAGAAAGAAAAGTGTTGAGGTTGTAGAGACCCTGCTCGAGATAATCAAACGTCAGATGGAAAACGGTGAAGATGTATTGATCAGCGGCTTTGGTAAATTCTGCATCAAGGACAAAAAGGCCCGGCGCGGGCGCAACCCGGCTACCGGTAGTGATATGATGTTGGCCAAACGGCGGGTGGTCGTGTTTCGATGTTCCAAATTGCTGCGCGACAAGATTAACTAAAGCTGACCCTTAGTAAGATGCCGCCGGTTTGCCCGGCCGCCGTAAAACTACAGGCGGATTGGATGATTCCAACCCGCCTTTTTTTGTCCGTGTATTTCTCCGCGCGGTACTAACGGCCCAGTAACTCTTTGGCTCTGGCAACCACACGGTCAGTGGTGAAACCAAATTTTTCCATGGCTATCGAACCCGGTGCCGAGGCGCCGAAACTGTTCATCCCGACCACAGCGCCTTCACTCCCGACATATTTTTCCCACCCCATCGGAATGCCGGCCTCCACCGCCAGTCGTATTTTTACGGACGGCGGCAGGACCAGGCGCTGATAATCCGGAGAGGTCATCTCGAACAGTTCCCAGCTGGGCATGCTCACCACTCTGGCGGTGATATCTTCTTTGGACAGTTCCTCCCGGGCGGCCAGGGCCAGGTGGACTTCCGAGCCGCTGGCAATCAGAATGATGTCGGGGGGGGTGTCGGTATCCGCTAGTACATAAGCACCCAGTTCCAGGGTTTGATCGGCGCCGCTGCTCTCCAGAATAGGCAATTTCTGCCGGCTTAGTACCAGGGCAACCGGATGATCAGTGGTTTTCAACGCCTGGCACCATGCGCGGGCGGTCTCGGTAGCGTCGGCCGGGCGGATGACGGTCAAACCGGGGATGGCGCGCAAGGCCGCCAGATGCTCCACCGGCTGATGGGTGGGACCGTCTTCGCCGACAGCAATACTGTCGTGGGTAAATACATAGATCAGGGGTAGTTTCATCAGGCTGGTTACCCGTATGGCCGGACGCATATAATCGGCGAAAACCAAAAATGTCCCGCCGTACGGCCGGATGCCATTGTGTAGGAACATGCCGGCCATAATAGCGCCCATGGCAAACTCCCGCACGCCGAACCGGATATTGCGGCCATCATAGGCACCTTTTTGAAATTCATGGGAACTGGTCAGGAACGTTTTGTTCGAGGGGGCCAGATCCGCACTGCCGCCAATGAGGGTAGGTACCTTGGCGGCAATTGCATTGAGGACCTGGCCGGATGCGGCCCTGGTGGCGATAGGGCCGTCCGCCGGTGCAAAAGCCGGAATGTCAGCACGCCAGTCTTCGGGCAAGAAGCCACTCATGGCGTCGACCCACTCATCCGCCAGTTCCGGATAGGCAGATTTATAAGCCTTGAAAGCGTTTAGCCAAAGGGCCTCCGCTTCAGCACCGGTCGCCTGACATTGGCCAAAATGGGTGCGGACGTCCTCAGGGACCCGGAATGGTTCCTCCACCGGAATGCCCAGGTTTTGCTTGGTCAGAACCAGCTCTTCCTCACCCAGGGGTGCTCCGTGGGCATCGGCCGAGCCCTGCTTGTTGGGGCTGCCATAGGCGATCTCGGTTTTTAATTTAATCAGGGTCGGCTTCTCCGTATCCGCCCGGGCGGCTTCGATTGCGCCGCAGATCGCTCCAAGATCATTGCCATCGTCTACGGTGAGCACCTGCCAGCCATAGGATTCAAAGCGTTGCCCCACATTTTCCGTAAAGGCAATGGCAGTGCTGCCTTCGATAGAGATCCCGTTATCGTCGTATATACAGACCAGTTTGCCCAGCCCCAGGTGGCCGGCCAACGATGCCGCTTCAGACGCTACCCCTTCCATGAGGTCGCCATCACCACACATGGCATAGGTAAAGTGGTCGACGATAGCGTGATCTTCTCGATTAAAGCGAGCTGCCAGATGACATTCCGCCATAGCCATGCCCACTGCATTGGCCAGGCCTTGTCCGAGGGGTCCGGTTGTGGTCTCCACACCGTCCGTATGTCCAAATTCCGGGTGCCCGGGCGTTTTACTGCCCCACTGTCGAAAGTTCTTTATTTCTTCCAGGTCCAGATCATACCCGGACAGGTGCAGCAGGCTGTAGAGCAGCATGGAAGCGTGACCGCCGGACAGCACGAAGCGGTCACGGTTCAGCCAATCGGAATTTTTCGGGTTGTGTTTCAGGTAACGTGTCCAGAGAACATACGCTGCCGGAGCCAGGCCCATCGGGGCCCCGGGATGTCCGGAGTTGGCTTTTTGGATGGCGTCCATGGCCAGGCCGCGAATGGTGTTGATACAGAGGGTATCCGTCGCTGATTGTTCGCCAGACACAGTTTTATGCATGGTCATGATCTCCTTGGATGGGGGTTCATTTATTTATGTTTCTTGGTTACAGGGCTCTTAAATATTCCGGTTTTAGATTCACCTCGCCAGCCAGGGCGCTATCGATCAGGTTCAGGGTTTTTTCCTTTTCCTTGGGCAGGATCGCCCTGATCGGCAGATAATTCGAGGCGTGGTTTGCATGAAACAGGCCTCTCGTCAGATGCGTGCTGGCTATCATGGTTCTGAGCTCCCGGAGCATTGCCATGGGGGCGATAAGCTCGAACGCATTCTTTTCATAATCATCGCACAGGGGGGTCCCCGGGATCAGCATCAGGCTTAGGGCGCCTACGTATTCGGGGTCGATTTCCGAAAGTACCCGTCCGGTTTCAGCCGCGTGAATCTGAGATCTATCCGGGCCGGCAATACCCAGCAACACGGTAATGGAAAGCTTGAGCCCGGCCGCGCGTGCTTTGCGGCCCATGGCGATCATCTTGGCGGCGTCGGCACCTTTCCGAATCTTTTTCAAGGTGACATCGTCACCCGTCTCCAGGCCCATATACGCAATGCCGATACCAGCCTCTTTCAGCTGCACCAGTTCATCCGGTGTTTTCATGCTGAGGCTTTTTGCATTGGCATAGACCCCGACCCGCGTAACCCAGGGCAATTGCCGCTTTATTTCAGCCAGAATATGCAGCAGGCGTTTTTGAGGTATGATCAGGGCGTCGCCGTCGCATAAAAAAACCCGGCGTTGCCGGCGGCAATACTGGGCTGCAAACGCAATGTCGGCCATGATCTGTTCATCGGATTTGATTTTAAAGCGCTCACCCGTGTAGGTGCCGCAAAAAGTGCATTTGTTGTGGGAGCAGCCGACCGTTACCTGGAGGAGGATACTATTGGCTTCGCTGGGCGGCCGGATAATGTTGCCTTCATAGTGCATTTGTCGTAGACGGGTCCTTTAGCTGTGATTGAAGTATGTTCGGTATTTATCTGTTATTGTTAAAATATTTACATATACCCACCCCTGGCGAAAAGGGCTAACAGACCTGGGCCTGGGGTGGAGGCGGATTGTTTTTGATCGGATGTTTTTAGCGCACTGGTCCCCTGGTTGCAATAGTTTTCTATGGTCCCAGGTCGCGGTTGGCAACCTTCGGCAGGATGGCGACGGATGTTTGAAATAGCAGGCGGACATGGGCGCTGGCGGTCTGGATCCGGCAGATGGCTACCGGTTCAGTTCCCTGCGAATAGCATGTCCAATTTCTTCAATTAGGTAGGGTTTTTTTATGTATGCCCCGGTTCCAAGTTCCTGGGCCCGTTTCACGCGATCCGAAGCGGAATACCCGCTGGCGATAATAGCTTTCTGACCGGGTCGGATTTCCAGGATGCGCCGGTAGGTTTCGAGGCCGTCAATTCCCGGGTCCATGATCATATCCAGAACGACCAGATCGATCGGGTTGGTTTTCAAATAGGCGATAGCTTCTTCGCCGCTGGTCAACGTGGTTACGGCATACCCTAACTTTTCAAGCATGCGGCGGGCGATGTCGCGCTGAACCTTCACGTCGTCCACGACCAGGATAGATTCACCCCGGCCTCGAATGGCCTCCAGAGTCGTGTCACTGTCCACGGCTGCCATGGTTGCATCCGTAGTAGCCGGGAAATAGAGGACGAACGCATTGCCGCTTTCGTCGGCCTGCAAATCGATGTAGCCCTTGTGATCCCGGACCGTTCCCCAGACGACGGCCATGCCCAGTCCGGTATCGTTGCGTCCCAGGACTTTGCTGGTAAAAAAGGGTTCAAAGATGCGTTCCTGCTGTTCGGGCGTGAAGGGATTCCCGTTATCGCATACTTTCAAAACCACATACTCTCCCGGGAACACCTCGCTGTATCCGGCCAGGGGCTCGTCCAGGCGGGTGTTTTGGGTCGTTATCCGGATTTTTCCAGCTTGCCTGATGTTGCCGGCGGCATTGTTGACCAGGTGAGCTACCGCTTTTTCAAGATGTCCCCTGGTCCCATGGATATTCATCAGATCGGGAGCCAGGTCACTGATGCACTGCAGGGCCTGATTTTCACTTAAGAGACCAGCATGATGCCGGCTGCGAATACAGTGGTCGACGATATCGTTGAGGTTGATGACCTCGTTGGTGGGGATATCCCTGCGGGCCAAGACCAGTAGATCCTGAACGGTGGCCGCAGCCCGTTCACCGGCTTTTTTGATGGTTAACAGTGGTTTCCTTAAGGGACTGTCTTCATCCAGATCCATCAGCATAAGTTCCGGGTAGCTGACAACCCCGGACAGGATATTGTTCAGGTCGTGGGCGACCCCGCCTGCCAGATTACCGACCGCCTCCATTTCCCGGGCATCCTGCAGTTTTTCAACGAGTTTAAACCGTTCCTCTTCGGCTTCTACCCGGCGGGTAATATCGACTGCGATACCCCCGACTGCATGGGGTTTCCCGTCTTTGAGAATTGGAAATTTGGACACAAGCTGGTGGCGAATTTCATTATGGATTTTAATAACCTCGACCTTGATGATCGCTTCATTGTTCGCTGTGACCTGCTTGTCATTTTCTCTTAGTTTGGCGGCGATACCGGGTGGCCATAGCTCGGCATCGGTTTTTCCCAGGCGATCATCGGGGCTTATCTCAAACAACTTTTCATAGGCTTGATTGACATATACGTAGCGGCCCTCAAGGTCCTTGATAAATGCCAACGATGGCATGTGGTCCATAAACTGGGCGAACCGCTTGCGGCTCTCCGCCAGGGCAATGTCCGCTTTTTTGCGCTCGGCGATCTCGCGTTTCAACATCAGGTTGGTCTGGGTCAAATCAGCGGTCCGTTTGGCAACTTCTTCTTCCAGTTTGCGGTGGGTCAGCTGAACCTGATCATCCACCTTTTTCAGCTCGGTTACATCGGTGAGCAGGAAAAGATGTGTGTCCATTTCGGATACCAGGGATAATCGTTTTACCACCACATAGCGATCTCCATGACCCGTGGCTATTGTGGTGTTCACGGTTCCCGGAGGCGGAATATTGTCTTCCACCATCAAGGTGGTGATGCGGGCCTGATAGGCATCATCGAAGAGTTGGGGAAAGGAGGCACCTACCAGGGCTTCGGGTGGCTGTCCGAAAAGAAAGCCGGCGGCCGGATTGGCGTAGACCACGCGATCCGCGTAAATTTCGATGATACCGTCCGAGATGCTGTCGATGATAGATTCAAGATGCCGATTGCGGCGCAGCAGTTCCTGGGTCATCTGACGGGGGCGGACCTTTTCGGCTCCCAGGATAGGCAAGCCGACACCGTTGCGATTCTCAGCTGCTTCGATGACAGCCATAACGTGCTTGGCCATCTGGTCGAAGGCGCCTTTGGCGATACAGGCATCTGCGCCGAATTCCTTATACCCTTCACCTATCTCTGCCGCGGCGGCGGAAATGACCACGAGGAAACTGTCCTCGAGATGGGCCATGTTGCGGATAATTCGGCACAGTTTACTCCCGTCAATCTTGGGCATGACCAGGTCGATAAAGATGACGTCCGGCTTTATATTCGTCAGCGTGTCCAGTGCATCGAATCCATTCTCCGCCAGATAGACCTTCATACCCTGGCCCTGCAGGAGCTTGGTCATGAATTCACGCATCAACCGATTGTCATCCACGACGAGTATTTTTTTGCGCATGCGTATCAGCCTATTAGATTGGGAGCTAACTTGATATTTTATGAATTAGCGGCGGCGCTGTCAACTCATAATCAATCTGTCCTTGGGGCGCTAACTATCTGTCTTTTTATAATTTTGTGCTTTCTGCCGGCCCCTATACGGTGTTGACAGGTACCGGGCACTCATGTATCACTGACGGACTCACAGCCAGCCAACAACAGGAAATGATCTACCTAACCCGACGTCCGGCACCGATCACGGACCGGGTCGCGGTGTGCCGGAAAGGAAGTTATGGTTCATGATATCACATTTTTTATAGCCGGGCTGCTGCTGCTCTACTTCGGATCCCTTTGGCTGGTGAAAGGATCCGCCAGCCTGGCGCACAGTCTCGGTATCCGACCCATCGTGATTGGTCTGACCGTGGTTGCCTTTGGCACATCCGCTCCGGAACTCGTCATTAGCCTGGTCTCAGCTTTAAAAGGCAAGAGTATGATTGCCGTGGGAAATGTCATCGGCAGTAATATCTGCAACATTGCCCTGGTACTCGGTCTTTCCGCTTTTCTCAATCCCATTAAAAGTCATCCCACCGTTCTCAACCGGGATATTCCATTGATGCTGGCCATATCCGTCTATCTGCTGCTGCTGTCTCTGAATTCTACCCTGGGACGAATAGAAGGTCTGTCACTGGTAGCCGGAATCATCCTGTATACCTGGTATAACTACTCCATTGCCATCAAGGAGGCTCCGGTTCTGGTCCAGGTGTCGGAAGATCAGTTACCGCCGCCTGAAATCGCTTCCCGTGCGATGCAGGTTGTATTCATTGTGATCGGTATCGCCGGGGTGGTCGCCGGAGCGGATTTTCTGATCGATGCCTCCGTTAGTATCATGGCCGTTTTTGGGGTCAGCGAGAAATTCATCGGCCTGACGGTGGTCGCATTTGGAACGTCCCTGCCCGAACTGGCCACCTCGGTCATGGCGGCCTGCAAGGGGGAAATGGATATCAGTATCGGCAACCTGCTGGGGAGCAATGTCTTCAATATTTTAAGTGTGCTCGGCGCCGCCGCCTTGGTGCGGCCGATTCACATACCGGGCGGGTTTATTGAAAGCGGGCTTTTGCTGGATTATCTGGTGATGATGTTTACAAGCAGCTTGCCGTGGCTGCTGATGCGCAAAGACCTGATTCTTTCCCGGGCCAATGGTATGCTGCTGCTGAGTTGCTATGTCGGGTATGTAACCTACCTCGTGGCAAAAGGTTAGAAGCGTCAGGAGAAAATAACGAGCCCATCTTCCTGCTGGTCGGTTACCCCACCAATGATTGTAGCTGCCCGAATCCCGGCGGCGTGCAGGGCGGCAATCAGGTCCTGTGATTGATTTTCCGGGACAGCAACCATCAACCCACCGTTGGTCTGGGGGTCAAACACAATTTCCTGGTGCCAGGCGGGCAGCCCAGAGCTCATGGTCATCTTCCCACTGACCTGTTGGCGGTTGCTGGCGTTGACGCCGGTTGTCATGCCCTTACGGTACATATCCAGGGCTTCTACCATGACCGGCAATGACTCGATGCGGATATCGATGGTGATGGCTGTTTCACCGACCATTTCCAGAGCGTGGCCGGCCAATCCGAACCCGGTGACATCGGTGGCGGCGTGAATATCGAAATTCTGCATGATTTCGGCCGGCCATCGATTGAGGGTGGTCAGTACTTCCAGGCAGTTGTCCATGGCCGCGGCCGACACCCACTTTTTTAAGTTGGCATTGAACAACACACCGCTACCGATAGGCTTGGTCAGGACCAGTACATCTCCCGGGCGCGCACCGGTGTTGGTCCAGATGCGGTCGGGGTGCACCGTACCGGTCACTGAAAGTCCGTATTTGGGTTCATCATCATCGATGGAATGGCCACCGGCTAGGACAGCGCCGGCCTCGGTGATTTTATCCAGCCCCCCTGCTACGATTTTGTGCAGCGTTTCCTGGGAGAGTTTTCCGGACGGAAAAGCAATCAGGTTTAAACAGGCCAGCGGGACTCCGCCCATGGCATAAACATCGCTGATGGCATTGGCCGCAGCAATCTGGCCGAACACAAAGGGGTCATCCACCGGCGGCGTAATGAAATCGGCTGTCATGATAATGGCCGTTTGATCATTAAGTCTATAGATACCGCCATCATCGCATGTTCCAAATCCCACCAGTAAGTTGGGATCCTGGTTCGCAGGCAGCGATTTGAGCAACTCACCAAGCCCGACCGGGCTTATCTTAGCCGCTCAGCCGCACGTCTTGGAAAGGCTGGTAAGTGTGTTTTTTCTATTCAAATTGAACATTGCCAGTTTACCCTGTGAAAAAAGTTTGTTCTATCCGCATACAATAGCTACAGACATCACTGCCCCACACTCTATGTACAATTTGGCATCAGTTCAAGGGGAAGTTTATCATTGGGGACAAACAATTTGGTGCCGGTCGCCCGCCCGGCCGGTGAGTCGGTCGGGCCAGCGCATATAGTGATAGAAAGATAGCCGCACCGGGTTAGTCGACATCAATTTTAAGCATCCAGGAAGGTAACCCGACCGTCGGCCAGGGCATACTTGGCCGCGACGATTTTGATCTCACCTTTGTTTACCAGATTCCCTAAAGCATCGCTCTCAGCTACGATGGCCGCGGCTGTTTTGCGGGCATTTTCTTCGGCGCAACGCTCGATGAACGCCTGGCCATCCAACTCTGAATCATTCTGTGTGGTTGTTACTATCGGGAAAATCCGGGCTAGCAAAGCCTGCAGGCTGGGACTTTCCGCGTCAGCACCCTGGGCCAGGGTATGCACAGCAGCCGTAACGGCGCCACAGCATTCATGCCCCAGGACCACGATCAGGCGGCTGCTGGAATGCAGGGCCGCATATTCAAGGCTGGCCAGCAGTTCCGGTGTCAGGACATTGCCGGCTACCCGGGCGATGAACAGGCGCCCGAGGCCCTCATCGAAAACGATTTCCGGCGGCACCCGGGAGTCGGAACAGCACAGGATCGATGCATAGGGGGCTTGGCCCTCGATCAAGCCGGCCCGTTGTTCCGGAAAGTCATCCCGGGCGTTTACCTGGCCGGCCACGAAGCGCGCGTTGCCGGCTTTGAGTAGTTCCAGGGCCTGTTCCGGTCCAACAGCAACAGGATTATCGTTGGTCATTGTCAGATCTCCAATTGGGTAACACCTCCGAGCCGGACACGAATCTATCGGCCGAGGCACTGATGTTTTAGGCCGCTCAATGGGTGTGATCATGATCGGCCACAGCACCTATACAGCAAAACCAGCGACAATCATCAGCCGGATACTGGCCGGGAGCCCCCCTAAGAAGAATTCGCCCGTGGAAATTGGCTATTTCGGTATATATGGACTTGCCAGTACGGCCGTCTTCAGATAGGTGAATACGGCGGATCCTTCGGTGTCTGCTTCCCGGCTGCCGTTGGCGACCGCACGCGCAGCCTGCACCTTTTCTTTACGCTGTAGCGGTATGCGGGTGTCGATTAACTTCAGGTTTGTTTGCACACGATCAAAAAGTACCAGCGGGCCGTAGGCCGGGCCACCCGCAGCGGCTGGGTCCAGTGCACCGAAGATGATCTGGTGCGCCACTTTCAGCTGGCTCGGTGGTCCCGTCCAGTCCAGCAGTTCGGCGAACAGTTCCAAGACTTCGATGACCCCTTCCTGATAATCGTTTTCGAGGGCGGCGGTCCCCTGTTTCCCAATTTCTTCGATATCTCCGGATGCGTAGGCCAGGTCCAGGGCCGCGATGCAATCTAGCCGAACCTTTTCCACGGAATCCCCCTTCTTGCTGGCGACCACATCCTTGTCATTGAGAATTTTGATGATATTTCTAATCTTCACCATCTCCTTGACGATGGGACTCTTACGCATGGCCACATCTTCAGGCGTGGTGGTGTAAATGGGAAAGTCATTGTCCAAGACCAGTACCGCCGGAGGGGGCGCCTCACCGGGGATAAGATAGAGCTCAAGATCTCTTTTGTGCAGCTTTTCATACCCGGCCAGGCCAAGTAGCTGGCGCCCCAGGTCCCGGTCCAGGCGCCGGCCGCTGTCCGGCGGCCCCATGGAGGCCGTTACCCGCCGGGCAAGCCGATCGATTTCAATTTTTTTCAGCAGGTTTTCCCGGAACGACATATCTTCCTCCAGCCTCAGCGAATTAAGCCTATCAATTTTTAACATAGCGGTGTTTCCGTGTAAACCATTCGTTTCTTAACGGATCTTGACCTTTACCCCGTTTTCGGCTATGTAATTGCGCTGGACATTTTTCGTTGGACCGTCTGACGGGGCTTTTCCAGCCGCCGTTCTAACGATTGCTTCTAAGGCAACCAGACAAACCCGGCCGCACCTTACCGACTTATCCACCGCGCTTCAGCCGCAACATGCTACCCGCTAGCGATCGACAGCTCGGTAGGGTATTGGCTTGTGCCGGGCGATGGAGATTCACCGCACGCTACGCAAGGAGGTACCATGGGAGACAAAGTAACGATCACCTACCAGGACAAAACCATTGAATTACCGGTAATGGTCGGTTCTGAAGGAGAGGTCGCGGTCGACATTACCCGGCTGCGTGCGGAAACAGGTATCATTACCATGGATCCCGGCTATGCCAATACTGGCTCCTGTGCCAGTTCCATTACCTTCATGGACGGCGAAAAGGGCATTTTGCGCTACCGGGGAATTCCGGTCGAGGAACTGGCCGAACATGCCACTTTCAAAGAGACCGCTTACCTGCTCATTAACGGTGAACCGCCGTCGAATGGCGAGTTGAACCGTTTTTCCATTCTGCTCAACGACCACAGCCTGGTCCATGAGGATATGCAGGCCTTCTACCAGAATTTTCCGCGCCAGTCGCACCCCATGGGAATTCTCTCCGGAATGGTGAATGCCCTGCGCTTTTTTTATCCCGAGCTGCAGACATTGGAAGAAGAGATCACTATTACGGTCACCCGTTTGCTGGCCAAGATTCGCACCATGGCCGCTATGTCCTATAAAATATCCCGGGGGCATAAGGTGGTCTATCCCCGGCCCGATCTGGCGTACTGCGCCAATTTCTTGAACATGATGTTTGATTCGCCGGTCAGACCTTACGTGATCGATGAGGATGTGGTCAAAGCCCTGAGGGTCTTCTGGATCCTGCATGCCGACCACGAGCAGAACTGTTCGACCTCTGCGGTCCGGCTGGTGGGTAGCGCTCGCGTCAATCTTTATGCCTCCATATCGGCGGGGATCAGCGCCCTGTGGGGCCCGTTGCACGGAGGGGCCAACCAGGCCGTTATCGAGATGCTGCAAAGCATTGAATCCGGCGGCTACACCATTGATCAGGTCGTGCGGCGTGCCAAAGATCGTAACGATCCTTTCCGCCTCATGGGGTTCGGGCACCGGGTGTACAAAACCTACGATCCCCGGGCCAAGATCATGAAAAAGATGTGCGACACGCTGCTGGCCAAATTAAAGGTAAAAGATCCCCTAATGGATTTGGCCAAAGAGCTGGAAGAAAAGGCCTTGTCCGACAGCTATTTTAGCGACCATCATCTCTACCCCAACGTGGATTTCTACAGCGGCATCGTTTTACGCGCGATCGGCATTCCCACCAATATGTTTACGGTCATGTTCGCAATCGGCCGTCTGCCCGGCTGGATTGCGCAATGGAAAGAAAGTGCCGACGACCCCAACTGGCGGATCGCCCGGCCACGGCAGATATATACCGGGCCGCCCAAGACCACCTTCGTGCCCATCGACCAGCGCTGATTGATCTTGAATCACAGCACCGAGAAATGCAAAGGCCCCGGTTGCCAGGCTGGATAGCTACCTGATAATCGGGGCCTTATGTTTTGGTGGTCGCCCGGGATGGGGTGGTTACGCGGTTTGCTTTGGCAAAACCAGATTCAGAACCACGCCGAGAATGCCGGCCAGACCAATACCGCCCAGGGTAAATTTACCGAAAGGCAACACCATGCCGCCGATACCGCACACCAGGATCAGGGCCACGATGGACATGTTGCGTGGTTCGGTCAGGTCATCCCCTGCTTTAACCAATGTATTGAGGCCGACCACGGTGATGGCGCCGAACAGCAGCAGCATGATGCCGCCCATGACCGGTACCGGGATGGTCTGCAAGATTGCGCCGACTTTGCCGACAAAGGCCAATAAAATGGCGAATATGGCGGCCCAAGTCATGATGGCCGGGTTGAAGGCGCGCGTGAGGGTCACCGCCCCGGTCACTTCTGAGTAGGTGGTGTTCGGCGGGCCGCCGAGACACGATGCCAATGAGGTGGCCAGGCCGTCCCCCATCATGGTCCGATGGATACCCGGTTTTTCCACGAAATCTTTACCGGTCACATTACCGATGGCAAGAATATCTCCGAAGTGCTCGATGGCCGGGGCAATGGCCACCGGCACGATGAAGAAAATGGCCTGGAGGTTCCATTCCGGGAACACGAAAGCGGGTATGGCAATCCAGGGGGCATCTAAAACCGGTTTGAAACTGATCATGGCCGGGCCGGTCCAGTTTTTAAGGTTGCCGGGATCGAAACTGCTCTGGATAGAGGCCGATAGGCCCACGCCGTCTAGCATAAGGGCGGTCAGATACCCGACGGCAATGCCGATAAGGATGGGGATCAATTTGAACCAGCCTTTGCCGAGCAGGGACGTAATGATGGTTGTCAACAGAGCGACGCCGGCCACGATCATGGCCGTGGTCTGCGGCACCAGCCAGGCAGCACCATCGCCGGTGCGGCCCATGGCCATGTGGACGGCCACCGGGGCCAGAACCAGGCCGATGACCATGATGACCGGACCAACCACAACCGGGGGCAGCAGGCGGTGCAGAAAGCCTGCGCCGAAGGTTTTAACGCACAAGCTGAGGATGATATACAGCACACCGGCGGCCGCTAGTCCGCACATGGTGCCCGGGACAGGTGTTGACGCCATAGATGATCGGGGCGATAAATGCGAAGGAGGAGGCCAGGAATATAGGCACCATACGTTTGGTCACGGCCTGAAAGACCAGCGTTCCAGCCCCGGCCGTGAATAGGGCTACGTTGGCGTTCAGGCCCGTGAGCAGGGGAACCAGGACCAGTGCACCGAAAGCGACAAAAAGCATCTGGGCGCCGATGATGCTTTCCTTCATGGAAAAACTATACTCCGTGGAATTCTCGGGCATACAACCTCCTTTAGTTTACTTGGTACCGAAAATTTTATCCCCGGCGTCACCCAGACCCGGCAGGATATAACCGATATCGTTAAGTTTATCATCTATTGCCGCCACGTAGATCTCTACATCAGGATGGGCGGCTTCCACTTTGGCAATACCTTCGGGTGCTGCCACGAGAAAAAGCCCCTTGATGTGGCTGCAGCCGGATTCCTTGATCAAATCGATGGTGGCGTTCAGCGTCCCGCCCGTGGCCAGCATGGGGTCCACGATGAGGGCAATGCGCTCGTTCATTTTGCTCGTCATCTTGACATAGTAGCGCACGGGCTCCAGGGTCTCTTCGTTCCGGTAGAGCCCGACCACACTCACCTTGGCGGACGGAATCAAGTCCAGGACCCCGTCCATCATGCCCAGCCCGGCACGCAGGATCGGGATGACGGTAATCTTTTTCCCCTTGATCCGTTCGACCTCTACATCACCGGCCCAGCCGGTAATGGTTCTGGGCTCCGTTTCCAGATCTTTGGTGGCCTCGTAGGTGAGAAAACTGGCCAGTTCCGAAGCCAGATCCCGGAAATCTTTGGTCGAGATATCGTGCTTGCGCATAAGTCCAAGTTTATGTTTGATCAACGGATGGGATACGATTTTTACCGGCACGGGTATCCTCCTTCGATAGGGATTAGAGCCGATTACGGCCGTCATGGATAGGCCAGGGGCTCGCAAGTTCGGATTGTGTCGTCTGTAAATATTTCTGGTCAGAGATACGCGGAGTGCGTATCGTTTGGCAGGCTATACACAAAATAATGGGGTGTGTCAAGAAGACAGACCCCATATAATGCGCCCAACCGGAGCGTCTTTCCGGAGTGCCCTCTGAGGTTGTAGAGATGCTGACGAGCTTTTATAACTGCCCGTAAATAGATAAAAATTGAGGTAGGACGGCGAATCGCTTAGAAATCGCCCAATGGTCTCACAAACGTAAACTTAGCAGGCTCTTTTACCAGAATGTCGGCGGATTCCGAGGCGTTACCACCGGGACCCGAAAAGATCAAGCCGACTACATACACAGCGGACCCGAGGACAGTAGAAACGATTCCGAGCGGGCGCAACACAACTAAATCAGCGGCCATGCCTTCGGCGGTTTTTTCCTGGACTTCCACCGGGTTTTGAGCCAGTGCCGGTGATACCATTGGTACCAGCAACAGGCAAAGAGTGAATACGCTGCAGAGAATTTTTACTTTATTCGAGCGCATGGGGCCTCCTTTGGAACTTCTCATCCGATTTTTGATTGGACGGATATGATTTCCAGAATAAAAAGAAATTGCAAACCATCATATCTCTGGTATTGATAATGCGATCCTACTACGGCTTTGTTCGTGGTCAGAAGCAGGGTCTCGCAGTGAACCAATTCAAAAAAATCGAATCTTGACAGATAGTTTGCGTTCTTAAAAATAAGATAATCGCTGCCGCCTGTCAAGCGAAAAGGAAACTGAATCGGACATGCAGGCCCTTCGAAGCGGCATCTGCAAAGGGGTTTACAATTATACTGCTCGTGAATATCGATGAACAGGCTGAAAGCTCAGGTAGTTCAAAAGACAGATTAAAAAACGCATGGATAACCAATAGATGATCCAGCAGTTGCGTTACATAGCGGTTGCCGTTACCCTGCCGCTACACCCGGTCTATACCTACAGTGTACCGGATAATCTGGCCGATCAGGTCTCTGCCGGCAAGCGCGTTCTGGTACCCTTTGGCAAACGGCGGATCAGCGGGTACGTATGCGGACCCGGGCAGCCGGACGAATCATATACCGTTAAACCAATCTTGGATGTTCTCGATGAAGATCCTCTCTTTCCAGAGAGCATGCTGCCGTTTTTTACCTGGACGGCTGAATACTATGTCCACCCCCTGGGAGAAGTGATCAAGACCGCCCTGCCCGGTGGATTGAACTTATACGACGTAGCGGCTTTTGGCATAACCGATAAAGGTCGGGCCGCCTTGGAAGAAGGGGCTACGACGGATTCGGAAGGCCGGATACTGGCCGCCTTGATAAAGGGTCCCCGCACCTACACGGCCCTCGCGAAAAGTTTGGACCCGGCGGTGCCCGGCCGGGATCTCCAGGTGTTGCTGAAAAAGGAGTGGGTTGTCCGGAGCCGGATTTTAAAAGGTGGGCGAACCCGCATCAAGATGGAACGGTATGTCCTTCCAATTGACGGATACACGCCGGCGGGACGCCTGTCAGTGAGCCGGGGTAAAATTCTGGCTATCTTAAAGGAGCAAGGGGGCCTACCTTTAAGTGCCTTGAAAGACACCGTACCCACAGCCCCGCGCCTGGTAAACGCTATGGCTGCTGACGGGCAGGTGCGGATAGAAAATCGGCCGGTGTACCGGGATCCTTTGGGGCAGAGAATTTTTGAAGACCCGGTCCACCAACTGAACGCGGAGCAACTGCAGGTGATCGACAGGGTGGACCGGCAAATGGAAAACGGGTTTTCGGCTTTTCTCTTGGCGGGCGTAACCGGCAGCGGAAAGACCGAAGTATACCTGCAGCTGGCCCATAAGGTGTTGAATCAGGGGAAATCCGTCCTCGTGCTTGTTCCGGAAATCGCCTTGATCTCCCAGATTGAACACCGCTTTCGGGCGCGCTTCGGAGAATGCGTGGCAGTACTGCACAGTGGCCTTTCGGCCGGTGAGCGCTACGATCAATGGCTGCGTATATGCCGGGGGGAGGCCGCCATCGCCATCGGGGCCCGCTCGGCGGTGTTTGCCCCATTTGCGTCCCTTGGCCTGGTCGTCGTAGACGAGGAGCACGACGCTTCCTACAAGCAAGAGGGTGGATTGCGCTACAATGCCAGGGATCTGGCCGTCGTGAGGGCTCGGGGGAGTAACTGCCCGGTTGTACTTGGGTCCGCCACCCCATCGATTCAGTCCTGGTATAATGCCTCGGTCGGGAAATTTACCGGTCTTGAACTCACCGAGCGGGTCGGCCGGCGGCCGATGCCCGACATCATTACCGTTGACTTGCGCGCGGCCCGTCATGAACAGGGCGTGCGGCGCTTTTTGACCCCGGCCCTCAAAGAGGCCATGGCCGCAACACTGCAAAGAGGTGAGCAGGTCCTCCTGTTTCTCAACCGCCGGGGTTTTGCCAGTTACCCGGTTTGCGGGGAATGCGGTGAAGCCGTCAGGTGCCGTCACTGTGACATTACCCTGACGCTGCACCAGGCGGCGAACGCCTATCGGTGCCACTATTGTGGTTTCAGCATGGCCGCCACGAACCACTGCCTGGCATGTGACTCCGACCGGATTGTTCGCCTGGGGGTCGGCACCGAGCGGATCGAAGCAGCCGTGGCCGCCCTTTTTCCACAGGCGGTTGTAGCCCGCATGGACAGGGATACCACCAACCGTAAAGGGTCGCTGGTCAGGCTGCTGAAGAATCTGCATCAAGGCCGGATCGACATCCTGGTAGGCACCCAAATGGTGGCCAAAGGACACGATTTCCCCAATATTACCCTGGTGGGCATTCTGTGCGCGGATCTTTCCCTCAGTTTTCCCGATTTTCGTTCCGGTGCCCGTACATTCCAACTACTGGCCCAGGTCGCCGGCCGGGCCGGCCGCGGGGAGCAACCCGGGAAGGTGATTTTGCAGACCTATAATCCCGACCATTTTAGCATTACGGCCGCCTGCGCCCAGGATTTCAAGTCCTTTTACAAACGTGAGATAGCGTTTCGTCAGTCACTGGGTTATCCGCCGTTTACGCGGTTTGTGCAGTTTAAGATCTCCGGCAAGTTTACCGAGCGCGTGCGCCGACGGGCGCAGACCCTGGGGGATGCCTCCCGGCAATTGATAACCAATCACCGGGACTACGGGGAGGCCGTAACCGTTCTAGGTCCCATCGAATCACCCATGACCCGGGTAGCTGGACGATACCGCTGGCAGATTCTGTTGAAAAGCGGATCGACCCGGGTCCTGCACCGGCTGGTAAGTGATTTGCAAGCTAGCCAGGCGAAACTGTTTTCCGGTCGCGATGTGCGCATCGCAGTTGACGTCGATCCGCTGTTTCTGATGTAGGCACCTTTTGCGAGATGACGGGCAAAAGTAAATAATCCTGGCCCGGAGAGGCTGTTTCGTAATTGCCAAAATAGCGCAGGTGGCAATATCGTCATCCCGGACTTGATCCGGGATCCAGTCTCACTGCCGCCCTACGGAATAAAAAGCCTGTTTCCACTTGCCGTTGACCTGCAAAGGGAAACCTGTTAAGCGCATGGCGACCGTATTGCAGGACGGGAAATTGCAATTATACCATCCATGTCTTATGTTTGACATGCTATGGGCATTTAAACAATTCGGGTTAGGATTCGGGAACTACTTGGGAGAACGTAAAATGAATGTTCGATTGATAATCTGCTTGATGTTGGGTGCCTTCGTTTTCGGCGGAGTGCCGGCCCTGGCTGCCGATACTGACCAAAAGAACGGTACACCCAATGCGGTTTTATCCCACACCAGCTATAATTTTCCTACCGTTGTGGATGGCGTCACCATTGTACATGAATTCCCGATCAAAAACCTCGGTACGGCGGCCCTGCAAATCCACAAGATCAAGACCGGCTGAGGGTGCGCGGCTGTCGACTATCCTCGGCAGATCCCTCCCGGTGGTGAGGGCAAGATCAAAATCAAAGTGTATACAAGCGGGTATGGAGGCGGCTTGCTGTCCAAAACGGCGGAGGTGTATCTCAACGATCCTAAACGCAGGCGCGTTGATCTGCAAATCCGCGGCGAGGTCGAAGTGTTTGCCCATTTTACTTCCCGCAACATTGTCCTCCGGGGTAAAGCGGGTGATAAAATTGTGTCTGGTTTGGTCATCAATCAACGGCCGGAGTATCAATTCAAGGTCGTCAACATTACCGCCCGCAGCGGCCGGGACATAAAGTACCAGCTGGAAAAGAACTTGGGGACCAAGCCCGTTGTATATACCCTGACAGTCGAAAACCGGAAGAGCACACCGGGGCGGTATTTTGATACGATCTACCTGCAAACGGACAGCACCCTCCATCCCAAAATCGGCATCAATGTGACCGGGATTATCCTGGCGCCGTCGCAAAGCTGAAGGCGGGGAAAAGATGCTAAAAGTGATCGCCTTTGACTGCGACGGGGTCATGTTCGACACCCGGGAAGCGAACCGCGAATATTACAACCAACTGTTGGCCCATTTTGGGCGGCCACCCATGGATGATGCCCAGATGGAATATGTGCACATCAATACCGTGGAAAAGTCGGTTGCCCGCCTGTTCGAGCCGGATATAATTACGGAGGTAAACGCATATCGCCGCGAGATGGGCTATCTGCGTTTTATCGAATACATGCAGATTGAGCCGGATCTGAAACCGCTGCTGCAGGGCCTGCGGCAGAGCTATAAAACAGCGGTGGCCACCAATCGTACCGATACCATGGACCGGGTGCTGGAAGCGTTCGACCTGACCGACCAGTTTGACCTGGTGGTGACGGCCCTGGACGTGCAGAACCCCAAACCGGCCCCGGATTGCCTCACCAAGGTAGCCCACACCTTTCAAGCCGCCCCCTCCGAAGTGATGTACATCGGCGATTCGGTGCTGGATCAGCAGGCCGCGCAGGCTGCCGGGACCCAATTCGTCGCCTTCGACAACCCCGCGCTGACCGCCGACCGCCACATCACCAGCCTCAAAGAACTCTTTTATCTCATTGATTGAATCTGGTTATCTCTAAAAATTCCGGAGAAGCTATCTCAATCAAGGATTTTGGTTCAAGGTCCCGTCTACGCCTTCCAGGCTGCGCCGGACAGGCAAGGCGGACTTGTGAATTGAACCGTACGCCCAACAACAAAATTTTGCAATAAGACTGCCTGAGATGGGGTTTGTGGCGTTGTATCTGAAAGAATATTAAATAGCGAAGATGTCTATGTAAAGCACCCCCATTTCTTTCAGATCAAGGCGGGCGAAAACGCTAAACCGGAGGAATACAACGAGTATTTCGAGGCTTTAGTGTTGAGCCCAACGCAGATATGGTGCAAATGGGGGTGCTTTACATAGATATCTACTGGTTGCCCAGGCCGTTTTGCCTCCCACAATCCGGACAATCCCAGGTAATTCCGTTGCAGGACATACCCCAGAAATTCTCATACATGCATTCCTGGCAAATGCTGAAGCCGCAGCGGCACTGCCAGTAAAAATGGGAGTTCCGGCGGCAGCAATGACAGTTGGTTGACCGGCGGGTCTTCTTTTTTTCCCGGTAGGCTGATTTACGTGATGAGCTTGGCATGTTCGATCTTGATACAGCGGTTCATGATGACATCGATACCGGCGTTGACCAACAGGTCGGCGGCCGCGCTGTTTTCGACCCCAAGCTGCATCCAGAATAATTTCGGCCTAATTTTGACAGCGTCTTCAGCCAACGGCAGAATCCGGGCCGGATTGATGAAGGCATCCACGATATCAACAGGCGGGGGCACCTCCAGCAGGGACGGATAGGCTAGCTCACCGATGACTTCCGCCTGGGCGGGACGGACCGGTATGACGGTATAGCCGTGCTTCTTGAGGTAGAGCCCTACCTTGTGTGAATCCCGTTGTGGCTTGGGGCTCAGACCCAGAACTGCGATTCGCCGGGCTGATTTCAAGTGCGCTTTGATGTCATCTTCCAAAACAAGTATTCTGCCTTGGGGCATATTGTGCTATCTCCTTCATAAGCTTCTATAAGTCTTTATTGGCGAGAAACTAGCGCATGATGAGAGGGTTGTCAACTGGACCCAGTGCGAGCTGCACCGGGTGGATAGCCGCTGGAATACCAAGCAGGGGAACCGATATGACCGCGAAAAAAACCGTGTACCTTATTGACGGGAGCGCCTATATCTACAGGGCCTACCATGCGATCCGCAACCTTTCCAGTTCCAAGGGGATGCCCACCAATGCCGTCTTCGGCTTTGCCCGGATGCTGATCAAACTGATTGAGGACAAAGCGCCCGAGTACCTGGCGATCTGTTTCGATATGAAAGGCCCCACCTTCCGCCATGAGATGTACGCGGACTACAAAGCCAATCGGCCACCCATGCCCGAGGATATGGTGCTCCAGCTTCCCTGGATCAGGAAGGTTGTGGGCGGATTCCAGATTCCGGCCCTAGAAGTGGCCGGCTACGAGGCCGATGACCTGATCGGCACCCTGGCCCGCCAGGCAGGCGAGGCCGGTTTCGACGTCGTCATGGTGACCGGGGACAAGGATTTCATGCAGCTGGTCACGCCCACGCAGATTATCTGGGATCCCATGAAAGATCAGACCATCGATGTCGATTTCATTGCGGAAAAGCACGGCGTCACCCCCGAGCAGATGATCCAGGTGATGGGACTGTCCGGGGATACGGCCGACAACGTACCCGGGGTTCCCGGCGTTGGGCCCAAAACGGCCATCAACCTTGTAAAGGAATTCGGCACGATCGACGAGCTCTATGCCCGGATCGATTCCGTGACCAAGAAAAAGCTGCATGAAAACCTGGTCACCTACCGGGAGCAGGCCCTGCTGAGCCGCGACCTGGTCACCATCAGCACCGCGGCGCCCGTGACGTTCGATCCCCAGGCCTTGTCCGCCAGTCCCCCGGACGACGATCAACTGGCCGAACTTTTCAAGGAACTCGAATTTCGATCGCTGCACAAACTTTACCGGGGCAAACAAGAACAAGCCGCCAAGGATTATCGGGCCATTGTCGATGAGCAGGCCCTGGACCAACTTGTCGAACAGCTCCTGGCGGCCGATTTAGTTGCCGTGGACACGGAAACCACTGCCCTGAATCCTATGCTGGCCGAGCTGGTGGGGCTCTCCTTTTCCATCGCGGATCATTCCGGGGTATACATCCCCTGTGGGCATGACCCGCAAGTCGTACCCCAACAGTTGGCCCGCGACACTGTCCTGGCCAAACTCAAGCCGGTGCTGGAAAATCAGGATCTTAAAAAAATCGGGCAGAACATCAAGTATGACTGGATCGTGCTGGCCCGGCACGGCGTCAACCTCCAGGGAGTGTTTGCCGACACGATGTTGATGTCCTACCTGCTGGATCCCTCCAAGCGGGCCCACAACCTCGACCGCATTGCCGAGGATTTCCTGGACTACCAGACCATCTCCTATGAAGAGGTGGCCGGCAAGGGCAAAAAAGCGCTTACCTTCGATCAGGTGCCGCTGGATAAAGCCACACCCTATGCCTGTGAAGATGCCGATATTACCCGCCTGGCCTACCAGAAGCTTGCCGCGCAGATGAAAGCTTTGGAACTCGAGGAGCTTCTGTCAAAGGTGGAGATGCCGCTCTTGCCGGTGCTGCTGCGCATGGAGATGAGCGGCATCCGGGTGGATACGGACCGTTTGAAGGCCCTTTCCGATGCGTTTGCGGATGAATTGACCGGGATCGAACACGACATTTACGATCTGGCCGGTGAAACTTTCAACATCAAGTCTTCCCAGCAGCTCGGCCAGATCCTTTTCGAAAAACTGGAATTGCCGGTTGTAAAGAAAACCCGCAAAACAAAAGGCTATTCAACGGACGTGAAAGTCCTGACGACCCTGGCCGATCAGCACGAACTGCCCGCCCTGGTACTGCGGCACCGCACCCTGGCCAAGCTCAAATCAACCTATACCGACGCCCTGCTGGAGCTGGTGCACCCTGAGACCGGCCGGATCCACACCTCCTTCAACCAGACCGTGGCCGCCACGGGGCGGCTGAGCAGCTCCGACCCCAACCTTCAGAACATCCCGATCCGGACTGAGGAAGGGCGCCGAATCAGGGAGGCCTTCGTGCCGCGCGACGGTTGGACCCTGGTATCGGCCGATTACAGCCAGATCGAGCTGCGCCTGCTGGCCCATTGTTCCGGCGATCCAATCCTGATCAAGGCCTTTGCCGATGGGGAGGACATCCACGCCCGAACCGCCGCGGAGGTGTTCCAGACCCTGCCGGGGTTTGTCGACGACGACCTGCGCCGCCAGGCCAAGGTGATCAACTTCGGCATCATCTACGGTATGAGTCCCTATGGCCTGTCCCAGGCCCTCAAGATCAGTCAGAAGATGGCCAAGAACTATATCGACAGTTACTTCGACCGCTACCAGGGCGTCAAACGCTACATCGATGAGACGATTGCCCAGGCACATGAAGATAAGCAGATCAGCACCCTTTTAGGGCGCATCCGTCCGCTGCCGGATATTGCCAGCCCCAACCGGAACGTGCGCCAGTTCGCCGAACGCACCGCCGTGAACACGCCCATCCAGGGAACCGCCGCCGATTTAATCAAGCTGGCCATGATAAACGCGGATGCTGCTCTATCGCACGAGAAGATGAAGACCACCCTGCTGCTTTCGGTCCACGACGAAATCGTGTTCGAGAGCCCGCCGAATGAGTTGGAGGAAGCTACACAGCTTGTTACCGAACTTATGGAATCGGTATGGGCCCTGGATGTGCCGCTCAAAGTAAACGCAGCCAAAGGAAAGAGTTGGGCCCAGGCACATTAGCAAGCAATGGCGATTGAGTTTCTATGCACGCTTTTATAAAAAAAACCACCGAGCTGAGTAAGTGAAATCGCTCATCCGGTGGTTTTGTTTAGAGTAGAAAAGTATACCCAGAGTTAAAGAATCAGGTCAAACGCGAACTTGGCCACGCTCATAAAATCGTATTTGGCCGGATCGGTTTCGCCGGCGGCCAGGCGGGCATGGGCCTTGTCCCAGAGAATGATGGCGATCTTAGCTTTCTGGAGGGCGGCGTCGCTGCCATCGACCAGGACTTCCAATTCCTGCCACACTTTGTGAAATTGCTCTATGTCACCGGCAATGAAACGCTTGTGTTTGTCGATAAGTTCCAGACGGGCAGTAATCATCGGCACCACCTTGTCTTCTGATCCAAGCTTCAAGCTTTTGCTCCGGCGAATCATTTCGCCTGCTTCCCAATCGATTTTTGCTACTTGATCGAGGGCGCCTTTATCGCCCTTCTCATGGTAACGCACCAACAGGTTGATCAGCTGAAAATTATGTTTCTGGCGTCGTTTTAAGGTTTCACTATAAACCAGTACATCCTTGAAATCATCCTCGATGTGTTTTTCCAGTTCCTTTTCAACTTTAAGGCGATTCTTTTTCATTTCATCCACACGCATGCGCAGGAAGACGGCTGCCTCTCTAACCAGCGGCTGGGCTGTGCTCAGGGCCGCCAGTAGACTCTCCTGCTTGCGGACCTTCTCCAGGATCTTCTGGATCTCTTCTTCATTGTACTTGAATTTCAGCTCAGAATCTCCTCTTTCCAGCGGGCGCACAACATCCACAAAGTCGGCCAGGGCTTTGGCCCGCTTGGGACCGTCCAGGCGCGAGTTGGCCAGGCTGACCACCCGGCCGGAGTAGGCAATGATCCGGGCCAGGTTGCGTTTGAACTGATCCATGGTTTCAATCCAGACCATAGCTTCAGGGCCGTCCAAGTATTGGCGCGTGTACACCGGCCGCTCTCCGGAAAGGCCGAACTGGATGTCCCCCACCAGTTTCACCAGGTGCTCGGCAAAGGGGGCCATGTTGAGCCGGGTAGTCGAGGTCACCGTTGCCACGGCTTGATCGGACCATTCGTCGGCGACCTTGGTGGTGGTCTTCGTCATACCGGCGCAGCCAAAGGTGGCCAGCAGGAGCACCACCAATGCAATTGCAGCCAGACGGATAAGGCGTTTACGGGTCGGGTTTGTCGCGGTCATGGTTGCCTCCTTGGTAATGTCTTTGGCATTTAAATTTATGCAGCCGGAGCAGATAGCCACGCCCGTGCAGGCTGATGGGCCAGGTGGCTCACTCAGGCGGATTTGGAAGTTGAATTGCAGATAGCATCGTTCACGCGTGATAATTCTTACACATTAGTCCGGGTCGAACTGAAATTGCAAGCCGATAGTTCCGGGTACTAATTCTTTTTACCTTGCGCCGGAGCCATCTTTTTACGCAGCTTGTCCCTCTCTTTCTGGCGCTTGACATAGTGTTCAAACTGGAGCTGGTAGGCCACATAGTATTTATTGATATTGGCCACGTAATGAACGGTTTCCCGCCCGATTACTTTGGCGGCGATATTCTCCACATGGAAGAACCACTTGTTCCGATCGAAACCTTCTTTCGCGGCCTGGCGGCGAATACGGTTTATTTTGGCTGGGCCGGCGTTGTAAGCCGCCCATGAAAAATAAACCCGGTTGGCAGGCGACATGGCCGGATTGCTGAAATAGCGTTTACGCAGAAAATGAAGATATTTAACACCGGCGTGCACATTGTTTTGAAGTTTGTCGATGTCTTTGATGTTGATTTTCTTGTCGGCCGCGGTGCTGGGCAGCACCTGCATGATGCCCAGGGCGCCGGTGGGACTGCGTTTGCTGTGGTCCAGCCCGGACTCCTGATACGCCTGGGCAATAAGTGCCAGATAGTCAAAATCATAACGCTTTCCGTATTTTTTGAATAGTTCCAGTAGGCCGAGCATTCTTTCTAGTTCTTCATCGACCAACGGATTGCGGACGCCGGTTGCTTCCAGGTAGTAGCGTTTATAGAGAATGTTGCCCAGCAGGGAGCCTTTTTTATGACGGGCCAGAAATTTGTTCAACTGCTCGCGCAGTTGCGGGTTTTCTTTGCGCACGGCCCAGGCAATGCGGCCTTGTGAATGGATGACCAGGTCCTGGCGTACGACGATATCCGGCAGGGCCTGCTGCCAGGCTTCGGCAATGTGCTGGTCCACCACGGTGATGGGTATGACGCCCGCATTGACGAGCTCCAGGATATCCTCGGTGACGATGTACTGCTGGGCCTGTTCAATTTTTATGGGTTTGCGTTTTTGGTCTTTGAATTTGGCATTTAGCTGACGCAGGTGGGTCGCGTAGCTGCTTTTTTTGCGAATATAGACCATCCGGTCGGAGAGGTTTTCAAGCTCGTTCAGTGCTCTGACCGCCCGGTGGTGAACGACGACTTCGTTGACATCCGGGATATAGGGTCTTGTGAAAGCTACCTGCTTTTCCCTTTGCAGGGTAATTGTCAGGCCGGCGGCCGCAATATCCCCCTTGCCCGCTTTCAGGGCCGCCAGCAGTTGATCGAAAGGTACCGGCACGAAGATCAATTTTACTCTTTTGTAATGTTTCACCCCTTTGTTGAGTTCTTTTTCATATGCCTTTAAAAGTTCATACTCGAATCCCCGGGCCCGGCCGCGATCGTGAAAAAAGCGCGTCCGGCTGTAGTTTACCAGAACACGGATCACCCGGCGCTCCTTCATCTGGTCAAAATCGCCCTTAAAGGGTTTTTTCACCAGGTCGATGAGAACCTCCGCATTTCCAGCCGGTTCTGCCGGCGCTGTTTGGGCAGATAGAGGACTTAAATGGACCAGTGTCGCCAACAGGCAGGTAATAATCGTCATGTGGATGTGCCGCTTCTGCATGGTGGGGTTCTCCGGAAATTGAAATGGAACTGAGTTTGATAATAGTAATAACTTGTAAACAGGTTGGCAAGGGGCGGCTGACTGGGGACCGGTAAACAGCCAGATACGATGTTTCGGAGTCAGCCAAGTTGTTCGTCCGGAGTGCTCTGGCTTGACTATTCAGTGGGAATATCTTTAAATTGCAGGTGGATCTAAAATATTCCCCGGACCAAACAACCACATACGGGGCCTCAAAATGACCACACGAAGGGTAGGGGTCCTCAGACAATAGGAGGCGGCTGTGTTTTCAGAAAGAGAGATCCTTGAAATAGCCATTCGCATGGAGAAGAACGGCGAGCATGAATACCGCAAGGCGGCCGCTGAACTTTCCGACGAGACGCTGGTTACCTCTCTGGAGTGGATGGCGGATGAAGAGCAAGAGCACGCCAAATTCTTTACCGGGCTGCTGGATGAACTGGATGTTCGCGCGAAAAGCCACTTTGGGGAAGAACTGGATGCCACATTCCTAAAAGACTTGATAGGTGGGAGCAGTCTTTCCTTGAAAACGGTGGATTTTTCTCAGGTTGGGAGTATTGACGAGTTGCTCAATATTTACATTGGCTTTGAGAAAGACAGCATACTCTTTTACGAGATGATCACCCCGATGATTGATAACCTGGACACCCGGTTCCAGGTCGAGCGCATCGTTGCGGAAGAAAAAGCACATATCAAACGGCTGAAAGAACTTGTCTACGCCTGAATGCTCGTCCTTCGGAAAATAGGCCCCAACTACCTGAATGGGAACATCCACATACGGCGCAAGAGGTGATCCATGGCTGAAAACGAGGCCACGGCAGCGGCAGAAACAGTTGAACGGATAGCGGCCAACATCGGGAAGGTAATGCGTGGACAAGCTGCGGCTCTGCGCAAACTTATGGCTGCCTTTTTCAGCGGTGGCCACATCTTACTGGAAGATACCCCCGGCACCGGTAAGACCACCCTGGCTAAGGCCCTGACCCGATCCATCGATGTGCGTTTCCGGCGCATCCAGTTCACGCCGGACCTATTGCCCTCCGACATCCTCGGGGTGTCCATTTTCGACGAGAAAGACAAGCAGTTTCACTTTCACGAAGGACCGATCTTCAGCAATATTCTCCTGGCGGACGAGATCAACCGGGCCTCGCCGCGGACGCAATCTGCCCTGCTGGAAGCCATGGCCGAAGACCAGGTCAGCGTGGACGGCAAGGTACGTCTCCTGGAAGATCTCTTTTTCGTGATTGCCACCCAGAATCCCATTGAGTCGAGCGGCACCTATCCTTTGCCGGAGGCTCAGATGGATCGTTTCGCCCTCCAGTTCAACCTCGGATATGTGTCCGCGGAAGAAGAGGTTGCCATCCTCACCGATCAGGTCAAACAGCACCCGTTGGAGACCATCGGGTCCTGCGTGACCCGCGATGAAGTGCTGAGCCTAAAAGCCAGAGTGACCGATATCCGCATCAGCGATGAGCTCAAACGCTACATTGTAGACATTATCAAGGCTACCCGGACCGCGCAGGGTGTGGCGCTGGGGGCCAGTCCCCGCGCCTCACTGGCCCTCATGAAAACCGCCAAGGCGCTGGCGCTGATGGATGGCCAGGAATTTGTGATTCCGGAACATATCCGTGAAATCGCTGTTCCGGTAGTGGCCCATCGGTTGGTCCTGGATGCCCAGGCCCGGTTTGCCGGCCGCACCACCCGCGATGTGGTAGAGGAGATCATAGAAACCATCCCCGTCCCGGCTTGATTTCCAAGGGTCGAATAGCCGCAGCCGAGCAGCCTGTACAGATGGTTATGTGCGGGCAATTGACAACTTGAGCGAGGTATAACTTGTCCGAGTACCGACGCCAGACCATGCGCAAGATCTATCGGTTGCTGGGGGGAATCGAATCCTGGATTCTCCGACGGTTCACACCGGCCGGTAAACTGGTGCTGGCGACGATCGTGATTTCGGCCGTGGTCGGTGTTGACACCAAGCAGAGCATGGCCTATCAGATCTTCACGTTTGCTTCCTTTCTGCTGACCGCTTCTTTGGTATGGGCCTTCTTTTTCAATGCCCGGGTGACGGCCGCCCGCGTATTACCGCGATTTTGCACCGCTGGGGCGACCCTGCAATACCGCGTTACAGTTGAAAATCATTCCCGGGACTTGCACAGCGGACTGGAGGTTATCGAAGATTACTTTGAGATTCAATTTCTGCCCGGCCAGGATGAACTGAATGCGGATAGGAAAGGGGAGGACGACAACGGCAATCCCGGGAAAGCGAGCCGTCGTTTTTTGTCCCGTTATGCCCGGCGCGGGAAATTTACCCGGGCGCCCCTGCCGCGGCTTGAACCCGGCAGCCCTGTCGAAGTCCGCCTGGAAATTACACCTCGCCGGCGGGGTCGCCTCTATTTCAGAACCCTCCAGGTGGCTTGTCCGGATCCCCTGGGTCTATTCCGGGCCATCGTTCCGCTGCCGGTCGAACAATCGCTGCTTGTCCTGCCCCGGCGTTACCAGGTGCCCGATCTCAGTCTGGCCGGCACCCGTAAATACCAGTCCGGGGGTGTGGCCCTGGCTTCTTCGATTGGTGATTCCGGTGAATTTATCGGCCTGCGGGAATATCGGCCGGGTGATCCCCTGCGGCGCATTCACTGGAAAAGCTGGGCCAAAGTCGGCAAACCCATCGTGAAGGAGTACCAGGACGAGTTCTTCGTGCGGCACGCCCTGGTGCTGGATACCTTCCTGGCGGCCGACACCAGCCGGGCCTTCGAAGATGCGGTTTCATTGGCCGCCTCGTTTGCCTGTGCGGCGGATACCCGGGAATCCCTACTGGATTTGATGTTCGTCGGACTGCAGTCCTATTGTTTCACCGCCGGACGGGGTGTGGACCATATCGATCGCATGCTGGAAATCCTGGCATCGGTGCGTACCTGTCGGGAGAAGTCCTTTTCAGAACTGCCGGCCATGGTCCTCGAGAAGTCGCCGGCCCTGAGCAGTTGCATCTGTATTCTGCTGGAATGGGATGCGCAGCGCAAGGCCTTTGTGGAACAGCTGCAGTCGATCGGGGTGCCGGTTATGGCGCTGGTCGTAACCGGTGAAGATGAAGCGGCACCTGAATTCGAGACGACGGTAAAGGATGTGTACCGGCTGCAAGCCGGCCATATCCTGGAAGGCCTGGGGCAAATATGAAAACACCCCCCTTGCTGCTCGCCGCGGCCATCGGGTTTTGGGGCTGGCAAAGCAACCAGGTGATGGTTGCGGCCCTGCTGGCCCTGGCGCTGGAAAGCCCGCGCGTGATTTCCGCGCGCCACGTATTTACCCAGAAGAATCTCAACCGGGCATCCGACCTGTGTGCCCTGGTCTGCCTGCTGATGGCGGTGTATTTCTTTGCGGTGCACCGCTCCGCGCGGGCGATTTTTATGACGGTGCAGTGGCTGCCGGTGGCGTTTTTCCCCCTGGCGCTGATCCAGGGGTACCACACCACGGATCGGCTCAATGTGAGCGGTTTTTTCATGGTTATCCGCCGGAAGTATCCCGACGGACGGCCTTCGGGGCCTTTTGTGAATTTCAGTTACCCCTACCTGGCACTCTGCATTCTGGGCGCCAGTACGGCCAACATTTCCAATCAGACCTTCTATGCCGGCCTGGCCCTGCTGACCGGGGCGGCCCTGTGGGGGGGGCGGGCGGACCGGTTTGCACGCTACGTCTGGGGCGCGGTCCTGTTGGTGGCCATATGTGCCGGCTATGTCGGGCATATCGGGCTGCATCGCCTGCAATTATTGATAGAGGACAAGGGCATGGAGTGGTTTATGGATTCCATTCGCGCGGAGCGTGACCCATTTCGCAGTACCACTGCCATGGGAGAAGTCGGCGTTCTCAAACAGTCCGATCGAATTCTTTACCGGGTCAAACGCACGCCCGGGGTGGCGGTACCGCTGCTTTTACGCGGGGCGGCCTTCAACACGTATCGTAATGCCGTCTGGTATGCTCGCCAGGCACCGTTCAAACAGGCCCTGAAACCGGGCAGGGACGGACGCACCTGGCAGTTAGCGGAGGATCGGACCTGCGATCGAACGATCTATGTGACCGGTCAATTAAAAAACGGGCGCGGAAGCCTGCCGTTGCCGATCGGGGCGACACGCTTAAATGATTTGCCGGCGGCAAAAGCCACCCGCAACCGCCTTGGGGTCGTGCGCGTGGACGGCGGCCCCGAACTGATGAACTACGCGGTTTGCTATACGCCCGGAAAATCAAACGACGGGCTTCCGGATAAAGATGATCTGCAGATACCGGTGGCCGAGCAAAAAGCGGTTGGCGAGGTAATTGCCACATGGGGTTTGTCCGGGCAATCGCCGCCGGCTGCGGCCCGGATGATTAAAAAGAAGTTCGCGACGGATTTCGGATATACACTTGACCTGTCCGGGCGCGCCGAGAGCGAAACACCAATTGCTACCTTCCTGACCCAAACCCGGGCCGGACATTGCGAATATTTCGGGACAGCCACGGTCTTCATCTTGAGAGCCCTGGGTATCCCGGCCCGGTATGTGAGCGGCTATTCGGTCCAGGAAATGGATCCGTGGAGTCGGGACCTGGTGGTCAGGTCCCGGCATGCCCATGCCTGGGCCCAGGCCCATATCGACGGCCGCTGGGTAACCCTTGATACAACCCCTTCAACCTGGGCGGAATTCGAGTCGGCCCGAGCCGGATTCTGGCAGCCGGCTGCGGATCTGTGGGCCTGGGTGCACTACCGTTTTACAATTTGGCTCGAGACGAACAAAGACCCGGTCGGCGACTTGGAGCGTTACCTGCTCTGGCCTTTCCTGGCATTTCTGGTGGTCCTCGCGAGGGTGTACCTGCGCCGCATACGGAAAAAAAAGGACAGATCGGCGGCCGGTGGTTTTGAGGTGACCGAAAAGGTGCCCGGGGATGATTCCCCTTTTTATCTGGTGCAGTCACGTATTCAGAGCTGGGGATTCAGCCGGGGGATTCCGGAACCGTTTACCGACTTTATCGCCCGGGTAGGCCGGGCTCTACCTGAAAAAAGAGCCGCGCTGGACAAACTGGAGGTCCTGCTGGCCTGGCATTACCGATACCGGTTTGATCCGCAAGGAGCGCACGGGGCTGAAACGGAAGATTTCAGGCAAGGAGTCATGGACTGGCTGGATGAAACGCAGGTTCGGGAACCGGCCAAACCCTGACAAGACGCCCGACAAGAAGAAAAATTTAAGATGGCCTCTGGTCGGGGGTATTCGCGTTGCGTATGGGGGAGACCACTTTAGACGCCTGGTGGCGGCGACATAAGGGGGCGGCATGTTAAATATTGTTATCATGGTTGCGGGCGGGCTGCTATTGCTGGGACTGCTGCTTGCTGAAAAAAAGGATAGCCTGAAGGGCAAACTCATGACCAAGCCGTTGGCTTCGGTTGGTTTCATCCTGCTGGTTGTTGTCCAGGCGCATCCGGTTCCAGGCTACTACTATTGGCTGCTGGCGGGTTTGGTTTTTTGTCTCGGCGGTGACGTGTTTCTCGCACTGCCCCAGAAACCCATGTTTCTGGTGGGCCTGATCTCTTTTCTGCTGGGGCATCTTCTATATGTCGGCGGTTTTTTGTCTCTGGTTCCAATCAGTGCCTGGTTCCAGGTGAGTACGCTGGTGGTCGTGCTCGTCAGTACGGCCGTGTTTGTATGGCTCAAACCGCATCTGGGCACTATGCTGGGGCCGGTGATTGTTTATATCGGTGTAATTTCCCTGATGTTGATCGGCGCGTTGGCGGTTTTTAACAGTGCTAGTGTCGCCTACCGGGGCCGGTGGCTGATTCTAACTGGAGCGCTACTTTTCTACCTGTCCGACCTTTTTGTGGCCCGCAACCGTTTTGTGAGGAAAGAATACGTAAACCGGCTCATCGGTTTGCCGCTGTACTATACAGGGCAATATCTGCTGGCGTTGTCCGCCAACCTGGGCTGAAAAACAAGAAACCATCTCAAAAGCCCTTTACACCAATCTCGTCGTTGGCAGCGAAAAGCGATGCTTCGAAATACTATATGTATTCCCGCGGCTTTATAGCAATTGCCAAAAAAGTGTTCCGATTAATTTAGCCTGTCATTCTGAGGAGTGAAACGACGAAGAATCCCTTACGGTAAAAGGTCACCTTGGCATGTGGAGGACTCTTCACTGCGCTCAGAGAGACACAATAGCGGAACAAATTTTTGGCAATCGGCATAACCGTCGTTTGCCTTGATCTTGAGCTTTCATGCAATCCGAAGAATGAGTTACAGGTTGTCAATGACCCAACTGGTCTATTTTTTCAAACGGACTTTTATGGCATTGGCATGCGCGTCTAGGCCTTCGATGTCAGCCAGGCGCATAATGTCTGCGGCATCTTTTTGGAAGGCCTCGGGGCTGTAATGAATCAAGCTGGTTTTCTTGATAAAGGTCTCCACGGAAAGCGCCGATGAAAAGCGGGCCGTGCCGGCCGTGGGCAACACGTGATTGGGGCCGGCGATGTAATCACCCACCGGTTCGGGTGTATAGGGCCCCAAGAAGACAGCGCCCGCGTTTTTCAAACTGCCTACCAGGTTGAAAGGTTCCTTTACGATCAATTCCAGATGTTCAGGGGCGAAGTCATTGGCAATGTCGATGGCGGTCTTGATATCCGGTACGACCACAATGGTGCCGAACTGTTGAATGGATGCCCGGGCAATATCCTGCCGGGACAATTGGGACAACTGCATTTCAACCTGCTGCGCGGTGGCTTTGGCGATATCTTTTGAAGTGGTCAATAAAACAGATGAGGCCAGGACGTCATGCTCGGCCTGACTGAGCATATCCGCGGCAAGATGCACCGGATCGGCCGTGTCGTCGGCAATGATTAATATTTCGCTCGGGCCGGCAATCATGTCGATGCCCACTGTGCCGGATACGATCTTCTTGGCCAGCGTGACGTACATGTTGCCGGGACCGACGATGACATCCACCCGGGGGATGCTCCGGGTACCATAGGCCAGGGCGCCGATGGTCCAGGCACTGCCGATCTTGTAAACCGCGTCAATACCTACCTTTTTGGCTGCCACCAGTAAATGCGGGTCGATAGACCCATCCTTACGGGAGGGCGTCGCCATGACGATCTGATCAACACCGGCTATCCGAGCCGGGATGGCCCCCATGAGAACCGATGACACCAGGGGGGTGGTGCCGCCCTTGGCACCGGGGACGTAAACGCCGGCCACGCCTACAGGATGAACCACCTGGCCCAGGAGGGTTCCGTCCCGTCGGGTGTCTATCCAGGATTTAGGCAACTGCTGGCGATGAAAAGATTCGATTTGCCTGACGGCTTTGTTCAACGCACGCACAAACGTCCGATCCACCTGCTTGGCGGCCGTCTTTGTTTCGATATCGGTGGCCTGCAAACCTTTGGTGGTCATTTTGGGAGCGTCAAAATTACGGGCGTAGCGGATGACCGCGGCGTCGCCGTTTTTCCGGACATCTTCCAGAATACGGGTCACGGCCAGCAGGTCCTTTTTTTTGAATCCGAGATCCCGTTCGGCAATCTGCTGTACACGGCGGCGCGCATCCTTGGAGGGGTAGGTGTATATTCTCATTGCGGCGGTCCTTTGGCACTGTATTGGATTTTTAGGGTTTGATATCGAGCCAACCTCACGCAATCACTATTAAGGTCCGCACCGCCATTTGTCAACGGCAACGGGTCGGGAATTGTTTTTAAAGCCTTACGGTTGGCCCTATATTCGGTCTTGCCGGCCAGATTCCGGGCTGCAAATATTCGGGTTGACAAGCCGTGGTGAATCTGAAAATTATGAACCTTCGTTCATTTTTTCAAGGGAGATAGATACACACGCATTTTTACCCAGCACGGAGATTTACACCATGACAGCCAACCGTATTTACAATTTCAATGCAGGCCCGGCGGCCTTGCCGCTGCCGGTTTTAGAGGAAATCCAGGCATCCTTTCTCGACTTTGCCGGTTCGGGCATGTCGGTCACGGAAGTGAGCCACCGTTCCAAGTGGTTTGACGATGTCATCAACGATGCCGTGGCGCGCACCAAGCGCCTACTCGGGCTCGGCGATGATTTCGAGGTGCTTTTCATCCAAGGCGGAGCCAGCCTGCAGTTTTGCATGATTCCCATGAATTTTCTGGCCGGCGGGGGTACGGCCGACTACGTCAATACGGGTACCTGGTCCACCAAGGCCATCAAGGAAGCCGAGATACAGGGACGCGAAATAAAGGTCGTGGCCTCCTCCGAAGACCGGAATTTTGCCTATATCCCCAAGGATATCGCCTTTACCCCGGGAGCGACCTATGTCCACATCACATCCAACAACACGATTAAAGGCACCCAGTGGGCGGCCTTTCCCGATACCGGGAGCGTGCCGATCGTGAGTGATATGTCCTCGGACATGATGAGCCGCCCGCTCGACGTCGATCGTTTCGGCATGATCTACGCCGGGGCTCAGAAAAATATCGGCCCGGCCGGGGTCTGCATGGTCATTATCCGCAAGGACATGTTGGACCTGGTACCGGATACGATTCCGACCATGCTGCGGTACACCACCTTTGCCGCCAAGAATTCCATGTTCAACACGCCGCCCTGTTTTGCCATCTATACCGTGCGGCTCATCATGAAGTGGCTCGAAGAGACTGTGGGCGGACTGGAAAAGATGGAAGCGCACAACATCGAAAAGGCCGGTCGGCTCTATTCCCTGTTCGACGGGAGCGACTTTTACAACGGGACCGCCGATAAAGACAGCCGCAGTCTGATGAACGTCACCTTCCGCCTGCCCAACGAGGACCTGGAGCAGGCCTTCGTGGCCGAGGCCCTCAAAGAGGGGCTGGGCGGCCTGAAAGGCCACCGGTCGGTCGGCGGCTGCCGGGCATCAATCTACAACGCCACCACCATGGAGGCCATCGACGCCCTGATCAGCTTTATGCAAGAGTTCGCACGCAAAAACGGCTAAATCCGATAGTTATCAGACTTAAAAAGCACCTGCCGCCAAGTAGTCGCGACAGGTGCTTTTTTGTGTTTTACTGCCCTATACATACTCGCGTGATCGTTCACAAGCGGTAGGTTTTGGTTCAGAGCAAGGCTTGAGTGTTTTTTAATCCGGAGGAATAGTGCGACTATTTCGAGGAATTGAAAAATACGAAAACGCAGCTCTGGGCCAAAAGATGCCGCTTGTGAACGATCACTGAGAGACGTTTTGGTCGATTACGTATAGACACACTTCCCGCGCCCCTTGCTGCGTATAACCGAATTTCTCGATGAGATTTTTGATTAAGTACTGCACATCGTTTTTGATCTTCTTGTCGTAGGCCTTGAATTTGTCAGTTTCGAAATCCTTAATGGCACGCCGGAAATTTTCGTTTTTCAACAGCGGGTCCAGGACTTTTTCCTTGAGGTTGAAAACGTATCTTTCGTAAAGGTCGGCGTAAAGGGTTGTTTCGGTGATCGGCTTTTCTTCAACCATAATTTCCTGGGTCAGCGTCGTGGTTGTGTATTCCTTCTGGACGTCCCGGCGAAAGGAGAGCTGCTTGGTCTTGTCGGCGGACGGATCCAGGAGTTTGGTTTCAATGCCCTCTAAAAAGGTCTCGGTGATTTCGAGTTTTTCGCCGGTGTAGCTGCATCTTTCCACTGCCCCGATCTCAAAATTAGTGGCGAACATGTAGTTCTGGATATCCCGGGATATTTTTTCCTCATTGTAGTAGTACAACGCCGCCTTAACCTGCTGCAGGACGGTATAGTTATACATGCGCAGCAGCGAGTCCAGGAAACCTTCCGGTATCGGATTTTCATATTCCGCATTGATTTTTTCGAAGAACTGGCACAAAGACGCCATATTGATCAGTTTTTCTTCTTTGGCGTAAGCCGAGTAAAAATCGTTGAATATTTTGATAGAGTCACGGCCGGAAAAGCCCTTTTCACCCTCGGTCTCTGATTCACCGATAATATTTTTACGCCGTTTAAAGGTTAGGTTCTTGCGGTCTTCCTCGCTGAGCCAGGGTGGTATATGGCCCGTGTAGATTTCCATTTTAAGCAACTGCAGGTTTTCATCACAAAATTTGCTGTAACTTTTGGGTTCTTTGATCCAATCGAGCATGGCGACTGATTTGGGATTCATCCGGGAGGAAATGATGATGCGGGCAAAGTTGTGCAGCACCCGCGGGAGGAAACTGTCTTCGATGTGTTTGCCGAATATGTTGCGGTAAATTTCGACCTCGGTGTTGATGTCCAGCACGTAAGCGATCTTGATATACTCAATGCGGTCGGAGAATGAAGGGAAATCTTCTATGTTCCGGGTGTCTTCCGGATTCATCAGGGCGAAGAAGAGCGAGTTCACATTTTCTTCGATGTCTTCAATCTTGTGAACGCCTTCGCTGATGATATTGTGCAGTTCGATAAAACGTTCGGTGTTATGGGACTTGATATCCATCAAGGCATAGATACCGTTGTTGGTTTTGGCATAGCGGGAGAAGATATAAATGACTTGGTTGCTGTCCCGGAAAATGCGGTTGATCCGCGTCTGGAGCATCTCATTGGTCAGAACCGGTTTGACCAGGGGTTTGTCGCCGGGATTGAAGACACTGATGCCTTCTCCCAGGCGGCGGTTGAATTGGAAAGGACGGGCGTAGATAGACCGGAATACTTTCAGCGGCGAACCCAGGTGGTCCAAAAGCGCCTGGTACAGGGAGGTGCAGATGGTGCAGGGGACATCTTTAAAAACCCATTCATACTCTTTGTCGGTGAACAGCTTCCACTTGAACTCGTCGTTTTCAAAAAGTTCGTCAAAGAAGGGGCGGCGCAGGTCTTTGGGAACCATTAGCAGGGGATGGTCGTGACTGGGGCACGCCACTTCAATATGCCCGGTGTCTCCACTTGGATCGGTCATGGCCTGAATCTTGCGAAATTGATTGGCGTCGGTTTCCTTCTGCATTTCGAGTAATTTTTCGAATACAGACAGGGTCGACAGTTCCGACCGGGTTTTGACCAGTTCCCGGTCTATGCGCCAGAGGGTCTCGTAGCGTTGACCTTCCAGGGTGTTGGCATATTCCTCGAATTTTCTTAACAAGTTGTTAAGAAAGGTACTCTTGCCGCAGCCGTGCGGTCCTTTAAACACATAAATCTTGTTTTGCTGGGAACCCCGGCGCATGGCATCCACCCGGCTGATAAGACGATTGGCAAACAGGCGGTCGGCAAAGAAGGGGTGATCGGAGCCTTCCACAAAGAGTTGCGTACAGTCATAATTCACGTAACTGATGGATTCCGGATCATCCGGGTATTCGTCCTTGCCTGCCCCCACGTACTCCCGGACCATGTCGTTGAACATTTGAAACACATTGCGAATGACCCCGGGTGGGTTGGCGGTCAACTCCGTCAAGAAAGCAGCGAAGCTGATCGATTCGCGATGCTGATGGCTGCTGAGACTCTGGTCCAGAAAATCCATCGTCTGCTCAATCTTTCCATTGGTCGCATCCATAAGTTTTCCAGCCGTTACTACAGTAGTTTACGGGTTAGTTTGCGATTTTCCATGGTGTAAAGGACCCGCTGCCATTTGAAAGGTGTCCGTTTTGTCTCTTCCTTGGGCTGGCCGGACGGACCGACCACAAACACCTTGGATTCCGTCTTGGGGGTGGCAACCGGCTCATTGGTTTCGAGCATGACCGGCCCGCCCCACAGAAATTCGATGCCAATCATGGTATTGGCAATGTAATCGCGGACGAGCGGCTTGCCCTCGAACACATGCTTCAGGTACAGCTTTTTTTCGGTTGTGAATTCCGGCTCCACATTAATACACGGTGGGTGGTACAGGGATCCGAAGACCATGTCGCGATAGTCTTTGGCTTTCCGGCTTTTCACATAGTATTCGTATACCATCTTGCGCTTGTTCAAGCGTTTGCCGGCCACGAAGAGCTTGTGTAGATCGATGAAATCCTGGTCGAGAAAATCATTCACGAAGGTGAAGTCACAATAGTTTTCCCGCAGGGCAAAAATGAAATCGTGGCCTTTTTGGGTGTCCTGATCAAAGGTTTCGCGGGCGAGGGTATCTTTCAGGCTTTGAAAGGCAAAGGTGTTTTTGCCTTTGTCGACCATCTCCTCGATATAATAAAAAAGGCGCATTCCCAAGGCATAGGGATTCAGGCCGACCCGGGGCAGGGCAGTCACGCCCGCATTTACCTTGGCAAATTCCACCTCGTGCCCTTTAATGCGGTCGTCCTTTAAAAATAGGGTTTCATGCCAGTAGCTGGCCCAGCCCTCGTTCATGATCTTGGTCCTGATCTGGGGTTGAAAAAACAGGGATGTGTTGCGGACAACCTGCATGACCAGTCGCATCCAACTGTTTTTCTCTTTGGCGAGTTTGGCAGAATGCTTGAGCAGATACAGGTAAATGTCCGGGTTGTGTTCCGGCTGATCCCGGAGATGCTTTTCGAAAAGGGCTTTCAACTCGGGGTGTTTTTTCTCCACTTCGCCGAAGAATGTTTTTTCGCCCACTTCACCGTACTTTTCCTGGTACTCGTTATATCTCTCAATCTCCTTGATATACTTTCCGATATTTACTCTTAGATGATCCTGGAGAAAGATATCGAAGTAAAAGTTGAGTTTAGCGGAGCCGTCCAGCGTGGGGGGATGATGAATTCCCGACAGCAGCGTGTGGTACCCGGCCAGGTTGTCGATCCCCCGCGAGAACTCAATCACGTAATCCACCCAGTGCCCCTTTTCGGCCCGCAAGTTGGCAATCATTCGTTTGTCCGATAATGCCTGGCCGGTAAAGTCGTAGTCCCAAGTGTGCCGGAAGTAGAGGTTATTTTGAAAAAAGTCTATATGCGCGATGACATGGTAGAATATCATCACATTCAGCCAGTCGGGGTTGTTGTCGTTGTAATACGAAATCGCGGGGCGGGTATTGATAACGGTTTCGTAGGGGTTTCCCGGATAAAGCTCGTATTTACCTTTCTCTTTGAGCACTTCGACGTCATGCACCCAATAGTCGTAGAGGGTTGGAATCATGACCTTGGGCGAGAGCTCCAGCAGATCGCGGTTGGTGACGATGTATTCCAGAGTCTCATCTTCGAAACTGAGACCGGCGTCCCGGGCGCGGGCCTTGCAGCCTTCCATAATTTCTTTGGTATGCTGGTCGATAAGCTCCATGGCGATTCTCGCTGTAAAGGCTAAACTCGCTTGCAGATCAATCTTCGGAAATCAGGCGTTTTATCCCTTCAATCAGCCTGGGCTCATCGGCATCGGCCTGCATGACGTCCAGGCGGATAAGGTTGGCCTGCTTTTCCAGAAGGGTAGATTTTTTCAGGTATTTCTCGACTTCAGTACCATTGCTGGCCCCGGTTGCCCGCTGGGCGATGGTGACCCCCACGCGGTTGGCATAGCGCAGCATCTTTTCAATTTCCGGTATTGTTTCCTTCCCGTCCGTATCCCAGTCGTCGCCATCTGTGCCGTGAAACACATAGATGTTATAATCCTGGGCCAGGCTCTCTTTCTCCACGATGTCGTTGACCATGTGAAAAGCAGCCGCTACCTTGGTGCCCCCGGCGACCCGTGAGTTGTAGTAGGTATAAAAATCGGGAACTTCGGTGGCCTCGGTGTCATGGAGGATAAACCGGGTTTCGACCTGGCGCTCATACTGGTACAGCAGCCAGCTGTAAATCAGGACATGTTGGGACACAACCGCCTCGGTCGGTTTGCCGGACATGGAGCCGGAATAGTCTCTGAGGAAGAAAATCATGGCCTGGGATTCATAATCCATCTCCTTCGACAGAACCCGGTAGATCTTATCATTGGGAGCGATCAAAAAATCGGTTGGATCGATGGCCCCGACGTCCGGAACGCGGCCCAGTCCGATGTTGGTTTCCAGGATCTGGCGCAGGGTCGCTTTTTTGTCGAGAATCTGCCCAAAGCCGCGATGGCGATCGGTGAGGTCATAGGTGTACCGGCTCAGGGCGCGTTTTTTGCCCTTGTCCTTCAGATTGGGCAGTTGAAACTGTTCGGTGAGAATCTTGCCCAGGTCATAGGCGCTGGATTCCATCTCATGCGCCTCGCCTTCGCCCTGACCGGGTCCGCTGCCGCTGCCTTCATCCTCCCGGATCGGCTGCTCCCCGATGACCTCGCCCTCTTCGCCTTCACCGGAGCCGCCGGCTGCTTCCTCCTCCTCTTCTTCCGGTCTGAAATTCGGATCATGGAAGAACTTTTCTTCAACGGTGGTCGGCACGACCACCACCTTATCCTTACCGCCGCGGCCGGGTTTTATCATCTTACCTACCCGGATTTTGCGGGGAAAACCATCTTCTTCGCGGCGTTTGTCCCGCTCCAGGAGCTCATCGATGGATTTTAACTGCAAAGTGTAGGAGGGGGCGGGGTCGGGAATGGCCTGCAGCGTGGCCAGGTCGTTCCAGTCGTATACATCCTTGATGGGGGGTTCGGTTTCACCGGCGGCTGCCCGGCGAACCGGAATCCGATGACGGCTGTCGTCGTTCAACTCGGCCAGGATCTTTTCTGCCTGCTCGGGAGTCAGGCCGCGTTTTTTGAGTTCCCGGTAATATTTTTTTAGTTTCGCATCCATGGTTTCCCTCAAACACGCCCTTTGGGTGTCGTTACGGATTGCTTTCCGGGCCGAGGTGCCTTGGTTTTCTATTTTTCATCTTCCTGCGTACAGAAGTATTCGATCGTCTTTTCTGCGCAGGTATTGCAGTAATTCAACTTGTTGAGCATGGTGTCGATCATGCGGTCGTATAGTTTCTGGTTCTCCTCATTGGTGCGGTTGGCCAGGGCTCCGATCAGGCTGCCGGCCCCGGCAATATCGGATTTGAGCCGCACGTCGGTGACGGCCTTGACCAGTTCCAGGTTGTCCATGAAGTCATAGTTGGGGTCCACGGATATCTTCTGCCCGTATATCTTGCGGATCGAGGTGCGGAAAGATTCCTTCTGCTCGGCGGTCTTGAGACCCAACCGGTCTTCAACGCTGTTGATATAGCGTTCATCCACCTTGAGGGCTTTGAGTTTACCGCTCTGGGGATCCTTGTATTTCCACATCTTGTCCGGCCCCAGGTTTTCGGCGTCGATCCCGATGATCATGTTCACGTAGTTCATGACATCTTTGCGAATGGCCAGGGGTTCGTCCATATAGGCATTGAACATTTCGGTCATGATCCGTTCCCGGTAGAGGCCCTTGGCGGTTTTCAGGTCTTCCAGGTACTTGGCCCGGTCGTTGGCGTCGGTGACATAGTCCAGGATGACCCGTTCCAGAGCCTGGTAAATGTCATAGGCGAACATGCAGCGGCCTTCATTGGTGCCGGAACTTTCCAGCAGCAGCTGAATGGAGCGGCCCAAATTGCGCTGTCCGAGCCCTTTCTGGCCAAAGCGGCGGGTGATATCCGGGTCCTGGTTCAGGGTGTCGATCACTTCGGCCAGGGTTTTGATGCTCTTCTCGCCGGCTACCTCACCGGCGGCCAGCTTCATGGTCTCCACCGGGGTCAGCTTTTCAGAACGCGGCAGACGGGTGAGGATGGACGCCACCGAAGAAGCATAGTTCAAGTTGGGGTCCTGGTGCAGGTTTTCATTGTCCAAGGTCGTTTTGGCCTCGTTGCCTATAGCGTAATCCGTGAGCTCCTCCTGCAGCTTGTAGTTGGTGTTGTGGGAGACATAGCTGATACGGCAGCGGTCCACGATCGGGGCTTCCTCTTTTTCAGCCAAAAAGCGGTTGAATTCAGCATTGTTACTGGTGGCGACAATCAGGGTGTCGATCGGCCATTTGAACCCGTCGATTTCGACCGTGCGGTTCTGGATAACGCCCAGGTATACTTGGACCAGGTCCTTTTTGTTCTTGTAGATTTCGTCACTAAAGTGTATCCCTCCGCCCGCCACCCTGGCCAAGGCTCCCCGGCGCAGGTCGAACCGGTAAGGATTGTTGGTGTCGGTGATATGCAGCAGGCGCTGGATCGACTCCTCGCCCAACAGATCCACGGCCGATGAGGTAATTTTATCCTTGGCCGGGTATTTGCCGGTGACCGTGCCGAGGCTTTCGGTGAGGGGTACCGGGACGATCTCGATATGGTCCAGCAGTTTGTCCTGGTTGCCGTTGCTAAAGGTGATCAGGTCGTTGAGAATGTAACCGCTGCAGGCTCCCAGCGGACGGTAATTTTCATAGAGGGTGTCTATTTCCTCATCGTCGAAACCAAACAGTTTGCCGAGATTGGTCCGGTTCTGATCCTCGGTTTCCATGAGGTTCATGGCCAGGATGACCGGGTCTTCGAACGTCTGGGATTCAATCGCGCCGATTCGTCCGTAATTTCCGAGTTTGTCCAGGCCGGTAAACCGGAATGTGTATTTGCGGTTCGTATCACGGCTTAAAAATTCCCTGTATTTGGTACAAAGATATTCGACGAAAAAGGTTTTACCATTCCCCGGTTCGCCCACCAGGACGTAGGCCATTTCTTTGGAAGAGCCCCCCTCGGCAGCATCTTTTACGTATGATACAAAGCTGTTGAGCTCGTCATACATGCCGATGATATGTTTTTTACCGGTGCGGAAAATCTTGAAATCATAAGTAGTTTTTCCGTTAACCACCACTTTGTCGATTTCATTTCGTAAAATCATGCGGGCAACTCCCTGGAAGGCATTTTCGAAACGGCGATTGCCCTTTTTTACTTCCGCCATGTGGTGTTGGAGTGGGCTGACTTTTTTAGTGGCCATGGTGTCCCCCATATGGATTGTGGGTTGCTGCCTGTCTTCCTGATGGTCTTTTGTTTTTACCGTCCTTACAGGTTGAGCAAAGAATTGAGTGGCAACCTGATAATCTGCATATATTATGCCACTTAAGCGGGCTTTTAGAGTAACTGCCCGAAAATGATAGGTAAGTTTAGCATAGCCAGGCGCGGCGAAGTTCCAGCGCGTCAGATTGCTGACAGGTGCGGTGAGACGGTCTCGTACAGTCGCAACAGGTTGTAGATTTTGGTAAACTATACCATAGTAAGACCCAGATGGGTGAAAAAAATACGCGCCTCGGTATCGGGCTTGGTTTTCCTTGACATGACCAATGATTACGAATAACAACAAATAGACGTATCCAGTAAGCTATCACCTTGTGGGTTGGGATGCGTATTTTCATCCTACCCCTGCCAGAATTATCCAGTAACAATCTAACCAGGTACAAAGGAGGCCTATCCTATGGACAAAATTCTAAGAATCGATATGGGCGCCCAGGGCGGTCCCGCAGCGAAGGTGGAAGAGTTAGGCGCTTATGCCGGTCTGGGTGGCCGCGGCATGACCTCAACCGTCGTTGCCAAGGAAGTGCCCCCGACCTGCCATCCCCTAAATGCCGATAACAAGCTGGTGATTGCCCCCGGGATGCTCAGCGGTTCGGCGGCATCCATGTCCGGTCGGATTTCCGTCGGCTGTAAGAGTCCTTTAACCGGCGGTATCAAGGAATCTAATTCCGGCGGGCAGGCCGCGCAGGTTCTGGCCCGGCTAGGGTATGCGGCCATTATCGTCGAAGGCAAACCGGCCGACGACACGCTTTACAAGGTGGCCGTCAATAAAGACGGCGTCACGGTGTCCGGCGACAACAGCCTGAAGATGCTCGGAAACTACGATTTAGTGGACAAGATGAAAGCCGAGTTCGGCGAAAAGGTGTGTTGCATCTCGGTTGGCCCGGCCGGGGAGATGAAAATGGGCGCCGCCTCGGTGGCAATTACCGATATGGAAGTGCGGCCTACACGGCATTGCGGACGCGGCGGCACTGGTGCGGTGATGGGTAGCAAGGGGTTGAAGGTTATTGTCCTTGATGACGAGGGCATGTCCATGCGTAAGCCGGCCGATCCAGACAAGTTCAAGGCGGCCAACAAGGCCTTTGTCGCAGGGCTACGCAAACACCCCGTGACCGGCGAAGGTCTGCCCGCTTTCGGGACCAATGTATTGACCGGTGTCATCAATGAAGCCGGCGGCCTGCCGACCCATAATTTTCAATCCGGCCAGTTTGAAGGGGCCGCCAAAGTCAGCGGGGAAGCCCTGGCGGAGCTCGAGAACAAAAGAGGTGGTGAAGGTTCCGCCACCCACGGCTGCCACCGCGGCTGTGTGATCCGCTGTTCCGGAACCTTCCGGGACGAGAACGGCAACTTTGTCACCAAGCAGCCTGAGTACGAAACGGTCTGGGCGCATGGACCCAACTGCGGCATCGATGATCTCGATGCCATTGCCCAGCTCGACCGGATGGACGATGACTTCGGACTGGATACCATCGAAATGGGCGCCACCATCGGGGTTGCCATGGAAGCCGGGCTGGTGGAATTCGGCGATTCCCAGGGCGCCATCAATCTGCTCAAAGAAGTCGGCCAGGGAACGCCCCTGGGACGCGTTTTGGGCAACGGTGCCGCCGTCACCGGCAAGGTCTTCGGGGTCGAAAGAGTGCCGGTTGTCAAGGGCCAGGCCATGCCGGCCTATGATCCGCGGGCCGTACAGGGCATCGGGGTTACCTATGCCACGTCTACCATGGGCGCGGACCACACCGCCGGGTATGCGGTGGCCACCAATATTCTGGGCGTTGGCGGCAGCGTTGATCCGCTGAAGCCCGAGGGCCAGGTCGAACTGTCGCGCAACCTGCAGATTGCCACCGCGGCCGTCGATGCCACGGGTATGTGCCTGTTCATCGCGTTTGCCATTCTGGACCAGGAGGATACCTTCCAGGCTCTGATCGATATCATCAACGGGTTCTCCGGCGCCAGCCTGACGGCGGATGATGTTACCGCCTTGGGCAAGTCAATCTTGGAGACCGAGCGCGATTTCAATGCCCGGGCCGGTTTCACCAGCAAGGATGACCGCCTGCCCGATTACTTCAAGAATGAGGCCCTGCCCCCGCACAATGTTACCTTCGCGGTGGAGGACAAAGATCTTGACGAGGTCATGAGCTGGTAACCGCATTTCAGAAATGCACGTAAATGGAAAAGGGGGCGCCCGGCGCTCCCTTTTCCGGTTAAGGGGGAGCATGCAAGCGAACCTGCCATCTTCGCCTGAGCATTCGCTGCTTATAAAGGTAGCGCCGGCCAAAATAAGCACGTTCCTCAGCCTTTTTACGGCCGGGGTTTCACTACCGGTTCAAACCGGCGCCACCTTGAAAGAGCTCATATGCAACCAGTTGGGTGTTTCCGAAGATTACTTTGAACACAGAATTCAGACGATCTTCCTGAATTTCAAGGCCGTGGATGCGCCGGAGAAGGCTCTGGTCAACGATGGCGCCATTGTTACCCTTTCCGCGGCCATGCCCGGCCTGGTCGGTGCCACGATGCGCAAGGGTGGGACCTTTGCCGGGTTCAGAAGCGGTATTTCCTGTGCCCAGGTCGAGGCGTGCCTTGAGGCGACCCAAGGTGCTATCAGCCTTAAGCTTCTGAACATGGTTGCCCGCGAGCTCGGACCGACTTTTCTGGAAAAAGGGGTTTACCTGCCCGGGGAACGCCTGACGAGCTTTTTGGCCGGAGCAGACCAAGAATTGCAAGCCAGCTGCCGGGAGATCGACTTCAACGGCGAACTCATTTCATGGCAGCAGATGTGTTCTGAAAAGTGGGATGACCGATTGGTGTGGTTGAAAGTGCAGGCTTAGACAAGCATCACAACCCAGAGCGCTATCCCGGGGGCGACTTTGCGTCGCGGCCTTCATAGTGGCGGATTATCGCTTTGACGCCGTTTAGCATGCTGACATTCCCGAAACAGAAGTACTTGGTGAAATAGTCTTCCGGTAACTTTAGAACTCGCTGGATATACTTTGCGTTGTAGCCTTGCGTCCACAGATCGACAACTTTTCCATAGAGATCTTCTAAAAATGCGAGTTTCTTACTGATACGCTGCTTCCCGGTTTCCAGTTTGGGAAAATGACCGCAGAGCAGCGTGTCAAAATCCAGGGCCAGCAATTTGTGTAGTGAATCGATCTGGGTGCCCACATCTTCATCCACCCGAAAATACTTGATGGTATCCGCCAGATAGAGATCTCCGGAAAACAGGACGCCGGTCTCCGGTAGCCAGAACGCCGTGTGGTCTTTCGCGTGACCGGGCGTATGCACCGGCACCAGCTTTCCCATGACGGTTTCGATACGATCAGGGAAAAGGTCTACCGCTAAAGGCTGTGTTCGTCCCCAAACATATTTCTGGTAGGGCAAAATTCGAAATCCGGTAGCCATTTTGGCTCGGGTCAGCGCTTGACCATATACCCGGACCGGTCCTGTTTTTTTAAGTGCGGCGGCATTGCCGCTGTGATCTTCATGGTGATGGGTGAGAAATACCCGCTTCACCTGATACGCGCCGGCAATCTGCAGGACTTCGCTGCGCATGTGGGCCTGGCCGGTATCGATCATCACATCGCCCAGCACGTAGGCATAAACGGTCATCAAGGGCGGACCCAGAGGCGCCCATCCCAATTTGAAACCCTCGATGCCGGCGAACGTCTTTTGTTTGCAGATACGCATGTCTTTCTTCGCAAAGCAAAAAGGCCGCCGGAAACTTCCGGCGGCCTTTGCATTGTGCGGGCCTGCGTTTAGTCGCAGAGTTCAAATACGGCCGCTGCACCCATGCCGCCGCCGATACACATGGATTCAACGCCGTACTTTACGCCGAGGCGCTGCATGTTGGCCAGCAGGGTGGCGCAGAGCTTGGCACCGGTGCAGCCCAGCGGGTGACCAAGGGCGATAGCGCCGCCGTTTATGTTGATCTTGTCCATCTGGTCTTCGATGCCGATCTTGCGCACGCTGTAGAGGGCCTGGGAAGCAAAGGCTTCGTTGATTTCCCACAGGCCGATATCTTTTGTGCTCAGGCCGGCCAGGTCCAGCACCTTGGGAATGGCCACGGCCGGGCCGACACCCATCTCATCAGGCTCACAGCCGACGGTGGTGTAGCACTTGAGCTTGGCAATCGGTTTTACACCGAGTTTCTTGACCATCTCTGCGCTCATGATAACCGTAGCGGCCGCGCCGTCGGTAGTCTGGGAAGAGTTACCGGCCGTAACCGATCCATTGGCGGCGAAGACCGGGCGCAACTTGGCCAGGCCCTCCACCGTGGTCGTCGGCCGGACGCCGTCGTCGAAATCCTGCAGAAAGGTTTCTTTCTGATAGGTTCCGTTTTCCTGCAGCACATACTTGGCGGCCGGGGTTGGTACGATCTCTGTAAAAAGGCCTTCCTTTTGTGCTTTTACGGCTTTCATGTGGGATTGGCAGGCGAATTCGTCCTGATCTTCGCGAGAAACGTCGTAGCGGTTGGCCACGTTTTCAGCCGTGATCCCCATTGAGGCGTACAAATCCGCCTGGACCCGGGCATGCTCAGGATGAGGGCGCGGCAGGTTGCCGCCCATGGGGACATACGTCATCGATTCGACGCCGCCGCCGATGGTGATATCCGACCAGCCGGCCATGACCCGCAGCGCGGCCAGGGAGATGGCCTCCAAACCGGAGGAGCAGAAGCGGTTTACGGTTGCGCCCGAGACCGAAATGGGGAAGCCGGCAATCTGGTTGGCCAGGCGGCCGATATTCAACCCCTGTTCCGCTTCCGGGAAAGAACAGCCGATCATGATGTCATCCACGTCCCCCTTTTCGAGATTCGTGGTTTTTTCTACCGCCGCGTTCATTATGTGGGTCAACAGATCCTCGGGGCGGGTGTCCTTAAACGCCCCTTTGCCTCTGCGGCAACCGGGGGTTCTGACGGATGTTACGATATATGCATCTCTCATGGTTATTTCTCCTTGCTAGCAGATGTTCGCTAAACTAGTTTCTCAGGGGTTTGCCGGTTGTCAGCATGTGTTCCACCCGGGCCACGGTCTTTTCTTCTTTCCAGAAATCGACGAAGGCCTCTCTTTCGAGATTGAGAATAACCTCTTCATCGATGAGGCTGTTGGTCCGGATATCGCCGCCGCTGATGACATAGGCGATCCGTTTGGCCAGGAACACGTCGTATTCGCTGACGTACTGGGCGGACTGCATGTTGAACAGCTCCGCATTGATCATGCCCTGGGCCGCGGCTCCGAAAGCCTTGATCTTGCGTTTCACGGGCGGCGCGTAGCCTTCATCCACCATCTTGAGAACTTCCTTCTTGGCCTCACCCACGAGGTAGTCCCGGTTGAAGATGATGCGGTCCTTGGGTCCCAGGAAACCATTGGCCCGGGCTTCGGCGGCGGACATGGAGACTTTGGCCATGCCGATGGCCATGAAGGTGGGAATGAAATACTTAGCCAGGTCGACATCGGTGACCGGTTCCGGAATGTCGGCGGTCATCTTCTTCCACAGGTTAAGGCAGCCGCCGCCGCCGGGCAAGAGGCCGACGCCGATTTCCACCAAACCCATGTAAAGGTCGGCATGGGCCACGATTTTGTCGGCACATCCCAGGCAGACTTCGCAGCCGCCGCCCAGGGTCATTCCGTAGGGGGCCGCCACAACCGGGAAGCTGGCATAGCGGGTTTTCTGCATGCCGTCCTGGGCCTTTTTGAGGAAACCGTCGATCTCGGCATATTTGCCTTCCTTGGCCAAACCGGCCATAAAGGCCAGGTCACCACCGGCGGAAAACGCTCCCGGCATACCGCCGGCCTGGTTGCCGATCACGAGCCCGGCCCCGTTGGTGTCCACGTAGTCGATTCCTTCCGCCATGAATTCGACGATTTCACCGTTAATGGCGTTCATTTTGGTGTGGAATTCCAGGCAGAATACATCGTCGCCGATATCCACGAGGGTCGCGGAGCTGCAGGTCTTGACAACTTTGTCGGCGGCCTTGAGACCGGCCAGTGAGATGATGTTGTCGCTGACGACCATATCTTTATAGCGGGTGCTGGCAAAATCGTAGTAAGCAACGTTGCCGCCCTCGTTCTTGTAAAATGAGGTATGGCCGGCAGCCAGCATGGCCTTGATATGTTCCGGTACCGCCAGTCCCTCGGCTTCCATTTTGGCAACCGACTTTTCAAGCCCGATGGCGTCCCAGGTTTCGAAGGGACCCATTTCGAAGTTGAAGCCCCATTTCATGGCGTTGTCGATTTCAACGATGGTGTCGGAAATTTCCGGGATGCGGTTGGCGGCATAGATCAGGTTGTGGGCCACGGTTTTCCAGGCGAACTTGGCCCCCCGGTCGTCCCCATATACGACGGCCTGCATTTTTTCAGGCAGGCTTTTGGCGGCCTTGGCGGCGGCCAGGCAGGGCAGGTCCGGTTTATCGTACTCCGCGTATTCGAGGGTGGCCGGATCGATGACCTTGCGGATCTTTTTCCATTCCGGGGTCAGATCAGTCTTGTAAAAGCCGGACTGGGCTTTCTTGCCCAGCAGCCCTTTTTCGATCATCTCCGTGACGAAGGCGGGCATTTTAAAACTGTCCCGGGCCTCATCGTCAACCACCAGGTCGTAGGTGTTGCTGGCCACGTGGCCGAGCGTGTCGAGCCCGACCAGGTCGGAGGTCTTGAACATGGCGGTTTTGGGACGACCCATGGCCGGCCCGAACAGGGCGTCCACTTCCGGGATGGTCAAACCGTCTTCCAGCATCAGCTGCATGGCTTTGACGATGCCTTGCACCCCGATCCGGTTGCCGACGAAATTGGGGGTGTCTTTGGCCCAGACAATCCCTTTGCCCAGTACCCGCTCCCCGAAGTCAGCCATGAAATCCAGGATCTCCGGCAAGGTTTGCTCGCCGGGAATGATTTCCAGCAGTTTCATGTAGCGGACAGGGTTGAAAAAATGGGTGCCCAGAAAATGCTGCCGAAATTCCTCGTTGAGTTCCGCGGACATGGCCTTGAGCGGGATCCCGGACGTGTTGGAAGAAACAATGGAGCCGGGCTTGCGGACCGGTTCGATGCGTTTAAAAAGTTCCTGCTTGATTTTCAGGTTCTCGACGACCACTTCCACGATCCAGTCGCAATCGGCGAGTTTATCGAAATCATCCTCAAGGTTGCCGATGGTAATCAGGTCTACATCCTTTTGCTGCATCAGCAGTGCTGGCCGCGACATTTTAACCGTGTCCAGGCCAGCCTGGGCGATGCGGTTGCGGGTAACGGGGTCATCTTTTTCATCGTCTTTTAAATCAAACGGCACGATGTCCAGCAGTAGGGTTTTGACTCCGGCGCCGGCCAGGAGCGCGGCAATGCCGCCACCCATGACCCCGGAACCGATTACCGCAGCTGTTCTAATCTTTCTAACCATAATAACCTCCTAAAGTTGGTATTTCCTCCCCTAAATGAATGAGCATTCATTCACTTAACAGGGCCGGGACCCATCTGTCAAGTGAAAAACACAAACTCTGTTTTCCGTAAAAGTTATAAAAAATCCTATAATAAAAGAATGTTATCTGTTTTTATAAATTTCAGTCTTGCTTGCGGGGCAAAAAAAATGCTCTAAGTTTGTTATGAATAATAATTCACTGAGGCCACTTTTTATGCGCAACCGGGTGTCCGTGTCGGTGGTCCAACGACCTGAACATTGATTAAAAGGTCGACCAGTATGCGTGTAATAGAAACCTCCCGAAAGCGTTTGCCGGATAAACGGTAAGGTTACGGTGCGAAAGTTGACCTTACCAGGGGTGTTTGATAGACTCTGCGCACAATCGTTTTCGATCGGAGTAGCCCCGGTATCCAAGCGGTCGGGATTCCGGATCAGCCGGGTAATTTTCAGAGAGTGAGAGGAAAGATGACCAGCCCCGAAGCGTCCAGGGAACGGAAAGCGAGCGGCAGAAAGCTCAGTTATATTATCGAGCAGCATGAGGACGGTTATTACGAAATCGATCTTACCGGAAATTTCGTTTTTTTCAACCAGGCAATTGTAAAAATGTCCGGGTATCCCTCAGCTGAACTCAAGGCTCTGAACAGCAGTGAGTTGGTCGCTCCTGAAAATCTGGCCGCCGTCAGACAGATGTTCCAGGATATCCTCGAAAACGACACCACCAGCCAATACGTCGAAATCAATTTTGTCAGAAAAGACGGCTGTACCACTTTTGTGAAAATGACCGCCGCGGTGGTCAAATCGATTCAATTGGAGCCGGTCGGTTTTCACGGATTCGTCCGCGATATCACCGCAAGGCGCATCCAGGAGGAACAACAGGCTAAGGTTCGCCAGCAGTTGGATGATTCCCATGAAAGCCTAGAGATCGCCGTGGCCAATGCCAACCAGATGGCCGTGGAAGCAGAAGTGGCCAATATTGAACTGAACCAGATTTTCAATACCTCTCTGGACGGCATGTGGATCCTGGACCTGAATCGCAATGTACTCCGGGCCAATGACACCATGCGCGACATGCTGGGACTGCCCAAGGAAGAAATCGTGGGGCGTAAATGCTACGATGTGCTGGCCGGCAACTGCTGCGACAACCAGGAGTGTACCGTCAAGCGCATCAAGCGCCGCAAACTTCCGGTCCGCACCGATGTTGAAATGTTTACGCGAGGAAAATCCACGCCATACACATTGACGGCGACGCCATTTTACGGTCTTCAGAACGAACTGGTCGGGGTCCTGGAAAATTTCCGGGATATCACCGATCGCAAAGAAGCCGAGAGCGCCCTGCAAGCCGCCAATGATGAACTGCAGCGACTGGCCACGCTGGATGGACTTACCGATATCGCCAACCGCCGTTCCCTGGACGAGCGCTTGGAAAACGAGTGGCGCCGGGTTACCCGTGAGAAGGGCGAAGTTGCGCTGATTATCTGCGATGTTGATTTTTTTAAAAAGTACAACGACACTTACGGGCACCAGGTGGGGGACGACTGTCTCAAGTCCGTCGCCGCGGCCCTGGAAGCTTCTGCCCAGCGGCCCGGGGATTTCGTGGCCCGTTACGGTGGGGAGGAGTTCGCCGTGATATTGCCGAATACCGACCTGGCGGGGGCGGTCTCTGTGGCTGAAAACATCCGCCGGGCCGTGATGGAGCTGCAGATTGAGCATCGCGATTCAACGGCTGCCCCAGTCGTTACGCTTAGTTTAGGGGTTGCCTGCGCACGGCCGTCGGTGGGTCACCTTCCGGAGCTTTTGCTTACCAGTGCCGATCAGGCTCTCTACCGGGCCAAAGAGGCCGGCCGCAACCGGGTGGCATCAAACCCTGTGGTCTTACCAGAGGGCAGCAACTAAAGCCTATCTTCTAAGTGTCTGCCTCAGGACCAGGTAGGGATATTTGGTTGTGTCGTAAAAGCATATTCTCGCGCAGAGACGCAAAGGCGCAGAGAAAACCCATAAATAGTTTCCCGCTACGCGGGATAAAACCAAAAAGGCATGTGATGCCCTGAGGTTAAATGGGTTTTTCGCACGCTAGTGCGATGAAATCCTGGTTTTGCTTTCCCGACTTCGCTGGACTGTGCATTGATTCTAAGTTTAAGGAGGACGTCTCTGCGCCTCTGCGCGATATATGGTTTTTCCATGGTATGATGGCAAAGCAGCCCCCCCTTTCAGTGGCAATCCAAAGCCTGGCCCTCTCAGGCTGGGTCACAATTAAAAATTCCACGCTTTTGGTCTTTCGGTCATTCCGGACTTGATCCGGGCACGCAGTGAAGCGTAGCGCTATCCAGAGTATTTTCTGGTGCATAGAGATCTGGATGCCGGATCAAGTCCGGCATGACGGAGTTAATTTGAGCTATTCTGCTAATTGCGACACAGTCTCTCTGGGCCAGGATTCTTTACAAGACTGCCTCTAAGCGGGGATGGTATCTATCCCGGCAAATTGCGGTTCATGCAACGGCAGTAGGATGTCGGCTGAAGATTTCACCTGCAGCATGATGTCGTAGGCCTGCTGGGGGTTTATCGCCGTACCCGGTGGGATGACCTCCATTTCCATGGCGCGGATCTCTATCGGTGGGGTAAAATTTTCCTGGATCACGCAAAATCCGGTGATAGCCGCGGTGCCGCCCGCGGTGTCCACCAGGACCGTCAGCCCGCCGCGGGTGTGCGCGGGGGTGTGCATGACCCTGATGCCGGGTACAATTTCACCGTCTCGCTGCACCGGTTTTATCTGGCCGTTTTCTTCCACGTCTTCGATATAATCTTCCAGGTATCTGTAGTCCAGCGGATGCGGAGCGTGGATGCTTTCCAGTTCGCGGACGTGGACATAGATGTCCGCATGGGGGCATTTGTAATCGTTCTCACAGTGGTCGTTGTGCAGGTGGGTATGGATGATGATGCCGATATCCTCCGGGGCGAGTCCCCAACGGGCCAGCCCCGCTTCGAATGTATAAATTTTTCCACCGATCGCCTTCTCGCGGTCGGTTGATATGACGGGGCTCATCTCGCCCGTATCCACCAGGATGGCAGTATCGCCGCCTTCCAAATACCAGCTGTAAATGGGAATCGTGTAGGGTTTCCCGTAATCATGCTGATAGGTCATCATGCCCTTGTCGAAGACTTTGGTCCCCATTACGATCGGGTGGATTTTAAACGTCGTCATAATAAATCTCCGTGGTCGGTCCCGGCGCGTGACATCCTTTGGCGGTTTCTTTGCTATTAGGTGTTGTGAATTCTGCAAGCATAAACTATGAACCGGTTACCGGGTCAATAGTTAAATCCCGCTGGCCGCGATTTTTCGGCCGGCCCCCGGGATTGAAATGCGAAAGGAACATCCATGACCACTGAAAATGATCTGGTATTGATCTATTTTGAGGACAACCCGCTGGTTTTTGCGCGCGTGGAGCGTATCGTGCCGGATGTCAAACCGGACTGGTATCACGTCACCCTTTTAATGTTGCAGGTTCCTTTGCAGGCGGTGACCTGGATCCTGAAAGACGTCTATATCGACGGTGAGACCTTTACCATGAACGGCAAGCAGATGCGTCTGGAAAAGGTGGTGGCTCCAGTTGAGCCTGATCCCGAAGGCGGGGAGCGTAAAGAGAATGAGAACGACGATCGACAGGATGGCAAAGTCATTTCGTTCGCCGATTTGAAGAAGGATTGAACCCGGTCCGGGAATTATGAACCTCGCGGGGTTTAAAGGTAAAATCTACCACATGAAGGGGTATACGATGCATGTGCCGCAAGATGGGGTAGGTTTGCCCTTTGCGGTTACTGGTTTGGAAAATGGGTGCTGGTGATAAGATTATTTTGTCCGCTTCCCGGCGGACCGACATTCCGGCTTTTTTCATGCCCTGGTTTATGGACGGCATTCGGCAAGGCTGGTTTGAGGTCGTGAATCCGTACAACCGGAAAATTTCCAGGGTACCGGCGGTGGCGGCCCGGGTTCACAGCATTGTATTCTGGTCCAAGGATTTCGGGCCTTTTTTAGATGGCCGGTATGGGGAGGACTTGGCACAGCGGGGGTATCAGCTGTTTTTCAATTTTACCGTGAATTCCGAGAATACCGTTCTGGAGCCGCAAATCCCCCCCCTTTCGAACCGGCTCGATCAATTGGCGGCTTTGTGCCGGCGCTTTGGTCCCGAGGTCATTAACTGGCGGTTTGACCCTATCTGTTTTTATGATCGCGGTCCGGGCAATCGTGGCGACAATCTGCAGGATTTTGAGCGTATTGCCGCCGCAGCCGGGGACTTGGGCATCCGGCGGTGTGTTACCAGTTTTGTGGATGATTACGCCAAAATCAGGAAAAGGACTGCAGCCATTCCCGGATTCCGTTTTCGCGACCTTCCGCTGGAGGAAAAGGTCGCCTGCTGCCTGGCCCTGCAGCGGACCTTGAAACCCCTGGCCATCCGTCTGCAGACCTGCTGCGAAAACGAGGTGTTGGCGGCGCTGCCGGCTGGAGCAGGCGTTGAGCAGGGCAGTTGTATTTCCGCGGATCTTTTAATGACCCTGTTTGGGGGAGCAATCAGCCGTAAACGGGATACCGGTCAGCGGGTGGCAGCCGGTTGCGGGTGCCAGGTGTCGCGGGATATAGGGTCCTATGCCTGGCATCCCTGCGGGCATAACTGTTTGTTCTGCTATGCCAACCCGGCCATGGACCGGTCCCCGCAAAGGAACTAAATCTGCATGCACATCGGTGCCGTAAAAGTTGACAACCCCACGATCCTGGCGCCCCTGGCCGGCATTACCAATCTGCCGTTGCGCCTGTTGGCCAAGGAGGCCGGGTGCGGATTGGTCTGTTCGGAAATGATCAGCTCCAATGGGCTGGTTCACCAGTCCGCAAAAACCCACCGCCTGATGGACAGTACGCCCCGGGAGAAACCCCTGTCCGTACAGATTTTCGGTTCGGACCCCGCTATCATGGCTGAAGCCGCCCGGATCGTGGCGGAGGCCGGGGCCGACATCCTCGACATTAACTTCGGGTGTTCGGTCCGCAAAGTTTTAAAAACCGGATCCGGTTCGGCCTTGATGAAAACACCGGACCGGGCGCGGGATGTACTTCGGGCTGTCCGCCGGGCGGTGGATATCCCGGTTACCATCAAGATCCGGTCCGGCTGGGATTCGACCGGAAAACAGGCTCTGGAGATTGCCCGAATTGCTGAAGATTGCGGGGTTGATGCCCTGGCCGTCCATCCGCGCACCGCTGCCCAGGGGTTTCGGGGCTGTGCCGATTGGCGCATCATTGCGGCCGTTAAACAGCACGCCGGCATACCGGTCTTCGGCAACGGTGATATCCAGACTCCGCAAGATGCGTTGGACATGTTTACCCAGACCGGCTGCGATGCCGTCATGATCGGTCGCGCAGCCATCGGCAACCCCTGGATCTTCGCCGGTGTCCGGGCTCTGCTTGAAAAACGGGAAAACTATATCCCGCCGGGGCTTGAACAACGCTTTGAAGGTATGCTACGGTACTTGCGCGCCTCGGTGCAGTACTTCGGTGAAACCCACGCGTGTTACATGATGCGCAGCCGCCTGGGCTGGTTCGTGAAGGGCTTGCGACACGCCAGCCACTTTCGGGAAGCCATCAAGAAGATTTCCACCGAGCAGCAAGCGGTCGATATCATTCGCCGCTACCAGCAATCCCTGGCAGATGAGGCGCCCTGACATCCAACCGGTCTCTCCCATCCGCTTCCCAGCCCGCTAAGCAGGACCGGTTAATCAAGATTGACTTATTTAAGATAGCTTCTAGTGCCCCCCGGTCGTCTGACCTTCCATACTTTGAAAGCTCCCCCCGGATAACAGCTTACCCCAGGAGGTGGAAATGAATGGTTTGTTGTTTATTGATGACGAGGAAGGCGTCCGTCGGTCGGTTGCCCGGGCCCTGAAAAGAGAGCCCTACCAATTGTATATCGCCGAGAACGGTGAAAACGGAATCGCCATTGCCCAGCAGTATAGTCCCGAAATAACGACGGTCGTATCGGACTACCGGATGCCGGGGATCGACGGGTTGGAAACACTGGGCGCGATTGGCCGGATCAATCCGGAAATGACCCGGATCATTTTAACCGGTTACGCTACAATGGAAGCCGCGATCGCCGCGACGAACCAGGGCATTGACGGTTTTTTGACCAAGCCGTTTGACAACAAATCTCTGCGGGCCAATATCCGGGGTATCTCCGTGAAAAAGCATCTGCGCCAGTTCGTAACCGAACAGGTTTACAATGAACTGCAGAGTTCTCCGACTGCCCTGGCACCTGCCTTTCACGAGGTGACTGTCCTGTTTGCCGATATCCGGGGGTTTACCGGCATGACGCAGACCGTGTCCCCCAATTACCTGGCCGGTTTTCTGAACGACAGCTATTTTACACCTCTGGGTGAAATTGCATACGAGCACGGCGGAATCGTCGATAAGCACCTCGGAGACGGCATCATGATCGTGTTCGGCTCGCTGGGACCACGGCAGGACGATCCGCTGAGGGCGGTGGCCGCTGCCGAGATGATGCAGGCGGCGGCCGCCGGGATAGATCTCAAATTACGGCAACAAAACGGTTTGCGGTTGAAAATCGGTATCGGGATATCCACGGGAACCGTCTTTTCAGGATTGTTGGGGTCCATCCGCAAAAAGGAATTTACGTCGGTAGGCATGGCGGTCAATATCGCTGCGCGGCTGCAGGCCCTGGCCGCTCCGGGGGAGATCCTGATCAGTGAAAAGACCTATCTGAAAATACAGGCCCAAAAACCAGCGCGCCGGGATGGGGCGACGGATTGTGCTATTGTTGCGCTCGATCCCGTACGGGTCAAGGGTATGCAGGATCCAATTGCGGTTTACCGGGTAGGTTAGCGAATACGGACCGTATAACCGGGTCCGGCCTTGGAATCCGGCAGCAGGGTTGCCCGGGCGCGGCCGGCTTCGACGGCCGTGATTTCAATTTCCCCCGTTTTGGTGCCCGGTACGAAAAAGCGGGTGCCTTTGGGGGTTTGGAAAATCCGATCACTACTGAAAAGCTCGAGGCGACGGCCCGGTACGAGGCCCGCATCCGACCCGGATGAGAGGGTCACGATGTTCTTTTCAACCCGAGTGACAAACCCGATCCAGGGCATATCGTCGAGAATGTCACATACATCCTCAGCGATATCCTCCGCGATTTCCTGGAACGCATCTATAGCCTGGGGCGAATTCTCCACGGAGCCCTCGGCCAGGGCCTGATATTCAGCGTCGCTGATCTCGACTTCCTGCGAATAGGCTTCGCTCAAAATCTTGGCGCCGGTCTCCATGGCGTACATATCCACCTGGATCATGATCCGCTCATAGTGTTGGCTTTCCTTGAACAGCCAGAACCCCTTTTCCCTTTCAAAGCCACTGATATTGGCCAGCCGGCCAGTAATTACGGCACCCAGTCCCAGCAACCGACCGGTTTGGGCAATGACCATATTATTGAGAGCACCCCTCTCGGGAACTAGCGTGGCGTCTACCAGGGCCTCCGGGAAGTTGGGGTCATACGGGGTGAAAAGGAGCAGGTCCTGGCACCCGTCTTTTATCTGCTGATTAAAGGGTTTGTAGAATGACTGCTCCACCTCTTCGAAGCGCAGTTGGGTGCGATTGTCGAACAGGGAAAGGGCCACTTTATTGACCAGACCGCCGTCTGAAAATTCCGGTAAAGTCAATTTGGGCGGGCGCGGATTACGGTCATCAAATCTAGCGCAACCGGTCACCATGAATACGACCAGCATGCCGGCCATCAGAATGCCTGCCCCAAAACGTACACCCGCCATCTGTATTTTCTCCATCCGGACCCGCTCTGTCCAGGGTAACGATTAAATAAATGGTCTCGAAAACTTCCTGTTCATAGAGAAATATCGGGCATCTGTCAAACGATCAATTACCGGTGCCGGTCTTTTCAGGCTGAATCGGGCCACTGGTATTGACATACGGGGGTATACCTGTTAACGTTTCAATTTCATTGTAAAAATCTCTATGGAGGTCAGTTGATGGGGTCTATTGACGAGCAGATTCTGCGGGCAACCAAGGAAATAGTCGTTAAATTCATTGAGACCGGGCGTGTATCGCCCACCGGTTTTCATGATACCTTTCGGTCCATCTATGCAACGGTTGAGAAAGCGGCCAAAGGCGACCTGGCCGATGCTTCCGCAGATGAGGACAAACCGACCACCTGAGGCCGCCTTTGGGGATGCAACCCGCACCGGAAGCTCCGGTTCAGCGGGCGTAACGGGTGTGCAGATTACGGGTGGTGCGCGGCGCATACTATAACTGCCTGTATATATGTTCCATTGAGATTTATTGGCCTGCCAGGCGCTGGCCGGAAAACACGGCGCAACGGGTTTGCCGGTCCCTATCCAGCGCGTTTCAATCTTGACACCAACAGGCCGAAACTTTATTCTATATGGATGTCATCACGGGTCTGATGTAAAATACGGGATTATTTGAAATAGTCTGCTTTCCAAAATATTTGCCTGCCTTCTTGCCCGGGCAATCATCAACGATGGGGATGCCAATGAAAAGAGTTGCTACGCTGTTATGCTTGTTACTGGTGCTGCCGGTTATCGTTTCGGCCGGAGAGAAGGTTACCGCAACAGGGGTCAGTTTTTTCGAGGAAGGCCGGGTGGCCATCGCCCGGGAAAAAGCGTTGGATGAGGCCAAAAGAGCAGCCATCGAGCAGGCTGTGGGAACCCGCATCGAATCAAGAACGGTCATAGAAAATTTTCAAGTGAGTCGTGACCAGGTTTTCAGCCATGCCACCGGCTACCTGAAAAACATGGAAATAGTCAGCGAACAGAAAACCGATCTGGGTACCTATGAGGTGGAGATCAGCGCGGAGGTGGAAATTGCCGCCCTGGTAAATGACCTGGACCGATTTAAAAAAATCCTGGGCTGGCAAAAGAATCCCCGGGTCAGCATCCTGCTGGATTCCGATCTTGATAAAGCCTATGTGCCCGTGGCCCGTAAAACAGCCAGCCGTTTGGGCCGCCGCCTGAAATCAGAGGGGTTTCGCGTGTTCGATGCCGCAGCGGCCGATACATCCGGAATGGGGCTGATCCTCAGGCTTGGGCTGGAAATTGCCAGCAGCGAGTCCACCTACCAGGGCGTAAACCTCACATTGCATGAAATCAGCCTGCGCACCGATGTTCTCAGGCCCGGTCAGGGGGAAATCCTGGCCACGGCCAGTGCTGTAAAATCCTTGCCCGGGTCCAACAAGCTTAAAGTGCTCGACAAAGGCGCCAAGCAGTGCGTGGACAGCGTCTGGAAGACGCTTCGGCGGCAATTAACCAAGACCTGGGAAAAGGAGCTTTACAGCCAACGGCAGATTGACCTGGTGGTCCAGAATATCACTTCCCACGCCGAAGCCGAAGAGGTCGGCGCCATTTTGAAATCCGATGCCAGCGGCATGGTCGATGTGCAGTTGCTCAGTTTTAAAAAGAAAAAAGCCGAATTCAGTATCCAGTACAACGGTTGGCCGGAGCATTTGGTCACTGAACTGCAGATGGAATATTTTCGCCGCAAGTATTTCGACTCTACCCTGGAAAGCATCCAGGGGAACCGGATCGTCATCACCGCCAACAAAAAAGAATAACTATCAGTGTATACCATATTTTAATGCTTTAAATCGAAGCCGTTTCAATTTGGGAGGACAACATGAAAAACAGGGTACTCTATTACGCCGGGCTGATGATTATCATGGCAGCCTTCATTGCCGCCTGTACCGCCGGCAAGAAGCAGTATGACACAGGAATGCAGCTTAGCCAGGCGGGCAAGTATGAAGACGCGATCGCTTACATCGAAGAAGCCATCGCCCAAGAGCCCAACAACAAGGAATACAAACAGTCCCTGGCTGAGATTAAAGCCATCCTCGTCAAACAATATGTGGATGCGGGCACCAAGGAACTTGGTTACGCCGATTCCCGCACCATGTCTAACATAAACAGAGCCAAGGCTACCCTGGCCAAGGCGGAAAAAGTCGATGCCGCCAGTCCGGTGGTTCAGGGCTTTGCCGCTAAAGTCAACGGAGCGGAAAGCAGTCTTGTTGGTGAAGTTGAAAAATTGTACTCCCAGGCCAAGGATTTCAGGGAGAATGAGGAATGGGTCAAAGCCTATTTCAACTTTCAGCAGATTCAGGCCCGGTTTCCCAACTATGAAAATTCCTATCAGCTGATGATCCAGACCGCTTCTCAGGGATCGGAAGCCTATTACGCCGATGCCAAGGTGCTTTTCGAGAAAGATGACTACAAAGGGGCCAAATCCCTGCTACGCAAGGCCCTGTCGCTGAAACCCGATCACACCGGGGCCCGCAAGATGGAGGCCGTGGCCAACCAGCGGGACAACATGAACTATTTTATCAAGAAGGGCGGTGCGGCCATTACCAAGAAAGAGTGGGACACGGCCGTATTTTCTTATAACAAGGCCCTGGAGTACCAGCCCGGCAATAAAAAGCTGAAGATGCTGGTAAAGCAGGTATATGCCAAGGCCGGGCAGTACTACATCCAGGATGCCCGCCAGTTGATGGATACCGGATGGCTCTTAAAAGCCTTCGATTCCTATAAACTGGCTGTCAAGTATGCCACCGATCCCAACAATTACCAATTGAGCAGCCTGCGCAAGGACCTCTCCGCCCGGGCAGCGTTAGTGGCCAGCCAGTTTACCGAGAAAGAACAGTTCGGCAGCGCCTGGTACTGGTATATGAAGCTGCGGGAGATCAACCGCAACTACCCGGACATCTTCTACCTGTCTCAGGCCATGGAAGACAAGATCAAAGCGCGGGTGAAAAAGTCGATCGCCGTATTTGACTTCAACAGCCCCTCGGATAACGCGGATGCGGGGGTTATCGTTGCCAACAACCTGATCACCTACCTTTTTAAGAATGCTAGCGGTGACATCAAGATCCTGGAAAGGGAAAACCTCAAGTCGATCCTGGAAGAGATGAAACTCGGCCAGATCGGCGTCGTCTCCGCCAATTCAGCCAAGGAGATGGGCCGGGTATACGGCATCGACGTTGCAATTATGGGCAGCGTGCTGCTATTTAAGGTTGATTCTACCTCCGGGGAAGGCACCAAGACGGTGCGCTACCAGGTGGGCACCAAAATCACGGATAACATTGAGTATCTGAATTGGGTCGCCCGAAATCCCAAACCGACACCGGAACAGCTGGCTGCGGCTCCGCCGGCCAAGATTATGCAGCCCGAAATCGCCGAAAAGGACTACCGGGTTTCCAACCACAAGAAAATCGGATTTGTGCAGCTCTCCTTTCGGATTGTCGATGTGGCGACCGGCGAAAATATCCAGGTTAAAACAATCGAACGAAAAGAGGTGGCCGAAGACGAGTCCAGCGCCGGTCTGGCTGAGGCCAACGTGAAATTCGATCCGCTGGAGATGCCCACAGATACGGAGCTATTGCAGAAAATGACCGATCAGGTCGTTGCGGAACTCGGCAAGGAAGCCCTGCGGCCCTTGCAGAATCTCGAGCAAACCTATTTTAAGAAGGGCGAGAATTTTCTCCGTCGCCGGGATACCCTGAGTGCGGCCGAGAATTTCGTGAACGCGATCTTTGACGAGAAGTTGAAACGGATCGAAGGATCGCCTCTGACTAGATCTGCGCTTGACAATCTCTATGATATCTTCCTTCAGCACAGACTGAATCTCGAGGAGTAACATGCAAAGTCCCTTCAGGCGAATGAAACTGCCGGTACTGGTCTTCCTGGGCCTGGTACTGGCAGCCGCGCCGGCGGCCGGCCAAAGTCAGGACTCCCTGGCAATTTTCAACCTGACGCCGACGAATATGGAAGCGATGGGTTACAACGGCGAGATTCTCGGGGTCCTGATTCAGACTTTGGAGCAGGAGAAGAAAATCGAGATCATGCCACGCCGGGCCATGGAGGATGCCCTGTTCGACGCTGGTCTGGTCCAGAGTAACGACCCGGCTGTGGTGGCCGAGGCTGGGAAGGTGCTGGGCATCAATTTCATTTTGTTCGGGCAGGTTACCAAGAAGGATGCTTCCATTCGGGCTGAGTTGAAGCTCATGGATGTCCAGAAGCAAGATGTTATGAAAACCTGGAAGCGCAAGTTTGTCAGCCGGGAAGCCATTGCCGCCAAAGTTCCCGATTTTGCCCAGGACCTGACCGACACCATCGTGAATCGTGACCAGTACGCCATTACGTTGGAAGCATCGGGTTTGGCCCCGGCGGAACTTTCGATCAGTGAACTTAAAGCCCTGGGGACCGGCAACCAGGTAGAAGTTACCTGGGCCGCCGATCCTACGCAACCGTCGGTCGGTTACCATGTGTACCGGGCATCTAATCTATCGGGGCCCTACCAGTTTTTGGGCAAGACCGATCAACCTCGCTATGTGGACAGCACCGTCAGCAAAGGGCTGGTCTACCATTACAAGGTGGGCATTCTGGATGGCACGGGACGCGAAGTCAAAAGCGACCTGACGGCCAAGGCCTTGGGTGCGGGCGTCGAGCAGCCCCATCCGCCGCTGGTTATGGGCGCGGAAGGCTTTATTCAGCGAACCCGCATTAAATTCGTGCCATCCCTAAAGAACAATCAGGGCAAGTTCAAGATTGTAGCCTACAACCTGTACCGGAAGACCGGACCGGCTGGCGACTGGCAATTGATACAGACCGTGAAGGCCAAACGGGCTTCGGGTGCCAATATAGCCTTTGAAGTTGAAGACCGGAAGAATCTCGAGGATGGGAAGATCTACGTGTACGGCCTGTCCAGCTTGGACAAAAAGAAAATCGAGAGTTCCCTGTCCGAACCGCTGAAAATAGCCACCGTCAAGCGACCTACCCTAATGCTTGAAAAGGACAACATACTGCGGGAAAACCACTTCTCCTGGCAGTCCCAGGAAAGAGTGAACGGTTATCGCATCTACCGGAAGAACAGTAGCGGTGAATGGGAACGCATCGGCTCTAACAGTCGGCCGGATAAGACCACCTACGTCGATAAAAAAGGCAAGCTCATTGACGGCAAGGTGTACCAGTATCACCTGACCGCCTATGATAGCCAGAAAGGCGAAACGGGGCCCTCAAACGTCATCAAGGCCAAGACCAAGGACCTGCCACCGTATCCTGCCAACCTGAATGCGCGCAGCAACATGGTCAAATCAGTCGAGCTGACCTGGGAGCCGGTAGCAGACAAAGATGTGGGCGGGTATAATATCTACAGCGGAACCGATCCCGATCGCCTGAAGAAAATCGGTTATGTGCGTGGCCAGGTAAAAAACACCTACCTGGATAAAGGCCCCGGTTTCAGCAAACTGGCGGACGGGACCACATACTATTACGCCGTAGAAAGCTACAACCTGTTCAAAGCTGACGGGGCGATTTCGCCGGTGGCTAAAGCCACCACCAAATTCCGTCCGGTCAAGGTCAAGGGCCTCACAGCGGCCGCCGCCGAAGATCACATCCTGGTTAAATGGGACCAGAACCCGGAACCGGACGTTAAAGCTTACCAGTTGTACCTGAGTAAGAACGGCGGCGGCTGGTCGAGACTCAAAGCCCTGGGGCCGTCCCAGTTGAGTTACAAGGACACGGCCTTGCGGCCGGAGACCACTTACCGCTACCGAATCATCGTGGAAGACAAAGATGGGCTGTTAAGCGATCCGGTAGAGGGCGATGAGGTCAACAGCCCTATCAAGCCGGAAGAGTAGAATCTGTCTCAAAAAAGTCTTTTGGCCCAGTCTCTGCATTGGATGCTATATGGCGAGTAAGCGCCTCCGTAAGGAATGCTGCCGATTGTAGGGCGGACCAAATCCTCGAAATATTGATAGTATCTGCCACGGTAGGCATTGGCTCCGCTGGCACCTCCGGTTGCGACCCATATTTGAAAAATAGATGCGCGGGGAGGACCGCAACGCGGGGGAATGTAGCATCCGCCTTGCCTTTCAGGCGACTTGGGCGGCGTAGCCTGAGGTGAAGACGTAAGCTCGCCGAGCGAAGACTGAACCGCAACCCAAATCCGTTTCTTGAGATAGATTCTAAGCACGGTTTAAGACAAGTGAGGCCAGCAAGCAGGAACCCGAAAAAAGAACAACGCCCGATCCCGCCATATAGGCGGATCGGGCGTTTTGGTTTTTAAGGTAGTGGCTCTTCCGTATAGGCCACATTTGCATCTTCGGAGCTGTGCAGGGGCAGCGGCTTGCCGTCCTGGACGTCTCCTACCCAATTTGGATTCAGCAAAATGGACTTGGCACTCAAGACCAGGTCAGCGTCCGCCAAGGCCTCTTCCGCACTGGCCCGGTCATGGATCTGGCCGCAGATCATAAGGGGCAGGTCGGTGACCTCCCGGGTCAGAGCGGCCATGTTCTTGCCGCTGTCGAAAGCCTCGTCATTGAACCGGTAAGTGGATACCGAAATCGCATCAAGGGGCTCCTTGGAAAGCTGTGCGATGATTGCCTGGTATTCAGTCCGGTCGGCAAACAGGGACACGTCCATATCGGCCACCCCCCAATTGGAAATCCGGAAAAACAGCAGGGTTTCTTCCGGAATCACCGCGTCGACCGCCTGGATCACCTCATGGGCAAACCGGTAGCGGTTTTCCGGGCTGCCGCCGTATCCATCTGTACGCCGATTTGAATAGGCCGAGAGAAACTGATTGATCAGATACCCATGGGCGCCATGAATCTCGATGCCGTCAAAACCAGCAGCTACAGCACCTTTGGCGGTCCGCACGAATCCGTTGATGACCTGATCGATGTCAAACAAACTCATTTCATCCGGCACAGGATAGGGCTCGCCGGTGAGGGGATTATCCTGGGCCGGGGGCACCGCGCTGGGGGCTATGATGCGGCCGGCTGGATTGACTTCCGGCCATCCCATGCGACCGCAGTGAAAGATCTGCATAATGGCCAGGGCACCGCCGGCCTTGATCTTGTCGACAACCGGTCGCCAAGTGTCTACCTGGCGCTGGGTGAGGATTCTGGCCTGTCCAGGATATCCCTGGGCGCTTTCATAGTCGGTCACAATCGCTTCCGTGTACACCACGGCGGCTCCGTTCTCGGCACGTCGGACCAAAAAATCCAGGACATCCTGTCGCGGAACCGAATCCTGCTGGGAGGACATCCGCGTCATCGGGGCAACCCCGATGCGATTTTTCAAAGTATGTTGCTTCAACTGAAAGGTTGAAAATAGAAGATCGCTGCTCATTTTCTAGCTCCTTGATTGGGTTTGGTTTCAACATTTCGTCAGCAACCGACCCGGACTTGCCAATCCTTTTCCGGGGCCTTGCTGATTGGGCGTGTGTCGATTTCTATTGTGACAGTATAAGTATGATATTGGCGGAGGCAAATCTGGGATAGCCTCTCACTACGATTGCACCACCGGCCGGACAGGTGCGGATAGAGCCAGCGATTTACAAACGTTGGAAAATTCGATATGCACATTACCTGATCTCGGTAATTCAAAAGCAAATGCAGGAAAAGGGAGTGCACAACATGCCCAAAATTGGAATAATCGGCGGTTCCGGCCTGGACGACCCCCGCCTTATAAGGGACCCCCGGGAAATAAAGGCGGAAACCGCGTTTGGCAGCCCGTCTTCACCCTTGACCGTGGGAAAGCTTGGTCAGGTCGAGGTCGTCATTCTGGCCCGGCATGGCCGCCGGCATCAATTCAGCCCCACCCAGGTAAACTACCGCGCCAATATTCAGGCCCTCAAGGACCAGGGGGTGTCGCATATCCTGGCCACGAGCGCCTGCGGAAGCCTGCGGACCCGCATAGAGCGAGGCGATTTCGTCATCGTGGACCAGTTTATTGATTTCACCAAGCACCGTCAGGCAACCTTTTTCGATTCATTTGAAAATGGCGCCGGTCACACGGCCATGGCCGAACCGTTCAATGCTGATTTGCGCAAGGTGCTTTGCGAAACCGCCGGGGAATTGGCCTACCGGGTGCACAACGGGGGCACCATGGTGACGATCGAGGGTCCCCGGTTTTCAACCAAAGCGGAATCGCATATGTTTCGGACCCTGGGCGGAGATGTCATCAATATGTCGGTGGCCACCGAGGCCGCCCTGGCCACCGAGGCCGCCATTCCCTATGCCGTGGTGGCCATGTCGACCGATTACGATTGCTGGAAGGAGGATGAGGCGGCGGTGACCTGGGAGGAGATCCTGGCCGTTTTCAACGAGAATGCCAGCAAGGTCAAGAATTTACTGATCAACGTGATCCCTAAAATTAGATAAGGAGCGCTGACGTGAACATCAAAGACACAATCCGTACCGTACCCCACTGGCCCATTGAAGGTGTCATGTTTAGAGATATTACGACCGCTAAATTGAACCTTTCCAAACCTGCTCATTGAAGAAAAAGGTTTGAACAAAGTTCCTCCCCAACGGCCGGGAGTCCAGTGGGTTTTACGTTTCCGCTAAACACACAGGCCCGGCTCTG